>ENA-UOOR01002170-UOOR01002170.1-fermentation-metagenome-genome-assembly--contig:-NODE-2170-length-20717-cov-13.140161_pt1 | contig 20717 bp, 12 predicted proteins | sample MGYA00245780_ERZ724029 | MGnify/ENA primary metagenome ERZ724029 (study PRJEB28704, sample SAMN03018315) | fermentation metagenome | biome: anthropogenic terrestrial biome; feature: soil... | reverse complement strand
AATCATAATGCATGTTCCTCTGCTTTTTTCATTATAATTATTTTATTCCCGAAGAAATGATTTGGTTCCAGATATATAACCTATTTAAGCGGATATAAACAATTGTCCTTAAACAACTGAAATAAAAAACAAGTTGTTGAAAATTTGAATCATTAAAATCCTGTTATATCAATGGTTGCAAGAGATATTTTTGTATGGAGTTTTTAAGGTCTTGAATTTTAACTGTCTTCTGACTCCTTAATACTTGCTGCTTTGCTGCGCTATGCTACAATAAAGATACACTTCACAAATATGGAGGGAACCTTTTGAGTGCTTAGATTGATTTAAGCTAAAGGGATACTGAGATCTTTGGAAGAATTGATTGGAGACAAATGAAATGAAGCTAAAAAAATATGACATTGCAGCAATTGGAGAATGCTTGATAGACTTTGTGCTTGCTTCAAATCAGGAGCAGGGAAAGCTAAACTTTAGTGGTTGCCCTGGTGGTGCACCTGCAAATGTTCTTGCGTGCGCATCGAAATTAGGGCTTAATACTGCTTTTATCGGGAAAGTAGGAAAGGATATTTTTGGAAAATTGCTTAAATCTACATTAGATAATTGCGGTATTAATACTTCATCTTTTATTATGTCTGATAAGCACCCTACAACACTGGCATTTGTGGCTTTAGACGAAGATGGTGACCGGGAATTTAGCTTTTACCGTAACCAAACAGCAGACTGTATGATTACTCCAAGTGAAGTAGACATAGAATTGCTGTCTTTAGCAAAGATTTTTCATTTTGGATCTGTTTCAATGACAACCGATCCAGCCAGAGAAACAACCCTTTTTGCAGTGAAAGCAGCGAAAAAACAAGGTGCGCTTATCTCATATGATCCAAATCTAAGAGAGTCGCTGTGGGAAAATCTTACTGAAGCAAAAGAAGTCATTTCCAATGCGATACAGTATTGCGATGTCATAAAGGTTTCCGAGGAGGAGCTATCATTCTTAACCGGAATAGATGATATTGAAAATGCGTTATTGCACCTATTAGATCAAAACAGTGCTTTAAAAACAATAGTTGTTACAATGGGGAACAAGGGCTGTAAAGCAACCTACGGGAGAAATATATTAATGTCAAGCGGATTTAAAGTAAATACAATTGATACCGTCGGGGCAGGGGACACTTTTTGGGGAGCATTTTTATATCAGATTATATCGGGACAATTTGACCCGAATAATCCGGATGACAAGTCATTATCAAAAGCTTTGAAGTTTGCTAATGCCGCAGGAGCATTATCAACAACAAAGAATGGAGCTATCCCTGCTATGCCTACATATAGCGAAATTCTTGCATTATTAAAATAATGGAAGAAATTGCTTAGCAATTTCAACACACCATTTCAACGAGGCGGGAGATTTTGACTCACCGCCTGTTGTGATAAATAGGAACCCGTCACCAAGCATTTTTCAACCAGAATGGTTGAAAATATGCGAAGAGGTGGGGGACATCTAAGCCTCGTTATAAAACAACACAACATAGGATAACACAAAATAGGATAGTTCTCTTTTGTTATTTCGAAACTTTTTAACTTCCCATGTCGTATAGTTAATTAATATTTAAACTGTAAATAGGGTAATTTTTCATATGCATTTTTTCTCTTTGGTTCCCTTTTTAGCGATTCTTGTTTGAGTTATTGCTTGCGTAATTGCTACTGTTGTTATAATATTATATATATTTCCAATCATGCGGACGGGAGAGTATTTTTATGCAAAGCATAATCATTAAGGATTTTGGTCCTATACCATATTGCAGCATGGAAACAAAAGATTTCACTATACTGATCGGTCAGCAAGCAACAGGAAAAAGTACAATATGCAAGTCTGTATATTTTTTTAAAACTGTTCGTGATGAAATTATATCATATTTGTATAGTCTTTTAGGTGATGATAGCGATAAGCTTAATGATCCTGTCAAAGCTATAGGACAAAAAATGAAATATAATTTTATTAATATTTTTGGACAAACAAAATTTAAAAGGGAATTTTATATAAGATATAATTATTCAGAGGATCTTTTTATTGAAGCATCAATAACGAAGGATGAAAATAAATATTTGAATTTTGAATTCAGTGAAGTATTAAGAAGCAAAATAAGTGACTTAAAATATTTTGTTGAAAATAATTTTCAGGATATCAAATATTCATCTGTTCAAGAGGATCTTTATGTAAGGATTGAAAAGAATAAAGCCTTTATTTATATTAACAATGAAGTGAAAAAATTATTTGACGATGACAGGGAAATTTTCTATATTCCAGCAGGACGTGGGCTTCTATCATTGTTAACTGATCACCTATTAACGATAGATATTAAGCTTCTTGATTATATATCTGGAAATTTTATGAAATATATCCAGGAACAACGCGTTAGTTTTGATCTATGGATTCACGAATTAAAGCAGCAGATTCAAATGGATAATGATAAGTTTAAAATCAAAAATGAAAAAATGGAAAAAGTTGCGGAGTATGTTGATGATATATTAAAGGGTCATTATATTTATAAAAATGGAAAGGAATATTTAAAATTAAAAAATGGTTCCAGCTTTCCTGTTAACTTTGCATCGTCGGGACAGCAAGAAGTATTGTGGATATTGAATTTATTGTATATTTGGATGACGAAATTCGATAAGAACTATTTTGTCGTTATCGAAGAACCGGAAGCGCATCTTTTTCCTGATACACAAAAAAAAGTGCTTGATTTTATCGTAATGTTTTTGAATTCCAATAACAATCAAGTAATGATAACCACGCATAGTCCGTATATTTTAACATCAGCCAACAATCTTTTGTATGCCGGTAAGCTTAGTGTAAAAACAGAAGATGTAAAAGATATTATTCCAAAAAGACAATGGATAGATTTTTCTTCTTTTGGTGCATATATGGTAGGGGATTCCAAAAAAAATCATCTAAGAACGATAATTGACGAAGAATTGCAAGAAATAAAAGCAGAAGAGATAGACAAGATATCAAAGGTTATTGGATGCGAATATGCAATGCTATTCAATCTAGAGGCACAAAATGAGTTTATTGATTAAATATGACCGATGGATAGAAAAACTTTCCATAAATGAAACAAGAAAGATTAGTGAAGAAAATTCTTTTTTATTTGTAAAATCACAAAACCAACAATTATTATTAAAAATTGATGGTGGAATAATACCTTATAATATTCAACATCAAAAAAAGTGCGATTATGCTATTTATGACGAAAAAAACAAGAACAGTAATTTTATTGAGTTAAAAGGTGTTGATATAGAATATGCCTGTGACCAAGTTTATGAGACAATACTTTTCTCTGAAAAGGATGAAGATTTAAAAGAAATTGTAATTGGGTTGAATCTCCTGAAAGGATATATAGTAAGTCCGCGTCCTCCGGTTCCTGATATTAAAAATTCACATAGAAATAAACTATGCAGAAAAATGTATAACCTAAGTAAAAATAAACTAGAGAGCTTATTTCATCACCTTGTTTTCGTTAGATGTATACATAAGAATCCCGGTAAAACGCATCAACAAGATAACATTTGCATTGTAATTAGTCACAAAAACCCTTTATTGATATAACGAGGCTTAGATATGCCCCATCTCTTCGCATAATTTCAACCATTCTGGTTGAAAAATGCTTGGTGGCGGGTACATACTTCTCACAACAGGCGGTGAGTCAAAAGGTTACGGGTCGCTCAATCGGAGCGTTCCAGTAACTGAGGTTATCCTTCTTGGGGGAGCGTTCCAGTGGGTACGCTCCTTTGGTGAGATTCTGCTTGTAAACCTCATCTGAAATACCCCAAACAACCTTTTCCCATTCAAAGCTTTGTATGATTTTTAATAGTGTGTTTGTTCAAAAAAGCAACTAAAGCTTTCAAGTTTTTTGAATGTAGCTATTGACAAAGTATATTTACAAGTGTAAATTGTTAATATAAAACAAACTACATTTGTAAATGGCAAGGGGTGTAAGCATGGCTAAAAAATCTTTACCAAGAATATCTGATGCTGAATGGAAAGTCATGGAGATCATCTGGGATAACCGAAGGATTACTTCCCAGGGAATAATTGAGCATCTTAATTATACAGAATGGAATGAAAACACTATAAAAACGTTGATATCGAGATTGGTGAAAAAAGGAGCAGCAGGGTACACTTGTGATCCAAAGGATAGAAGAGTTTATTTTTATTACCCTCTTGTCGGAAAAGATAATTGCCTTAAGGAAGAAACGAATTCATTTTTAAACAAGTTCTACAATGGAGCGTTAACATCACTGGTTTCTCAGTTTATTGAAAGTGATAATGTATCTGACGATGAAATTAATAAGCTGATAGAAATTCTTAAGGAAAAGAGGGGCAAGGAGGAGAAATTATAATGCTAAATAGCTTGTTTGGGTTTATATTTCAAGCATCATTGAGGACATCTTTGCTAATATTTACTATATTTTTACTAAAGGTGATATTTGGAAGTAAAATGAATACAAAGTGGCATACTGTAATATGGGCAGTTGTGGTGGTAAGACTTGTTATCCCGTGGGCACCACAGAGTCCTCTAAGTCTATTTAATATGGTAAAGCCTGCTGAAAAGACGGTGAGACAGGCTTTGGAGACATATGAGGATTATACCAATAAGGATTTTGATGGCCTATACACAAAAGCAGACGATGGTTATTTGAATACAGAAATAGAAAAGAATCTTCTCGGGAATTCCGTAAGCACCGATTATACTGCTGTTAATGGTTCTGAGGACAGGAATACGGATTATATACATAAAAATGCTTTAAGTGGACCGACGCATATTAGTGATGCAAGAAAGACTGGTTTACCTGGGTACGTAGCCTGGATTTGGCTGACGGGTTCAGTAGTGTTTTTCTTTTTGTTTTTACTGGCAAATTTAATGCTGCATTCACGGTTGAAAACCGCTGCAAAGCTGGAAAATATCAGAATAAATCAAATCGTGAAAAGCTGCATGCAAGCTGCTGGAATTTGCAGAGAAATTCCAGTATATGAAACAGATAGTATAAGCAGTCCCATGCTATGCGGAATTAAGCGACCGGTCATTTGTTTACCCTTGGGAATGGCAGATACTATGACGGATGCGGAACTTAAGCATATCATTGTTCACGAAATGATACACTTCAAGAAAAAGGATAATATTAATTGGATCATTGTTCTTTTAATCAGGTCAATACATTGGTTTAACCCGTTGATACACCTTGCTGCTGCAGAATTTAAAAATAGCAATGAAAGGTACTGCGATAGCATGGTTCTGGAGTGCTTTGATGAAGGTGAGAATATCAGTTACGGTAGAACTCTGATACGCCTTGCCCAAGGCTACAATAAAAATATTCCTGGAATATCTTCCGCTTTGTACGGGGGAGCAGGAAACTTAGAAAAAAGGATAAAAAGTATAGCAAGATTTACAAAGGGTGCTTGCAGGTGGAGTATAGCTGCAGTAACTATATTAGCCTTAGCTGCCTGTGCCGGATTAAGTGATGAAATAGATGAACCAGGATTCGCCAATAAGCTTGAGCAGGAGGAGATCCATATTTATTCACAGTACAAGCCAAGAGAAGTGGATGAAATTGATAATATGCTGACCGAAGTTAGCTTTGAGCTTTCGGACAGTATAAGGGTTACCCCTGTGATTCATTGGTTGGAAAACGATACATATGCGGATGAAATTGTGAAGCTCGTTAAATCTGGAGAGAAGGTGGACGCTTTCACAACATATGGCGGATACCCTATTGAAGACAAGGATGTGTTCATGGATTTGACCGATATATTTCCCAGATATGCCCCCGAGTATTATAGCGAATTGACATCACATAGTGTGGGACTTGAAAAGCTTAAAAACTGTACAAGTGACGGAAGGTTAATATGTATTCCAAATAATGACCTTCTAACGGAAAGAGCCTTTATTATAGCCAGAAGGGATCTGGTTGAAATGTTTGCACCGGAAGGATTTGAAACATTGGAGGATTACGGGGATTTTCTGGCTCAGGTAAAAGACCATAATCCCCTGATTATACCTGGTTCTGTGGGATCGGGGTCATACTTCAGAGCCTATCTAAGGGGAAATGGATATTTTGAATATCAAGCTACATATTTTTTCAAAAAGTGGGATCCTCTCTTCCGTGATGAATGTTATCCTATTGAACGAACAGATGAATTTAGCAATGCCTATTACATGCTGAAGGAATGGAATGATAAAGGCTTTGTACAAAGAAATTTCGGTAGTATAGATGAACGGATGTCAAATGGAACACTGGCTTCTATTTTAGTAAATGGAAGCAGTATTGACAACTATTTAAACAATATATCCTCTGAATATGAATTTGTGGTAGCCCCGCTGTACATGGAGAGAACGCACCGAGCGTATATCGTTGGTAGTGGCGTATCAGTTGGAGCAACATGCACTTGCCCGGAGAGAGTAATGATGTTTCTAGAGTGGATACATTCTTCTCAGGAATCATATGATCTCTTTATTTATGGCATTGAGAACAGGAATTATATACTGAATGGGGATAGGATATCCTTTTCATCGGATGAATTTGACATCAAGAATATCGAAAATTATGTATTTTTCAATTTTTTTAGAGACTTTAGATATGACAGACTTCATGAGTACCAACCGGATGGATATAAGGAGATATACCGGGATGCGTGTCTAAAAAATATAATAACGTCCGAAGAAATAAGTGAGAAAGTTATCGGAATTACCCCGGACGGTCTTAAGAAATTTTTTGATGATCAGGAAGCTGTCCAGCGTTATCAAGATGAATATGAAAAAACAAAGAATATAATAAATAAATACTTTGATAATATGAAGAAAACATTTCAAAATATTGACAAAGGATTATTTGTAATGGAACCGGCAAGCATAATTGAGATGCAGGAGGAAATAGGGATTGATGAATGGCTTGAGCATACAAATAATTACATAAAAAAAGTACGTGGGGAATGAATGCTCACTCCCCACTATGGTTGTTTAATAATGCCATTCGTGCATTTCTTCCGAGGACAGGTAGCATAAATTCATAAAACCCAAACTGCTTGAGCTTTTGAGTAAGCTCTATAGGATATGCTTCCAGGTTGGACGAAAGCAGAGTCTGTGTTTCGCTTTCGTTTAAATCCAGCGTATGTCTTGATTTTGCCAAAATCGGTTTGTTATGCGGACATATTTCCTGACAGCGAAGACATCCGATCAATGTATGATGTGAGCTTTGAGGTATCCAATCCGGGAATGACTGCTTGTTTTCGTTATGTAAGGTCAGGCACTTTTCTGCGTTAATAACCGGATACTGATCGATAGCTCCGGTAGGGCAGTTTTGTTTACATAATTCGCATAATTCGCAGCTATCTAAAAAGGCAATCGGGTATAAGGTATCCTCACAGGGAATATTTGTGTAATAAGCGCGTAGATTAAAAAAACTGCCAAATTCATTGATGTAACAAATATTATTGCGCCCATATTTCCCGAGACCGCTGTAAACAGCTAAAAGCTTTTGCGATATACCCTTCGCATGAGCGGTTTGATAACCCTGCACTGCTGATTTTAATACGTCGTTCAGTTTTTGGCTCTGCTCAGCATCGTCAAGATATGTTGGCGGTATTGGAATTGTAGCTTGTTTGCCATTTTCATTCAAAACTACTTGTGCCGGTTCGCTGGGATAGGTGACAATCAAAAATGACAGCGGCTCAAACGAAATATCTGGTGGTTGGTGATTGTGAAAACGTTTCATGACATTTTCAATAAATGCGGTGCTGGTTCTTCTGGTAGGAAGATCGTCATATATTTCGGTTATTTGTGTAATGAAATGATAAGGCAAAAATGCAGCAGGAAACCCTGAAGACTTAAGTTGATTCAAAATGTCTGTACTGATACAATTTTCTTGATTCATAAGAATTTACCTCACTATCTCAAAATTAAGTTTCGCACACTTTTTCCTAAATTTAACTTTATCATATTATAATGAAAAGAGGAAGCAGAAATTCATCTAAGTTATGTGATTGATTGCGTAATTGTTACTGTTATTGTAATTTAACCGTAATTAACAAACATCAGGAAGAATATGTTTGTTAATATACTAAGAATAGATTATAATATGATTGCTCCCCAGAAAGTCGTGAAACGACTTTTTCCTGCAGGTTTAGCTGCAACCTGATGCAATCACAATATGTTTTACAACTTTATTCAAAAAAAGTACTTGCAATAAACAGAAGTAACAGATTATAATATAACAAATGATATCCATAGGAAATTTTGGTTTTAATCACCTTAGTTAACAGCACTGTTCACAATAAGATTATAGCAACTGTTTTTAAATATTTTGTGAGGTGGTTAAAATGAAGAAAAAATCGAAAAAAATCATATCTTTATTATTAGTAGCGTGTATGTTTTTGATATCAATCCAGGCATACGCAAGTGACTTGTCTGAGCAAAATACAGATATCAATAATATTAATGATGGCTCAAACACTTCAATTCGGCCAGAAAATTATATTGAAAGAGTTGATGAAGGAAACTTAAATATTCAAACAACACTCCGGGCTGAAAATGCTAGCGAAGTCCTTCTAATTCAATCAAAGTATCCTTGGAATTCATCTGCAGATGAAATTGTGTTAAATCAACTTAACATCCAATACAAAAAAGAAACAGTGGATTCGGCTGTTTCTGAAGATTTTAGTAACTACAAACTCATTATTGTTGCTAATGATCAGACAGATGATTTTTACCGTACTTTATCTACTATAAGAACAAAGTTGGAATTGTTTGTTATGAATGGAGGCACCCTTTTATATGGTATATGCGATGCAGGATGGGGTGCAGGGTATAGTGATTTATTGATTCCTGGTGACATAGAGCTTGGTCCCGTTACTTATAAATATAACAATTACATAATAGATGAATCGCATCCAATAGTGACAGGAATATTATCTGATAATATCGCTTTAAAAAACAGTGATTTATATAATAATTATGCCAGCCATAGATACTTTAAGGTAAGTTCATTACCTTATGATACCAACATTATTTTAAATGCTGGTGCAGAAGATATGCCAACGCTAGTTGAGTACCCGATAGGAAACGGTATTGTAATTGCATCTGCATTAACGTGGGAACATAGCTATGATAATGGCGGTTTTGGAAGAAAGGCTTTAGATGATTTGATCCTATATGCATATGGTGTATCAGTTATTGTTGATGCTGGTAATAATAAGAACCTTGGTTATTATGATTTAGTTAATGGTCTAACCTGTCTTGCTGGTGATCCTATCAATGTAGCGAATGGTAATTTCATTACTAATGCCTTAGATCTAAAAATTGAAGGTGAAAACACCATAAATTTTATTAGATATTACAATGCGATGGATAGTTACGATGGAGTCATGGGAAAAAACTGGAGGCATAATTTTGAGATTAGCTTGAAGGTTATAAGTGATAGAAGGGTTAGGCTTGCCCATGGAGACGGACATACTGAAGATTTTATATTTGGTGATGACGGTTTATGGTATTCTACACCGGGCACTTACTCTAAAATTATAAGTAATTTTGATGGCACTTACACAATAGTATTAAGAGACGGGACTGAATATTTATTTAATGCGGATGGATTACTTACATCGATTAAAGAACCATATGTTGATGAAATCATTCTTTTTTACGATGAAGGTAATCAATTAATTAAGGTATCACAGAATGACTGCTATTTTAATTTTGCATATGAAAACAGCAAGCTGAAAGATATCTCCGACCATTCCGGGAGAAATGTACAGTTCAACTATGCAAATGGTTTTTTATGTGAGATCAATAATGTTGACGGTTTTAAAAGTGGTTATGATTATGATTCAAATGGTAGAATAGTTAAAATCTATGATGATAAGAATCAAGTTATTATCTATAATATCTATGATGATAAGGGTCGAGTTATTGAACAAAAAATGCCATATGAAAGCATATGCACATTTAGCTATGATGATCAATTAAATACAACTACATACACCGATAAAAATGGGGTAGTAACAGTATATTATAAAGATGAGTTTAATCGAGTTTATAGAGAAAGTTACAATAACGGGGATATAATATATGATTTTGATTCAAATAGTTTGATTAAATCAGTTACAGATAAAAATGGAAATACCACTTATTATCAGTATGATGAACGCGGGAACGTATTATCAGAGACTGATGCTTTAGGGTATGTATCCAAATATACTTATGATTTAAACAATAATATAACGTCTTACACAACTCCTGGAAACGAGACGTATTTCTACACTTATGACCAAAACAAAAACTTAGTTTCTGAGACAGATCCTATAGGTCGAACCATAGAATTTGTTTACGACGAAGCAAAACATCCGGTTGAGTTAAAAATGGCAAATGGGAAAAGCATACTCTCAGAATATGATGTATATGGTAATGTTACTTCAATAACCGATGGCGATGGATATAGAACAGAATATAAATATGATTTGCTTAATCGTTTAGTAAACGAAAAAAAGCCTGATGGCAATACTATTGAGTATTCATATACTCCATCGGGAAAGACCTCTAATATAAAATATCAGGATGGAACAAGCATATATACGGAATATGACAAGTTAGGCAACAAAACCAAGGTCATTAATGAGAAAGGTGTTATACAATTATATAGTTATAATGATATTGGTAAGCTTTCAACTTTTACTGATGAAGCGGGTAATATTACAAGATTTGAATATGATAATATGTGGAATGTATCCAAGATTATTTACAATGATGGAAGTGAAAGAAGCTATTACTATGATTCATCTAATAACCTTACACAAATAACTGATGAAGAAGGATATACTACAAATTATACATATGACCCCAATGGAAATATAATTAATGAAACAGACTATCAACAAAACCAGACATCATACACTTATGATGCATTAAACAGGATAATATCGATTTCTGATGCAAGAGCAAATAATACAAAATATGAATATACCCAAACTGGAAATCTCTCCAAAGTAATTGACCCTCTTGGCGGTGAAGATACATATGTATATGATGAAGCTAGTCAATTGATATCTTGGACAAATGCCTTGGGAGAAAAAGAGGAGTATTTTTATGACGAAGTTGGTAATGTTAAGAGTGTTAAGGATAAGAATGGTAATATAACCCAATATGAATATAACGCATGTGGTAACATCACTCAGGTGACATTACCTGATAATTCTGTCGTAAAAGCAACCTATAATGGTAATGGCAACATTGAATCATACACTGACGCCAATGGCTCAACTACAAAGTATTACTATGATAATAGGGGCAGGCTGAATAAAATTGTCAATCCATTAGGCAAAACAAAATTATTGTCATATAACTCAACAGGCAAAATAACAGAATTTGCGGATGAGAACGGTAACATTACTAAATATACATATGATGCCTTAGATCAGCTTACAGTAGTTACTGATGCATTAGGGAATAAGTCAGAGTATGTTTATGATATCAAAGGCAATGTAACAGAGATTCATCAATATCAGACCGTGTCAGATAATACAATAAGTAAAATGAAGAAAGGCAAGGGTATTTCATATACTAATTCTGTCACAGAATTAGTTACATATTACACATATAATAAAAAAGGTCTATTGACTCAAGAAGTAAGCCCATCTGGAAAAATTAAAACCTATGAATATGATAGCAACGGTAATTTGATTCGTAAAGTTGATGAAGATATGAATACCGTATTGTATGAATATGATGCTGTAAATAATTTAAATAAAATTACTTATAGTGAGAATAAGATAGTTAACTATTCGTATAATGAGCTAAATAAAGTTGTTTCAATGATGGATTGGAATGGTGCCACAAATTATGAGTTGGATGCATTGGGAAGGATAACAAAGGTAACTGATTATGAAAACAGAGTTACCCAATATCAGTGGAACAGTAATGATAAAAAGGCAGGTATAGTCTATCCCGATGGCAGCAGTGTTACATATAACTATAACACCAGGGATCAGCTGGAGACAGTTGTTGAAGCAGATAACCTTAAAACCATATATGAATATGATAGAAATGGTAACAATATTAGTACTTTATATCCCAATGGTGCCAAGACTATTCAGGTTTATGATGCTTTATCCAGACTGACAAAGAAAACAGATTATGACAGCACAAAAAGAATAATTAGTAATTATGTCTATACATATGATAATGTTGGTAACAAGATATCCGTAGATAGGGATAAAAAGTTAGGTCTAATTGAAAAGATAGCAGATGAGTCTAATGGCAAGACTCTATATACCTATGATGCTCTTAATAGGCTAGCAAGTCAGCAGAATTCCTTAGGTAAAAAGGAGAAATACTTTTATGATACTTTAGGAAATCGTATAAGAAAAGAAATCTGGACTAATTCTGGTTTATTTGTGACGGTAGCAGATTATAAATATAATGTGGAAAATCAGTTGACACAGGTTTCCGGAATTATGGAGACGGTCTTAGGAACATTAGCAAACAGTCCAATAGATTTTAGCTATGACGACAGAGGAAATTTAACCGGTATTACAAGGATGATTCCTTCATTATTTCCACCGCTCTGGTGGACTATTCCTGCAAATGCAGTTATTCCATGAGTTGAATCATTTGTTTAATTCTAACTATAATAACAGAGCAAAAGTTTTCGGAGGGATATATGATTAAAAAAGCAGTGATTATTAAAAAAATATTAGGTGAGCCATTAAAGGAACATGGCTTTGAGTATGCAGGCAGCGAAAACGGAAGATGGAATTTTGCAAGAACTGTAAACAATATTGAGCATTATTTTGTGATATGCCAGAGTAATTTTTGTAAAGGAATCCGCCTGGAACTATATACTTCGTTAAGGCGAATGTGGACAACACAACGTATGTTTTGCCCCTATTGGATGGATAAATACGGACCTATTGATTTTCTTGAGTTTGAAGACGAGGATTCTTTTAAAGTTATATTGAAGGAATATGCTGATATCGCAATAAAGTATGGTTTGGAAGAGCTTGAAAGGCAAAGTATTCCTACCAGGGAAGATTTAAGACAACCCACTGTAGATATGCAAAGAGACCTATACGAAAATCAAAAAAAATATTACAGAGAGTTTGTTGATGCTCATGGTTTAATTTCTTATGAATCAGGACAGAGCTTGGATAAAATAATTGAGTTGTTAAAGGAAAAAGCGGATAAGGATTACGATGACGATATGAAAGCTGAACTTATCCGAATTGCTGCTTATTACATTGAGATATTAATACCTCTTTATACTGCTGAATTAGCGTTTGAGGATGATTTCTGTATTATGAAGGTAAAGAAAGGAAAGCTGACCGCTATAAGTTTACCTTTAAATGAGATACATAACGCATGGAATAGCATTGATGATGATCCTGATCTTTTAAAAGAAATATTCGAGCTTGATAAAAGAAAGTTTGAATTTATATTGAATTATAAGTAAAAAAAGGAAACTGACCACGTTTAAATATGGAAAGCTGGACGCTAGAAGTTTACCTTTAAATGAGATACATAACGCATGGAATAGGATCGATGATAGTCCTGAACTTTTAAATAAAATGTTTGAGCTTGATAAAAAAATTTGAATATATATTGAATTATAAGTAAAAGGATTTCGCCTTGGCGTCAAAATGAAAAACAAGTGGAAATACGTTAATACGCTGATGAACAATATAGCATATGTTTGCAGCTTTGCTTTGGTATGATATTATATATCTAAAGTGGCTTCGCCATAACCATATAGCGGAACCTTACAGCTGCAAAACATCAAATTCTTGTTTATACATGATGTTTTGCGCAATAAGGTACTAAAATAATCATTAATAAAAGCAAGGTGCCATATGGACAAAATCACAAAATTACTTAATCTATTCGTAAATCAAATAAAAGAAAAGCAGAGAAATCGGTTTAGTATTGAGGATGCTGAGAAGTTTATTATTGAAAAAGTTGGAGGGCAAAGCTCATATATTAGAATCGGCGGTTATCCCTGTTTTTACAATGCCATGAAATTGTTGGAAGAAAGTGGAGTGATTGCACCCATTCTGTCTTCAAATTTTAATGGTATCAATCCTGCCCTGCAATCCCGCTGGAGATTAGCGAGTGAATCTCAAAATCAGCAATTGGATACTGCGTTTATGATGCGGCTTTCCGACAGGTTGGATATGTCGGGATATATCAGAAATCCCAAGTGGCATACATCAAAAGAGAAGCAATATATTTTAAGCATTTATGAATTTTTAAAAAACGTGGAAAAACGAGAATATGCAAGCTGCGAGGAAAGGTGCCTTGAGCTTTTTGGTAACGAGAAGTTTATGCAGTCCGAAGACAAAAAGGTTATAAGTCGACTGAATTTAACCTATGAGCAATTGAAGATGATAAAGTATGGGCATATGTTTACATATTGGATAAGTAAAAGAGAAAAAACCCGGAATGTTCTTATCCTGGAAAACCATTCAACCTTTTTTTCTATAAAACGTTGGGTAGAAAAAGGAGGGATGGTTTTTGGAATAGAGCCCGATTTGATTATTTTTGGGGATGGAAAACATATCATAAAAAGCCTTTCTTTCTTAGATGAAATTGCGGTGGCTAAAGATTGTGTGATAAAATATTTTGGAGATATAGATCCGGAGGGATGGCTCATTTATACATCTTTAAAGAAAAGCTATTCTGAGTTGGATATAAGTCTGTTTTTCCCTGCTTATCAGTTCTTGCTTGATACAGGAAAAAGCTATGACATAGGGGATAGCCTACAAAATATGAACCCGAAGGTATTGGAAAACATTATAAAAGAGTTTACGCAATTAAGACCTGAATATGTCGAAAAAATTGAGGGCTTATGGAACGATAGAAAAAGAATTCCGCAAGAGTTTTTAACATTTGAAGTACTGAAAGACTTGGTGAATAATGGAACAAGCGAATAAAGGCTTTTTTGAAAGAATGAAAAAAATTCAAGCCATCCGAATGCTCGGAACCGGACTGGATGCAGGTGAAATGCAGGAGACTGTGCACGAAATATGTTTTCTTTTGCTATTAAAGATTTTCCGTCGTGAAATAACCGAAAACCCTGACAGAACCAGAGCAGATCTGGTGTTTTTAGCAATGGAAGCAATGCGTGAACTAAATCTGAAACCTGATAGAATAGTAGCGGAGAGAATCACAAACGGTGTTTTATGGTATAGAGAACCATCAAAGCAGGAACCCTTTCGAACAAACATTTTTAACGAAGAAACAGGGGAACATGAGGAGTTTAAGTTCAAATACCTTAAAGAGGATCGTGAGCTTTCGCAGTGGGATAAGGGTGGTTCCACCGTATATATGCTTACCGAAATTGCACAGGAAATTATATTTATAACCCGTGAGATATTAGAGGAATTTGGTTTCGATATAGAGCAGTTTTACACTCTTCAACTTATTAAATCCGGAAACTTTCATAAAGCTGAAAGCAGTGTTGATAACCTAATCGCCAGAGTCAGAACTTTAATACGCAGGGAGCGGGATTACAGAGATGATGTGATTCGAAATCCACAGGTTATATTTTTTGACAAGCGAAAAAACCGCAAAAAAAGCGAAGAGGAAATAAAGATACAGTTTGAAGAAGAGCAAAAGGTGTTTCAGGATATGTTTTCATGGAAGAAAAGAGTGGAGACATTTCCCGAAGAACAGCGTTTGGAAGCGGAATCGGTGTTTGAAAACTTAGAGCGTGCACGCATGCTGCATAACGAGCTTGCAAAGCTTGTTGTTGAGAATATGGCATTGGAATTAAAAGTCCGGGTTGAGTACCCCGAAAGCTTTTGGCGGACAAGCACTCTTTCATTTAAAAAGGATATCTGGCAAAACACCGTCATTAAATATGGATTAGATAGTTTTGATATGCTGGAGAATTTGCTGAATCCGCTTTTTTCTTCTGATGTGGAATTTATTTATCCACTGGATTGGGCATGGGAGGAACAGATTGTCAAAGGAGATAACAGCATTACAACAGAAGAAGAGAGTTCGGAAGCTGAAGAGGATTTAAGCTGGGAAGAGAAGGGTGTTGACTGGGAGCAGCTTGCCAGCTTATACGCACCGATCTTTCAAACACTACTTGAAGACGGTAAATTCCATTTTTCATCATTAAATCTCTTAGTCCAGGAAAAAAGGCAAGTATGGATGGAGCAAAAAGAAAACATTGATATGCTCATGATGCTTGCTATTACCAATGTAACATTAACCACTGCATACAACATGGCGGAAAATGTGGATGAGCGCTTGGAGCTTTTTAGAAGGCTTTGTGAAAAAAACTCCGAGCTGAAAAAACTTGAAGGGAAAATTGTTACTTCATATATAGAAACCCATGAAGAATGGATAATATGGGATGAAGTTACTATATCACCTTATGTAATATGTGTTGATTATTTAAGGTGAACATTTTCCTAATGCTGTGTCTTCGCAAAAACACCTACCCCATCTGTTAAATCATGGGGTCGATCACAAGGGTGCGTTTCAGTTTAGGTACGTTCCAGTTTAGGTGTGTTCAAGTGTGTACACACCTGTGGTACGCACCTGAATTGCTGGATTATGCGAGCATAATCCTTTATTGCTCGTCACAGCATAAGTGAAATTAAGTTCAATTTATATGATCAAAAACCTCAAAAAATATTCACGAGGAGAAGAAAAAATGTATAGCAATGAAGAAATACGAAAAGGGTCACAGGTCTTTTTCGCACTATTGAAAAATAAAATTCTACCGTCTACTGATTCGATAGCGCAGGAGTATTATAATAGTGTTGAGGTTAGAGAAATCGTAAAGGATATGGCTACGGAAGGCGGGCTTAGGGTTTTTGATACACGGGAAAATCTTCATATGGTTACAAGCTCATATGGAAGCATGTTTGCTAATTCTTATACCCAGATGAAGGACAAGTATAAAGCCTTAGAGAGGAAAAAATATTTTTACCTTGCCAACACGATTATTTGCATTTATTTGGCTGAAGTTGATATGGAGAGCTATATCCGCATCCGCTGGGAGGAGCAAGGAGTATCATACGCAAAGTTAGAGGATATTGTTACAAAAACCTTGGAATCCTGGATGAAAAGGCAAACCGAGAATCAGGAATTTGCAGAGGACTGGGGAATTGCACTTGAACAAATTTATGATTTGTGGGTTAATGAATTTTCTTTGTACAAGGAAAACCAGATTTCTGGTAAAATTGATGTTGTTAACACAAAAGGAACAAGGTATTCTTTTATCCATGAAGCAATAAAGCCACTTGCTGATCAAGGTCTTGTCTATGACAATACACGGGAATTAAAAATTATTCCCAGGAATGAATTGTATGAACGTCTTGATTATTTATATCACGGTCAGGAGCGGTATATGCAAATGAAGGAAATGATATGTAAAACGCAGGAGGAAGAGGCGAATGCCCAAAATTAATAAGGTTCGGATTACCGGAGCCAGATATGATAATTTTAGAAAGGGTTATGAGGATGCACTCATAGATTTCACACGGAATGATGAGCCGGATCACACTTTGATCACACTCGTAAACCAGGGAGGTAAAGGGTTTTTGATGCAGCTTTTGTCCCAGATTACCATGCCCGATACAAGGTGGGGAAAAGAATCCGGAAACCGCATTATAAGCATGTTCTATGACAGGTATCGCAATTTCAAGCCGTATACGTTTCATGTAATTATAGAATGGAAGCTGGATACGATTCCTGAAAAATGGCTTTTGACAGGGATATGTGTTACTGCAGCTAAGCGCAATTCAGTAGATGAGCTGGAAGAGAAAACAGGACTAAATTATTTTCATTATACTGTTGAACATGATAATTCCGGTTTCTTTTCAATTGAGCAAATACCCGTTTATGATACAAATAACAAGTGCCCTGCTGCTTTCGATATCTTTGAGAATTATATTGATAATAACAGTAAATATATAGTTAAATACCCTATGTCCCAAACAAGAAGGCTTAATTCAAACTACTATGAATATTTGAAAAGCAGAGGAATTTATCGCGCTGAATGGGAAATGATGAAGACCATTAACCGGGACGAAGGCGGTGTGCGGAACTATTTTTCAAAGGCGACCGATAACAAGTCAGTCATCGACAAAATGTTGATCCAGTCAATCACTCAAAACATGAGTAATTATAATGAAAATGCGGGCGAGAGCCTGAAAGAAATGTTTATCAGTAATCTTTCAATAACAAAGGATCTGCCAAGACTCATTGAAAGGGAAAACGATTATAAAGAGCTCCTGATGCTGATTGCTCCGCTTTTGGAAACCACCGAATTTGGGTTAAAAAATGTGACGGCTATTGACAAGCATATACGAGAAGGGAATCTGATATTAGCATCCCTTTATAACATGTTGGAGAGTGCGGAAGACCAGCAAAATGGATGGATAGAGAAAAAGAACGAAGCACAGAAGGAACTGGGTGAATTACATTTTCAGCGTGATAATATCGAATATGCTCATGCCCGCAGAACGAAAATAGAACGGCAAAGAGAACAGGAAAAGTTGAACCAAGCGCTTGAAAGCATTAAAGAAAATTTAGCTGGGTATGAAACCAGTGAGAAAGATATACAAACCGATATTTTCTTAAAAAAACGTGAGAATGATATAGAAAAAAGAGATATAGTCAGGCAGCAAAAGCAAGACTTAATAAACAGTCTGGGTATCCAGAATGTGCAGGAAGAAATAAAGAAATTAGAGGATATCATTATATCTAAATGGGATAAAAGCAGGAGCTTTTTTGAAAGGATTTCTGCTGAGCATTCTGCATATCAAAGCAAACTGCAAAAAAACGTCAATGAGCTTTCAAACAATAAAAAGAGCTTACAGAAAAGGCTGGAGGGTATTCTCATAGAGTTGGGCATCTTTAACGAGAGGGTTATTAAACACAAGGACACTTTTAACGAGCTTTCCGGAATGTTTGATTTTTTCCGATTAGCTGTACCGGAATATTTGCTTGATGAACTAAAAGTCGAACTGGAAAAATTAAAAGAAAGCGAAAGAAATATAGAAGAGCAGATTCATAGAAACGAAGAAGAGCAAAAGCAAACAGAAAAAAGGCAATATGAAATCCAGCTCCAGTTAGGTCATGACAAAAATGAATTGAAAGAACTGAATATGAAATTCCAGCAAATAAGAGAAGCGGAAAATTCAATTAAGCAAAACATATGTGAGGCAATTGGGGTTGATGCTACAACAGTTGAGTATACTCACCAGTGGGCAAAAAGCCAAAAGCCGGTTTTAAAAGCATTGTCCCAGCAAGAAGAAAAAAGGCTGGATGAGTTAAAAACACAAGTTTTGTCTATTCAAATTGATTTGGGTATTAACCAAAATGAATACTGGATTCCAAACCAGGATATTCAGACTGTGAAGGAAGCTTTCTTAAAAGCAGGAGTACGTGCTGTTATGACGGGAACTGAATTTATTAACAGCTTAGAAAGCACGGAGCTAAAAAGAAAACTAATTTCTCAGAACCCATTACTTCCGTATGGAATACTTCTGCCTTCTGATAAAGAGTGGCTTATAATTCAAAAAAACATTGACAGGAAGCTATTTCTTCGCTCCGGTGTTCCTGTTTTCATTCGTTCTGATATAGACGGAACCATTATCAATAGTGTTGAAAATGCTGCATTAGAGCTTGCGGTGGATAATAACGCATATCTTAATTGGCTTAACTCCCTGAAAGATAAAGTGTCAGGTTTCCGGGATGTTATAAAAACCGTTGAGCAAAAAAAAGAAAAATTCCTTGGGCTTTGTCATAAAATTGATGCATTTGTACAGAATCAAGAGTCAAGCGTGATTTGGGAAAATATTCGGCAGTTAAATGTTCAGGTGGAAAAACATCAGAAAGGTTTGGAGCAAATCGAGATACAGCTTAGAAAGCTGCTGGAATTGATTGACGCTGATAAAAATCTGCTTGGGGAAGTAACTGCTAATATCCAAAAAACAGCAGAGAATATGAAAAAGCTTTCAGATTATGTGGAAGAGGAAAATGAAATCAAAGCGAAAAAACCTGAGATGGACAAAAAGGAACAAATGCAGAAAGATCTTAAAAAAGAAATTCAAACCATTGAAGATAACATTGTTAAAGCTGATAAGGACGCATTTGATGACGAAAAATCTTTTACATCGTGGAAAGTCGAACTACAGCAAAAAATTAAAAGCGTAAGAGCGGTTATTTCAAATGCTTTTATTGCCTATGAAAAAAGTCTTGAGTTTACTTATGACAAACCGCCGGAATACAGGCTGGATGACCCTGAAAATATATTTATGGATCTTCAAAAAAGAGAGGATTTAAATCGTGAGGTGGAGCAAAAAAATGCTCAGATTCTTGTTTATGATGAAAAAATACGGAACCTTGATGAAAAAATAAGTGAATTTGAAACAGAGCTTGAAAAGCTTACTGCTGCATGGAGAGAGAAAAAGCCTGCAGACGACAGTACGCAATACCTTCAACAAGCATTGGTTGAAGTGCGCATAAAAATAAAGGATACACAAAACAAGCTGCACACAACAGAGAAGCAAATAAGCACTATTCAAGGGGAACTAAATGGACTTGAAAAATCGATTTCGGGTTTGCGTACCAAAATTTTAGAGCGTCATAACAAATCGCCGGAACCTTGGGACGAAATCGATCTAAAACATAAAGAATATGAAATCAATAGAAACCTGA
>ENA-UOOR01002168-UOOR01002168.1-fermentation-metagenome-genome-assembly--contig:-NODE-2168-length-20736-cov-10.728495_pt1 | contig 20736 bp, 17 predicted proteins | sample MGYA00245780_ERZ724029 | MGnify/ENA primary metagenome ERZ724029 (study PRJEB28704, sample SAMN03018315) | fermentation metagenome | biome: anthropogenic terrestrial biome; feature: soil... | reverse complement strand
AATCCACAACATATATTTCACTGTAGTGTCCTGTTAAAAAAGGTATAAATGAGTTAGCATAGGAATCCTTAACAACAAGAAGCTTCTTCTTATTTGAAGCATTGGAAGTTATTTTAACTAATGAGTGATTTCCACCTAAAAATACTGTGTACTTATCCTTTTTATTTAAGCAATCCATGTCATAAATAGAATTTAATGTCCTATTTTCATCAACATAGTCAACTTTACATTCTTCATCAGCTTTTGGAATGTAAAGCTCAATGCTGTCAGGGTTTATATGCCTAAAGCCCCCCTTTGAATAAAGGGAACCATAAAATTCATCTGTGACCTTTTTTATATCAAAATAGCTTTCATCATGAGGCTTTATATTCATATCAGTGCACAGCTTGTTATAAGCGTAATAGGCTCCTTTTGATGTCCAGTGGTGATCAGTTTTGTAAAATATATATTCGTCCTTTTTACAGTTTAAAGTATCATATACATCAACAAAATTTATATCTTTGTCAAGATAACCTTTTACTTTATCCAAATATAAACGCTCATCATCGCATGGAGCAAAAGATGGAAGCTTACCGCTTAATATTTCAACTGAGCCTGGAACCAGCATAAAATACTTATTAGTTTTAGGAATCGAGGCAGAAAAGGAGTTAATCCCGCTCATTTTCTCTTTTATCTTCTTTTCCTCAGGCATATTAAATTTCTGCATTAAATATCCATCGCTTCCTATATAAACCCCGTTATTTTCTTTTTTACCTGTAACCCTTTCCACATCAGATTTTACTCCTATGAAAAAATCCCTCATGGTAAATTGATCTGCAACATACTTTTCATAATCCTTAGTAAACTTCCCATGAATAAGCTTATCAAAAGTAAATTTAGGCCTTTGCTCTAAATTTCTATTTTCTGAATCTGAAAATACTCTGTCAGGCGTTATTATATTTAAAGCAATCATAATTCCAATATATAATATGAACATAATCCCAAGGCATCGCCTTGATAATTTTTTACATCTATTCAAACAAACACCCCTTTCTATATATCTCAGTTAGCAAGCAAAATTTAAAATGTTAATCAGAATCTAAAATATAAAAATGGGTTGTAACTTTCATTTACAAGATATGCTGTACAAACAAACATAATAACCATATAAATAACCGGCATAGCAATAGAAAATCCTGCTTTTTGCTTCATTTCTATTTTAGAAACTATATTCTTAATAAGCGGTGTAGAACAAATTGCAAGAATTATAAAAGGCAAAGCATTTGTATAAAGATAATATATTGAATTGCTATCATAAGCAGGATTGCCCCCAAAGCCAAACATTGTCCTTATAAATAGTGTTACTTGGGATACATCCTGAAATTCAAATATTACCCAGCCTACTATTACAACAATTAGTGTGTATATATGCCCTATAAATTTAGGTTTTTTATCTAACCATTTTAATAAAAATATTTTTTCTAATGTAACTAAAACTCCAAAATAAAGTCCCCATAGCACAAAGTTCCAACTTGCTCCGTGCCAAAGACCTGTTAGAAACCAAACTATAAAAATATTTCTATACTGTTTAAGTCTTCCCTCTCTGTTTCCTCCAAGAGGAATATATACATATTCCCTGAACCATGCACCAAGGGAAATGTGCCATCTTCTCCAAAATTCTGTTACACTTTTTGATATATATGGGTAGTTAAAGTTTTCAGGAAAATGAAATCCAAACATCTTCCCAAGACCTAATGCCATATCTGAGTATCCGCTAAAATCAAAATATATTTGAAATGTAAATGCAATAATTCCAATCCAGGCAGACAAAGTTGAAAGCTTGTCTATAGGTGTTGCTTTAATTGTCTTCCAGAGAGCACCAATATTATTTGCAAGGAGCACTTTTTTAGCCAGGCCTATTATAAAAAGCTCTGCCCCTTCTCCAAACAAATAAATGCTTTCATTTCTGTTATCTATCTCATTACATACATCGCTGTATCTTACAATAGGTCCTGCTACAAGCTGTGGAAACATAGTTACATAAGTTCCAAATGATATAATGTTCTTTTGAACAGGGACTTTATCAAGATATACATCTATTACATAAGACATAGTTTGAAAAGTGTAAAAGGATATACCTAAGGGTAAAGGAAGATTATGTGAATTTAAACTCAAATTAAAAATCTTATTTATATTCTCCACGATAAAGCCAGAATATTTGAAAAAACCCAACATACCTAAGTTTACAATTATAGAAACTATAAAAATCCCTTTAGATGTCCGCTTTTTCCCCTTGTATTTTTCTATAAGAAGCCCACAGGTGTAATCAAAAACTGTGGTAAAAATCATTAGAAGTATATACAAAGGTTCTCCCCATGCATAAAATATAAGACTTGCTATAAGTAAAACAAGGTTTCTTAAATGTTTTGGGGATATATAATATATAAGAATTGTTAACGGTAAAAACGCAAAAATAAATACTAAACTGCTAAATACCAACTACTGTCCACCTCCGCAGCATTACAAAATTAAAGTATTTTCCCGACTTGCCACTTGCCATATGCCTGGCACTAAAAAAGCTCTCCTATTTTTTCTGCATCCTTTGAAATTACAAAAAGAATAACATTCCCTTTTACTTTCAGTACATTATTTTCTACAAGATAAGCCTCCTCAGGAAGATAATCTTTAAATACTTCATCTTGGCTTTTAACTCTTGCTGTAATTTTTCCTTTTATGCTATCTATGTTTTTTTCATCCTTGACCTTTAAAATTAATATCTCATCAGCCTTAATGTTTGAAGCAGCAGTATAGAGAACAAAATCCTCTACTTCATCCTGATTTATACCATAAAGCTTATTCAGCTTTTCACTGTCCCCTTCTTTGAGTCCTGATAAATCTACAGTACTTTTTATTTTTTCATTAATTTCCTTAACAGATAATTCCTTCGATTTTTGCTGTTTTGATGAACAACTTGTAAGTGTAAGAATTCCTGAAACAACTAAAACTAAAATCATAATAGTAGCAATTACTTTGCTTGATCCTTTTTTCATTTTAAAACTCCCCTTCATTATTTAGTGTTATCTGCCAAGTAATTAAGCCATAATATATAAAACTGATACTTAAAATGTATGCCATCTCCCTCATGCAAATCCACGTTAGCATCTTTAAGTACAGAAGCAATATTTACATAATTAATATCTTCTTTCTTTGCCATTTTCTTAAGAGCATTATTAAATTCATTTATACGGGCACTGTTAAGATATGGCTTGCTTTTAACTGCTTTATCGGAAACAGGCAGTATAGACTGAATATATATTTTTGAATTTGGTGACTTTGCTTTAATATTCTTTATAAATTTTTCATACCTTTGAGTAAACATTTCGCTACTTAATTTTGCATCCATGTCATTTGCCCCAAAGAGTATATAAATATTTTTGGGTTTAAGCAAAGCTATTTTATCCACTTCATTTTCTGCTTTAAGAAGGGTAAAGCCAAGCTTTGCTATTACATTTGAACTATCAATAAGATCATAATAAGCTAACCCATCTGAAATAGAATCCCCAACAAATACATCCCCATTAAATATGCTTTTATAATCTCTCTTTGCACTATTTGCCGTTACTTTAGTGTCCCTCTGCTTGTCATTATTATCTCTAGCTTCATCTGGAGGAGCTTCTTCATTTCCCTCATTTTCATCTACCATTTTTTTAAGATCATCCTTAGTTATATTTAATTTGCTTTCTGCATAAGAATCTGATTTTTTATCATCTATTGAATTTGCATAGGATAAGGATTTTTTATCATGATCAAAATTATCTATCACTAACTTTTTTAACGCTGTAATAGAAATAAATAAAACTAAACTCAACATTGAAATAATTGCTATACTTTTTCTAGCCTTTTTTCTTCTTTTTCTTTGTGCTCTCATAATATGCCCCCCATAAAAATTGTCATAATTCTATCCGATGGCTGACATCATAACCAGTCCTAATATTTATTATATTAAAGTTTAAATTAAATAAAACTTTACTTTATATTTTAATTTAATTGCTCATATATATAAATTATATTACATATAGAAATTTAAATGGTTAAAAAACGGTGTCAAGTTAATTATATTTTGTTAAAAATTAATATCAATATTTTAGTAGAAAATAATTTATAGTACATTTTACCATTCACCTGGTGGCTGCTATCTGTATTACCCTGATTAAGGCTAGGAATAGCAGATACTATGCCCCTGAATCGGTTCTTTTTAGACTCAGATGGAGGCGGATATTTCTTATAAGCAAACTCCACCTAAGTCTTAGAATCACTTTATCAATTTTCATGCTTTAATCTTTAAAATTATATTCACCTTTTATAACCCAATTCATATCTTAGTAATATATATTATTTTTTCAGTGGAGGTATAAATGGATTATAGAGATCATCATGAAGAGCACGAAGAAAAACATGAGGAATGTAAAGAAGAAAAAAAGTACCCTCAAATGCCTTTCCCAATGCATCCCTGTGGAATGCCAACACCTTATCCAAAGAATCCCAATATAATGCAGCCGCCTAAGGCAGCATCACCTATGATGATGCATAGTTGTCCTATGATGCACAGTTTTGGCTGCCCTATGATGCAAAACTGGGGTTGCCCTATGATGCCTAAATGGAACTGCCCTATAATGCGCGAATCTATGTCTTTCTATGAAGATGAAGACGAAAACGAAGATGAAGATTATAGGCATAAAGGGGGGCATAAAAAGCATTATTATCCTTATCACTACTTCCCATACTACAAACCACATTATCATAAATATCCAAAATATAATTCTTCCTTTTATCCTTCCTTCCCATACTTTCCAATGGGATATGAGTGGGAGGATGAAGAAGAGGAAGATTAAAGCTTATACTTGTACTTCATACACCCTCTCTTTATTAATATCTTACAACTATTATTTTTCCATATTAAAAGGGTCTGCCGCACTAAAAAATGGTGTGGTAGGCCCTTTTAATATGGAAAAAGTACGATAGAGCTGTCGCACTAAGAATAAATGCTACAATATATTGTGCTAACTTTAAATTTGCAAATCAATATATTGTATGTAAATTCCTTAGTGCAACAGCTCCAGTTAAGTCAATTGCAAAAGTAAATACCAAATAAGGGTTACCATATTTTATTAATTATTGTAGTTTTTTAGTCTTTAAGTATGATATTATTTATATATGGAATATTGTTACACTTGAAAACTAAAAGGGAAAGAGATAAGAAAATGACAGACTAAAAAATCAACTGGCAAGAATATCAAAATGAAAGGGGGATGTATATGAAAAATAATAATCGTTCACTAATTATTGCAATAATCCTAATTGCCTGTCTTATTATACCAATGATTTATAGCGGATCAATAGATCATATAAAAACTCTATTGGTAAATTACAATGAAAAAAAGATTTATAAAATTCCAACAAGTTACAATGAGCCCAAAGAATTAGTAAAGGCTGGATTTGCAGATGTTGATTCTACTCAAGCACTTGATAAGTTAGATGGGAAATTATCAACTTTTTTAAAAAAAGTTGATAATAATCAGTGGGCGGTTTTAAAAGTTGCTTCAAAAATGGATGATGAATTATGCGTGACATTATATATATATGATGATAGAATCCATCAAATTCGAACGGATACTGCAATGATAAAAAGGCAAGGGAGCTATGGTTTCGACCGTCGTTATAAATCTTATTATATAAAATCTGAAAATGGAATAAATTACATTTGGCTAGCTGGTACAACCAACTATGATTTTCCATCACACCCACTAACTGATGATGCAATTTTATGCTCTTATAGAAAATGAAAATTCTGATACATAGAACCCATATCCAAAAAACTTGACTTTCACGATATAGGCAGCAATTACGGCATATATGGCATTTAGGAATTCAGCCATACCTTCTCCAGCTATATCATCCCTTTTATCTTATACTTTTTTAATGTTGCAATGTTTGTTATTGGTGTTATCCATTCCTTTTTCCATAAATATCCTCTTCCCATTATAATCTTAATTATGATATTCTATATATAAAGAAATTTTAGGAAGGAGAGGCTATTTAAACTTCTTCCTTTTATTCATTTTATCACCTTCTCCTATTAACCTTTTTATACAGGTCAGCTCCTGCTTGTAGTCTTTGTTCTTTATGCTCTGTAAATGCCAAAAAAGAGCAAAATAAAAAAATCTCATTTCCAAGATTTATAATCTTGGCATATTACTTTTAAATATGGTAATATTTTGGTGAAGGGAGGTGATCTGCGCATGGGTTCTGAAATAGATGGTTTTGATAAACCTGAAAAGCAATTAGAAAAGATGCAACAAGGAGCTAAAGAACTTGAAAATACAGAAACTACACTCTTTGACAAACTATTCACTAGCTCCTTTATGCAAAATTATACCAACTTTTTAAGTTTTGATGATTTCCTTAAAGGCGGCAATTTTATTGTAAATTCTCAAGAAGACTTTGAAGCAATACCTGAAGATGATATGGATATTCACGTTTCCAACACCACTAAATTTTCTTGCTGGGAAGATATGCTTAACAAAGCTACAGAAATTTACGTTTCAAAAAAATTAAGCCTGTAATATCTTTATTCTAACCTTTGTTTTATCAGTGCAAATAGATTCAACTTTTAGCTTTCTATTTGCACTTAATATTTTTACACCCAATTTACACCCAAAGGACAAACTTATATGATTCTTAAGTAAAATAAAAAGATGTCTCAATTCCTTGAAACATCTTACTTTCCTTTTGGCAGGGGTAGAAGGCTTCGAACCCTCAACCAACGGTTTTGGAGACCGCTACTCTACCAATTGAGCTATACCCCTACAACAAAAATTATTATACATGATATTTAAAATAAATGCAATATGCAAATTGCAATGATAATGTCAAGTTACTGTAGAAAATGCGCATCATTATCATACACAGATTTTATAATTTTCATAGCTTCCTTTGAACTGTTAAACGTAGGGAGTTGTATATAGTTAAATTTTTTACCGAAAGTTGATGCAATAAAACTATATAACGATGCCATATGGCAGTTTACCATCCATCCCAAAGATAATTTACTGGAAGGCCATATGGTATTTATGTCTTCTTCCACTTCCTTGAATGTAAATTGCTGCCCATCTATCCATGTATTATTTTTTAAAATATATACAGAAGGTATTTCAGGCTGGGATGTTTGTATTCTAACAGAGCCTTTTGTCCCAAATATTTCAATCAAGGTATCTTCACCTTTTCCAGCTGCAACTCTTGATACCTCAAGCGTTCCGTTTATACAACCATTAACTGTAAGGTCAAGATGTGCAAAATCGTCTACATCTACATCTTCCATACAGTTACCGTATGGTCTTTTATTTATATAAGTTTTTGTATACCCATTCACATTAGTTATAGGACCTAAAATATAATGTATCAAATCTATCATGTGTATTCCCAGGTCAACCAAAGCTCCGCCTCCGCTTTGATTTTTTTTAAGACGCCATGAAATAGGCTTCATTGGATTTAAATAGCTCTGATGATACATATGACAGTTAAACCTTATGACATCCCCTATAACCCCTTCTTCGATAATTTTTTTACCCCTTATTACTGCAGGTAAAAATCTATAAACGAATCCAATCTGATTTTTTACACCGTTTTTTTCTGTTATGGATACTAGTTTTTCCTCCTCTTCATAATCTCCCGCAAGGGGTTTTTCACAATATATATTTTTAACTCCCATGTTAATAAGTTTCTTAATTTGTGTGCTATGCATAAAATTAGGAGTACATATATCTGCTATATAAGTATCACCAATGCTTTCAATATCTTCTGCAGTATCTTCATATATTGTATTGCTAAGCTTTTGAGATGTAATCAATTTCTTAAGCACTATATCATATTCAAAGTTTTTATAACATATCGGCATACTTCTATAAGCAATTGTATGAATTTTGCCCATATATCCAAATCCCACAGTTGAAATCTCTACTTTTCTCATAAAAATACCCCCAATTAATTAATTGTAAAATTAAGTCCCTACATCTAAAATTCACAGCAGCCAGTTAAGAAAGTTTTTTCCCAACATTTCTTTACCAGTGTAAGAAGTAATTTAGAGAAGCAAACTAATTAGGTATGATTGACAGAAATAATTACCTTTTATTATATCATTAAATCATAAAGTTTAATAATTTACACTAACATAGCCGTGGATAGTGTCAAGTTACTATAATTTAATTACAGATGAATTTGGCATTGCTAAATGTAGGCCTATACTGCACACAAAATGCACTGCATATAGCCCCCCAAAAAAAATATGAATAGTGAAAAGTAACAGCAAAATATAGAAATAAAGAAAGAAAAAATATAAAATATAATGAAGGATTTTGTTATTAAGTGTTGAAATAATGTAAATTAGGGGGGATTTATGTGAAAAAAGATAATATAAAAAAATTATTAATGTTTATTCCGGGTTTCCGTAGCCATAAAACTTGGAAAATGATTGTAGCTTCAATTTATTATTTTATAGCAATAATTACAGGGATTACTAATGGATTTGGTGCCTTTTTATTTTTTATATCAGCACCATTTTGGATATTTTCAATAGTAGACTTAGTAACACATAAAAAGAAAGCTATACCTGTTCAAAAAGTAATAATATCGTTTTTTATTTCTTTTGTTCTGATGATTACTGGTATTACTATAAGCTCACAAGCAGAACAAAATACTTCAAATGCTAAAAGTGTACCAGCTGAAACTGAAAATACAGATAGTAAAGAAAATAATATTAATGAAGAATCTAAAAGTAAAGATACTGCTGATGTAGCTAATGCTACACAAAATACAGATAGTAAAGAAGAAAAAACGAGTTCAAAACTTAATGGAGAGCTAAAGATACATTATATAAATGTTGGGCAGGGCGATAGTATCCTTATCCAGCAAGGAGACGCAACTATGCTTATTGATGCTGGACCTGATGCAAATACAACTGCAAATTACTTAAAGGGACAAGGCATTAAGAAAATAGACATATTAGTTGGTACGCATCCACATGCGGATCATATTGGAGGTATGCCTGCTGTTATAAATGGATTTGAAATAAATAAAATATACATGCCAAAGGTTACACATACATCCAAAATATTTGAAAATACTATGGAGTCTATAAAGGCAAAAGGGATGAAAATATCAACGCCCCATCCAGGGGATTCCTTTAAATTAGGTAATGCAGATTGCACTATATTAGCTCCTAATAGCAGCAGCTATGACAATTTAAACAATTATTCTATTGTATTAAGAATAAAATTTGGCAATAACTCTTTTATTTTTGATGGTGATGCTGAAAGCTTATCAGAGGGCGAAATACTTCAAAAACAGTTAGATATACAGTCCGATGTAATAAAATTAGGACATCATGGAAGCAAAACTGCAACATCTCAAAGTTATTTAAATAAAGTTAATCCTAAATATGCAGTTATTTCCTGTGGTAAAGGGAATAGTTATGGGCATCCACATGCGGAAACTATGGCAAAGCTTAAAGAAAGAAATATAAAAGTTTATAGAACGGATGAGAATGGTACGATTATATGTACGTCAGATGGGGAAAATATTAAATTCAGTTGTGAACCTGGAAGCTATAATTCCAGTGTGCAATCAAAATCTAATAATACTGGAGGCGGTGGAGCTGCAGTTAAAAAGTCATCTACTAACTCAGCACCTAAACATAATCCAGCACCTAAACAAACTACTGGTAGTAAAAAGGGAGAAACCGTTTATATAACAAGTTCAGGGAAAAAATATCATAGATCAGGCTGCCAATATCTTAAAAAAAGTTGTATTGAGATTAAAAAATCAGATGCTATAAGCGAGGGATATACCCCTTGCAGTAAATGCAATCCATAAGTCTGACGGTCTCCAAAACCGTTGGTTGAGGGTTCGAAGCCTTCTACCCCTGCCAAAGGGAAAGTAAGATGTCTCAAGTGATTGAGGCATCTTTTTATTTTACAGTTTTGGTTAACATAACTTAAGATGGGGACAGAATGGGGACGACTAGGTGGTATAGATGCGAATAGATGCAAAATTATGCTTGCTTTCCTTTATCATTTTTATTACTAAAGTAGATTTTAATCCCATAGCTTCGCCTATTTCTCTTACAGTCGGAGGAAAACCACATTGAGTTTTATTTGTTTTGTAATGAAAATATCCTCTTTGGCTGAAAAAGTGGACAGGGATTAAGATGTGGGGGGTTGAATTGGGAGAAGAGAGAAAAAACGCCCTAAAAACGGGCCCAGTGTTTGGAGCATATAAAATAAATACAGCTCCATGATGAATCCGGAGCGACACATAACAGCCAAATAAATATTAACTTATTTGTTTTTTCTATATATTATTATATACTCATAATTCATTGAATTGACAGGTTTATTATATACTTTAGAAGTTGTTCTTGGAATCCTTTTTTTAGGGATTTCACGTTTGACCGTTTGAATATTGGTAAAATTATGCACTTCTAAGAACCTCTTGCTTATATCAGTTAAGTCTATATTTACCCTATCTACTGTCCTATTTCCAAGAGTCATTACAATATATACCCGAGTTACTCTACATAACTCTCTTAGGAAAACAAAATAGTCATTAAAATATTTTATAACCTTTCCTTTCTTGGCATCGGAAATCTTACTAAGGTATGGTCTTATAAGTTCATATTCAAATTCATTAATTATTATTTTTTTTGAGCTTCCCCCCAAACTTTTTGAATCAATTTTTGAATAATTATCTAATTCCCATCCTTCAAGTTCTAAATCATGCTTATCAATCCAATATAATGGTAACATTGAAAATTGTCCATAAGGAACCGTAGTAGCATTATCACCATATGGAGGCGAAGTTATTGAAATATCAAATGCATCATTATCAATTTCTCTAATCTTTTGTAAAATATCACATTTCCATAGTTTAAATTTTTTTGAGCTTTTTCTAAACTTGTTCACATTTTGTTCAACTGATGATATAAATTCACTTATTACGTTATTTACCATTCTATCTATTGCATCGCTCTTTTTTATATGCAACTTATAAGTGCTGCTTCTTGTATTACTATATTTCCTAATAATATCACAAAGCATATACCAAAAATATAACCTGTTCTGTTTGTTTTCAATTAACATTATAGATGATCTTATCCTTTGTAAATCAGCGGATATATCTTCTCGGAACCACTTATCGATATTCGGGAAACTATATTTATCATTAATTTCTATATCCCTTATATTTATTTTTAATACTTCTATATCTTCGTAAATACTCGGTGCAACCCCTTGTAATTTAACTTTTGTAATTAAATTTGCTAATGGATTAATGTCACAACCGAACAACCAAATTTTATCTGAAACTTCTAAACCTTCATATAAGGAAGTGCCAGATCCATGGAATGGATCGAAGATTGAAGTTATTTCCCTCTTGCTAATTAAATCATTTAGTATATCTTTTTGAATAGGTGCTATCATAACGGCAGGGTATAGAACTGTACCGTGAATATCACTTTTTTTCTTATAATCTGCATATGCAATATTTCCCAACATAATTATCACACCCTTTAGCTTAATTATATCAACTATAGATAAAATGTCCAGGAAATCATATTATACTTGGATTATTTATCATCTCATTAACAACTATTATGAATATTCCTGCCATTCTTGCAAGCCGTATAATATCATATTCAGATAGATACGTATCTGACTTATGTGCACCTAAATGAGCTTTATATATTGCTTCTTCATATTCCCCTGGATTTAGCATATTTACAAGACTTGAATAATCTATACTTGTTTTGTTACTAATCTCTGATATAAAATGTTTTTCACTTGTAATATATGTAATAACTTGTACTACCCTTTTTTCCAATTTACTTATATTATAAAATATATTGTCAAACTTTGGAGATTTTATAATTGAATCCACACTTATTTCAAAAATAGCCCTTAGTGAACATGCTATTACCTCTTCATATCCTTTTAATTCCAAACTATTAATTTGATCAACTAGTTTTCCTACTGTCGGATTAAAATTTACAGTATAACTTTTATTAGTTGGCAACGTTATTAAGTATTCCTTTAATTCTGATACATCCACTTTCGTTTCAGGTTGATAAAAGACTAAAGTTAATTGTTCAATAACCATTCCCGTTGATGAATCATTATATGAAAATTGGACAATTTTAGAACAAGGTACTACTATACTTGATAGTATTTTATCTTTATATATAGCGCCATCAACTTTTATATCTATGTTATCTATGTTTATATCATTTCCATTACTATCTTTCGCTTCTTTTATTTTCGTACCTAAGTCTATTTGTTCAGAAGGAATTGGAATTCTCTCAACTGGCTGTACTATCTTAATGAAAGCTGGGTTTTTCTTATTTTCAGTATGGCCCTTTTGTTTAGGATCCCGTTTTCCCTTTTCGGCTCCCAAAATATTAACATCAATGCTTTTGCCAAATACGGAATATGTAACTTTATTTCTATTTTTTTTAATGGTAACTTCATCCTTAAACGGAAAGTCATCCTTTATTGCATTCTTAAGTTGTTCCTCATCTGAATTTTGATATGCTTGAGGAAGTTCATCATACTTTAAGTAATGCAAGTCTGGAAGGTATTTCTTAAATTTATATCCTATTTCTTGAATCTGAAGATTAATTTTAAATAAAAAGTCTTTAATTTCATCTGTTAATTCATTTTGAAGAAATTGTGTCCTATCTGAGTTAAAACTTATCATGGGGTTGCTGCTTATTATACGAATATATCCTATCATTTGATTTAACATCTTGCCTATTTTATTTTTTGCATTTATGTTTGGGTCAAACAGTTCATAATTAACAAATAAATTTGAATTAATATAAATTAATGGAGTCAATTCATCTTGAGGATTATAGAATAACCTATTAATTCCATATTTTCCATATGGCTTAAATTTAAAAATCATTAATTCAATATTTAGGCTATAAAGGTTTGAGCTAAACTTGAAATTTTCACAATGTATTAAATTATCATTATAATAAAATTTAATTTGCTGTTCTATTGATTTATAGGTCACATAATACATCTGATTTTCGGGTAAACAATTTTTTAATATCAAATAGTCCGCATTCGTACTTGAATACAGTTTATCATCAATTTGTAGCTCAATTATGAATTTATTATCATCAAAAGCATGAATAATCTTTTGATAATTTTTTGCTTGTGAAAAATATTTTATTAAAGAATTAGCATTATACTCTGATAAATCAATTTCAATTTTGGTCCCTTGCTTTTCGATATCTTTTTCAAATATATTAACCTGATATTGAGATATATCATCTTTACTTATTAAATCAGAATAATCGACTGAGAACTCAAATCCCCTTATTTTTTTTGTTTCCCATACAACGTGTTCACCAAATTTAAAAACAGCTAAAAATCCTAAACCCTTTGAACCTTGTGTATATCTATTGTGCTCATTCAGTTCGCCGTATTTTTTTGTACTTATAGAAATATGAAATAATGTGTTTATCTCTTTTTCGTCCATGCCACAACCATCATCAATAATCGTTAATTTTTTATTTTTGCTATCTAACTTTATTGTTACTTTTTTTGCGCCAGCATCATAAGAATTTTTAACTAACTCATTCAATGCAATAATATTTGATGGAATTTTTTCTGATAGCTCACTAATTATATTACCACTCACCCTTATCTTTGTATTCATAATATCTCCCCCAAACTTTTCATTTGAATTTAACATAATATAATACAATTTATTTAAATATCAATTGATTTTTAACTTTTTTTAACTTTATCTGCAAAATACCAATTAATGATATTTTCGACATATATTCCAACATTCCTTCAAAAAATAAAAAAAGACCTGAAGATTTCTCTCCAATGGCATTAAGTTAAGAAAAGACTCGCATCACAAAATACATGGTGCTGGTCTTTTTTTACAAAAGTTCACATTTTTGCTCGGCAGGATAATAAAAATGTGCGGCCGCTTTCGCTATTGATATTTATAGTGGTAACAAAAGCGGCCCTTATAATTAGGTAGATACTAATTATAAGGAGGACACATATGAAAAATAATCCGCAAGAACTAAAAGGAATTTTATTATCACTCATTCATGATTTAAAAAAAGGTTTAGGTGAATACATCCGAAACCCAGACAGAGATTTTGTTAGAAAGCGAAAACTTCCTTTTGAAAAGATGATTATCTCTATATTAGGAATGGAAGGGAATTCGTTAACTAATGAACTTCTAAGACAATACGGATGTAGTGCGAACATTACTTCATCTTCTGCGTTTATACAACAGCGAGCAAAAATACAGCCTATTGCACTTGAAAATTTATTTCATACATTTGTCCAAAGAACAACAACTAATTCATTGTTTAAGGGGTACCGTTTATTAGCTATCGATGGTTCTGACATCCAGATTCCAACAAATAAAGCTGACTTAGATTCTTTGTATCAATTTGAGGATGGAAGAAAGCCATATAATCTATTGCTTTTAAATGCATTGTATGATATTAAACAGCACACATATGAGGATGCAATAGTACTAAAAGGGCATCTTTCTAATGAAAATCGGGCATTAACAGATATAATAGACCGATCTAAGATAAACACACCTGCATTAATTATAGCTGACAGGGGATATGAGGCTTGTAACAAAACATGGCCATATACAGAAACGTGGGTGGAAATATCTTATAAGAATAAAAGATCATAATACTTATTCATCTAGCATTCTACATGGCTTCGAACTCCCATCCACAAAAGAGTTTGATGTTGATATAAATCTAAAACTAACAAGAAAGCAAACAAATGGAGTTAAGGAATTGATAAAGGATAAAAACCACTATCGACAAATAGCTCATAACAAGCCTTTTGACTACCTTTCTGAAAAGAGTAAAAAGAGTGATCCTACAATAATGTATAGCTTACCTTTCAGAATTGTTAGATTTTCGATAACTGAAGATACTTATGAAGTTGTTGTAACCGATTTTGATAGAGAAATATTTCCATCGCAAACTTTGAAGGAACTATATTCAATGAGATGGGGAATTGAAACTTCATTTCGGGACTTAAAATATACAATAGGATTGCTTCATTTTCATTCAAAAAAGGTGGAGTTTATACTCTAGGAAATTTTTGCTCGACTTGTAATGTACAATTTTTCTGAATTAATCACCTTGTACGTAGTTATAGAAAAAAAGACAGGAAATACGAATATAAGGTCAACTTTTCTGTAGCAACACACATATGCCGAGGTACTTCCTTGGGAAAATAACTCCACCTAACATTGGAGCTTTGATTTCCAGGTATATAACTCCAATTCGCTCTGGACGTTCAAGACCCAGAAATATAGTTGCAAAATCAGCTATAAGCTTCATATATAGAGTGGCATAATTTTTCTAAACAGAATACTTTTTTTGACAGGGAATACTTCCTGTCTGTTTCTTATACCCATTTTTAGGTTAACCGGCTCTAATCTATCAATGGTAAAGTCAATTAACATCAAAAAGAAGCTGCCACTGTTTGTGGTAGCTTCTTAAGCTCCATTAACTTAATGCCATTGATTCAATGATTCACAGGCTTTTTATTATGCATATTTAGTTTAGTAATTTTTAAGTATTTGATTATCACTTTAAAGGCATTGAAACGAGCAGATTCCTTTAAATAGGGATTCACTCGTTTTAAAATTTCTAGGTCAATTGCAAAAGTAAATTGGATCCCTTTTTACTTTTCGGTCTAATTTAGTCTTATAATAGCAAAAGCTTTTAGGCGTTACATAGTTGACAATGTCGCATCAATCTGTGATAGAGCCTTATAAGCATTCTTGCATGCTGGGCAAGCATCTGATGGAATTGCGTAGTTTTTTGTGAGGTTTCTAAGCCTTTCCAGTAAGGCTGTTATCCTGCCAGTATCCATGCCATCTTCAAGTACGGCCTGCAGCTCATCTGCTACCTGTTCAACTTCAATCAATTCAGGGTGTTCCGCCCCATGTATTTTCTTTACTCTCGGCAGGAACATATCCAATGTCTTAAAAGATTTCTGTACAGATTTTGGGCAGTTCTTTAAATGATTTGATCCTCCAAACATCTATATCCTCCTTTTCCTTTTTTCTCATTCTCATTATATTGGCGACTTTTGCTGACTGCCAGTACAGCAGCTGTATTCTTCTATTAGCTTGTATTGATAGAAGAATATTGTATTAGCAGCTTTATGAATTCCCTATGCGTTTTGGCAATACCATTTTTAATCAGCCTTGCTTATTTCTTCTGTAAGCTTTGCCAAAAGCTCATACGCTCTACAAAAAGTAGCACATACATCTGCTGGAACCGTAAAGTTCCCTGTTATGGATTTCAGTTCATTTAACAGCTTAGTCATTTCCTCATTGCTTTTACCTAATTTCATACCTTTAAGAATGTCTGTATAGATTTCTTGAACCCTGTAAATCTCCGGATGATTGCTGCCGTGAGCACGCTGTACGACTGGTAAAATCTTGTTTAATTCCTTTACATCGCTGCTATTTACAATTTCCTGATACGTCATGATAATATTCTCCTTTCCCTAATGTTTTCTTTTTTAATCTTTATGAAAGCTTCAACACTTCATAGCCTATGCTTCTGACAGCCTCGGCAAGTTTTTCAGGTTCTGTTATTTGTTCATCATACTGCACCTTGGCTTTACTGGAGTTGAACAGGATGGACACAGAGTTCACTCCTGGAGCATTTTTAAGCACGGTCTCGATTTTCTGTGCACACATAGGGCAGACCAGTTCCTCCAATTGCATAGTACATTTCTTCATATAGAATTCACTCCTTTTTATTGATATCATAATTTTAACATGGATTGCTCATAAAATACTTGATGCAAATCAACTTTTTGCAATTATATTTAAATCTGCGTTTTTTCCATGGCTCATAGTTCTTCATGATTTCTTTGTTCTATAAAGAAGCCTCATTGCATTTAGTATAACCACCAGAATACTTGCTTCATGTATGAACATACCGCTTGCCATATGGATATATCCGGCAAAAAGTCCTACTAAGAGCAACAGTACCGTACCAACGGCAATCACGATATTCTGGTGCAAAACACCAACTGTCTTTTTTGCCAGCTTTACCGCCACTGGGATGCTCTCAAGGTCGGAGCGCATCAGAACCACATCTGAGGTCTCCACTGCCACATCTGTTCCACCTCCCATAGCAATTCCTGTATCAGCGGCAGCAAGTGCTGGGCCGTCATTGACCCCATCCCCTACAAATGCAACGGTCCTGCCTTCACTTTGCATCTTTCGTATTGCTGAAAGCTTGTTTTCCGGCAGAAGTTCTGCCTGTACTTCATCTATCCCAATCCTTGCTGCAACTGCTTCTGCCGTCTTACGGTTATCTCCCGTAAGCATAACTGTTTTTTTGATGCCCAGACGCTTTAGATTTGCAATGGTTTCTGCTGCGTTGTCCTTAATCCTATCAGAAATAGCAAACAGCAATAAAATCTTTTCATTCTCAGAGAGCAGCACTGTGGATGCGCCATTCCCTGCTGCCTCCTGTAAATCCCGCTGCTGCTGCTCCGTCAAAGTGATCCCCTGTTCCATCATCATCCGTTTACTGCCCGCCATAATGACATTTCCACCTATGTCAGCACGAACTCCAAGTCCTTTCAATGTTTCACTGGCAACCGTTTTTTCCACTGTAATATGCTGCTTCTTCACATAATTCACAATTGCCTTTGCCAGCGGATGATCACTTGTACTTTCCATGGTCGCCGCCATCTTCAAAGCCCCTTGAATATCTTCAGTGTAGCTGTAAACCTTTGTCACATCAGGATAACCTGTGGTAAGTGTCCCTGTCTTATCAAATATGAAGGTATCCACCTTTGCGAAAGTTGTTACACTATCGCCGCCTTTTAATAGTACATTGTCTTTTGCACCTCGGCCGATACCAGCCACGTTGGCTACCGGTGCTCCGATGACCAGGGCTCCTGGGCAAGCAAGGACAAGAACGGTGATTGCCGTATCTATGTTGCGGGTGATAAAAAGCACAAGTGCTGCAATCACAACAGTTGCAGGAGTATACCATTTGGCAAACCTATCAATAAATCGTTCTGCTGGAGATTTCGCATCCTGTGCTTCTTCTACAAGAGCAATAATTTTGGAAAAAGTAGTATCCTCTCCCACACGGGTTGCACGCATCTGTAATGTTCCACTATCAAGGATAGTTCCGGCATAGACCTGATCTCCACTTACCTTATGAGCTGGAACGGATTCACCGTTGATGCTTGCCTCATTCAGATATCCTTCTCCAAATTCGATAATGCCATCAACGGCTACCTTCCCACCAGTCTTGACCAGTAGCAGGTCACCCTCTTCCACTTCATCTGCATCGATCTCCTCTGGTACAGCTGTCTTATTCTCCAATCTCCATGCAGTGGCCGGCGCCATTTCTGTAAGCATTCGGATTGCACTGCGGGTCTTCTGCAGTGTGCGCTGCTCAAGGTATGTTCCGAATTGGAAAAGAAATGTCACGATAGCTGCTTCGCTGTACTCTCCTATAAATATTGCACCAAATACTGCAATGCTCACTAAAACTTCAATGCCAATGGCTTTCATCAAAAGCCCTGTAATTGCCCTAAAGAGGATTGGCAGCCCTGCTAATACTGTGGCAGCAAGATAACAAATAATTGCGGCCTCTCTCATATCTGTCAAGTGCTCTGTAAGATATCCTAAAACTGTAAGTATGCCTGCTATAAATGTAAAAGATGTCGTATACTTTTTAAAGAATTGGTTCAGTTTTCGGCTTAATCTATTCATTATATTAACCCCCTAACTGTCTACATTATAATAAACCCTGTCAGAAAAGTAATTGACGTAGATCAATAAATCTGTGAGTGAGATGAAAGTTTATGACTTTCAGTGTGGCAATGTATAAATATACTCCATAAACTATAACATGGAATGACAAAAATAAGAAAGGTAGATTTAAATATGAAACGATTAAAAAACTAGTTGAGATAAATGATATGGGCGTTATAGTTCTGCCGGAAACTACAGGGCATGAAAAAATGGCATAGCTGTTTATCGAGGCTATGCCGTTTTTTCCAGGATTAAAAATCCCTAAGTATCCATTCTTAAAGTGGAACATCTTCATTTTCCTTTGCCTTTGATAGTGCTAAAGCAATGCAAAAAACCTCTAAACTTATAGGAAATTCAATAAAAATTGAGGGTCTATCTTCATTAGCTTCACATTCAAATTCTAAGTATGCCTTAAATTCAGACTCATTTTCCATATAAAATCTCCTGGCTAGTAATATATTAATATAGTATGTAATTCAATTTAATCCTGATATTATTATCAATTGAGCCTAAGAATCGCTTTATTAGTCATGCTGATTTTTGTTATATTTTAAGATGTTTTGACAAAAATTAAAATATATTTTAATACATATAAAGGATTTTCCCAATTTTTAGAGAATAAATACATTAGAATAGAATAATTAAAGATTTTGGAGGTGATTAAATATGGATATTAGCAGCGATATGAAAAATAATCACTTAATTAAAAGCCTCATATTAAATTTAATACTAATTTTTTCTATCTTTTTTCTTATATATCTTGGCGGAAAAAGTCTTTTATATGCTTGTGCTGTTTTGGAATTATTTTGTATTATTACTTCTATTGGAATTACCCTTACATCCATTGAAGCTCACAGAATTATTGAAAATGATTACTTTTCAATAATGGGAGTCGCCTATGCGTTTATTGCTGCTTTTACAATTTTAAATATACATTCTGTTTTTATCAATGTTAATATTGGCAAAAATGTTTTCAATCAAAGTTTTCAGATAACTTTAGTAACGATTCTAATGGAAAGCGCATCTGTTTTGGCTTTTACAGCTTTTTTGAATAAAAAAAATAAACATATTTTTTTTATCTCAATTTTATATCTTATAATTTCTATTTTAATTTTAGTTTCAATTTTTTATTATAAGAGTTTCCCTGTATGCTATACAGCAAATCATGATTTTACGAACTTTTTTATATCAGGCATTATTATTTCATGCTTTATATATTTATTATCTATATACTTTTTACAAAAAAACAATTACTGTTTTAATAATATTATATATAAAATGGTGTTGTTTTCAATTATCTTTAAAATGTTTTCAGGCCTTTTCTTTTTTTTAAAGCCTGTAATTGATATTTATGCATATGTTATTTCCAGCGCTTTTAAGGTAACCTCCTATTGCTTATTTTATAGGGCAGCGGTTGAGACTTCATTAAAAGAGCCCTATGATTCGCTGCTTTATAAATTAAAGGATTCAAATAACAACCTCGAAAAAACCATTAAAAACCTTCAAGATGAAATTACAGTACATATGCATACTGAAGATAATCTTGAAAAAGCAGTTGAAAAGGAAAGAGTTAAAAATGACTTATTTGTTAACATTTCCCACGAGCTTAGAACCCCTATAAATATCATTAACAGTACTTTACAGCTAGTTGAGCTTTATGAAAAAAATCAAAATGATGTAGAGGCATATAAAAAATTTAAGGAATACTTAAAACCTATGGAACAAAACTGTAATAGGCTTTCAAGACTTATAAGCAACTTAATTGATATGACAAAATATGATAATTGTAAATTAAAACTCAATATGGAAAATTGTAATATTGTAGATGTAGTTGAAAAT
>ENA-UOOR01002165-UOOR01002165.1-fermentation-metagenome-genome-assembly--contig:-NODE-2165-length-20787-cov-2.725014_pt1 | contig 20787 bp, 15 predicted proteins | sample MGYA00245780_ERZ724029 | MGnify/ENA primary metagenome ERZ724029 (study PRJEB28704, sample SAMN03018315) | fermentation metagenome | biome: anthropogenic terrestrial biome; feature: soil; material... | reverse complement strand
TTCATAATAAGGAATGTGCGGGAACATGGCCTCGGCATCAATAAACACGCCGTGGCCTCCTACCGGTTTTTGATAGAAAATACCGGCATCGTCTAGCTGGGCTGCTAAGTATTCCATCTGCCCGATACGATAGCGCAGATAATTCTCATCTATGCCTTCATAGAGTCCGATGGATAGTGCCTCAAGGTCGCGGCCGGCAAGCCCACCGTAAGTGACAAAGCCTTCGAAGGAAATGGTGTTACCCTTGACGCGGGAATATAACTCGGCATCTTCCTTGATACCGATTAGCCCGCCCATGTTGACGATGGCGTCTTTCTTAGCGCTCATGGTAAACATGTCGGCGTAAGAAAACATCTCTTTGATAATGTCTCGGATGCTGGCGTTCTTATATGCTTCTTCTCGCTGCTTGACAAACCAAGCGTTCTCGGCAAAACGGGCAGCATCGAGGCTCAAAGGAATACCATAGCGTTGGCAGACCTCAGCAACAGCGCGCATGTTGGCCATGGAAACGGGTTGCCCACCAGCAGAGTTATTGGTAATTGTCATGACTACCAACTTCACTTTGTCCGTGCCGTATTGCTGAATAAGTTGTTCTAAACGTTCCACATCCATATTGCCCTTGAAATCCGCTATGCGAGAAGGGTCGCCGGCTTCTGCAACAACACAGTCAACAGCGCGAGCCCCGGCAATCTCGACGTGAGCGCGTGTTGTATCGAAGAACATGTTAGAAATCGCGATGTCGCCTTTGCCCATGATCAGATTGAATAGCACCTTCTCGGCGGCACGCCCCTGATGCACCGGTTGAATAAACTGATAGCCAAAAATATCCTGCCCAGCCTCGACCAACTTAAAGTAACTCTTGGCGCCGGCATAGGCCTCATCGCCGCGCATCAGCCCAGCCCATTGCTCCTGACTCATGGCGTTGGTGCCGCTATCTGTCAGCAAGTCGATGTAAACATCTTCTCCACGCAGGTTGAACATGTTGTACTTGGCTTCTCGTAGCTTCTCTTCCCGCTCTTCCCGTGAAAGCATTTTGATTGTCTCTACCATTTTTATACGAAATGGTTCAGCAACATATTTCTTTGTCATACAAGCGCCTCCTATGTAATTCTTACTACATAAAAAATTATCATTCTTTCACAGGAAACGCAACCTTCCTCATGGTCTGCTATTATCATCAATTTTTAGTACTCGAAAACCAGTGTCAAGGGAGGAAATGTCATTATGGTTTGCCTTTAGCAATTCACCCGCACGCCGAATGCGCTCTTTTCCTATCTCGCAGATATTCTGGTACCCGGCAATATAGGCTTTGCTTTTCTCATCGGTTGGCTCTGGCAATTGCACCATAATGAAGCGGCGCCGGCCACCATCTTCTGCGTTAAGCTGCATAACGGCATGTGCAGTGGTAGCTGAACCAGAGAAAAAGTCTAGGATCAGGTCATCTTGAGCCGCATTGCTCATTAGGATAAGCCTCTTAATCAGTTCCAGTGGTTTGGGATAGTCAAAGACGTTTCTTCCGAATAGCTGCTTCAGAACAGCGGAGCCGCTACCGGCGTTGATGTTGTCGATCCAAGTAGTAAATTTCTTCGTCGCCTGTTCACCCGCTAGGGGTCCGTATATTTTCTCGTAGACAATCCAGCCCTTTTCATTGCGCACAAACTCGACGTTGCCACCTTCTATTTCTTTCGCCATGCGCTCTCTTCCCCAGCGCCAGCAACCCTCTTCAGTGGTGGAAAGCATGGGGTAGACAAGCGTGTTGTCTGGGGCCAAGATGGGGTAATAAAGATTAGGCCTGTCGCTCCTTCTGCTATTGGAACCCCACTTTCTAGCCAGTTGAGTCTTGTAGTTCCTTTTCTTTTGCGCATCATATTTGGGATACACGGCAGTTTGTTTTGCTTCCTCGCCTGCTTGAAAACGGACCGCGTTTTTGGCATAGCACAAGATGTATTCATGAAGCACGGCAAAATGCTTGCTATCTTGGCGCCCCCCTCTCCCCTTCCAGCAGATTTGGGCGACAAAGTTGCTCTCGCCGAAGATCTGATGGGCCATTCTGCGTAGGTTGTCTACCTCGTGATCGTCAATGCTGATGAACATGACCCCATCCTCACGCAATAGACTGCGCGCCAATAACAAGCGTGGATACATCAGGGAACACCAATCGCTGTGTTGTCTGGTGTCCCGATAGACGAAATCTTTGCCCGTGTTATATGGAGGGTCAATATAGATCATTTTGATAGAGTTGAGGTGGGTCGCTTGCAGCAGCTTGAGGGCATCTAGATTGTCTCCCTCGAGATACAGATTGCCCGTGGTATCCCAATGCTTGCTTTCCTCTTGGCAGGGACACAAAAACTTATCATTGGGAGTAGTAGCCTCCAGAATTGCGGCCTGCCTACCCGGCCAAGTGAATTCATAACGCTCCTCTCTATCAAGCGCAATGCCATTCCGTTTCGGTTTCTCCATCTTGCTCCCTCCAAACTCTCTTGAAACAAGGGGACGGTAGCCCTTGAACTTTTAGAACCGTCCCCGAGGGCTCGCGTCCCCGAGGGCTTACCAGGGTTCTAGCAAAACGGAGGCCAGTTTGGCCTCCGCTGTTGCTCTCTAATGCTTAACAAACCGCACGTGTCGCATCCGCCCACTGCCCAGGCCGAAGCCGCTGATCTTTCCCTCTTCGCGCCCAAACTTGAGCTCAAAACCAGGCGAGGTTCGCTCCAGGAATGTATCTGTTCCAAACGGAACGAGTGCTGTATCCGAAAGCCGCTGGTGGCTAACCACAAGTTCGCCGTCGCAGAGATCAATATGATAGGTCGTATCGAGCTCGGGGCTATAGTAAGTACCTGCATAGGCGGCCAGTTCTTCAGCACTAGGAGCTGCTGCGGGTAGTTTCTTAGCGACCATATTGATGCCGCGCTGCTCCCAGGTGCACTGGGGATGCCCGTCTTCACCTTTACCGAAGGAGACGCGCGCCTCTCTTGCAGCATACTTGGCATCCGCTAGATAGCGCAACTCTTCTGGTGCCTGCCCTTCAAACTGAGCAAACAACTTCTCGCCTTCTTTGGTAACAGTCAGTTTCTTACCAAAGAATTGTAGCAAGTAGCTACCAACAAAATCGGCTGGGTTTGCCTGCGGAACAGCCTCAGGTTCTGCTTTCACTGCCACATCGGCAAGCATTACCTCGGCCACACGCCTTGCAAATTCGCGCGGCACCGCTGTTGCACAGTTGGCCAGAATAACGACGCCCAGGCTATGCGGCTCAACTCGCCCGCACCAGCTACGGAAGCCGGCATCAGAACCAGAATGTCCAATTTCTTGCCAACCCATATGCTCCGCCAACATAAGACCAAACCCGTAAGGAATCGTCTCGCCATCATTAGCAATAAAAGGCTTCTGCACTAATTCAATTACTTCTTTGCCCCCGACCTTGCCATGCCTGAAGTTAGCCAACCACTTAGTCAAATCGCGAACTGTAGTAAACAGACTGGTAGCACCTACGTTAGCGTAGCTGAGCACGCTCTTGCGCCAACCACCTGCTAAATTCGGTTTGTAGGAATAGGCACGCTGCTTCACAATCTCTTCATGGTCGTCATGGAAATGAGTGTTGTTCATGCCCAGAGGCTTGAAGATACGCTCATCGGCAAATTCACGTAGCGTCTGGCCACTAACACGCCGCACAATTTCGGCCAGCAGTGTGTAACCGCTGTTGCAGTAGAGGTACTCGGATCCTGGCTCGAAGTTAAGCTCTCGTTGACGGAATACCATCTTCAAGAGGTGTTCTGTAGTAATTACGTCATCCATACGCCAACCGGCTGCCCGCACTAGTTCCCAATGGTCGCGTAACCCGCTCACATGGTGCACTAAGTGCCGTACAGTAATTAAGTGGCCAAAGTCTGCCAGCTCGGGCACATATTTGCGCACGCTAGCATCCAGATCGACGCGGCCATCGGCGGCTAACAGGGCAATAGCCATGGCTGTGAATTGCTTGGAAACAGAAGCAACGTGGAAAATTGTGTCGGGGGTAATTGGAATATCATATTCCAGCTGAGCATAACCATAGCCCCGCTCGTACACAATTTCGTTGTCTTGCGAGATGGCCAGGGCACACCCAGGTGAGCCTGCCTTATCCCACTCGGCAAAGATGCTATCGATTTGTTTCACTAAATCTGCACTCAATTTGTTTGTCATTTTGCCTACCTACTTCCTTGCCTAAAATAGAGCTACTTGCTCGCACCTATATAACTTCTCGCTCACTGACCAGACTCCTGCCTTCTAAGGCAATGCGCCCTGCAGTTCCCACATTTCTGATAATCGCTTCTCTCGGTGCACCTAAGGATAAATATACTCATTGTCTGGTTTTTCAGCTGGCATGATTACTGTCACTTCAATGTAAGGCATGTCGATCACTTCGCGCACCGCTACGTTATAGTAGGGCATCTTAGCTAGTGTGCCGCGCACGGTTACCCACTCGCCAGGTTGCAGCTGACTGCGCTGGCGATAGCGGCATAGCAGACCGGCCACTTGTGCGTCAGCAGCACAGCAGTTCATGATCAAGCGGGCTAGCACAAAATCGTCGGGAGCTAGCTGCTGGTCTTCGTAGATAAAGCCCAGCATCTCTATTTCGCGTCCTAGATAAGTATCAGTATCCTCCCACAGAGCATCCATCATTGAGATGAAGTTCTCACTATTGATAATGATAGGCTGATCTGGTGCGAAAACCGGCGCAGGTGTATGAGAGCCTATGGAAGATGTGGCATGACCACGCAGCACGCCCATTAACCCCTTGTTGCCGATTACCTCGAGCGATAGCATTTGCGGTGGGCAGCAAAGTGCCAGTAACAACGGTAAGAAAAACAAAGCGTGAGCCCAGCTTAGGCGCAGATGACCATTTGAGGAACGTAAGCCACGCCAGCTAGCAATGCACAGCAACATGAGCAAGATTGTAGCCAAGCGTAGGGAACCCCAGGTGCGTGGGTGCAAATAGAAGGCTAACTTGCCACTCCTCAACAAACAGCTGATCCCTATGGCACTAAAGGCGAGAAAGAGCGTCCACAGCAGTGTACCGACATTGATGCGTCGCATGCCTTCGCCTCCCTATAGGTGAAAGGCGTTGGCTAGCAACCCGAGGCCCAGCACAGCCAAGGCAACTGTTGTAGCTAGACGCCAGACAAAGTACCTTTCGAAGGCACCTGACAGCAGTAAAGTTCCTTTCAGGTCGAGCATCGGGCCGAGCACGAGGAAAGCTAGAATGGAACCGCTAGAAAATTGCCCCACGAAAGTGCGAGCGATGAAAGCATCGGCCTCTGAACACAGAGAAAGACCATACGCCAAGGCCATCATAGCGATAACTGAAAGTAGGTTGTTTTGCCCTACCGCCAATAAACATTGGCGCGGCACCAAAGTTTGCAGTGCCGCTGAGAGGCCTGCTCCCAAAATCAAATAGCGCCCTACCTCGAAAAATTCTTCGCTGGTGTGTTGCAGCAACTGCCAAATTACAGCAGACGAGCCGCCTTCCAGGTGATCAGCGTGACTATGTCCTTGCGCATGAGCGCAAGCGCTACCGTGGTCATGCTGCTGTGTCTCGTAGAAACCAAACGTACGCAGAGGATAATTCTTCTTATATAGCCTACCCAAGTAGTCTCCCACAAAGACCGCCACCAGAAAACCACAGCTTGCCCGCAGGACTACTACACCCCAAGCTCCGTCGAAGGCATAAAAGGTTGATGTCAGCACTATCGGGTTGACAATGGGAACAGCCAAGAGAAAAGTAACTGCCATCCCTATCGGCACTCCTTTGCGCACCAGACCACGAGTAATGGGCACGATAGCGCACTCGCAGACTGGGAACAAAAAACCAAACAAAGCTGCCGTGCTTAAGCCTAACCAGTGCGCCTTTGGCATTAGCCGTGCCAGTACGTCTTCATTTAAATAGAGATGAATCACGGATGAGACAAAGGTGCCAAGGAGCACAAACGGCAAGGCCTCCAGCAAGATACTGATAAACATCATGCTAAAACCCTGTAAATATCCTGACCAAGCAGCGCGTAGCAGGAGCTGCCTACTTAGCAGAGGTATTCCTAATAACAAGAGTAATATTAGCCAAAAGGACCTGCTATTATCGCGCAGCGAAACCGCGGTTTGCCCATGCATATCTTTCCCTCCCCTTGTCCCTTTACCTTATCCTTATGCGAAGTGAGCCAAGCTACTGCCTGTCCTGCCACTAGAGAGGATAATTAGGTGCCTCTTTGCGGATATCGGGGCAATCCTCAGGCTGGCACTGGACAAACTAGCTAGGATAGCCTGGTTCTCGCTACCGGAAATCCTTAACGAGAGCTTAAACATGCCTTAATCGAACCTTAACGCGCCACTGTTTACGGGTTGCTACAATATAAGTAGCTAATTCCCTGCCGAGAACCTGGGCTCGGTATGCGGGAGACGAAATCGGAGGTATAGATATGTCTGCATATTTACCTTTAGTGTTTGGTTTGGTGGGAGGGCTCGGCCTTTTTCTCTATGGCATGCAACTGATGGCCGATGGACTGCAGAAAATAGCCGGCGACCGACTGCGCCGTCTGCTGGAGGTCTTAACTAGTACCCCACTCATCGGTGTTCTGGTGGGGACTGGTGTCACTATGCTGATTCAAAGTAGTAGCGCCACAACTGTAATGGTTGTCGGTTTTGTCAATGCTGGTCTGCTTTCCCTAAAGCAAGCTATTTCACTAATCATGGGCGCCAACATTGGCACTACTGTTACCGCATTCATGGTCTCGCTCAAGCTAACTGACCTAGCGTTGCCAGCCATCGGCATTGGCTTTTTGATTACCCTAGTAGGCAAGAAGAAAAGCACACGTTTTCTTGGGCAAACAGTGCTCGGCTTTGGTTTGCTTTTCCTGGGCATGAAAGTCATGGGCGATGCCATGCAACCGCTAAGAGAGAACATCTATTTTACACGCCTTATTCTCAGCCTCAGCCAGAAACCTCTACTGGGCATGCTAATCGGGGCCGTCTTTACAGCTATCATTCAAAGCAGCAGCGCAACGACTGGTCTTGTGGTTACACTGGCTAGCGAAGGACTGCTAGACTTGAATGCGGCGCTGGCAATAATCCTGGGTAGCAATATAGGTACTACAGCAACTGCCATGCTGGCCTCGATCGGTACCCAATTGGCAGCTAAGCGGGCAGCAGTAGCTCACTTGCTGTTCAACGTGTTCGGAGTGGCGTTGTTTCTCGTTTTCTTCCGACCTTTCGCTGCTTTTGTGCAGACGACCCATCCACTACTACAGCGTCAGGTTGCCAACGCACACATTTTATTTAACATCATAAATACTATCTTGCTCTTACCGTTCATAGGGTTGTTTGCCCACACAGTAGAGAAACTCATACCAGGCGAAGACCGAACCGAGCGCATTGGAGCCCTATACCTCGACGAGCGACTAATGAACACACCTTCAGTTGCCCTAGGTCAAGCTACTCGCGAACTGGTACGCATGGGCAAGCTGGCCCTAACCATGCTAGAAGATGTGTATACAGCCTTTGTGACCAGTAATTCCGAGAATCTAGCACCTGCAGCCCATAAAGAGGAGACCATTAACTACCTTGAACACGCTATTGTTGAGTACCTAGCCCATCTCTCCCAGAAGTCGTTAAGCGACGAACAGTCGGGGCGACTGGCTGCACTACTCAGCATGTCAAGCGATATTGAGCGCATTGGTGACCAAGCCGAGAACATTGGCGAGTTGGCCGAGTACCGCATTGAGCATCACCTCCCCTTCTCAGATGAGGCCGCTGCAGAACTAGAAGATATGTATGACAAGGTGCACGAATTGGTTTCCGCTGCCATCGACATGCTGGAAACAAACAACACTGAAAAGGCTACGTCCATTCTCGCTAACGAAGATGAAGTTGACGCGATAGAAAAAACACTGCGCTTGCAGCACATTCATCGCCTGAACGCCGGCACTTGTTTCCCTGCCTCAGGTATCATCTTCCTCGACCTCATTTCTAACCTAGAGCGAGTTGCCGATCATGCTACTAACATCACGGAGGCTGTGGCCGGAGTTGAATCGGATGAAACTCTGGACGACTAACAAAGGGCGATGCAAAAAAGGATTATGACAAGCAAGCTAACAGGAAACTAGCGACATTTATAGAAGGTAAAATCCCCCTGCTGAGAGAATATAGCAAGGGGATTTCTTATTAGAGGGGGCTACTTCCTATGCAACAGCTGCGGAGAATCTCAGCCATAGTTCTCAGCTTATTACTCATAACGGGCAGCCTAACTGTACCTCAACCAGGATTAGCTAAAGCAGCGCCGGATGCGGTAACAGAGCTAACCTTCACCATTATGCATACGAATGATGAACATTCCGCCTTGCTACCATTACTTTTGATTGACTTTGATCCCACAAGCAATAGCGGTTCGGGCGGAGGCTTTGCCCGCTTGGCCAGCGCCGTGAATACGATTCGCGCCAACAAGCGTGCTACAGGCGAACCGGTGCTACTAGTTTCTGCCGGAGACTACCTCAGCGGCTCTCCGTTTGCCTGGCTGGCCCTAGAAAGGCAGGCCGCAGAGCTCAGCCTGATGCTTTCACTAGGGTATGACGCAATAACTATCGGCAACCATGAGTTTGACTACGGTGCAGATGTGCTAGCTGCTTATTTTCGCGCTGCCGGATATCCCAAGGCGGGAAAAACAACACCAATTGTGGCCAGCAATACAGTTATTCCGGAAGGGCATGCTTTAGGTGAAGCTGGTATACAAAAGACGGCTATCAAGACGTTAGCTAATGGCTTGCAAGTTGGCTTCTTCGGTCTGCTAGGTAAGGACGCCATTGAGTATACGCCTTACGCCGCACCGATTAGTTTCTCTGAGCAACAAGCTGCCGCCGGCGCCGCTGTAGCCGCACTGGAAGCCGCAGGAGCTGAAGTTATTGTGGCTATTTCTCATGCCGGTCCTGTGGAAGATGGGCTACTAGCCAAGTCCGTGCCCGGCATCGATATCATCATAGGTGGGCATTCGCATGAGGCTTTGCAGCAACCAATTGTAATTGGCAAGACAATTATCGTGCAGGCGGGAACCCAGCTTTCGCACTTGGGCCTGCTAGAACTCACTTACAACCGAGAGACTGACACCATTCGTCTGCGCAACGAAACTAACCGGCAACCCTATCTTCTACCCCTTACTGCCGATGTAGCTTGCGATGCCATCTATGCCAATAAGGTAGCCAGACTTACGGATGATCTAAATGCGCTTTTGGCACGCTTAACGGATAACCGTTTCTCAGATATGAGCCAGGCCGTGTTACATACCAATTTTGCGGTCAAGAATGAACCAAAACTAGCTGAAACACCGTTCGGCGATTTCGTAACCGATGCCATGCGCATGATCGGAGAGCAAGTTACCGGGGATAAGGTGGATTTTGCTTTTCAGGCCAATGGTGTGATTCGCGGGGGGTTGGAGCCCGGCACCCTGCCCGGACGGGAAGGCCAAATTGCCCTCTTCGATTTAGTAAATACGGTGGGCTTAGGTCTGGGGCCGGATGGAGAACCGGGCTATCCTTTGGTTTCTATTTACTTCACGGGAGAAGAGGTGCGACGCATCCTGGAAATCACAGCCCTTTTGCCGCAACTCAAGGGCGATCCCTTCTTTCTACAGATGTCCGGCCTACGCATGCAGTATGATCCGGCGCGAGCTATTTTAGCCTGGATTCCGGTGAAGAAGATACCTATCCCAACAACCAGAGCAGTGGTACAAGCAGAACGCTATACCGGCAGTGGCCTGCAGCAGGACAATAACGAATGGGCGCCCCTTGAGCGAGGCGACAAGGAGCTTTATCATGTCGTTTCCGACCATTACTTGGCAGCCTTCCTGCCTATGGTGGGAGAACTGCTACCCAGCTTAGGTTTGGTGATGAAAGATAAGCAAGGTAACCCGGTAGATGTAAATGATTGCATCGTCTACCGCGATGGGAGGGAATTCAAGGTCTGGCAAGCGGTGCTTGAATATGCTGCTAGCCAGACCCCCGTAAGCGCGGGCGGTCTACCCGAACTGCCTACTTACTATGCCCAGACGACCGGACGTATCGTGCCGGTGAGAACCTTGCCCATCTGGCTCTGGCCAGCGGTCGGCATAGTGGTGCTGGTGCTACTACTGGTTTTTCTGCTCCGCCGCTGGCGCCAACGCCGCCGCGCCGCCCATGCTTAAAAACACTGCAACAAAGGGACGGTTTCAGCCGAGGTAGCGCTGGAACCAGTCTAGGATGCCTTCCAGGCGGACGATGCGGTTAGCTGGGCGACCGCTGCGAGACAGTTCATGGTTTTCGCCGTGGAAAAGCAACATCTCCACGGTTACCCCAAGACGTTTGAGGGCGACATACCACTGTTCACCCTGCTCTAAGGGACAACGATAATCTTGGTCGCTATGGATAATCAAGGTTGGGGTCTTGACATTACGGGCATAGCGCATCGGCGAGCGCTCCATGATGAAATCTTCATCGTCCCACAAATCGCGTCCACCCATACCATAACGGTCCCCATTCCAACCATTATCGGCTACGCCATACTTGCTATAGAGGTTGCTCATGCTGCGCTGGGTAACAGCGGCGGCAAACATATTAGTATGCGAAATGAGCCAATTGGTGAAGTAGCCTCCTTGGCTGCCACCGGTTACGCCAATACGTGCTTTGTCGACCCAAGGAAGCTTGGCTGCCTCTTCGGCCATGAACTGTAGATCTTCCGCATCTATTCCGCACCAATCACCAACTACCGACCGCGCGAACTCTTCACCGTAGCCAAGGCTCCCCCTAGGGTTGGTGTAAAGAACAGCAAAGCCATGGCCTGCTAGCATCTGCCACTCATGGAAAAACGCGTTGCCAAAAGTAGTATGTGGGCCGCCATGTATCTCCATCACTAACGGATAGGTATCACCTTCAACGTAACCGAGCGGTTTAACTAACCAGCCTTCGAGCTGCGTCCCATCGGGGTGCGTGAAGTGAATAACTTCAGGCCAGCCAATGTATTTGTCTTGAAAGAGCTCCCGGTTAAGAGACGTGATCTGCTTCAATTCGCCGCCCAGTGGTCCCCACCAGAGATCACCCGGGGTGCTGGGGGTTGCTACGTTGACAACCAACTGCCCTGCCTGCACATCAAACGAGGTGATAACCATCTGTCCCTCACCAAACACCTTACTTACTGCGCCGGTAGTATAGTCAAGGCAGAATAAATAGCTACTGCCACCTACTGTAGCCACAAAGTAGATCTGCTGCCCGTCAGCCGTAGGCTTGGGCCCAGTATTACCGTTATCAAAACGAGTGTCTCCGCCGATGCTATTATCAAGATAGTGAGGGAAATTGGGCATCAGGTTGATGTTCTCACCGCTAGCAAGATCAATCTGACGCAGCTCGGGATAACCGCCGGGGTAAATCCCTTTTTGGTGCCCAACGTAGATTAGATGTTGCCCATCCGGTAGCCAACGCGGGCTACCGCTGCTTCCCAGCCCGCCTGTCAAATTGCGCAGCTGTTTGGTTTTTAGGTCGAGTAGCCAAATATCATTTAAGGTTTTCAGCTGGTCCTCGGCACGGTTTGAGACAAAAGCTAGGTAACGCCCGCAGGGGGAAACAGCCGGCTGGCTACAGTTGTAATCGCCACTGGTCAGGCGCTGCACATCTTTGCTAGCTAAATCAAGATACCACAGCTGGGTAGGGTAACCATCAAGATAACCGGTGCCATTAGCCTTGTAACGCAGTTTGGTTATACGACGCACAGTGGCTCCCTTTCTAAACTCAGGCTCGGCAGTTACTTCTTTCGTAACGAGATAGAGCCCCTTCCCATCGGGTGCCCAAATGAAACTGCTGACGCCCTGCGGCAGATCAGTCAGCGGTTCGGACTTGCCATCCAGCCAAACTTGGTTCTTCCCACTACGATTAGACAAGAAAGCAATCTGCTTACCATCAGCCGACCAGGCAGGGGCACTATCACGTACGTTTCCTTTCCCCTCACGCCTCGTGAACGAGACCACTGCTTGGCCAGTGAATTTCTCTATCGTAGCTTGGTAACCATTTTCCTCTTCATCAATATGTGTCTGCACAAACAGAAACTCCTGCCCCGATGGAGCCAAAACCGGGTGCCCAACAAAACGCATTCTTAACAAGTCTTCAGCAACAAATGCCTGCTTACTCATTGAAACCCTCCTTGCTACGTATAGGCAATCATGCCTGCGCCAATAACTGCTTTAGCTGCTCTTAACTGCTTTTAAACAACAATTTCGCCAAAGAAACAGGTAAACCTGCCCATAGTGCAAAAATGATAGGCAAGCATAGAGGACTTCATCAGCCTTTAGCGAATATACAACTAATTCAGATACAGGGTGGGGGTTTGTTCCAAAATGAGCATGCACTGTTTTGTGTCACCTACCGAGTATATAGACAGTAGCATAGCTATCGATACGTTAACAGGGTTAGGTAATGTATTTGCCATGCTGCAGGCAACAAAATCTGGCCTGCACGAAGTGGTTGCCTCCCGAGGGACGCTTTTGGCAGTAGTACTTATGAGAATTACAGATTTTGACTCTCTTAGCCTGCAGGTTGGCGAAGAAGCTAGTAATGAGATTCTGAAGAGAATCTCAGGCACTCTCTATGAAGTATACAAGCGCAGGGAAAAGACAGGTTTGCAGGGCACACTGTTTAGAATCGCCAATGATGAATTTGCTTTGCTCGTAAGGCATAACAACTGCCTGGACTTAAGAGCGCTAGTTGCCGAGTTGCGCCAAGCAGTAGCTGACCTAACCTGGCCACAACAGCCTTGTCAGTTCTCTCTCTATGCTAGCGCAGCCTGCTTCCCTTCTTGCGCTGCGACCCTTGGGCACCTCCTAGCCTATACTAACCTTTTTTTGGGCAAGAGCAAAAGTGGCAGCCAAGAGCACTTCGCCTGCCCAGGTAGCCCAGAATACCAGGATGCACAGTTCCTGTCTATTGAACTGCATAATAACGCCACTACCTTAATTGAATCATTTTCGGAGAAGATACTAGATACCGCCAGGCAACTAGGTGAGGCCAAGCTAATGGCATTTACTGACCCTATTACCCAGTTGCCCAATCAAAGAGCAGCCCGGTCTACACTGCAAGAAGCAAAAAAGCAGCAGCAATCGCTTAGCCTAATGCTGATAGATGGTGATAATCTAGCCGACTATAATCAGGAATTTGGTTATGCGGCCGGGAATGATATGATCTTCTGGCTCGGCCAACACGTGCGCAGCCTGGCTCCTAGCAATAGCTTCGTGGCCCGCTGGATGTGCGGCGACGAGTTCCTGGTCTTTACCCCTGGCCTAGGTAGAGATCAATGCCTAGAACTTGCCAACTATCTACGGCATAATATCCACTTGGAAAGCCACGAGCTGCTTATCCCGATCACGGTGTCTGTCGGGACAGCTACTTACCCCGAGAATGGCACGACTATTGAGCAATTGCTAGAGGCCATCGAGGCGGCAACCAAGCTGGCCAAAGAAAGTGGCCGCAACCGAGTCTGTCTCTTTTAGCTTCGGGTAAGAATAGAGCAAGAATAAAGCCCAGCTCCGGCTACACTTCACATCTGCAGCTAGAGATGGGCTTCTTGTTACGCAAACAGGAAGATATCGTCTCGAGTTAGGCCGGCCTTCTGAGCCATCAGTAGCCCGTAATATACGTCATCGAGGCCACTGATGCGGTGCGCATCGGGATTAATGGCTATCTTAACGCCGAGGCGTTTAGCTGCGCGGCACCATACCCAGTCGAGATCGAGACGGTGAGGATTGGCATTTAGCTCCATGGCCTTGCCATGACGAGCAGCTTCTGTTAACAAGAGCTGTAGGTCGACGGCTGACTCTCCCCTGCCAAGTAACAGGCGATTAGTCGGATGACCAAGCATAGTCACTGCCGGGTGCCGAATGGCTGCCAAGAGGCGCGGCATCATTTGCTCTGCGGACTGCCGTAAGCTTGAATGAACAGACGCGATGACAAAGTCAAAACCGGCTAACAGCTCATCATCGTAATCGAGGTTGCCGCCAGGCAAGATATCTGACTCGATGCCTTTCAACAGTCGCGCGCCAACCTTGGCCTGGTTGAGGCTGTCAATCTCTTGCCACTGCTGACGTACCCTTTCCGGAGTAAGGCCGGCGGCATAGCTCGCTGTTTGGCTATGATCGGCGATGCCAAGATAGCTCCAGCCACGTTCAGCCGCGGCCACTGCCATCTCGGCCAATGAATGGGCACCATCACTGTAGGTAGTGTGTACATGCAGCACTCCACTTAAGTCACTGGCCTGCACTAAGACCGGTAATTGCCCGCCTGCGGCCCAAGCCACCTCTTCCCCATCTTCACGCAAAATGGGCGGGACAAAGGGCAGGCCTAAGCGTTCATAGATGGCTGCTTCGCTAGAAGCATTCTGCAGTTCCTCACTGTCAGTAAGACCCCTTAAGCGCAAAGCGGCCAAGTGCGCATCGCTACCGCTGGTGAGCAACCAATAAAAAGCGAATTGGCTGGCTTGACACAAGTAGATCTTGAGGTCGGGGCCACTGGGCAAATCGGTAGTGAGTTCAGCCAACCCCTCTTGCTGATGAGACCAGTCAGCCACTAGCTGAGAACTTTGAGTTCTTAATCTTGCAAGCACCTCGTCAGGCGACTCGTTGACGCCCAGCAAGAGTGCCACGCAATTGGTGAGCGGCGCTGAGCGACGTACATCGCCAGTTATCTCGGCCCGCACTATACCAGGCCATTGGCCAACTTGTTCGAGCCAATAGCTAGCCAATTGGCTCGCCTCTGGCAGAAGTACCTGCCCCGCTCGGGCCCGCACTTGGTGTAGACCGCTAATTACATTGGCTTGTAGCTTAGGGCCAAAACCTGGTAGTTCTAGCAAGCGATTCTCATGACAAGCATATTCCAATTCACTTAAGGAGCTAACTTCTAGGGTTTCGTATAAGGTTCGCACACGCTTGCTACCAAGGCCGGGTATCGTTAGGAGATCCCACAGCCCAGGAGGAACGAGCTCGAGTAAAGGTTGTTGCGATGCCAGCCGGCCACGGGCGTAAAACTCCTGTATTTTCTCTAGCATGGCGGGGCCGATACCCTTTAGCCCGCGCGCCTTATCTTCTAGCACTAGTTCTTCCAGGGAATAGGGACTATTTTCTATAGCGCGAGCCGCATTCTGATAGGCGCGGGCGCGAAATGGGTTAGGATCTATCAACTCAATTGCAGTAGCGATTTGTTTTAGGGCCTGCGCCAGCCCTTTCTTATCCATCGATAATTCCTCCTTCCACCCGAGACACGGGGACGTTCAGTTCGTCCCAGTGAGAAGGCCGTGGTCATACTAGAGCGTATGTAGCCAATCTCCGAGACAAGGGGACACTCGAGACCACTGATAGAGGCCGTCGTCCTACGTCCAGATTAATCAATTGGGGTACACTATGTAAAGCGAACAAGCTAATTAGCAAAGGAGATGGAAGCAATGAGCAAGAAGTTCGAAATAGAAAAAACAGAAAAAGAATGGCTGCAATCACTCTCTCATGATGCTTTTCGGGTACTACGAGAACACGACACCGAACCGCCTTTCGCTAACCCTTACGATGAACTGTTTGAACCAGGCATCTACGAGTGCGCAGGTTGTGGGCAACCACTTTTCAGTTCGGAAGCTAAGTTCGACTCTGGCTCTGGTTGGCCTAGTTTCTCTGAGCCGATTAGCCCCAAGGCTATCGGTGAAGACGCTGATAAACGCTTTGGCATGCGACGCCGAGAGATCCACTGCTCACGCTGTGGCGGCCACATTGGCCACGTTTTCCCGGATGGCCCTAAACCGACGGGCTTGCGCTATTGCACAAATTCGGTAGCGCTAGAATTTGTGCCGCAGGAGGAACTGAAACAAGACTAGCTAATTCCTTCCATGGTGTTTACGCAGCTTAGCTAACCCTTCATTGTCAAGACAAGGTTCAACATAGCCACAATCTAGACAACTGCGCGACCTAACAGCCACATATGAGAATAAGCCCTGAGGGATGTTGAGATAAGGACCGCTACCAGTGGCATGTTCATGCACAACCCAGTCATTACCACCACAGCGTAGGCAAGGCAACAAGCCTACACGCGGTTTATACTTGTCTTGTTGTCCAGAGACGGCTTTGTATCCGCTAACAAAGCCAGTCGGCAGGTAACCAGTCATACTAGGCTGGAAATGGTCGCGCACATGCACTAGTAAGAAGCGCCCTTTCTCCTCCACAACTTCTACCTCTGCCCCCTCTGGCAACGTGGCAATTATCTCCGACTTGTGATCGGGGGCCCGGCGCAACCGGGCTTCTTTGCCCTGCGTTGGAAATAGCTTCACGCTTCGTCTCCCTCCTTCTTAATCGGTAACTGCTCTACTATGTCTTTGTATTCAGTAAGCGCCAGCCGCCCGGCATCGCTGAGTGTGTAAAGCCCATGATCAATACGTGTAAACCAACCATAATAGTTGCCATATAAGATATCACCTGTTTTGCGGCTGGCTCCTGAGTCACGTAACGCCTTGGGGGAGAGAGGTCCCTCTGCCAAGGCTAGATGTTTGGCAATAATGAGCGCCGCTTCGCGGTAAGCTGTCATCAGCTTGCGGCGATTGCTACCGCCTTGATTATAGGCCCGCGACCGACCGGCCAACTCTGCCATGACGCGCTGACGGCGTTTCTTTTGATGGCGCTGACTAAAGGGTTTAGGGTCGAAAACGACTTCCACTAGGGGTGGATTAGTGCCAAATGAAACAAGCATTAGGCCAAGCTCCAGGCGTCGCAACAGGTGCTGATAGCCGGGCCAGCGCTGCCGCCATGCGCGACTGGTTGGGCGCGGCAAGGCCACGTAGACCAAGTCGGCCATTCGCTGCCGATCGGTTGCCTGAACGAGCAGTGTAGTGTTGAAACTCAGTTTTAGCTCCACGATCAGCAATTGCTCGCCTAACTTAGCCACCACATCGCAACCGTCTACTTCTGCTTGCACGTCATAGCCTAGGGCCAGGAGGAAGTCGCGTACTGGCGGATAAAGGTCTGTCTCGCTGATTTTCTGCTGTTTCATGTTTGCCACCCCAACTCGCTCTCTTGATACCTCTCGCCATACTACTTCGCCTTGCAGGCACCTATCTCCTTGCCAATGAGCAGGAACGAAAATGGGCGTTTAGAACCATCCCCAAAGTGTCTTTGTGGCAGGATAGTTGTCTCGGTTGCAGAATTATTAAGTGAATACATATCTGGAGGCGATAAAGTGTTACCATTTCGGCGTGATACGGTAATAGAAAATTACCATGGCACAAAGGTTGCTGATCCCTTCCGCTATCTGGAGGATCCGAACTGTAAGGATACCATTGGCTTCATTGAGGCGGCCAACAAGGTGAGTACAGGCTATCTCAATAGCCTGGAACAGCGGGCAGCGATAAAAAAGCGCCTTACTGAGCTATACGACTACCCTAAACAAGGGTTACCTATGCGAGCTGATGACCGTTATTTTTTCTTCAGGAATGATGGCTTGCAGAACCAACCGTTACTCTACCTGCAAGAGGGGTTGGCTGGTGAGCCGCGCGTAGTTTTAGACCCCAACCAATGGAGTGATGATGGTACGGTGGCCTTGGTCAGTCTGTCGCGCAACAAGGAGGCTACGCTACTGGCCTATACGCGTTCAGTAAGCGGCAGCGACTGGCAAACTATTCATGTTCATGATGTGCAAGCAGGTCGCGATTTACCTGACGTGATCCATTGGTGCAAATTCACCAACATGGCTTGGTTACCCGATAGCTCTGGGTTCTTCTATACGCGCTTGCCTGAGCCGGGCACTGTCGATGAGGCCGATGCCGTGAACTATAGTCGCGTCTACTTGCATCGCCTTGGTACAGAGCAAAGCGCAGATAAGCTCATCTATGAGCGCCCAGATTTCAAACAACTGGGTTTTCACGCCAGCATCACACATGATGATACCTACCTATGCTTGCATGTCTTTTTAGGCACTAATCCGGAGAACCGTTTTTATTACCGCGAGCTAAAGAGTGACGGGCCTTTTGTGCGCTTGCTGGACGATAACGATGCCATGTATCGTCTTATTGGCAACGATGGTCCGCTTTTCTATTTCCATACCGACTCAAATGCACCTAGGGGCCGTGTGATCGCTATCGATGTTACCAATCCTGAACGAGCCAATTGGCGCGAATTGATCCCCGAGCAGGAAGCAGTCATGGACTCGGTCTCCCTTTTTGGCGATCATCTCGTGGTAGCGTATACAAAACACGCTTGCGCCCAACTGAAGCTATACACCCTACAAGGCCAATTTGTACGCGAAATTGAGCTGCCCGGTGTTGGCTCTTTGGAGGGACTTTCGGGTCGACGCGAATACAACGACTTCTACTTTGGTTTCACCTCTTACCTGTACCCGAGCAGCTCATTTTGCTATGACATAGACTCAGATAAGGTGACTCCATTCTTTCAACCGCAGGTCGCCTTCGATTCTAGCCAGTTTGAGACTGTACAAGTCTTCTACCAGTCTAAGGACGGCACTCGTGTGCCAATGTTCTTGACCTATAAGAAGGGTCTGCAGCTCGACGGTAATAACCCCACCCTACTCTATGGCTATGGCGGTTACAACATCAGCATGACGCCGGCCTTCTCACCTAATAACCTGGTCTGGATAGAAAAAGGCGGTATCTATGCTGTGGCTTGCCTACGCGGTGGCAGTGAATATGGTGAAGAGTGGCACCGGGCAGGTATGCTGGAAAGCAAACAAAATGTGTTTGACGATTTCATTGCTGCGGCGGAATGGCTGATCGCCAATAATTACACGAGTACACCCAAACTAGGAATTATGGGGCGTAGCAACGGCGGGCTGCTAGTGGGTTCCTGCATCACGCAACGACCTGAGCTCTATGGTGCTGCAATTTGCTGGGTTGGCGTGCTCGACATGTTACGTTACCACTTGTTTAGTGCAGGGCGTTATTGGACAGGTGAATATGGCAATGCCATTGAAAATGCCGACCATTTCCGCTTCATGTATCGCTATTCGCCTATTCATAACGTTAAATTCGCTACTGTTTACCCACCAACCTTAATCAGGACGGCCGAGACTGACGACCGCGTAGTACCGATGAACTCGCTCAAGTTCTACGCTGCCCTGCAGTCTGCCGCCGGTAATCCAGAGGATATTTACCTATTTGTAGAAAGGAAAGCAGGCCACGGAGTCGGCAAACCCATAGCTAAGCAAATCGACGAACAAGCCGACATCTGGAGCTTCCTCTGCAGCAAACTCGGCGTAAACTGACCCTCGGGGACGGTTCTAGAAGTTCACTCCTCCCAAAGAAGCACAAAAACAGGCAGCGTTTGGTTGCCTGTTTTTGTGCTCCCCAGAGAAACAATCCCTTACTTACCGAGATCTATCCAGTGCTCCTCGGCCTGGGCCAACTCCATCAGGGCACCAGTCTTGTCTTCAGCTAATAAAGCGCCGTGCAAGCGTGCCAGACTCAAAGTTAACCCCCGAATTTCATCACGCTCAACACTAAACTGCACCCTAGTAATCACGAAGCGCCAAGCACTGTCAAGCTGCTGCAAATCGGCCTTAGCCTGCGCCCAGTCTTCAGCTAATACTGCGTCCCTTACCTTTTGCAGAAGCATAGCTACATCGTTATGCGGCCCACGCGGTTTCTTCCAATACCAGTCACTGGTCATGATAAGCGCAAAAATCAGCAGAATTACCGCCGGAATTAGGCTCTTTATCCAACGCTTCATCACTTCACCCGCTTCTGGGGCTCGTCGTCAATATCGACGAAGCTAGCAACTCTATCCTGGAAAACGTCAATGTATAGCTGTTTGTGAGCATCAATGGTTGCTAAGAACACTTCACCCTCATCATGGACACCTTGTCCCTGTAACTGTTGCTTCAGCCAAACTCTATCGACTCCCGCCCGCTGCAGGTTAGGCTCTATGATAACTCCGTTGTAAATTAACTCAGGATTAACAATCTCCGCTGGGCCCGCCATGTTCAAGTCGTTGCGAGTTACCGGCTGAAACCCTGGTTTGAGTAGAACACTAAGCTGACCGCTTGTCTCAACCATCGCATAGGCAACTTGAGCTGGATCAAAAACGTCTTTCTGACGTAGCTGAGCTAGCAGGTCGGCCACTGTATAGCGCAAAGAACGCATTGACTTCTCCATAATCTTGCCATCCATAATAACAATGGTCGGCTCCCCATTGATATACTTAGCTGCCGCCCGCCACCTAATAGTCACATGCTGAAAGAGCATCACTGCGACAATCCAAGTAACTAACCCTACCCACTGGGGAAATGCCTTTATCGATAGGTCAATAGTTAACGAAGATGCGATGGAGCCAATGGTGATACCTAGGACATACTCAAAAAAATCGAGTTGGGCAATCTGCTGCTTACCTAATACTCGAGTCAGAATCAGGAGCGTCAGAAAAGCTATTACGCCTCGCACGACAGTTACCAAGCTCTCGTTCATACACTTCCACCTCCAGGCACACTTATATAATGCCCTGAAGTGTGTATAAAATGGACGCGGAGCACTCAACCCCGCGTCCTAATCAGTTTCAGCAGTTTAATAACTCTTTCAACTCGTCAACCGTACGCCCAAATTCATCCATAGCGGATTGAATGGGTGCCGGGCTGGACATATCGACGCCTGCCTTGTGCAGCACATTGAGCGGGTAGTCGGAACTACCACTGCGTAAGAAGCCTAGGTAGCGCTCTACAGCCGGGGCGCCCTCGGTCAGAATCTGCTTGGCCAGTGCAACCGCTGCCGAGTAGCCGGTAGCAT
>ENA-UOOR01002163-UOOR01002163.1-fermentation-metagenome-genome-assembly--contig:-NODE-2163-length-20793-cov-6.099335_pt1 | contig 20793 bp, 22 predicted proteins | sample MGYA00245780_ERZ724029 | MGnify/ENA primary metagenome ERZ724029 (study PRJEB28704, sample SAMN03018315) | fermentation metagenome | biome: anthropogenic terrestrial biome; feature: soil; material... | reverse complement strand
CAGCACAGGAGGATTTCTCAGACAGTGAACGACAAGATAGACAAGTCACAGGACAACCTGAAATGGCAGCTGCAGGAGGGCTTTCAGAAGCAGACGGAGCGGCTCCGGCACAGAGATATGCTGCCGTGGAAGCTCAAAGTCAAATGGACAGCCGTGGGCCTGCTCTCCTCGACAGCGCTTTATACCTTGCTCAGTCTGTTGAAAATCTTGTAAATCCCTATGACCCGGATGCCGAGCGTCAGAAATACGAGCAGGAGCGTATGCGGCGGAAATCCAGCAAGAAGAAAAAACAACGGCACGGTTACAGTCCTCAGTACGAGCAGGACATGGAACAGAGCATGTAGGAGGTGAGCTTACTTGAAATTAAAAGAAATTTTGAAGCGATGTATTCACATCTTTCGTGACCGCAGCGCACAAGCAGATTTAGGCGGTGCTGTACAAGACCTCAAAGAGATAGGAGAAAAGGTGGCTGTGAAAATTGGCAGTACGACTTATCTGGTGGCTTCCTTTTTTCAGCAGAACAGTAAAAGCCAAAGTACAGCACTGGATAAGATTCAGAGGCTGATTGATAAAGATACATCCCAGCAGAGTTAAATTCTCTCCCATAAACCGATTTGTCCGATAGACGCCTAAGCTGATTGAGGGTATAATGCCGATAGGATATTTACTCTCAATCGGTTTGGCTGACAGAGATGGGAGGATAAAATGAGTAATCAGTCAAACCAAATTACGGCACTATACTGTCGCTTGAGCCGTGATGATGAACTGCAAGGGGACAGCAACAGCATCCAGAATCATGATGTAATGTATAGAGGGTGGATTACACCAAAAAACATTACATCATGACTGGCGGCTCATTTGTGGCGAATGAAAAGACAGTTATGATAAAGGAGGGATGCCCTCAAACCTACCGTAACTGTCAACCACATTCCCACGAAAGGAGCCTTGTATGGAACTGACTTACACAAAATGCGGCGATTATCTCATTCCCGACCTTGTGTTATCGGACACCAAAGAGTACCATATCGGGAAATATGGCCGGTTGCGCCGTGCCTACTTAAAAGAACACCGGCCCATTCTGTATACCGATCTCATTGTCACTGAAAAGTTGTTTCCCCACTTGGAGGAAATCGACACCGCCTGCCGGGAGCGGCTGGAAATTATCGAAAAAGCCATGATGCAGCAAGAGGGCGTCACAGAAGCCCTAAAAGCTGCCGACCAGATGGCATGGGTGCGCTCCATGAACTCCATCCACAACAGAGCCGAGGAAGTTGTCCTGGCTGAGCTGATCTACTGTTGAGGGAGGGAACGCAATGATTTTAGAAGCCATGTATAACGGAGAGTTTTATCCCTGTGAAACAGTCGTTCCCGCGTCCCCGGAATACCGCAAGGCAGTCCAAACCTGTGCGGCGTTGATGGAGCAGCTATCCCAGCGGCTCAGCAAAGAGGACTATGCTCTGGTGGAGGAACTCCGAGCGCAGAACGCTATCGCCCAGTGCGAGGAAAGCGAGAGTCACTTCAAGTATGGCTTTTCGGCGGGGCTGATCGTCCAGCAGGAAGCCCATGAACAGCTGCAAAACAAGAAATAAGCGATGGCCGAAAAAGCCCACGCAGCCGGAAAGAGAACCGGAGGCGTGGGCTTTCTGTGTATATGGTTAGTCTGTCAGATCATCCGAAGTTTCCGCAATCAGCCTGTCAAAGTCGCTCTGATAGGTCCGATCCTGCAAAACCTGGAACTTTTCAAACTCTTTCTCGGCAAAGGCTTTGGCGATGGCGGCGGTCACCTTGCCCTTATCATGCAGAATATCTTCCTCGTTGAACTGTAAAAATGCGTCAAGCCGTTTGACCCAATCGGCCATATACATGACGTTTCCCCGGCGGGCCTGCCGTTCCGCATAGTCCAGATACATGGTGACGATCTCGTTTAGGTTTCGCATTTCCGTTTCGTTCAGATAATTTTTAGCGACGGTGACATCCGATTTGCGGATGCGGCCTTTGGGGGCGTTTTTCCATGTGGCCAGGCCCATGTTGGGCTTGGTGCTGTCGGCACGGCCATATACGATCTCAGCGGCGGTATGATGGGTGACCGCATAGTGGAGCTTATTCTGCACCGTGGCGAAAAACTCCTTTGTGATGGGGCTTTCCACATCGTAGTCGGCGCTGCACTGGGAATAGATGTCCGTGATTTTCTGGTAGAATCTTCTCTCGCTGGCCCGGATGTCCCGGATACGCTCCAGCTGTTCCTCGAAATAATCCTTGCCGAAAAAGTTCTCCGGCTCCCGCAGCCGTGCGTCATCCATCACATAGCCTTTGATGATGAACTCTTTCAACACCCTGTTCGCCCAAATGCGGAACATGGTCGCCTTTTTGGAGTTCACACGATACCCCACGGCGATAATGGCGTCCAGATTATAATAGTTGGTCTGATAACGTTTTCCGTCCGCCGCAGTTGTTTCCATTTTGGAAACAACTGAATCTTCGCTCAGTTCGCCGGATTCAAAAATGTTTTTCAGATGCTTGGAAATGGCCGCTTTCTGTACCTCGAACAGCTCTGCCATTTTTGCCTGCGTCAGCCAGAGATTTTCCTGAAAGAGCAGGATCTCCACCCGTACCTCTCCGTTTTCGGTCTTGTAAAAGAGAATTTCTCTGGTTTCATACGGGGTCAGCCCCTGTTCCTCGCTCATTCCTCGTCACCTCCATCCGTCCGGTTCTTTCCCCGGCTCTTGTAGACATTGTACTGATTTTTGCACCGTGGGCTGCAAAAGGCGGCGTTGGACCTGCTGCCCAGGAACACCTTCTGGCAGTGCTTGCACAGGCGCAGGGGCTGGTCACCGTCCACCAGCATGAAGCTGAACATCATCTGGATACCCAGCAGCAGGGAGTGAAAATCCCAATAAATAGTGGGCTTATCCAGCAGCTCGATGTGGTAGCTGGGGGCGATCCCGCCGAACGCAGCCATGGCCTTGCGGTACAGCCCCCGTGCGTCCTCGTCGATGGAATCATAGTCATTGTAGTACAAAATGGCGGTGGTCAGCGTAAAGGCCCAGTCTTTAAACTGCTGGGCAACCCAGTCGTAGGGTTCCGCATATTCCCGCTGGAAGCTCATATTCTTCGCCATCGGCTCGTCCATGAAAGTCATGGTCAGGGCAACCATCGTCCGGTCACCGGACACGTTCCATGTAGATTCTATGCCTTTCTTCACCAAGTCCAGCTGGTCAAAGGGATAAAACAGGGACAGATATTTGTCCGTCGCCATGGATTCTTCCTTGATAAAATGGTTTTTCGGCAGGTACACCGCCTCATAGTCCATAAAGGACGGCGTGGTGAGCAGGGCGGTCATCAGCCCCAGCAGGCCGTACCGGGTGACAAACTCCATTATCGCCTTTTCCACTTCTGCTTCCGGCTTGCGTCCCATCATCAGCATCCCCACATTCAGCGCATCCAACACAATGTTGGGGACCTCTTTCAGCGGATTGTAGACATCCGGCTTTGCGCTTTTGCCGGGGGTGATGTACCGTTTGCCATCTTCCGCTGTTTTCAGCTCATAGTGATCGTACCGCACCCAATGGGAACGGGACTGTTCAAATAAATTTTTCATGAGTTGTCACCGTCCTTATTCCCAATCGGAAATTCCATATTTCTCAAGCAGTTTTCTGGCATATTCCAAGCCACTGTCCGTCAGATACACCCTTTTTGTTCGAGATGGGTGACTGCCCTGCCGGATATAATCTTCATCCCACAGGTCGTTTAGAATATCAAAATCGTATCCTTTCCAGGCATAAAATTCCGTCGCCTCAGAAAACTTGCCCCCCTCACAAAAGCGGGATAAATACAGCAGAGCCATGGTCAGTTCTTTCATCGCCTGCTTTGCTTTGGTTGGTTCCATAAGCTGTTCCCTCCATTCTCTATCTGTTTTCCGTCCCTGCTATCAGGGGCGGTTTTTCTTTTTTCTGCGCTTGGTCTTGTTTTCCCGCCGGATCACGGCGTCCTTGCCCTGTTTCCTTGCAATTTTCGAGTATTCCTCCAAAAACTGGCGTTCCCGCAAGGTCAAGCTGCCGCCATGCTCCTGCTTGCCGCACAGATGGTCATACATCTGGCGCTGCAATTTCTTGTGGATGGTTTTCCGCAGTTTACGGATGTTGCGGTCAGACTGCCCACGGACAGCGGCAAGTCGGGTAGAGCTGTACAGCCGTAAAGAGAGAAAATACAGAACTTCCTTATGTTCCTCGCTCAGCTTTTCCACCATGCGGGAAATAAAGGGATCAGCGGTCAGGTTGTGCATCTCATAAGGACAGTCAAACAGGATGTCCAGAAAGTTCCCGGCCATCAGCTGCCGGTATGCGGGGTTGTTCATCCAGCGGGGAATGAGCTTGGGTTCCGGAACCGCCTGATATTCCAGCGGCACATCCCCACGGAGGTTTTCATGGTCCCGTTCCCGGCGCTCCCGGTTCCGGTCCAGCTTGTTCCATTCCTCTACTACGGCCCGGAAATCCTTCTCCGTGCGGGCGGCTTCCTCCAGCCGCCGTATGGCCTCGGCCCGCATCTCCCGTTTGAGCCGCTTATCGCTGACCGGGGCAGCTTCTTCTTCCTCGGTTTCCAGTTCGGCATCATAATCAATGGGATGCTCGTCCTGCTCCAGCTCATTTTCCAGCTCTGCCAGACGTTCTTCCGCAAGCGCCTGTTCCAGCGTTTCTTCCGCCCCTGCGCCTGTCCCATCGTCCCATCCGGTGAAGCCACCCTCGGTATCCAGAAGCCCGTCATCAGACAGATACGCCATGACCCCACCTCTTTTCAAAAAATATTTTGCGATTTTTCAAAAATGGTTCCGTTTTGCACCCCGGATTTCTCCTATTAGTGAAAGAGTAATCTAAAAACAAGTTACTTGGGTTACATCAGCTCGTTCACGCAGGAGAAAGGGGGCTTTCGCCATGTTCAGGCTTGACACAAAAAAGAAGTAACACAATCACAGGTTACAAATATCGGAACTATAACAACAGTATACACCGGATGCGCTGAAAGCGCAAGAAAGAGAGGTTCTATGGCAGATGAAAACGCCGTGTTTCTGACTCGGCACATTGGCAAGACCACCTATAAAGTTCGTGTCTACCTCAGCGAAACCACCGAGGAAACGATGGAAGATAAAATTCTGCGGCTGATCCGCAATGACGGGCTGGCAAACCAGCCGGAATGTGGTATAATGGAACTGCCACAAATGAGCCGTCCGTCTGAAAGGAGCGCCTGATATGGCAAACAGACAGACGGAAGAAAAAATCACTGCGCTCTATGAGCGCCTGTCCCGTGACGATGACCTCACGGGCGACTCGAACTCCATTCTGAACCAGAAACGTTATCTCGAAAGCTATGCAGCACAGCGGGGCTACACCAATATCGTCCACTACACAGACGATGGGTGGTCCGGCGGCAACTTTGACCGTCCCGCATGGAAGCGCCTTGTGGCGGACATCGAGGCGGGAAAGGTGGCCCACCTGCTGTGTAAGGACCTTAGTCGGATCGGCAGAAACTACCTGCAAACCGGCTTTTACACCGAGGTAATGTTCCGGCAGAATGGGGTTCATTTTGTTGCTGTCGCCAATAACATTGACAGCGAGGAACAGGACAGCGGCGAGTTTGCGCCCTTTCTCAATATCATGAACGAATGGTATCTGCGTGACCAGTCCAAAAAGGTTTCGGCAGCATACCGTGTCAAAGGCAAGGCGGGCAAGCCCACCACCAACAACGCCATCTACGGCTACAAAAAAGACCCGGAAAACAAGGACCACTGGCTGGTAGACGAGGAAGCCGCCGCCGTGGTGCGGCGGATCTTCCGGCTTGCGGTGGAGGGGCACGGCCCTCATGAGATCGCCAAGATACTCACACAGGAAAAGGTGGAGTGCCCCGCCTATTATCTGGCCCGCAACGGCAGGGGCTGCCGGAAGAACACCGTGGACACCAGCCGCCCCTATGACTGGTACGGCTTTACGGTCAGCACCATGCTGACAAAGCCGGAGTATATGGGGCACACCGTCAATTTCCGTTCTTCCAAGAAGTCCTATCGGGATAAGCGGGTAAAAAATGACCCGTCCGACTGGCTGATTTTTGAGAACACCCACGAGGCCATTGTTGACCCGGAAACTTGGAAGCTGGCCCAGCAGGTGAAGCGGACGGTACGCCGGACAGATACCACCGGCGTCGCCAATCCCCTGACCGGTCTCGTGTTCTGCGCTGACTGCGGAGCCAAGATGTATAACCACCGGGGCAAGCGCAAAAAGGACGGGCGGGAGTATGGAACCGACTTTTATAACTGCTCCACCTACACCCTGACCTTTGAGCGAGAAACGCAGATGTGCTTTTCCCACACCGTCAGCACAAAAGCCTTAAACGCACTGATTCTGGAAACCATCCGTACCACCGCCAGCTATGCCATCCAGAACAAGGAGGAATTTATTCAGAAAGTTCGCAGCATTTCACAGGTTCGCCAGCAGGAAGCGGCAAAGGAGCTGAAACGCAAGGTCGCCAAAGAGCGCAGGCGCAGCGCCGAGCTGGATGTGCTGATTAAAAAGCTGTATGAAACCTATGCCATGGGCAAACTGGAGGAAAAGCGGTTCGAGCTGCTGTGTGCAGAATATGAGAAGGAACAGGCGGAACTGGAACAGCTGCTTGCCTCTGAGCAGGCACAGCTGGACCAATTTCATGAGGACACTGACCGTGCCAGCCACTTTTTGGCACTGGCACAGAAATATACGGATTTCACCGAGCTGACCGCCCCCATGCTCCATGAATTTGTGGAGAAAATTCTGGTCCATGCCCCGGACCGAAGCACCGGAGAACGAGTGCAGGAAATTGAGATTTACCTGAACTTTATCGGGAAGTTTGAAGTGCCCATGCCCGAACCCACCGAGGAAGAACTGGCTGCGGAGGAAAAGCGCCGCCAGAAGCGCATCCGTGACCATGAAAAATATCTGCGCCAGAAGGAGCGCAAACAGAAGATTGCCGAGGGGCTGATCGTTCCGGGTGAACCGTACCAGCTGGTGTGCCAGTGCTGCGGGGAGCCGTTCCAGTCTGTCCGCCCCAACGCTAAATTCTGCAAACCCGCCTGCCGGGAGAAGTTCTACCGGCAGGAGAAGCGGAAAGCCAAAGAAACGGAAACATCACAAACTGCATAAGGACTGCGGCCTGCCCAAACAAACCGGGCAGGCCGCTTTTTTTATGCCCTGAAACGGAGGGATTTTTGATGACACTGTTTGAACTGGTAAAACAAAATATTTGTGTGCCGGATGCGGCGGAACACTATGGGCTGCAAGTCAACCGAAACGGGATGTGCAGCTGTCCGTTCCACAAGGACCGGCACCCCAGCATGAAGCTGAACGAGAGATACTTTTACTGTTTTGGATGCGGGGCCACCGGCGATGTGATCGACCTTGTGGTGAGGTTGTTTGGCCTGAGCAGTTACGAGGCAGCGCAGAAACTGGCGCAGGATTTTGGGATTGGCCCGGACAAGCTCCCTACGGCAGCTGCCCTGCCCAAACCGGAACGCCCCCTGATGAAAGCATACCGGCAGGAGGAAGTGCGCTGCCTGCGGGTGCTGTGCGATTATCTGCATCTTCTGGAAAGCTGGAAGGTGCAGTTTGCACCCAAGACAGCGGCAGATGCTCTGGATGATCGGTTTGTGGAAGCCTGCCAGATGCTGGACTATGTGGAGTATCTGGCGGATTTGATCATTGCCGCCGAGCTGGAACAGCGGGTAAAAATTGTAGAAATGCTGAACAAGGATGGCCTGATTGCCGGTTTGGAGGAACGGCTGGACAGGCTGAAAAAGGAGGACGACGCCCATGAAAAACAAAGCGCAGCCTGACGGGATGCCTGTCTGGTTCGATGGAAAAAGCATCAACGAAGCCCTGTTTTGTGAGGAGTTCTTGCAGACACACAAGATCATCTTCGCAAACGGGGCTTTTTTCACGCCCGAAGGTCGTGTGGCCGATGAACTGCCCCTGCGGGGTGAGATTTTTGAGGAACTGAAATGCTGCGCGGTCAGCAATATTCCCCGCAAAATCAGCAACATTGTGGAGCTAATGAAGCTGGCAGCAATGGTGGAGAATTTTCCCCCGGAGCCGGATCGGATTCATCTTTCTAACGGTACACTTTTTTGGGACGGAACCTTTGCGAAGGGAAAGCCGAAAATCGTCCGCAACCGTTTCCCCGTGGCCTATAACCCCAATGCCCCGAAACCTGTTCTCTGGCTGCAATTTCTGGATGGTCTGCTCTACCCGGAGGATATTCCCACCTTGCAGGAATATATCGGCTACTGCCTGATCCCCAGCAATAAGGGACAGCGGATGATGGTGATTAAGGGCAACGGAGGCGAAGGTAAGTCGCAGATCGGCGCTGTGCTGGGAACTTTGTTCGGCTCCACCATGAAGGATGGCAGCATCGGGAAAATATCGGAGAACCGGTTTGCCCGTGCGGATTTGGAACATATTCTCCTGTGCGTGGATGACGATATGCGAATGGAGGCCCTGCGCCAGACCAACTATGTAAAATCCATCGTCACCGCCCAGGGCAAAATAGATTTGGAGCGCAAGGGTAAGCAGAGCTATCAGGGATGGATGTGCGCCCGGCTGCTGGCTTTCTCCAACGGAGATTTGCAGGCGCTGTTTGACCGGAGCGACGGATTTTACCGCCGCCAGCTGGTGCTGACTACGAAAGAAAAACCGGCTGGCCGTGTGGATGATCCTGACCTTGCCGAGAAGATGAAAGCCGAGGTGGAGGGCATTCTGCTGTGGGCCTTTGAAGGTTTGCAGCGGCTGGCTGCCAACAACTTCAAGTTCACCGAAAGTGACCGCACCAGAGAAAACCGGGAGGCAGTCAAACGGGGCAACAACAATGTCTATGATTTTCTGGATTCTGACGGGTATGTTCGCCTGAAAGCCGTATGTCCGCCAGCCCCAAAGAGCTGTATGAGGCATACCAGATTTACTGCACCGAAAATAATCTGCCCGCCCTGAAACCCCGCAGCTTCAGTGAAGCCCTGATTGCCTGCCAGAGCCGCTACAATCTGGAATACTGCAACAATGTGACCAATGCAGCCGGGCGGCGGGTGCGTGGCTTTCTGGGAATTGAGGTGCTGGTAAGAAATCATATATCAGTGTTTTCCGGTGATTCGATGCGTACGTACGTACCGGAAGATGTGCCGGAGGAATGGCGGCGCTGAACCGTGTACGTACGTACATTTTGATTGACCCTTGTTCTCCCTTTTATAGCAATTCAGCGGTTATGGCAGTCAGAATCGCCAGCCAAACAACCCAGTCGAATCAAGGCAAGTGGGAATAGAAAAGTATTTGACGGTTGGAAGAAATCATTTTACGAAACCGTGCTTCTCGTCCCGGTGAACCGGGTGCATGGAATCATGGGAAAATGCACGGTTTCAAGCCAAGTCACACGGAACGGGAAAGTCGGAAGGTGCGGCTTATGGACAGGACATCGTAGCGGCAATTCTGAACGGATTTGGTGACAAGGAGATTTTTCGCCACACAGCGAAGCGGTTATGCCAGTGGGCGTACCGGCTTCGCTTTTTTATCAAGTAAATTTAGGAGGATTTTTATGATGACGGTACGCAACGAGATTAAGGCACAGATCGTCCGGGCGGGATACACCATGCAGGAGGTAGTTGACCGGCTCCATGAGGAATACGACTGGTCAGACAGTGTTTCCAACCTGTCGGCTAAGCTCCAGCGGGAATCCATCCGATACAAGGAGGTTGTGGAACTGGCCGATGTGCTGGGCTATGACCTGATCTGGCAGAAACGAAGGTAATCCCATGACAAGTGAAGAAAAGAAACTGTTGCAGGCAAAGCACCGCTTGGAGGAAGCCCAGGCACGGGACCGGGTGAAGGAGCGAAAAGCCCGGACAAGGCGGCTCATTCAGGAGGGCGCTGTACTGGAAAAAGTGCTGCCGGAAGTACAGGCGGTAGGACTTGATAATCTGGAAGAATATCTGCGGCGAAAGCTGGCAGCGCACGATTGAAAACGGCTGGGAGGTCTCCGGGAAACCGGGGGCCTTCCTCTTTTTTATCCCGAAGGGCGCACTTACTCACCACCTGCTAAAGCAGGCGGTGGTAGCCCTCCCGTTGGTCGGGCACGTGCGCTCTCCGAGGGGGATTGCGGCTCCTGCGGGAGCCGCTGGACAAGGCTGTATTTCTACCAAACTGCCAGCCTTGCCCATGCAGTCGGCGCAGGGGTTTCCACTTTGGAATCCCCTGTTCATGGGGTGGTATATTGCCACCCCATCCCGCCGCCTGCCTGCGTCAACCTGCCACCGGCAGCTTGACACAGATACAGGGGTGGAACAAATCGTTCCATCCCTGCTGGTGGTACGTCGCATTTCACGACGTACCTGTTGCAATCAAGTACGGAAGAAGGGCTGCTGCGTTTCACAGTAGCCCTTCGGAAGGACGGTAGGAAATGGCGATTTATCATTTGGAGGCCAAGGTGGTAAGCCGTGGAGCCGGACGCTCTGCCGTGGCTGCTGCGGCCTATCTGAGCTGTTCTCGGATGCTCAATGAGTACGACGGAGTGCAGCATGACTATACCCGCAAACAGGGCCTTGCATGGCAGCAGGTTTTTCTGCCGGTCACCGCTCCCGCAGAGTGGCAGGATCGAGAAAGATTGTGGAATGCTGTGGAGGAAAACGAAAAAACAAAGGACAGCCGCCTGGCCCGTGAATTTGTGGTCGCTCTGCCGATTGAGCTGAGCAAAGCACAGTGGGAAAGGTTGCTGTCCGACTTTGTTTCTGATACCTTTGTGTCTGATGGGATGTGTGCGGATGTGGCAATTCATGATCCATACCCTCCCGGTCACAATCCCCACGCTCACATCCTGCTGACGGTGCGCCCGCTGGATGAAAAGGGAAAATGGCAGTACAAGACCGAGAAAGAATATCTCTGTGTCAAAGACGGCGAGGAGCGGGGATTTACCGCCGCTGAGTTCAAACAGGCACAGGCCGATGGCTGGGAGAAGCAGTACCGGTATAAGGTAGGCAAAAAGAAGGTGTATATGACCCCGTCCGCAGCGCAGGCACAGGGCTATGAAAGGGTATCTAAGTATCCCAAAAGCACCAAATACGGCAGACAAAATCCCATCACGGAACGATGGAACAGCGACGAGCAGCTTGTCCTGTGGCGGGCTGCATGGGCGGATGTGGCAAACCGCCATCTGGAGCGTTCCGGCCACGAAGAACGCATCGACCACCGCAGCCATGCCGAGCGTGGCCTGCTGGAGCAGCCTACGGTCCATGAGGGTGTGGTTGCCAGAGCCATGGAGAAAAAGGGTATCATCTCTGACCGATGTGAACTGAACCGGCAGATCAAGGCGGACAATGCCCTGCTCCGGGAGCTGAGAGGACAGGTCAAAAAGCTGGCGCAGGCAGTCAAGAACACCCTCCCGGCGCTTGCCGAGGCCATGGAAAATCTGCGAAAAAATTTGCTTCTGTTCTGCTATCAGCTGGGGTATCTCCGCAAGGGCAAGGAACGCCTGAACACTTCGCTGAATACGCTGCGCCCTGCCCTCACGCAGTACAATCAGCTGGCAAAGGACATTCGGGATAAGACGAAAGAGCGCCGCAGCCTGATTTCCGAGAAAAAGGCTCTTTCCGCTGTCCATGTATTCCGGCACCGGGAACTGGCAGCAAAGATTGCGGCACTGACAGAGGATTTGGAGGAACTGCGTTCGGAAAAGAATCTGCTTCTGGCGTCGCTGGCATATACCGAGGACGATGCCGCCGATAAATTTCCCAAAGACATCGCAGCCATGGAGCAGAGCCTGAAACGGTTGGAAGAACAGGAGCAGAAATATTCCGCCGAGCTGGACGCCGCCTTGACTGAGTATGCAGGGCTTCGGGAGCAGGCACAGGGCTTTGACCTGGTGCAGCTCTATGAATCAAGGCAGGCCATCCGCTCCGGCAAGGAGCAGGAAGCGGAAAGCCGTGCGCAGGCGGTTTACGGCGAGAAGTTCAGCCCGATTTTAATGTTTGACAGCCAAAAGGCGGTTTCCCGAATGCTGCATGAAGATATAGAGCGGCAGGCTGTGCGGAGGATGGTACGGCAGGCACAGAAGGGGCAGCAGACTTTTCAAAAGAAAAGGGGTGAACAGGAACGGTAAACCCCGTTCCTGTTCACTGAATTATTAGAATTCTAAAGACAGATCACTACTACCACTAATTGGTCAATAGAGCCAATTTCATTTTCTTCACATATTCTCCGATGTATTTCGGCGCGTCCTTTCCATACTGTTCAAGCAGCTTGATGATTGCTGAGCCGACAATTGCACCGTCAGATATATTCGCCATTTTCTTTGCCTGCTCGGGTGTGGAGATACCGAATCCGATCGCACAGGGCACATCGGAATTTTCTCTTATCACTTTAACGATGGAAGCAAGGTCTGTCTTGATTTCGCTTCTCATACCTGTCACACCAAGACTTGACACGACATAAATGAAACCTTCTGCTTCCTTTGCAATCATAGCGATACGGTTTTCAGAGGTAGGAGCGATCAGTGAAATCAAGTCAACGCCGTATTTTTTGCACAGTGGCTGAAACTCTTCTTTTTCTTCAAACGGCAGATCTGGCAGAATCAGTCCGTCAATTCCAATGTCACAGCAGGTGGACATAAATTTTTCCGCACCGTAGGAAAACACGACATTGGCATAGGTCATAAATACCATCGGAATTTTCACATCACGGCGAAGCTCTTTCACAAAGGCAAATATCTTATCAGTTGTAATACCGCCGGTCAGCGCTCTCAGGTTTGCGCCCTGAATAACAGGCCCCTCTGCAGTAGGATCAGAGAACGGAATACCAAGTTCAATAAGGTCTGCACCGTTTTCCACAGCAGCACGGACAGCTTTCGCGGTGGTTTCCAGATCAGGGTCGCCACAGGTGATAAAGGCGATAAACGCCTTGCCATTTTCAAATGCTTTCTGAATCTTACTCATGGATATCCTCCCCTCTATAACGGGCAATAGCGGCGCAATCCTTGTCGCCTCTTCCGGAAATTGTAATCACGATGATTTGCTCCTTGCCCATGGTCGGTGCAATCTTTATTGCGTGCGCAACAGCATGGGCCGACTCAATGGCAGGGATAATTCCTTCGGTCTTTGCCAGATATTCAAAAGCATTTATTGCTTCATCATCCGTAACGGGAACATACTCCGCTCTTCCGATATCATACAGATGAGCGTGCTCAGGGCCAATCCCGGGATAATCCAAGCCTGCCGAAATGGAGTAAACGGGAGCAATCTGACCGTCTTTGTCCTGGCAGAAATAGGATTTCATGCCATGAAAAATTCCAAGTCTGCCGGTGGCAATGGTAGCTGCTGTTTCTGCAGTATCAATACCTCTGCCTGCCGCTTCGCAACCAATCAGACGAACCCCTTCGTCTTCAATGAAATGATAGAAGCTGCCGATGGCATTGGAGCCGCCACCCACACAGGCGATCACTGCATCGGGAAGTCTTCCTTCTTTTGCGATCATTTGCTCTTTGATTTCTTTAGAAATGACGGCCTGAAAATCACGAACGATGGTTGGAAACGGATGAGGTCCCATGACAGAACCCAGGCAGTAGTGGGTATCATCGATACGAGATGTCCATTCCCGCATAGCTTCGGAAACAGCGTCTTTTAGGGTGCCCGTGCCTGTTTTTACAGGAATGACTTCCGCACCCAAAAGTCTCATACGATACACATTAAGGGCTTGTCGGATGGTATCTTCCTCGCCCATAAATACCACACATTCCATTCCCAGCAGCGCAGAGGCAGTTGCTGTAGCTACACCATGCTGACCGGCTCCTGTTTCGGCGATTAGTCGGGTTTTACCCATCTTCTTTGCAAGAAGTGCCTGACCAAGTACATTGTTGATTTTATGAGCTCCCGTATGGTTTAGATCTTCACGTTTCAGATAAATTTTCGCACCGCCGAGGTCTTTGGTCATCTTCTCGGCGTAATACAGCCGTGAAGGTCTGCCCGCATATTCATTGAAAAGTTCGGTGAGTTCACGATTAAATTCGGGATCGTTTTTATAGTGATTATACGCTTCTTCCAGTTCGATGACCGCATTCATCAGCGTTTCGGGAATGTACTGACCGCCGTGAATACCGAAGCGTCCGTTTGGATTTGTCATAATCTTTCTTCCTTTCTGACAGCGGCAACAAACGCCGCCATTTTTGTTTTATTTTTTACCCCATTGGTTTCAATTCCTGAGCTGACATCGACTGCAAATGGATGGAGTGTTTTGACCGCATTCGCCACGTTGTCAACATCAAGACCTCCAGCGAGAAAATACGGTCTTCTGATACTTTTTACGAGGCCCCAATCAAATACCGTCCCCGCACCTGCACCTGAATCAAGGAGGACATACTCAGCGGTGCAGCGGTTTACAGCCTCTATGTCGCCTGCCGATTGGATTCGAAAAGCTTTGATGATTGCCCTGTCGGTAAGCTGGCGCAGATCATGGATATATGCCTCATCTTCGCTTCCGTGGAGCTGGCATATGTCAATTGTGCCGCTGTTCAGCAGACAGACAATGTTTTCAGGATTTTCATCTACAAACACGCCCACAGCTTTTATGTTCGGGTTAAGCAATCGCTTTAAATTTGCTGCTTTCTCGGGTGTTATATACCGCTTGCTTTTCGAAGCGAAGACGAATCCGATATACTCGGGTTTCAGCTCATTTGCGGTCTCGATGTCGCAAGGGCGGTAAAGACCGCAGAGCTTGATCTTTGTCATAACACACCTCGCAGTTCGGCGAGCTTGGCTTTTTTGTCTGGTGCCCGCATCAACGTTTCACCGATCAGCACGGCATCCGCACCGATATCACGTAGCTTTGCTACATCCTCCGCACTGCTTACTCCGCTTTCCGAGACAAACAACACATCACGGGGTATCAGCTCTCTGAGTCTGCGGCTGTTATCGGTATCCACAGAAAAATCCTTTAGATTGCGGTTGTTGACACCAATGATACGTGCTCCCGCATGGAGTGCCATGTTTATTTCACGCTCGTCGTGTACCTCTATCAGAGCGGAAAGCCCAAGTTCATCGCAAATACTGATATATTCTTTCATCTGTTTCTCACTCAGTATGGAACAGATCAGAAGCACCGCCGATGCGCCAAGCACCTTCGCCTCATAGATCATATAGTCATCTATCGTGAAGTCCTTACGCAAACACGGAATAGAAACAGAATTTGCGATCTCTTCGAGGTATGTATCACTGCCGAGAAACCACTTTGGCTCGGTCAGTACCGAAATACAGTCGGCGCCTGCCGCTTCGTATTCTTTCGCAATTTTCAGATACGGAAAATCGGGATCTATCAATCCTTTTGAGGGAGATGCCTTTTTGCACTCACAGATAAAAGAAACTCCTGGCTTTTTCAGTGCATGTTGAAAGGAAAAATCCCCTTTGGGAAGGGCTAAGGCCTGGTGCCGGATTTCTTCCAGCGGCAGGGCCCTTTTCGCCTGCTCGGTGCGCTGACGAGCGTAGTCGGCAAGTTGATCGAGAATCGTCATACCCCCACCTCCGGACGGTTACTGACTTCGATTAACTGATTCAGCGTTTCGAGTGCCTTGCCGGAATCAATCATTTCTGCGGCAAGTGCAATACCTTCCTTTATGCTGTCAGCCTTACCGCCGATATAAAGCGCCGCACCTGCGTTCATTAATACAGCATTTCTCTTATGACCCTTTTCGCCATTTAAGATAGCAAGGGTGATCTTGGCGTTTTCTTCAGGTGTGCCTCCCTTCAGGTCTTCTTTCGTGCAGCGTTCAAATCCGAACTCCTCCGGCGTAATCACAGAAGATTTGAACCAGCCGTCTCGGATCTCGCATATCGTAGTCGGTGCGCTCATGGAAATTTCATCTAACTTTTCCTGGCCGTATACTACCATGCCGCGTTTGACACCGAGGTTAATAAGAACCTGCGCCAGAGGTTCCACAAGATAATCGTCATACACGCCGAGAAGCTGCAAGGAAGGTGTTCCGGGATTTGTGAGAGGGCCGAGAATATTAAATACAGTTCGGAAACCGAGTTCCTTGCGAATAGCGCCCACATACTTCATAGAGGTGTGGTATTTCTGTGCAAAGAAGAAGCACATACCCACCTCGTTTAGAAGTTCTATGCATCTTGCGGGACTCTGTTGAATGTTTACGCCGAGGGCTTCCAGACAGTCTGCTGTTCCACACTGGGAGGATGCGGCTCGGTTGCCGTGCTTTGCTACTTTCATACCGCCCGCCGCCGCAACAAGGGCGGAGGTGGTGGAGATATTAAAGCTGTGCGCATTGTCGCCGCCGGTACCGACGATTTCAAAGAGCTCCATACCGGTTTCGACTTTGGTAGCGTGCGCCCTCATAGCAGCTGCACAGCCTGCGATCTCATCGGTCGTCTCAGCTCTTGCACTTTTGGTGGAAAGTGCGGCAAGAAAGGCGGCGTTCTGTGTGGGTGTGGTCTCACCGCTCATGATCTCATTCATCACGGTGTATGCCTCGTCATAGGTGAGGTCTTCTTTATTTACGATTTTTGCAATGGCTTCTTTAATCATGGCTCATATCTCCTTTATAAAATTTCTAAGCATCTGCTTTCCATCCGGTGTCATAATGGATTCAGGATGGAATTGTACGCCATAGATGGGGTAATCCTTATGCTGTGCAGCCATCACTTCGCCTTCCGTGGTGAGAGCGGTAATTTTCAGATACTCGGGAATTGTGTCAGCATCTGCCGCAAGAGAATGATACCGTGCGACAGGTGCAACTTCGGGACAACCTTTGAATAACAAACAATCTGCGTCAAATCTGACATTCGACTGTTTGCCGTGCATCAGTTTCTTTGCATAAGTAACCGTCGCACCGAATGCCGCACAGATGGCCTGATGACCGAGACAAACACCGAGAATCGGAATTGTTTGGCCCAGTGTTTTTACAGCTTCAATGATGATCCCGGCATTTTCCGGCCTGCCGGGACCCGGGGAAAGAATAATGCGGTCGGGGTTTAGTTCCTTAATTTGGTCAACCGTCATTTCATCGTTGCGGATGACCTTGATATTCGGCTCGATCTCGCCAATGAGTTGATAAAGGTTATAGGAAAAACTGTCGTAGTTATCGACCAAAAGAATCATAATTCTTCCTCCTGTGCAAGCTCCAGTGCTTTCAGTGAAGATTTTGCTTTGTTCAGGCATTCCTCAAACTCCTTTTCAGAGACAGAGTCTGCCACAATCCCGGCACCGCTTCTTACAAACACCTTGCCGTTTTTCTTATAGGCAATGCGGATGGCAATGCAGGTGTCCATATTGCCCGTAAAGTCGATGTATCCGATAGCACCGCCATAGATGCCGCGCTTGTTGTTTTCAAGCGCTCCAATCAACTGGCAAGCTCTGATCTTCGGCGCTCCGGAGAGCGTACCTGCGGGTAGTACTGCCTCGATAGCATCCAAGGCGTCTTTATCTTCATGGATCTCTCCCAGGACTGTAGAACCGATGTGCATGACATGAGAGAAGCGTTCGATAGAATGGAACTTTTCGACCTGCACTGTGCCGAATTTGCTGATTTTTCCGAGATCGTTTCGTCCTAAATCCACCAGCATATTGTGTTCAGCAAGTTCCTTCTCGTCCTCAAGCAGCTCTGCTTCCAATGCTTTATCCTCTTCATCGGTTCCCCCTCTCGGTCTGGTCCCGGCAAGCGGAAAGGTGTGTAACACTCCGTTTTCCAGCTTGACGAGGGTTTCGGGAGAAGCGCCGGCTACCTCGACATCTGTCCCCGAAAAATAGAACATATAGGGGGATGGGTTGATGGTGCGAAGTACACGATAGGTATTGAGCAGGCTCCCTTCAAAGGGGGCACTCAGACGGTTGGAAAGTACGATCTGGAAAATATCCCCTTCGCGGATATGATGTTTCGCCTGTTCAACCATTTCGCAAAACTCTTCTTTGCCGAACAGCGGCGTTACCGCTCCAAGCAGTCTTCCTTCGGGTTCCTTTTTCTTTTCGCCATGCCTAATAAGCTCTACAAGCTGTTTTAACTCCATAACCGCTTTGTTGTAGCCGGTTTCTACATCGTCCAGCGGCATGTTGACGATGAGGATGATCTTTTGACGCAGGTGATCGAAAGCGATCACCTTGTCAAACAGCATCAGGTCCACATCCTTGAACGCCTCCGTGTCTTCCACATCACATTTCACAGCAGGCTCGCTGTACCCGAGGTAATCATATGAAAAATATCCGACAAGCCCGCCCGTAAAAGAGGGAAGATACCCAAAACGAGGACTTTTGTAATCGGCGAGGATCTGACGCAGATAGGCAGATGGATCTTCTGTCGTCACTTTAAGATTGCCAATCTGCATTTTTCCTTCCATACAGGTGATCTCCAGTTTCGGGTCAAACCCCAGGAAGGTGTACCGCCCCCAGGTTTCGTTTGCCTGTGCGGATTCCAGCATATAGCAGTGTGTCGAGATGTTTTTCAAGATCCTCATGGTTTCGATAGGTGTTGTAAAGTCGGAAAGGATTTCACAGCTTACCGGCAGCACATTATATTTTAATTCGGAAGCAATTTTCCTGACCTCCGTTAAAGTTGGCCGAATTTTCATTTACTGCACCTCCAAATTGATTAAATTTAATTATTAGGAATTACTTTACGGATTTAATTTTTCATTAGGCGCATGGAGCGCCACCAACGTTTCACAAGAAGCATATTGCAACCTCCTTAAAAAGGAAAAGACTCCTTTGACTTTATATCTCAGTCAAAGGAGTTCTATAAAACAAAAACGTCCTTGACAGAAATATACTTTCTGTCAAGGACGAATAAAACACTTATCCGCGGTGCCACCTTGATTCACGGCATGACCCGTGCACTTAGCAGGATACCTACATATCCCCGGCAAATGACGTCTGCCTGCAACGTCGCAGAATACTTTGTGAAATCACATTTGACTGCGCCCTCAGCGGTCCATTTGACAACTTGTTTCTTACCTGACTCTCAGCAACACAGGCTCTCTGTAAAGGCATCATTGCCGTTATCTCCGCTTCAACGGTTTGAATTATTAACTTTTTATAGATTATAGCACGCATATTTCAGATTGTCAATATGTCACTTTCGTTTCAACATAAACAGTACAGACGAGACATTTATCATGGGCAGGGAAATACGAACTTGCGCACTGAATAAGCAGAACTGATAGTGCACAGTTTTAGCCTAACGAAAATATTAGACAGTTATTTGCCGCATGGCAAATGCTGTGTTTTAGTAGAGAAAATACCCTTGACAAATTTCTTTCCAAAAGAAAATTCTGCAAAAGTATGCCGATGATAACGGATTCCGAAATACTCGTTTTTGGGTAGACGATGGGGTCAGCGGTACAACCTTTGAGCGACCGCAGTTTAAGGAAATGCTGGTGGAAATTGAAAAAGGCAATGTGTCTGCGGTCATCACAAAAGATTTGTCCCGCCTTGGGCGTGATTATCTCAAGACTGGAGAATATGTAGAAATTATCTTTCCACGGTATGACGTTCGCTATATCGCTATCAATGACGATGTAGATACCGATAAGGAAATCAATGAATTTATGCCTTTCAGGAATTTATTCAACGAGTTCCATTGCCGGGAAACCAGCAAGAAAATCCGCATTGTAAATCGGGCTAAGGCTGAACGTGGAGAACGACTTTCTACCAGAGCACCCTACGGCTACATCAAAGACCCAAATAATCCGAAGCAGATTATCCCTGATGAAATAACTGCACCCATTGTCAAACAGATTTTTGAATGGTGTGCAGGCGGACTTGGCCCCGCTCTGATTGCAAAGAAACTTCGAGAACAGCAGGTACAAACACCCACGGTTTACGAGTATTATCGGTCAGGAACCGCATATGGCCGATTAAATCTGGATGATCCTTACCGCTGGACTTCGGACACAGTTGCTAAGATTTTGGAGCATGAGGATTATATTGGAAACACCGTTAACTGCAAAACTTACCGCAAATCCTACAAAGATAAGCGCAAGCTGGATACACCGCTGGAAAAGCAACTGCGGTTTGAAAATACGCACGATCCAATCATTGACCTCGACACATGGGAAACGGTGCAGCGTGTACGGCAAGGCAAACGTAGACCTACTCGCATGGGCGAGATGGATAAGTTTTCTGGACTGGTGTTCTGTGCGGATTGTAAATCTCGTCATTACCATATCAGAGGAACAACCTTGACGGAGGGACAGACCAATTATATTTGTGGAACTTACCGCAAAAAAGGCAAGGAAGTGTGCACAGCGCATTTTATTCGCACAGTGGTATTAGATGAGGTCATTTTGCAGGACTTGCGCAGGGTAACGGCATTTGCAAAAGAGCATACGCAGGAATTTGTTCGGCGGCAGATGGATAAAAGTGCACAGGAAAGCAAAAAAGAGCTTTCAGCCAAACGGCGAGAGCTGGAAAAAGGTAAGCGTAGGGTTTTAGAACTGAATGGTATTTTCAAAAAGCTCTATGAGGATAGGGTATCTGGCAGATTGACAGATGAGCGGTTTGATATGCTGTCACAGGATTATGAAAATGAGCAACATATCCTAACTGTCAGAATGGAGCAGCTGGAGCAAGAAATCGAAAGCCACACAGAAAAGGCCGTCAATGTAGAACGATTCCTCAAGATTGTAGAGAAATACACTGACATCAAAGAGCTGACACCCGAAATCCTCCGTGAATTTATTGAGCGTATTGAAATCCATGAGCGCAGTGTTTATCGTGGCAAGGATGCCACACAGCAGATTGATATTTA
>ENA-UOOR01002161-UOOR01002161.1-fermentation-metagenome-genome-assembly--contig:-NODE-2161-length-20800-cov-3.392962_pt1 | contig 20800 bp, 11 predicted proteins | sample MGYA00245780_ERZ724029 | MGnify/ENA primary metagenome ERZ724029 (study PRJEB28704, sample SAMN03018315) | fermentation metagenome | biome: anthropogenic terrestrial biome; feature: soil; material... | reverse complement strand
GTTGTACACTCAACATTGCCATTTTTTGTACATTGTAAATTTGCTAATTACAGAAGTGGAGGCACGTAGCGAAATGTAAGGAACGAATACGGCAAAGACCGCTGAAAGGGTGGAAAAAGCGAAACGAAACAATGCAAAAAGTGTGACAGCCCGATTAGCCCGAGCGACCCGCAGGCGAGCAAAACAATAAGTACCGTCTGCCACCAATTTATTACTCTATGAGTTTACGAATACCTTATTGGGGCTTTGGGGGCAGGAGTAGGCACGACTGAGGATTGAGAGAGCGTGTGTAGAAAAACAAACAGACACGCAAGAGTGAGCACCTACCGGAGCGCAAGGCTTGGTGTGGCTGTGGTGCTTGCAAGGGCAGGCAAAAAAATACTACCCGAAGGGTGGAGATTTTTTTAGACTGCTTGTTTTACCCTTGCAAGTATGTTTTTGCGAACAAAGCAAACGATTGACGAAGACCGCTTTATCTGTTCGGTTTAATCCTGCGTGGGCAGGTATTCAAATAATTTATACCGCTTAAATAATAAATGCGGATATTGGGGATTTGGAGGAAATGGGAAATATGATTTTCAAATTATTCTCACAATTGTTTTAATCATTTCATCGTCTATATATGGCTTAAATGCTTTATCCCAGACCGCATTATTTGATTCTAAGGCTTCAAATTCAAGTTCATGTTCATATTTCTGAAGAAAATCAATAGACCATGGGGCAGATTTGTTTTCAATTAAACCAGATTCATGTCTTTTACCTCCAACTGGCGATATTACAGAACCAGTTTCATCCTCCAACTCGCAAGGTTTCCAACCGCCCCAAATTATGTGTTTTGGAAAAGAATCAATCAAATCAGAATTCCAAACTATACCTTCGTTTGAGCACAAAAGATTCCAGTCTAAACTAAGTTTGTATTTTTCTATCAAAGGTTTCGTCCAAGGAAACATTTCGTTACCTGAAAAGTAACCCAAAACCTCATTTATTATTGGTTGCCATTTGTCATAATGCTTCTGGAAGAAGTTTTTATCATTTGCAAATAAGAATCTATTACAGGCAATACCAGTCCAAACAATTTTTTCATCCCAATAATTCAATAAGTCTTTCTCTACCCAAGGAAGAGCTGAATTAAGTGATATGTTATGCCAATCCATTAAATGACTATACTTTTCAACTAATTCAAAAGAAATAAGGTTTTTGTTTGTTTGGACACCGAAATAAAAGAAATAAGATTCATCTAAATACTTTTCAAATAACGATAAAGTCCAGGGGATTGATTCGTTATGTGCTAATTCGGTGAGATTCCACTTATCTCTATATTTATCCAACAAAGATTCAGACCAATCCACATTCGTTGAAATAGAAAGTTTTTCAAAGTTTATTTTATCTTGATATTTTTCAATCGTTTCTTTATCCCAATAAATACCTTCATTAGCTGTTATCGAATCACCATAAAAGTTATCATTACCAAACCAATCTATTTTGGCCTCAAATATCTCTAATAATTTCTTATTGACAAACGCACCAGAATTGGTTGTTAATGAACCCCAATTAATTGTATCGTGAAATTCATTTAAAATATCAAGCGACCAATTAATATTTTCATTCGCTGCTATTTTATTCCAATCAAGTAAGTCTTTATATAAATTCAATTGAAATTGAGAAAGAGGATAATACGAAGAAAGCAACCCTATAAAGTAATTGGGGTGTTTTATGAAAAAGGAAGTAATATCATTTCTCTTTCTTAGTTCCATATTTAACGTAGACATTTTTATTAGTTTATACCACTCTAAATTATTCTTATACTACTTTGGCGCTTAAAGGAAAATGGATTAATGATTAGGACTAATATCGAATACTTTCCATTTATCACCATCACCGGTATAAACAGCTGTTGCTGTAACATTACAATCCTTGGTAATATTAAATCTACTCAAGACTGATTTTGGGACATAATAATCTCCTATAAATGCAAAATCTGCATTTTCACCATCGCCATTATCATTCCAATCGTATTTATACTTTAATTCTAATCTTCCGTTAATGGTCTTTCTAATATCAAGATTTTGTTCCTCAGTTTGTTCTACTTTCAAAGTAACGAGTTTCTTTTTACCTTCTTTGTCTTTTTTGACACAGAAATAAACTTTAAGAAAATCACCTACTGCAGGTCGAATATCTGTATCGTCAAAAAATGCAATACCTGAAAGTAACTTTTTACCCAATACATAATGAAAAAGTCTTTTCGATTCATTAATATCATTTACAACTACAATTCTACTTTTGAATTGCTTGATTGCAATTTCATTTTCACAATTCTTTATGTCTTCAATAAAGTATCTATTTTCATCTTTGATTTTCTTTGAATATTGTCTGAAAACAATATAACTACCTTTCGTAAATACATCTTGATCGAACTGATAAAAAATGGGGTTTGAATCATTAGTTATAACATGAAGTGTTTTCTTGTCCTTATTGACATATTCAATATATCCATATTTTTGAGGAAGTATTGACCAATTTTCTTTTTCAGTACGTTCTATTAGTAAAGGTATTATTTTGTGCTCTGTTATAATTTTTTTAGGTGGCCAACTATTTAGATTGTCGATTTCCTTTTGTATTTCTTGCTTATGACATTTTACCTTAAACGTTTCGCCTGTTTGGACCCTTTTCAAACAAGGAAACTTATTTATACCAGTTGTAAAATCCAAATCAACACCATTTGTAAAATTTACCCTTTCCTTTTTATCATCACTTATCCACCGATCTGTCAGTACCACATCAATCCACTCAATATCTTGATATGCGAAATTCTCAGCTGTTTGTATATACCTCGGAAACAGTTGCTTATTATCTTTAATTTTCAAATCTATATGGCTTACTTTTTTATATAAAGTATCAAAGGATTCCGGTAACCTCCAGCCTTTTTGTAATCTATGATTTTTAAATGTAGTAAGTTCCAGTAAAGCATTTTCTAAAAAGTTCTCTGCTATTAATGTTTCTGCTAATTTCAAGTGAATTTCACCTAAAAAATCTTCATTTGTTTCTAAACTAATAGCTTTTGATAGCATCCCTATTTTCAATTCATTGTCATTATCAAAGCATTCAGCGAATTCTTGCCAAACATAGTACTTATTTCCTAAGTCTAAGACAAGCTTTTTGTATATCGTTGTAGCTAAATCCAACTCTTTTTGTTTAATATGTAGCAATGCTTTTTCGCGAATCAACCATTCATCTGAAGGGAATAAACTAACAGCACTGGTATAAGTATCAATTAACCATGAATAATCAATTTTAGCATCAACTTTATTATCTTTAATTACTTCAAATGATTTCTTTAATGCTTTAATTGCTAATGGCTTGTATATCTCGCCTTCTTTCCCTTTTTCTTCTTTCCAATCAGCATCCATAAAAAATGCAGGATTCCAGTCTTTAAAAAATATTAGAAATCTCCAAGAATCAGCTTCTTTCATAAACCTATCTGCGAGTTTTAATATTTCGGAATGCCACTTAGATTTACCGTATTTTGAATATTGAGTGTTATATTGAGTAAACAAACTCCACAATTCAGTAATTCTATTCTCTCTATGTGCATTGAAGAGAAGCCAAAAGTATGGTTCTCTGAAAAAATCTATGAGGCTCTCCCGGTTAATATTGACCTTAGCGATTAAATCATTCTCAATATCAATGATTGAGTTGTTATTTACAAATTCTCTACAAATTCTGGAGATTAGGGAAGGAATATTTTTACCGTCTTTGTAACCATCATGTAGATCATCATATCTTAAGTTTGTAGGATTCCAAAGAACAAAAAAATTGTAGAATTTGAAATCGGAATGATTTTTTGAATAGTTCAAAGCAAAATTTAGAATCATAGAATGAAGCATTGACGGACGTTCATTCTTAAGGTTCATATAATCACGCAATAACGTTCGTATTTCAACTGAATTTGCATCAGCTTCAACAGATTTCATATATCTATAAATTATCCATCCATAGGTTTCATGATTAACTTCTGATAACTGATTGTTGGAAATCATTATTCGTATTTTCTCCAATGCCAACTTCTCTTGTCCGGTTTTGCTAAGTTCTTCGATTTGTTGTATTTGAGAGTAATAAATATCAATGCGTGGTCTTAAATAATTAATTTGCTTTTTTAAAGTTTCCACAAACTCATCTTCATAGTCAAATTGAAGTTTTGATAGTGTATTATAGTAATTCTGGGCTTTATTTAAATTATTATTTGCAATACTTATTTTGCATAAGTCTATAAGCACCCAACCAAGAGCCTTGAAATTATCATCATCAGGGTCTTGATTACACAATGGAATTGCTATTTTTAGAGCTTCGTCTAATTCTCCGTTACGTCGTAAAGCATATATTTCTTTAACTCTATCATCCATAAATAATGTTTCTAACAGTTTGTGTAATTTGTTCTGAGGACTTTTCTAATACTTCAATTTTTGATAAAAACCCTTTTGTGTGATTCTGCTCACTTGTACCATACCAAACCCTAAAAGTAATTTTATCGTCGTTTGTTGTAGCGCAGAAAATATCCTGATTATTATGGCTTTGAATGATTTTCAGAATTATGTTTTGATTTTTGAAGTCATTGAACCAAGCATTATAAATAGGATTTCTGAAATCTATGGGTGATTCTGGATTATCATTTTTGAAAGAAACCACATTCTGCTTTTGAGATAAAAAATCAGCAATACATTGTTTTACAATGCTCTCATCAGCACCATTAAGATTCTCAATACGAATACTACCAACAGCAAAATTATCTTTAGAGCCTTTGTTGTCTATATCTAAGATCAGTTGATTGCTTTCTGTTTGCGGAATAGAATAGAATGCCTTTGTAAGGTATTCGGTAAACTTCTTTGTGCTTACGAGCAGATAACCTTTATTTTCGAGAAGTTTCGAAACTTCACAAATTGTACCTAAAACATTTTCATTTTCAATTGATTGTACTTTATGTGCAAACTCTACCTCTGGTTTATATTTATTGAAAACGAGAAATTGTTTTGATTTTACAGCATTGCCACTCATAGAGTTATCTTCAAAAACGCAATTCATAAGTGGACTAATTATTTCGGGTGAAGTTATATTAACCAATGTGCCAGCAGTAACACCACTGTATAACCAGCGGAAATAACTATCATTGGTTATACCATCATTTTCTTTCCTATGACCTTTAATAATAATTTCTTTGTAATTTGAGCCTATTGCTTTATGTACTGTTATAGCCCAACCATATTTTACAAAAGCAGCATTCACAAAAGGATCAGAATCCTTTATATGAAGAAATATGTTTTTGTCATACAACTGTTTGTAGTATTTGAGAATTTTTTTTGCTTCGGCTTGCTCGTTGCTGAATTTTCTCAAATCATTATAATTGATTTTGATAAAATACTTGTCCTCATCGGAAAGACTTCTATAGCGTGTATCTTCAGTTAACTGACGATATTCTCGACTATCAATAAATTTCTTTTGGGATTTTTCGGTCTTGATCTTTTTGTTTACAAAAACTCTAAATGCAATTTGTTCCTCTCTTGATAAATCATCTATACTAAGGAAAAAGTTATCTAATATCAAAATATCTGTTTCCGGATAACCAACCAGACTCAAACACTTGACAGATATTTTAGTGAATGATAATATAACAGGATTTTTAGATTGTTTTATAGAGATCGTTTCTTGTGTTGTTTCTTTAACTGCAAGTACAGTAAAAAACATTCCGTTTACAATTCTTCTTGGAATTTGGAAACCGCTCTCATCAGGAATAACTACATTGTTGTTTGCAATCAATAAATCCCCTTTGGCCAAAGTGTCACCGTTTTTAAGGCATTGAGTCTTTATCCACTTATTTGTTGTTAAACAATCCTTTTTTGAGTAAAATAGAACTGCATTGTCTGGCTCACAAGATAATGGTTTATAGAACCAAGAATGCAGCATATTTATTCTTTCGCTATTTTCCTGTAAGTTTCTTAAAGTAGTCTCATCCCAGTCGTAATTTAAATTGTTGAATAGATTATTTTCAATACTGACAGCCAAATCACTTCGCAATTTATCTTTACCAATAAAATGCACTTTTTCGATAGGTTTTCTGTAATGTTTGATTTTTTCATTATCGTAAAGTTCTGACAATTTTTCCAAATTCAACGCAGAATCTTCGTCCTTACCAAATGTCAATGAGTAGGGGTCACCAATAAATACAATTTTTCGGTTACTAAGAGGGTTTATAAATTTAATAATATCTTCTAATAATCGACCTGAGCCAAATCGTAATAATTCAGATTGGCTTAAGCTCCTACTAACTAAATGTGCTTCAGTTACAATTATTAGTGACTTTTCATCAACATCTTTGCTGGATTTCAGCGGAATAACTTCTAACAGTTCTTCTTCCTTTTCCTCTTCGTCAGAATTTTCTATCTGAGTTTCATCCTGACCTTCAATTTCTTGTGTACCACCATAAATAACACTGTATATTCCATCCGTTTCGATTCCACTTCGTTTAAGTATTTTTTTGCTTATTTTTGCAGAATGCGACCACTTTTCAATTTGAGGGATATTGTGATTTAATGCTTCATTAGTTATGAATTTCAACCAGGAATCTCTATCATCGGTATTCATGGATTCCAAAACAAGTATTCCTCCAGCATCCTCTGAGAGAAAGTTAATGATATTTTTTTCTACATCATGTTCAATTTCAATAATCTGCTTTTTTTCGATTGGCTCAGGTTTAGTAACTTCAATTTTCTTTATCCATCTTTCTGCTGGAAAAATATCTTTAATCACATTAGCTGTTTCGGGGGAATGAACATTTGGGCTCGCAAAATCGTATAAAAATTGCCCTAAATCAGATTCTTGTAAAATCTTATAATAAGGTAAATTGCGTGGAATTTCATTTTGTAGTTCGATAGGACCAGTAAAAATATTTGCTATACAAATTCTGGCTGGATTTAGCACGCCTTCCAAGAATTTGTTTTTTTCTATTACTTCTTTAAAAGCTTTTCTGTAAGATAAAAGTTGTTTAAACGGATTAATAAACCGGCTACCTGCTTTTATTTCCAGTCTGCTTCTATCAGTTTCACTCTCATTGTGCCATTTTTCATTATGGAATTCATTTTCTGTAGGAGGTAAGTTTATGATTCCTCTGTAATCTTTAAAATCTATGAGTATAAGTCCATTATTGTAGTATAAAATGGCATCGGCACGAAAACGATAATAGTTTTCATTGAACGGATTTCCTATCAACAAACCGTTGTAGCCCAATTTATCGAAAGTAGTTTCTATAATTTCTACAACTCTGCGAAATTGTTCGTTTTCGTGGGTATGTTCTGTGCGGTTATTTAATACTTCTAAACTCATATTCTATATTTATAAAGAGAGTGTTTGATTTGCTTTTATCCTATATTCCCTAAGAATCCTCTGTTTCCTCAATAGGGTGTTAGTTTTGAATTATATTTTTACCATGAACTTTAAGAAACTTCATTGATTCAGTCATCAGGCAAATGTCTTGTTTCTCCCATTGATTATTAAGGCATTCTTCTGACATATTAAAAGGAGGTTCTTGTTCGTAACTGTATAAACTTTTATTGCACTTATCAAATAATGGGCAACGCAGATCATCTTCTGAAGTCATTCTACCTATTACCATTTCTAATGCCCTAAGGCGAGCAATATCTGCTTTTGAAGCTGCTCCCATTAGTGTAAGTTCATTGGAGTCCACCAATGGGATTCCGTAGAAATGCAGAATTATATCTATTGATTCATTTGAAGTGATATCTGATTCATAAAGCAATTTTAATATTAGGTTTTCCCCTGACAAAATCTCAGATTTACAATTTTCAAACACCTCAGAAAAATACTCTAATTCACCACCAATTGCCGTTTGTATATTGTATTTGTAATCTTCAATGAAATCTATAAATATTTCTTGCATCGATTGAGTTTTACGAGGTCTGACAAACTTCATATCAATCATATGTTTGTATAAATGAATGCCATTCATTCTTGGGTTTTGCCTTACAATTTCGAGTATTTGAAAAAATCCCCAAGCCGGATTTTCGTACATTAAGGAGCAAAGGCAAATACTGTATAAGAGCTTTTTGTCCTCAAGTATTTCAGGAAACATGGATTTAACAAGCAGCTCCACAGATAAATACGGAATTTGGGAGTGTTCAACAGTAGGATCATAAAAACGTTGAAAAATATGTGCCATGCTCTCAATGATACAGAGATAGCCAAAATTCAAAGTATATGTATCACCAGTGTTCGTTTCATGTAAAGTAACCTTGATAGAAGCTTTATTCTTTTTTGCACTTAAAATTTCTTCTTGACTAACAATAATTCGTTCAATTTCGATAGGTATATTAGATTTTTCTCCTTTAAGGTTTTTGTATCCGTCTATATATTGCTTTAGATTGGTATAATCTTTTGTTATGTTTAGTGGTATCTGGATATCATTATGTTTAGAAAAATACTCACGACAATAACTGAAGTAGTTGTTATAAATTATCCCGTAAGACAAGCCGAAAATTGTATTGACAAACTGGACATAATGTAAATACTCGTGCATAAAAGTACCCTTCTTAACGTTGTCTAATTCGGTTATCTTATCTGAATTAATATCAGAATAAACATACATATGAAAGTAGTTTGTTTCACATTTTCCTCTTAGTTCGTTTCCGAAATCAAAAAAATCATTCATTATCAAAACTTATTCTATAAAAACCAAAGATTGTCTTTCCCAATGTTAGAGGGTATGTCGCCACTTGAGAAATGTGGTGCAATTTGTGCAACCATTCCGGGATATTTAATTGTTACAGGCAAATTTTGCTGTTTTACTGACTTCCAATAAATACGGCTAAATTGATAAACCTGATCGATCAATCCCTCAATAATATTTCTGTCGGTTTGTAATGCTTCGTCGTTTGGACAATGGATTTTCAACTTTACAGGAAATGGGAAACCATCTATTGCACTAAAAATGCTGTCTTCGTATCGGGTATTATTGCAAAGTAAAAAGGTTTGATTACCCAGATTTATGTACCTGCCACTGTAAGGTAATAAATCAACATTTTTGCCATCAAACAAAACAAAGTCTTCTGATTCTGTTTTGTTGATTGTTACTACAAAAAACGGGATATCCAAATTCAACCGGTGCAAGATATTTTCGATTGGTTCAATTTCCTGCTCGCTCATTTCTTTGTAAAAATGAATTATTAAGCGGCTGGGCTTATTGTTGACTTTTGTAAAATTGATAATGGCATTTTCTATCGAGCCTGCAAGTACGTTTACCTGGTCGTGGTGGAAATATTCAAATGAGTTAAATGCACCTGAGTTATCAAATGAAAATGCAGAACCGATATATTGAATGTTGGTATCTATATTTTTGAATGCCCCTACTCCAACGATTAATTCTTTAGAAATTGGCGTGTTTATACGCCAAGGAATACCGCCCAGTTTGGCGTTAATGGCAATTGCCATATTTTGCAATGTATATGCAAAATTCTTTCTGTTATTTTTTTCGTCTTCCGCAATTACCTGCATCATTTTATCGGTTTCGATACATTGAGAAGAAATGTTGCGGTTGAGTAACTTTTCTTTGACTTTGAAATAGATTTTACGTTGCTCTTTGTCTTTGGCGTGTTTACCTATTGGAGTAAGATAAATCGCTATATACTTTACATCAGGGTTTAACACCCTGTTTTCAAGTGCCTGTTCTATTTCGGGTAGAGGATTTTGTAAATCTAAAAATTGAATGCTAAACCCTTTTGGAGTAAGTGAAACAGGTACATTTGTATAGTGCATTAAACCTTTGAAGTAATTTTTGTAATTTTTCAGCAGATAGTCGGCAAGGTTGACTGTGTGCTGAAAATGAAGTTTAGGCGCAATAAAAAAAAGTTGAATATTATTATAAATCGGTTGCTTAAAGGGACCGTAATTTACACCCTTTTGAGGAACTACCCCTGTTTGATAATCGCCATACTGGTTTCTACCAAAAATCAATTGTTTACTTTGAGGCGTCGTTTTTCCCATTTGCATCGGATTAACAAAGCTGAAACCCTTTTTATCAATCGGAGCAATAGCACGAAAATCATCGTTGTTCAAATAAGTATCGTAAAATCTTGATATTTTACCATAATATTTTGTGTAGCGGTTTTTCTTCTGGAATACTACCGTAGTTTCCTGTTCATCCTCGTCATCATCAATACCGATAAATGCAGCTAAATCCCTGTTTATAATTGGATAAACGTTTTGGTAATCAACATCTTCAAATTCTTTTAGCTTTTCATATTTTGTTACCTGTCTGCGTGTTGTACGTGTACCGTTTTCGTTTTGAAAATACTCTATATAAACAACACGATTAAACAAATCTGCTGTAGCTTCGTCGTTTTCGGACAGAAATTTTGAAACGGATTTTGTCAGTACTTTTGACGGACGGTCGAATGAAACGACCAATTCGGGGGAACTAAAGAAATGATTAAAATTAACTTTAATAGTATAGCGGTCGTAAATTGCACAATCTTTCGGAGCTTTCTCAGCTTTATTCTGCAACCAAATTTGATTGTCTTTAATAAAAGTCGGTTCAACAAGAATACCTTTTTGATTGAAATAATACTTGATTTGGCGGTTATAATATCGTTTTGCAATAAAAAAGTTATTTGCTGAAAAATTGATTTCGAGTGGCAGCAAACCATCAATCTTATAATCAAACGAAGTGTATAACGTATCGGAGTTAGAAATTTTCGGGAAAATATCCTTTATGTTACTTGGAAATAACAAATGATTGAGCTTTGTCAAACGACAATCTGTTCTATCTTCTAACGAAAAATAGAATGTTACCGGCTCTTTTGGATACTCAAAAGAGAGAGTGTTTAAAAACAGTTTTTCTTTTTCTTCGATAGGCATATACTTTACTCCTATATTTACTATGTTATTGTATTTCTTCTATTTACATACACTTCACAAAATCAAACTTAATAACAAATAGTTACAAATTAAGCATCTATTAAAATTCTGCCCGCATTACATTCCATTGCAAGTGGTTATTGAGGCAATTATGAGGCAATTACTTATTTTTTCAATTTCTTGATATCCTCTTCAATCTCTTTTAAGCTTTGCTCCTTTTCTATCGCTTGTTGAGCAATTTTATATTTCTCAAATTCTTCATTCGATTTTTTCAACGCTCTGTCGTGGCTGATTTTTCCGGCATGGGTGAGTAGCTCTCTACCATTCAGTTGTAGAATCACATCCAACCGTTGAATCCAATCTTTCATATACATGGGTGTGTGCTGTTGTGCCATTGTTTCGGCAAAAGCCAGATACTGTTCAACCAACAAGCCCAGTAACTTTATCTCATCTTCTTTTAAGTAGTTTTTGGCAATGCTGATATCCGTTTTCTTTATCGCCAATGTGTTTTTCTTATCCAACGACTGCATACCCATTAAAGGCAAGGAAGCATCCACTCTGCGATAGACCAATTCGGCAGCGGTTTGCTGGCTGATAGCCCAGAGTAATTTATTTTGCACCACCTTGAAAAACTCAATGGTTCGTTCGTCTTTTGCATCGTAATCAATGCTGGTGGTGTATATATCTTTGATTTTCTGATAGAAGAACCTTTCGGAAATACGTATCTCCCGGATACGTTCCTGTAATTCGTTGAAATAGTTCATCGAACTGCCTGACTTGAAACGGTCATCATTCAACGTAAATCCTTTAATGATATATTCTTTCAACCGCTGTGTAGCCCAGATACGGAATTGTGTGCCTTGCGGGCTTTTTACACGGTAGCCAACCGAAATAATAACGTCAAGATTATAGCCATTCACTTCCGATTCCTGTGTTTTTCCTGCCATAGCACCGTGTTGAGTGGTTGTTCGGAATTTCCGAACAACCACTTTTTCGTCCAACTCACCTTCTTCAAACACATTTTTTATATGCTCGCTGATAGTGGCTTTCGATTTCTGAAAAAGCTCACAGAGTTGAGCTTGCGTAAGCCAAACGCTTTCTTCCTCCAAAAGAACATCTATCTTAATGCTGCCTTCGGAATTTTGATATATCAGGATTTCGCTGTTGTTCATTTTGGTAGTCTCTATTTTGTTGATTATTGGCTATATAATGTACGAGATTCGTCTTTCCAAACAGATTTGTATTCTATGTTTTGATTTTCAGGCATATAGTTTGCTTTAGTGAGTAGTTCTAATTAAACTAACCCTCTGACTTTTTGATCGTATATATCGTTAAACCAAAGTCTTTTAAACATATAATTTACACGATCTTCGGTTAGTTTATTATAGAATTCAAGTTTTGTATTGATAAAATTCAGAAGTTCATTGTCAATTTCTTCGTTGAATTTATCCTGAATGTTATCCTTACTGTTGTTCGAGTTAAAGAAACTCATAAGCTCTTCGTTTGAGTAAATGTTGTTACGCATTCTCTCAAACTCTACTTTGTCTTCTTCTTTTAGTTCTAAACCGTATGTGTCGTTAAGCACTTTTATTATTTTTGTCAGCCATTCAAATTCTTCGCCTCCCGGCGTTGCTTCTCCTCCCGGACTCATACCATGCATTGCATTATCCTGACTTTGCAGTTGTAGGTCTGTTGTAAACTGGTGTTGAAGTTTATAACTATCCAGGTTTATTTCTTCTAATACTTCAATTGGTAATGGATCGGGATTCGATGGAAGTTTTTTAAAAAGATCAGTTAGAAAAACATAATACTTTTCAAGTTGAACATCGGTAAATGTTATTATCTGAGATAAAAACCTGTACAACCGAACATAACTCTTAATCGAGGCTTTCAATGACACTTTAGCATCTTCTTCCAAGCGGGATTCAAAGCGAGATACCACTTCATTTAAAATTGGTTGCAATTTCTCTTTGTGGTCGCCTTTTGTGAAGAAGTACTTCGCATAAGTTTCTAAATCGTTTTTATAGATAATGTTATGAAATTCTATTTTTTGCAATACATCATAAAGACTGTTCGGATCAGTTTGGTCATCGAGTTCCATGTAATTGCTGCCGTAATATTCCTGAAAATCAGCCTGAATCTGTTCAGGATCATTTACAAAGTCGAGAACCATAGTGGTGTCTTTGCCTTGAGCTGTTCTGTTTAGACGGCTTAATGTTTGAACAGAGCTTGCGCCCCCTAATTTTTTATCTACAAACATGGTGTGTAAGAGAGGTTCATCAAATCCAGTCTGGTACATGTTTGCCACAATCAAGATTCTGAATTGTGGTAATTTGAATGCATCAGGGATCTCGATTTTACCTCCCAGATTGTTCATATTTTCTTTTGTATAATCCTGACCAGTTTCTGCATCGGTAACAGTACCACTAAATGCAACAAGGGCACCATAGGGCATTTTCATTTCACGAAGGATATCGTCAAATTTGCGTTTGAACCTAACTGCATGTAATCTGGAACGAGTTACAAGCATCGCCCTTGCTTTACCCTGTATTTCATTTTGGGTTTGTGATACAAAATGTTCAATCATTACACGGGCTTTCTTTTCGATAGCATGGTCTTGCAAATCGACATAAGAAGAGAGCAACCTTACTGTTTTCTTTTTATCGTATTCTTTATCGTCTATTTCAGAACGTTTTATCAATTTGTAGTAACGCTTCCAACTCATGTAGTTTTTAAGCACATCAAGTATAAAACCTTCCTTGATAGCTTGCTCCATCGTGTATAAATCGAAAGCTTCTTTTTTGCCATTTTTGATTGTACCAAAAAGTTCAAGTGTTTTAGGTTTTGGCGTTGCGGTAAATGCAAAGAAAGAAATATTTGATTGGTCGCCCTTTCTTCTTATTTCCTCTACAATCACTTCATCCAATTCTTTATCAACTGTATCTGATGATTCAGCTTCTTCAAGCGACAAAGCCTTCCTTAAATGCCGTGCAGATTCACCAGACTGAGAACTATGTGCTTCGTCAATAATGACAGCGTACGTTTTGTCTTTGTTTTGCGCAATTGTTTCGGATATGATAGGAAATTTCTGCAAAGTGGTTACGATAACCCTTTTCCCTTGCTCTATGGCTATTTTTAATTCCTGTGAAGATTTACTCTCATCAATATACTCAACAACACCGGGTGTTTGCTCAAACTGACGAATATTATCCTGAATTTGTCTGTTCAAAACTCTACGGTCGGTTACCACTATAACACTGTTAAACAAAGCTCTTTCATCATCCGTATTTCTATAAAAATCAGACAAACGATGAGCGAGCCATGAAATAGTATTTGACTTACCGGAACCGGCAGAATGCTGAATCAGGTATTTTTGTCCAACACCATCCGTTTTGATTGCCTCTAATAAATTTTGTACAGCCCGCCGTTGATGGTAACGAGGGAATATAAGCCTTGTTTTTTTATCCTTACGAAGTGATTTGGTTTTATTGTCCCAATAATTTTCTTCCGTTTCCTGAATATTAATGTAGTTCTGTACAAGGTCTAACAGAGAATCTTTACGCAATACGTCGTGCCATAAGTACGCCGTTGCATAATCATCTTCCTGTATGTTGACAAGGGCTTTATTAAAAGGCAAAAAGAATGTACTTTTCCCTTTTAGTTCCGTACACATACTTACTTTTTCGGTACTTACCGCAAAATGAACCAGGCAACGTTTGAACTCAAGAAACTTTTCTTTTGGATCTCGATTTTCAATATATTGCTTAATAGCATGATGAAGGTATTGCCCGGTTAAGGCATTCTTTAGCTCAATAGTAATAACGGGAATGCCATTTATGAACAGAACTATATCAATAGCGTTTTGATTCTTTTTTGAGTATCTAAGCTGACGAACGATGGCTAATCGATTTTTTTTGTACCACTCGCTATGTTCGGGCGTTTTGTTGTGTACAGGTTTGAAATATACCAAATCGAGGGTTTGCCCGCGGTCTTTTACCTTTTCACGGAAAACATGCAATGTTTTATACTTATTCAGGTTCTCGGCAACCCTCTCTACTATTTTATCATCAGTGGAACTACCATATTGCTTTGTTAGCTCCTTATATTTCTCTGGTTGTGTATCTTTGATAAAACCAATTACATCTTCGGGAATCAGGCATAAATCCTTATCGTAACACGAAGGATCTTTCTCTGTATATTCAGGAAATTCCGGTTGTGCATATTTTGTAAGGTACTTTACAATATGCTCCTCAAAATGTAATTCTTTTGTTCCTTCTGACATGATCAATGGTCTGTTTTTATTCTTCTACAATGTTACCTACTGACAGGTTTACCAGTTCAGTGCTTAATTCCTTTTTGGTTTTCAATCCAAGTTTTTTAAGTTTTTCTGCTTGTAAGACAAGGTTGTCTTGGCCAGTACTCAACTGCTTGAAAGCATCGGAATATTTATTTTGAGCTTTATCGATATAATCCCCAACACCTTCAAGATTATCAATAAACCCAACAAATTTATCATATAACTTGGCTCCTCTTTCTGCAATTGCAATTGCATTCTGATTTTGATATTCTCGTTTCCAGAGATCAACGATTAGTTTTAAAGAAGTAATAAGATTTGTTGGATTTAGAAGTAATATTCGTTTATCATAGGCAAAATTCCATAAATCAGGGTCGCCTTGCAATGCAGCTATATAGGCAGGTTCACTTGGAATAAACATCATTACAAAATCGAGTGCTTTATCATAGTCATCATATCCTTTAGTGCTGAGTGATACAATATGATTTTTTACAGCTGATACGTGAGCATCCAATTCTTTCTTTTGCTCATCGGCATCGGCAGAGGCAATAAGGCGTGTAAAAGCATTTAATGATACCTTAGAATCAATAATGACGCTTCTGTTATCAGGATATTTAATGATAGCATCAGGACGCATTTTTTTACCTTCCGAATCTGATTTTAATGGAACTCCGTTCTCATCCGTTAGTTGATGCTCCATAAAATATTCTTCATCTTTGCGAAGACCTGATTTTTCAAGTATACTTTCCAAAATCATTTCACCCCAACGACCTTGTGTTTTAGCTTCTCCTTTAAGTGCTTTCGTTAAATTACGGGCTTCCTCACTAATTACCTGATTGAGTTGTGCCAATTCTTTTACTTTTTCTCCTAAAGAAAAACGCTCTTTTGACTCCTTATCGTAAACCTCTTCAACTTTACTTTTGAAATTGGTAATATTCTCGCCAAGAGGTTCAAGTATAGCTTTTAGATTGGTCTTATTGAGTTCAGTGAATTTCTCCGTTTTTGTTTCCAAAATTTTGTTAGCAATGTTTTCAAATTCGGTATTGAACTTTTTACCCATTGCTTCCATTTCCTCTTTCTGGGTTTGCAACTTATCATTTAATGCCTTATTATTGGCTGTTGCAGAGGCTAAAAGCTCATTAGCTTTATTAAACTCATCACGGGTATTTTTAAGTTCTTTCTTTAACTCTTCAAAGTCGTTTAATTTATCGTCTAAACCTTTTATCTGGGCTTTTGCAGTAGCCAGTTCCTGATTAGATTGTGACAGTTCACCCTTGATATTATTTAACTCTTCTTTTTGTGCTTCCAATTCTTTATTTTTATCGGAAATAGTCTGATTTGAAGCGTTTAAATTGGCATTTGCAGTTGATAACTGATTGTTCAGTGCAGTTTGGTCAGTAGCCATGTTTTTAATGGTTTCCTTCGATCTATCCAACTCTGTTTCTTTGGATTCAATATTTGCAGCAGCTGTTTGCAATTGAGAAGTACTTGTAGCTTTATAAGCCACAAACTCTTTTTCCATTTCACTAAATTTCAATTGTGCATTGTCTTTCTCTGTCTGCAACGATTTAGCGGCGGTCGATTTACCAATGAACCAACCAATTGCAGAACCTAATGCTAAACCAAGTGTTATAAACCCGATTATTTCCATATATATATATATTTAATTTGAACTATTATTTGGTTGCCAATCTCTTACATCTATTTTACCAGTTACCGCCTCTGAAATAATGGATTGACGGTATTCTTTGAGCTTTTCGATTATTATGGTTTGCTTGTCAATCAACTCGTTGATTAGATTTGTTTTTTCTTCTATAAAATTCTCTATTTCAATTTGTTCATTGTGGGGTGGTATAGGGAGAATAAAGTTGTTAAACTGCTCGGCAGGCATTCTCCATCTTCCAAGAGTAGATACTCCTTGACCTAAGCCAAAGAATATTTTATTCGTGTAACATAATTGGAAAATATATAAATAATAGTTTTTGCGACATAATTTGTTTTTCAGTCTAAATACTCTATAATCTGGGCTAGTTACTCCTTTCCATTTTGATATATCGACCCACCCTGTAAGCAGATCCATATGATTCATTATATATTCACCCTCTTCAACAATCTGATATTTAGAATAATCCATTGAAAGTTGACCTTTAAAGTTTTCTATATCGCGAATTTTAATACCCCTTTGTGTAACAGATAGCACATCATATCCCAAAGTACCAGCTATTTCTTTCTTAATTTCAAACACATACTTCATTTTTTTTAAACTCCAATGATATGGAATTTTACCCAACCATCCTATTCCACTATCCTTCATCTTAACATCAAGATTAAGTCCTTGTGTGACGGTTTCGTTGATAATTGCTTGGCGCTTTTCTTTTAAAAGCTCTATTTGTTTTTCTTTACGGCTTATTATTTCATCTATAATAGAAGTTTGATTATCTAAATAATTGATAATAGAACACATCTCTTGAAACGGAGGAAGTGGAATGTTGAAATTTCTAATATTGGTAATGCTGACGCCTCCAATTAGACCTGTCAATGAGTTAAAGAATTGAGATTGAAAAAGATTACTTTGTAGATTGTAAAAAATAAATTTTGAAGTTTTGTTATCTTCTGCTCTAAAACAAGCTAACTTATTTACGAAATAAACATCCTGATTTGTAAATCCAATTTTTCGACCTGCACTTCCACCTTCAATACAAAGTAAGGAGGAAAATCTAGGGGCTATTTTGAAACTCTCAAAATCTCTTGGTATTCGAGTACCATTTTGATAATTGATTTCTGAATTATCAACATTTATATCTTTTGAAGCTATGTATGATAATTCTTCTTCATTTTCGGATTCAAACTGTAGTTTATAATCATCATTTAAACTATTACCATTATAAATATTTGCAATATGCTTCAATTTGACATATTCCCAATTTGAAGGTAATTCATTTATGAACAACGAATTAATTTTTTTGTATTTGTCGTATCTACCTAACAATTTCATCCCAAAAGGTTTTTTAAAAGTTCTGCAATTCCTTTTTGATCTGTTTTACCGTTTTCTAAAGCCTCAATTTCTGCTTTAATTTCAGAAGAAGGACGCAATGTCTTGTATTCGTAATAGTATTTTGTGAAATTGATTTCATACCCAATACGGGTTTTATCATAATCTATCCAGGCATCAGGTACATGTGGCAATACTTCATTGTTGAAATATTCTTCAATATCATCCGTTAATGGAATGTTTTCTTTATCCCTCTTTTTCGAATCAGGTTTAAAGCCACCTTTTTTATCTTTCACTGGTTTTCCTTTTGCATCGTATTCCGGTTGCTCAATGGTTATTTGGTAAAAACCAAAATCATCGTTGTTGTATATTTTTGAATATTGGTTTTCTTCAAATTGAGTATATATTTCAACCAGTTTTTCAATATGAAAGCTTTCAATTTTATTTCGTTTATTCCCTAAGCTGCGTTTTTCAGGGCGGCAAAAGCCTTCTACACCATTTGATTTGTCTTCCGAGATATTGGCATTAATCAATTGTACTTTCCCTTTGCGGTTGGCTGGCTTTTTATTGTTTAAAAACCAGATATAGGTATTGATACCCGTGTTGTAGAAAAGATCTTTGGGTAATGCAATAATGCAATCGAGCAAGTCGCTGCTGATAATCCATTTACGAATATCGCTTTCTCCACTTCCGGCACTTCCGGTAAACAGTGGTGAGCCATTAGTTACGACAGCAATCTTACCCCCTTCACGCTCCATTTTACTTATCATGTGCTGTAAGAAGAGAAGCTGACCATCGCTTTTGCCCGGTAATCCGGCATAAAAACGACCGGCAGGGTTGGCGCTTTCGTTTATAATGAAATCGGCATCCTTATTCCAGGTTACACCATAAGGAGGATTTGCAAACTGGTAATGAAATTGCTTGTCGGCAAAGCGGTCTTCGGTAAAACTGTTGCCATGACGGATATTATCGGCATTTTCGCCCGTAATTAAAGCTTCCGACTTGGCAATCGCATACGATTGTTCGTTTATTTCCTGACCAAAAGTTTTGATCGTTGGTTTGTATTGACTATCGGCACAAAGTTCGTCAAGAACATAGTTTTTAGAAAGATTAATCATACCGCCGGTACCCATTGCCGGGTCGTAAATGGTACGGATAATTCCCGGTTGCGTAAGAATTTCTTTCTCGGTACTAAATACGATTTTATACATTAACTCAATCACATCACGAGGTGTAAAATGTTCACCAGCGGTCTCATTGCTTTGCTCGTTCGAGATTCGTATAAGTTCCTCGAAAACATAGCCCATGTCGTGATTATCAATTTTGTCTGTTTTTAAATCGACTTTGCAGATTGCCTCTATCATTTGGTAGAGCAATTTGTTTTTCACCAAGCGTGCTAATACCTTGTCGAACTGGAAGTTTTCAATAATGTCTCTTACTTCTTTATTAAATCCATTCAGGTAATTATTGAAGTCGATTTCTATCGTGCGGGTGTTTTCCTTTAATGACTCCAGTGTGTGTTTGGAAGTATTATAAAACTGTAAACCACCCGCTGCTTTGCGCAAAATGGGGTCGAGTTTATCTTCACTGACTTTATCTTTAAAGTTATTGTAAGCATCACGAACTTTGTGGTTTACGGGCTCCAGAATACAATCTAACCTACGAATAACTACAAAGGGGAGTAGAACATCACCTATCTCGTTTTTCTTAAATACATTCCAAAGCACCTTGTCGGTGATTTGGAAAATGAAACTTACATCTACTTTTCTATCGTTTGCCATTTTATTTTTTTTCTGTCGTTTTGTTTGATAATGCAAAGTAAAAATATAACTGTGCAGTGGAACTGCATTGTTATGAAAACTGATTAAACATCGTTTAGAAGTCTGTTATTTATGGATTTGTCTGCATTGCAATCCCCTAATATTCTGTAATTTGTTGTTTCTCCAGCATTGTTTATAAAATCTTTAACGGAGATACATTTTTGCTTTAGTTGGATTAGAATCTTTTCTGCAATTAAATAATCTGTATCTCCTTCTTGCAGGTCTACACGATTAAAAACTCTATCACAACGAAAATCATTATCATCACGAACCGTTTTGCTATCAATCGCTTTAAATACAGTAAATCCTTTATCAGTTGTTGCGTTCAGATAGTTCAGTAAAAGCTTTCTTTTATGGATAGTTTGAGCAAAAACTATTTCAATTACTAATTGGTAAGGTCGGAGGGCAGCTATTTCAACCTTTAATTCACCAACTAACTTCTCACACCATGCTTTAGATTTAGTCTTTCCTTCTGGATTATCATCAGATATAATTGTAATATGATAAGGGACATTAATGCTTGCTGGTAGAAATGCATCGATTAAACTAATGATATTTGATTTACCAACTATTTGCCCATTCTCTTCATTGCTGAATAGATATTTGTCTGATACTACCATTGCATTTGAAGGTGGCAATTTGAAATTAATTAGGTTTTGCCAACCTTTAGAAGTTTGATTCTCAAAAACATAATCTTTTGGCAGATCTTTAAAGAATGTACCTTTGAGTCTGCTCTGAAAACCCCATTTTTTCAAATTGCTGAAAAATGAAGTTTAA
>ENA-UOOR01002159-UOOR01002159.1-fermentation-metagenome-genome-assembly--contig:-NODE-2159-length-20813-cov-2.797331_pt1 | contig 20813 bp, 21 predicted proteins | sample MGYA00245780_ERZ724029 | MGnify/ENA primary metagenome ERZ724029 (study PRJEB28704, sample SAMN03018315) | fermentation metagenome | biome: anthropogenic terrestrial biome; feature: soil; material... | reverse complement strand
TGGTCAGAATCCCTGGCAGCAGGAGCTGGTTATTGATCAGGGTAGCAAGCATGGTGTCAAAATTAACACTCCTGTGATTACACACCAGGGTTTTGTTGGCAGGGTCTATGAGGTATTGCCTACATGTTCAAAAGTGGTGTTAGTTATTGATTCTCGTGGTCCGATTGCTGCTCAGGTACAAGAAACGCGAGTACGGGGAACGCTTGAGGCTGATCCAGACAGGCCTGGCATGCTTCGGTTGATTCGCCTTTCACGCGAAGCGGCAGTTCAACCTGGATATGCCATCATCACGGCAGGTACGGCAGCGCTAAATTTGCCTAAGGGTATTTTGGTTGGCTATGTGGAGTCTGTTGAACCAACCGCGGATGGCCTGCAATTAGAGGCAAGCGTGCGGCCTGTGGTCGGTTTCGATTCTTTGGAAGATGTTCTGCTAGTTTTGAATGCTGGTGAACAGTAATGCTTAGGCGTTATCTTTTACCGGCCTTATTGCTGTTGTTGTTTACAGTTTTGCAGACTACTCTAGTTCCTCAACTGGGAATTGTATTACGGCAGATAGATTTGTCATTATGTTTAACCATAGCTTACGCCCTGTTATTAGGGCCGACAAAGGGTGCTGCTATTGGCATATGTGCGGGGCTATTACGGGGCATGATAATCGGACCGGCTCTTGGTTTTTATGCTGTGCCTCTGTATATCGTTGGCTACTGTGTAGGTTACTTTAGTAGAGTAGTGTACCGTGACACAGTCTTTGTCCCGTTTATTATTGGTTTGGTTACGTCTGGTTCCTATTGGATCCTTGTGACCCTCATAACAGGAGGATTCTATGGGTTTTGGCTGAATGGGCAGTTCTGGCTTAGTTTTCCGGCTACCGTATTGGTAAATGGTGTGGTAACTGCTGTCATTCATGCCTTGTTGTTCGGTCAGATAGACCGGGAGGTCGCTGGGGGGAGGGGGTAAGAAACCATGGAAAAGGATTTCTTTGAAAAGCGCGTGAATCATATTAGCGTAGCGGTATTTTTTCTGGCGATTGTCCTGGTATCACGACTAGGCTACGTGCAGTTGGTCAAAGGCAACTATTACTTGGTTCGTGCTGAAAGCAATAGTAGTCGCAAGATGGTTATCGATGCTCCTCGAGGCGATATTGAGTCTAGCGATGGTGTGACACTAGTCTCGAGTCGCCCTGCCTATGTAGTCTCCTATTTAGTTCCTCCAGAAGAGGCACAGCGAGAGCAGGCCATTCCAATCTTAGCGACTATTTTGGCAGAATACGGGGTCAGTGAGGAGAGTATACGCCAGGCCATTGTTGACAACGTTTGGCGTAGGTATCAGCCAATCCGATTGGCGGTAGATGTTTCAGACGAGACCGTGTTTCAGATAGATGAGAGACGTATGGATCTGCCGGGGGTGGTAGTAGAGCGGCAGGCCGTACGTGACTATCGCTACGGTAACTTGGCCTGTTATCTTATCGGTGGGCTTGGTGCTATTACGCCGAACAAACAGGAGGAGTATGAGGCAGCCGGCTATCGCTCAGATGCAACGGTTGGTATTTTCGGTCTGGAGAATGCGTTCGAGAATGTAGACCCTGCCTTAAGTTTGCGTGGTCAAGATGGGTATCGCTTGGTGGAAGTGGATAACTATCAGCGTCTAGTTGCTGCTGTTAGTGAGACTCCTCCGGTAGCTGGCAACAAGATGGTTCTGACCATTGACTCTGAACTACAGATAGCGGCTGAACAGGCCATTCTCGATATTGTAGAGAAGTTAAATGATAAAGACGCTCGCTATAAGCAGAAACCGAATAAGGCTGCAGCCGTTGTTCTTAATGTTAAGACAGGCGAAATATTGGCTTGGGCTTCTTATCCCGAGTTTGATCCGGGCAATTGGGCCAAGTCCTCCAACCTTTGGACAAGTAATATTCCACTTAATGCGTATCCTGTCGGGTCAACTTTCAAGCCGTTGATGTCCTTACTCGCCCTAACAGAGGGCATCGTTACTCCTACGGAGAAGTTTTATTGCCCTGGTTATTACCAAGTTGGTAATACCAAGAAGTATTGTGCCAATCGCTCGGGACACGGCCATCTGACGTTAGAGGAGGGTATTAAGGTTTCCTGCAACGTTGTTTACTACGACATTGCTCAACGTCTAGTGAGCAAGTATGGCCGAGCTGAGGCAATGGATAAGATCGGCGATATGGTCAAGCTCCTGCAATTCGGGTCTGAAATACCGCTTGATTTCGCCACCGGTTATCTACGAGCACCAGGAATAATTCCTACTAGTGAGAATTTCCGTCGTGTATATAATTATACGCCCTACCCAGGCGAGGTGTGGGACGTAGCTATCGGACAAGGTATAGTCGAGTTCACTCCACTGCAAATGGCAGCATATACGTCTCTCTTGGCCAATGGTGGCTATCACTATCAGCCACATGTCGTGCAGAAAATCGTAGATCCCTCCGGCAATGTTAGTTTTCAGGTTGAGCCGAAGCTACTGGCAGAAGTAGATCTAGATCCAGCGGCCCTAGGGATTGTGCGTAATGGGATGCATGAGGTCACCTTGCCGGCTCGTCCTGGTGGTCCGGGTAACGGATCGGCCTACTACCTGTTTACCTATGACCCTGTTATGCGTGATGGCCAGAAAGTAGAAGTGGCAGCAAAAACCGGCTCTGCTGAAGTGGGCCCCGGTATTTCACCGCATAGTTGGTTCATAGGCTACGCACCTTTTGATGATCCGGAGATTGCTGTGGCAGTTTTTGTGGGACATGGTCGTTGGGGTGCAACAGCCGGCGTGCCAGTCGGTCACGCTATCATGAAGGCATATTTTGAAGGCTTACCCGAAGTTGAGACTGTTTCGCCGTAAGTTAATTCTTTGTACACTAATCATAACTGCCCTGTTGGCGCTTTGCCTGCTGACAGGGCAGTTTTCTGCCCATTTTTGTCGAGAAAAGCAGGAACTGGTCATTTAGAAGCGAAATACGAGAGGTAATGAGATTTTGTTTGGAGGGGCTGAAGTTGCCAGAAGAAGCTGTATTGTTTAGAGGGACAAGAGAAGGCATTCATATTTACCTGAACGATGAGGTAGAGTTCCCAAGTGTAGTTGATTCTCTTGAACAACGTTTAGCGACTAGCCAGAACTTCTTTCAAGGGGCTCGCGTTGTAATAAATACCGGACGGCGTACTCTATCCGCTGATCAGATGGCAACTGTATCACAAATCCTCAACCGCTATGAGGGAGTTCAATTGGTGCGCCTAGAGCAAAGCAAGGCTGCGCAGAAGCAGTCTAATTCGGAGATGACGGCCTTGGTGGTCGAGAAACCTGTTCGATCGGGGCAGCAATTATATCATCCTGGACACATAATCGTCATTGGAGACGTCAATCCGGGCGCAGAAATAGTTGCTGAGGGTAACATTGTGATTATGGGGGCGTTGCGGGGCACAGCTCATGCTGGCTATGCTGGAAATAAATCTGCTTTTGTAGCTGCTAACGTAATGGCACCTGCTCAGGTAAGTATTGCAGGGATTTTAGCACGCCGTCCCGATGGTGATTCTCCGGTAGCAGCACTGGAGCCAGAAGTAGCGCGCTTGCGGGGCGAGCAGATAGTTATAGAGCCCTGCCAGCGTTCTAGCTATGAATAGATGATGAAAGTGAGGTAAGGTCAAGCATGGGCAAGGCTATTGTTGTAACGTCCGGGAAGGGCGGCGTTGGCAAGACAACTACTACAGCTAACATCGGAGCAGGTCTAGCGGCACTTGGACAGAAAGTCGCTTTGGTTGATGCCGACATTGGCTTACGCAATTTAGACTTATTCATGGGATTAGAGAACCGGGTGGTTTACCATTTGGTCGATGTGATAGAGGGACGCGCCACTTGGAAGAAGGCCATTATCCGAGATAAACGTTTAGAGAACCTGGTACTCTTGCCGTCGGCGCAGGTGAGAGATAAGGACTCGGTGACTCCTAGGCAGATGAAGCAGCTTGTTGATGAGCTCAAACAGGAGTTCGATTTTGTTTTGTTGGATTGCCCTGCCGGTATAGAGCGAGGTTTTAAGAATGCTGTAGCCGGTGCAGATCAAGCCATTGTGGTAGTTAATCCTGAGGTTTCCTCAGTACGCGATGCTGATCGGGTCATAGGTCTGTTAGAAGCAGAGGAGATAAAGTGTATTCAACTAGTTGTTAACCGCTTGAAACCTAGTATGGTTAAGCGAGGAGAAATGTTAGCTATCAAAGATATAGTAGATCTCTTAGCAATTGATCTCCTGGGAATTGTGCCTGAAGATGAAGGAATTGTGATTTCTTCGAATAGAGGAGAGCCTATTGCTTTGAATCAGACGATGAAGGCCGGACAAGCTTTTTGTAATATCAGCCGACGCCTGATGGGAGATGAAATTCCTTTCGTTGATTGGCAGGAGGACGATTCGTTCTTTAGTCGTCTCAAAAAGCTTTTTGGTATTAGCTAAGGGGGCGACAAGATGTTTGATTTAAGGCGCCTTTGGGGAGGGAAAAGAGGAAGCAAAACGCAAGCCAAGGAGCGTTTACAGCTAATCCTCATTCACGATCGTTCAAGCTTATCTCCAGAGCTCTTAGACCTAATTAAGCAACGTATCTTAAATGTACTTACCGAGTTTGTGGAAATTGATGAGCAGGGTTTAGCTATCGACCTTGAGCAGACAGATGATACATCTGCTCTTATAACAAACATACCTATTAAAGCTGTACGCAGGAATACGCGGGTTCTTTAGTAATTAGGATATAAGGGGGCTGTCGCACAACAGCCCCCTTGTTATTTTCCTTGATATTGGCTTGTTGCTGAAAATGAACTTGTAATTATGGTAAACTATATAGATGAATAGAGTGAGGTGAGAAGGGTGCGGTTTGATCGTAAGCTACTTAAAAACTTAGACTGGCAGTTATGGTTGGCGATGCTGCTTATTTCTGTCGTTGGCGTTATTGTTCTGCGTAGCGCTAGTGCAGGAGTGATGCCCCGTAACCCTTTATACTATACAAAACGACAGATTCTATGGGTTATTATGGGCAATGTTATGATCGCGGCCTCACTCTATTTTGACTATCGTTTGCTAACCAAACTAATTAAGCCTCTCTACCTACTGAACCTTACTTTACTGGCTGCTGTATTGGTGTTCGGGCAGGAAAGGGGCGGAGCCCAACGCTGGGTTTCTATTGCTGGCTTTCCGTTGCAGCCTTCCGAATTTGCTAAAATATTCATTATAATTGTCTTAGCGTATTACCTCGAGAAGCACGAACAGATACGTAATTGGCCAGATCTAGTCAAGGCTGGTATCGTAGTTGCGGTGCCGATGCTTCTGATTCTTATCCAGCCTGATTTAGGCACGGCCCTTGTGTTTGTGGCTATTTTCATGGGTATGCTTTATGCAGCTGGCACCGAATTGAAGTACTTGGCGAGTTTGATAGGCATGGGCATATTGGCTTCACCCCTAATGTGGAAGTTCATTTTGAAAGATTATCAGAAGATGCGCTTGCTTGTTTTCTTAGATCCAGAGGCTCCTCAATATCGTGCTTTTGGCGGTTATCATGTAACGCAATCGCTTATAGCCGTTGGTTCAGGCCGTTTGTTTGGGAGGGGTTATATGCAGGGTACTCAGAATATAAGGAACTTCCTACCAGCGCAACACACCGATTTTATCTTCTCCGTATTAGCTGAGGAATTTGGTTTTGTTGGGGCACTGCTTGTAATCGGATTATTTGTTTTTATGTTGCAGCGTATGCTCAGTATTGCACTGGATGCCAAGGACGTGTTTGGTAGCTTGATGGTGGTAGGTGTAATAGCATTAACCTTGTTCCAACTGTTCATTAATATTGGCATGACTGTGTCTGTTATGCCAGTAACTGGGATACCGTTGCCGCTGCTAACATCCGGCGGTAGTTCGTACTTATCTTACTGTTTGGCGATTGCCTTGGTTCTGAACGTAGGTATGCGGAGGCAGAAGATCTTGTTTTAATCGCTTAACTCCTCTACAAAGGAATATACCTCTGAACTCGTCCATATATATGAAGTACAAAGATGGGTGTTTGGGGGTGGCAGCGGTGCCGTCTTGGTTAAACCGTAATTCTAGTAGTATGAGGAGAAGAAATAACTTGGCAGGGCGTGGTGAGCCTTATCGGCGCTACCTTGCGACGGGACAGCAGCCAGATAGTTCTGGAGTAAGGCGATGGTTTTTCTGTGCTCTATTAATGCTTGCAGTAACCGCTCTCAACTTCCTTCCCTTTAATTGGGCAGCTTCTTGCCAAACTTATCTGGCCTATTGCTTTCAGCCCGGTGCTGCAGCCGACACCAAGTGGGCAGCTTGGGCAGATTGGCAGCCGGATGCCGGTCAGATTGTGGCTGTGTGGCAGCGTTTGCTAGGCGGGGGTGCAGATGCTAGTCTAGCCTATCCGTGTACTGGGCAGATAACGTCCGCCTTTGCTTGGCGTCATCATCCCATCACAGGGCAGGTAGAGATGCACTATGGCATTGATATTCAGGGCTTGGAAGGTACTGCAATACAGGCAGCCGGCGCGGGTGTAGTAAGAGAAGTGGCTGAAGAACAAGTGCTTGGCATCTATGTAGTCATAGACCACGGGGAGGGCCTTGTCACTCGTTATGCGCACTTACAGCAGGCATGTGTAGATGCGGGTGCTCAAGTTACTAAAGGCCAAGAGATTGGTAAAATGGGCAGCAGCGGACTGACCCAGGATATTCATCTGCATTTCGAGGTTCTCGTTGATGGCCAGCCGGTAGATCCGTTCTCCGTGTTGCCACGCTAGCTATACTATGTATTTGGGAAGAGTCTTAGGAGTGAACCTGCGGGTTCACTACCTTTTTTTGTTGCCACTCTTGATCTGGGCAGCAACGGGGCACTTGCTGCCGGGAGCTCTTGCTTTTTTCTCAGTATTAGTGCATGAGTTTGGGCATTTGGTGGCGGCCAAGCAGCTGGGTTTAACGCCTAGGGAAGTACAGCTCTTACCGTTTGGCGGAGTAGCTAGCCTAGAGGAGAATCTGGGCCTGGACCCACAGGCAGAAATGCACATTGCCTTGGCTGGGCCTTGGACCAGCCTGCTGCTTATTGGTGCTGCTGTTCTGCTACGAGTCATTTTCCCTACCCAGGATTTATTTGAGTCTTTTCTGCAGATGAACGTAATACTAGTCATCTTTAACCTTCTGCCAGCGCTTCCTCTTGATGGAGGCCGTGTTTACCGAGCGCATTTGGTGTCGGAGCTTGGGTTTCGGGCCGGAACTACTCGGGCTGTTCGAGCTAGTCGCTGGTGTAGCTTAGTATTCCTGCTTGTAGGCGCCGCTTTGGCTTTGGTGAGTCCATTAGCTCTCAATTATATAATTATGGCTGGCTTTCTCTACTTTAGCTCACGCCGTATGCTAGAACAAAGTAGCATGCAACTGCTCGCTTATCTTGGTTCCAAACAAAGAGAGATGGCGAAGTCCGGGACAATGGCGACGGTTGTACTTGCTGTTGCACCTGATTGTCAAGTAGGTGACCTGTTGAACTACTTTGTTCCAAAGAAGTACCACTTGCTATATGTTATTGGAGCAGGGGGAGAAGTCTTGGGTACCATCAGTGAAGAACAGGTATTACAGGCTATCTTCACGCAGGGGTTTGGTATTCAGCTTAAGCAGCTGCTTAAATAGCTTTTGGCCGATAGGTGTTTTTTGGGTATAATACAGATGATAATCTTTATCTAAGAGATGATACGTAAATGGCCTTCGGGATTAATATACAGGATGTGCTATCTGAGGAGGACGTACTTTGCAGCAAATTTTAGCCGCGGTTGAAAAACCAGCCAGATATCTCGGTAATGAATGGAATTCGGTCCACAAAGAACACGAGGGCAAAGTAACTATAGCCTTTGCCTTTCCTGATGTTTATGAAATCGCTATGTCTCACTTTGGTCTACAGATTCTATATCATGTGGCAAATCTGCGAGCTGATACCGTTGCAGAACGAGTTTTTGCGCCTTGGGTTGATATGGAAGAGCAGATGCGTCAGCATAACTTGCCTCTATTTGCCTTGGAAAGCCAACGCCCAGTACACGAGTTTGACCTTGTGGGCTTTACGTTGCAGTACGAAATGAGTTATAGCAATGTAATAAATATGCTCGACCTAGCGCAAATTCCTCTACTAGCCAAAGACAGAGGAGAAGAGCATCCCTTGGTTATGGCAGGGGGGCCTTGTGCATATAACCCTGAACCGTTGGCCGACTTTCTGGATTTTGTGGTTTTGGGAGAAGCAGAAGAGTCTCTAGGAGAGATCATTGACGTCTACGCTCGTGAGAAGGCGGCGGGACATGACCGAGCAGCTACTCTTTTTGCTCTTAGTCAAATACCAGGAGTATATGTACCATCGTTTTATCAGGTAAAATATCATGATAATGGTACTGTCGCAGAGGTTGAGCCTTTATTGCAGGTGCCGAGAACAGTATCTAAGAGGGTGCTCAGAGAATTAAGGCCAGAGTTTTACCCGACACGACCAATCGTGCCATTCTTGGGTATAGTGCATGACCGCCTGATGCTAGAGTTATTTCGGGGTTGTACGCGTGGTTGTCGCTTTTGCCAGGCTGGGATTATCTACCGTCCGGTGCGTGAACGCAGTAGGGAAGATTTGTTGCGACTAACCCAGGCTGCTCTAAGTGCGAGTGGTCATAACGAGGTTTCTCTCATGTCTCTCAGCACCATGGACTATAGCGATCTTGATGCTCTTTTAGATGACTTGCTGAGTCAGTTTGGCTGTGATCATATTAAGTTCTCCCTACCATCGTTGCGCATTGATTCCTTTTCTGTTGAGCAAGCAAAAAAGGTACAACAGAGTCGACGTAGTGGCTTGACTCTAGCACCTGAGGCAGGTAGTCAACGCTTGCGTGATGTAATTAATAAGCAGGTGACTGAGGGAGATTTGTTGCGTGCGGTAGCCAGCGCGCAGGCGGAAGGTTGGCAAAGCGTTAAGCTCTATTTCATGATTGGTTTGCCAACTGAAACAGAAGCTGATTTAGCAGGTATTTTTGACTTGGCACAGAAAACAGCTTGGGTGCATCGTTACCTTGATCGACCGGGGAAGCCGCTTAAGGTAACAGTAAGCGCCGCCGCCTTTGTTCCCAAACCCTGGACTCCTTTCCAGTGGGAGGCTCAGGACTCTATGTATGCCCTGGAAGAAAAACAACGTTTCCTACGAGGGTTGTTTGCCAAAGAGCGACGGCTAAAGCTTAACTACCATGGAGCTGAACTCAGTTTTCTCGAGGCAGTATTTGCCCGCGGTGATAGGCGCCTAAGTTCCGTATTATTAGAGGCTCATAAGCTCGGTTGTAGGTTTGATGGTTGGAGCGAGCATTTTTCGTTTGCCAAGTGGATGCAAGCTTTTGCTACGGTTGAACTCGATCCTACGTTTTATGCCAATAGACAGCGTTTGCGAGAAGAAATTTTCCCATGGGATCACTTATCTCCTGGAGTGGACAAGGATTGGTTGTGGCAAGAGCGTCAGACTGCCTGGCAACAGACTACGACAAGTGACTGCCGTCTGACTTGCAGTGCCTGTGGTGTTTGTCAGCATCTGCCAGCAGAGACTCATTTGGCAAAGGAGCAGCAGCAGTGAAGTATTGGTTGCGTTATAGTAAGGTTGGATTGTTACGCTTTGTAGGGCACTTGGACATGCTTCAGGCATGGGAGCGAATCTTGCGGAGGGCAGGGGTACCGTTAGCATTTACGCAAGGGTTTTCACCGCGCCCCATGCTTTCTCTGGCCATGCCTTTACCTATAGGTTTGACTAGCCAGGCTGAGTACTTGGAACTGGAAACGAAGCAGGAAGTGCCAGACTTACAACCGCTGATTGCGAGCGTGGCGCCACTAGACATACAGGTAAGTGGCGTAGTGGCAGTTCCGGAAGGTACTAAGTCATTGATGGGCCTGATTCGTTATGCTGATTATGCAGTTGAGAATCTTGGTGAGGCAGTAGCCGAATTGTTGGAGAGTTTCCTCGCTAAGAAATCAGTGTTGAGAGACGTTAGGCGTAAGGGCGGGTTAAAAAATGTGGATATTAGGCCGCTTGTGCAACAGGCCTATTTTGAAGATGAGAGATTAAGACTTTGTTTAGCCGTAGGCAGCGTGGCTAACTTGAGGGTAGAGGACTTGCTGGAGTATTTTGACCTGTCTACATCAGCATTAGCTATCAGCCGTGATGAGCTATACTTGGAAGTAGCAAGTGGATTTATTACTCCTTTTCAATATATCGCTATGGGTGGTGCGGCGGGCAGATAGTACGTGTATGTTAATGAAGAGAGGATTTTTTGATGAGCAAAGAGATAATCGTTAACTGTCAGGGCCGTGAAACCCGCGTGGCCGTGATGGAAAATGGTAAGTTAGTAGAGATGTTTTTGGAACGTCCTATAGAACAGCGGGTAGTCGGTAATATCTACAAAGGGGTCGTAGAAAATGTTCTGCCTGGTATGCAGGCAGCGTTCGTTAACGTTGCTCTAGAACGCAATACCTTTTTGTACGTTGCAGATGCTGTTCCAGGGCTTGATGAATATCCAGAAGGTGTGCCGAAAACTAGAAAACGTGCCACAATACGTGAGTTAGTTCATAGCGGTAAAGACATTTTAGTACAGGTGACCAAAGAGCCGTTTGGTAATAAAGGAGCTCGTGTAACTCGTCATGTTACCCTGCCTGGGAGATACGTCGTCTTGATGCCAACAGTAAACCATGTTGGAGTATCACGCCGCATTACGGAAGAAGCAGAGCGCGAACGTTTACGAAAAATAGCCACTGAGGTAAAACCCAAGCGGATGGGGGTTATTGTACGTACAGTAGCCACCGGCTGCAGTCCGGAAGAACTCAAGCAGGATATTGATTTCTTAACTAAGCTATGGAATAGTATTCGTCAACGTAGTCGTAAGGCAAAAGCCCCCTCGCTGATTCATCGGGATCTAGACTTAGTAGGGCGAGCAATTCGCGACTTGCTTGACGACAGTGTTGATCGTCTGGTAGTTGATAGCGTAGATCAATATCAAGCAGTTTTGGATTTGCTAGCTGCCACGGCACCTGAGTTCCGGGAACGAGTTTTTCTTTTTCAGCAGCAGCGCCCTATCTTTGCCACTTTTGGCTTGGAGGCAGAGCTAGACAAAGCACTCAAACGGCGCGTCTGGCTAAAAAGTGGTGGTTATCTAGTCATCGACCAAACGGAAGCTCTGACTGCAATTGACGTTAATACCGGCAAGTATGTTGGCAGCACCAATTTGGCTGATACAGTGCTCAAAACGAATTTAGAGGCTGCCGAGGAAATAGCCCACCAGCTAAGGCTAAGGAACATTGGCGGCATTATCATTATCGATTTTATCGACATGACCAAGCCAGATCATCAAAAGCAGGTATTGGATCAGCTAGAGCAAGCGGTCAAGGCAGACAAGACTAAGTCAGCTATTTTGGGTCTCACTCAACTTGGCTTGGTAGAAATGACACGCCAGAAAGTGCGTCAGGCTATCGGAGAGGTCTTACAGAAGCCCTGCCCTTGTTGTGATGGTACCGGATATGTATTACACGAGGAGGTCATTGGAAATAGAATTGAGATGGACCTCGCTCATTACTTCCGTACTCATCAAGATGAGGCAGTTCTATTAGATGTTAACCCGATTGTAGCAGCTGTACTAATTGGCACAGGTGGTAGTAATCTAGAACGTCTTGAAGCTGAAACAGGGCGTCATATTTATGTGCGAGGCAATGCTGATAGAACTCTGGAAGACTGGGCTATTGTGCTAGCGGGGAACAGTGACATGGTGGAGAAAGTAGCCTTGCCTGTAGAAGTTGGTGACGTGTTATCATTGCGGCTGGAAAGCGTACACCAGGGGAAAGCGAAAGATGCCATCGCGCGTAAAGATGGATTCGTTATTCAGGTTGATCAAGCAGCAAGCTTAGTTGGTCAAAAAGTTTTGGTAGAAGTTACACGCACCTTTAGGACATATGCAAAGGGGCGTTTGTCAGGAGAGTTTATTGACGTAAATCGTTAGTTATGGTAATATTATTGCCTGGAGGCAGCTGCTCAGGTGTTTTGAGTACTGCCGAAACCGCTCGAAACGGGTTGAAAGTCGCAATTTTGCCACCTGTTTTTCGGCGAGTAAAATAAGGGGGTGGCGCAATGTACGCCATAATTGAGACGGGCGGCAAGCAGCTTAAGGTTGAGCAAGGCCAAGTAGTAAAAGTTGAGAAATTAGCTGCCCAGGTTGGGGAGACCATAAGCTTCGACCAAGTGCTTATGGTAGCTGGAGCTGACGGCGTTAAGCTGGGGCAGCCAACAGTAGCAGGTGCTGTTGTTACGGGTACCGTGTTAGGCCAGGGTAAAGAGGCTAAGGTTGTTTCTTTCCGCTACAAACGTAGAAAACGAGTTCGGGTCAAGCGGGGCCATCGTCAGCCATTTACTAGTGTGAAGATCGAGAATATTAGTCTCTAGTATGATCACTGTTTCAGTTAAGCGTGATCAGGATAAGCGAGTAGCAAGTTTTTCAGTATCTGGGCATTCCGGCTTTGCCGAGCGAGGACAAGATATTGTCTGTGCGGGTGTATCGGCTGTTGTACAGACGACTATTCTAGGTCTACAAGATGTGCTCGCTATCGATTGCTCCGGCAGCCAAAGAGATGGCCAGATAGTTTGCAGTTTGCCAATTCTGGAGCCAGGTTTGCGGCTCAAGGCCGATATTTTGGTGGAGACGATGCTATTAGGACTAACGGCTATCGCCTCATCGTATGCGGAATATATTCAGGTCCTCGATTTAAAGGAGGTGTAAGACATGCTATTAAAGTTTGATCTACAATTATTTGCATCTAAGAAAGGTGTAGGTAGTTCTCGTAACGGGCGTGATAGTGAGGCGAAGCGTCTTGGCGTGAAGCGTCAGGATGGCCAGTTTGTAACTGCTGGTTCAATTCTGGTTCGTCAACGCGGTACTAAGATTCACCCTGGCCTTAACGTAGGTTTAGGAAAAGATGATACTCTGTTTTCTTTGATAAACGGTGTTGTATCTTTTGAGCGCAAAGGCAAGAGCAGAAAACAAGTTAGTGTGTACGAATTGGATGAGGCGGTTGCTAACTAGTTGCTCACGATTTTGGGGCTGTCCTAAGTCAGGACAGTCCTTTTATTTTGCCTTGAGTGTCTCTTTAAGCAAATGTGGTATGATAATTACAAATTGAAGGGGGTGCTTTCATCATGAACAGTATTTCTGAACCAGATATCTACCTGCTTCTGCGTCATTTCCGTCATGATTTGTTGAATGATTTACAGCTTTTGATGGGGCACCTACAGCTAGGGCGCAGCAATGATGTATTATATCAAGACGCGAGCAATATCGTTAGTAGAATTCAGGAAGTCAGCAGTATTTTTGCTTGTAATGATGACTCGTTGGCGACATCGGTCTGGTACTGGAAGTCTGTTGCAACAGTGGCAAGAATACGCTTTAGCCAGCAAATTGAGCCTGTGCAGGAGCCTTTTAACAAGGAGGTCTTAGCATCACTAAGAAGCATTGTCAGCACATTATTGACTGAGATTGCCACGTTGGAGGAAGATAAGCGTTTCCTACATATAGGTATCTCAGGCACTCAGTTTCTTTTAAAGTCCCCACCTTTAGCAGACGCTGCGCCAGCTATTTTGCTGGCACAGCGAAAGGGTTGGCAGTTAGAGAAAACCGCTGGTGTTTGGAGGTATTGGAATGTTCATTGATCAAGTCAAGATATATGTCAAGGCTGGAGACGGTGGTAATGGTATGGCTACATTTCGTCGGGAGAAGTATGTTCCCCAAGGAGGACCTTCTGGTGGAGATGGTGGCCGAGGCGGAAATATTGTTTTTAGGGTCAGCTCCAATGTCAATACCCTACTTGACCTTCGCTATCGCAAGCATCATCGAGCCGATAATGGTGAAAATGGTGGCTCAAGCAACAAACAAGGTCGTACCGGTCAAGACCGTGTAATATTAGTCCCACCGGGTACGATTGTCTACGATGACGATACAGACCAACCATTGGCCGATCTGACGGAGCTGGAACAGGAGGTGGTAATAGCTAAGGGCGGTCGTGGCGGTAGAGGCAATGCTCGCTTTGCTACATCGACACAGCAGGCCCCTACTTTCGCTGAACAGGGAGAGCCGGGCGAAGAGCGTTACTTGCGCTTGGAGTTGAAGCTACTAGCCGATGTCGGGCTTGTTGGTTTTCCTAATGCCGGCAAGTCTACTCTGTTGGCACGGATTTCAGCTGCACGCCCCAAAATTGCTGATTACCCATTCACAACCCTAACTCCTAACTTAGGGGTAGTACAGGTTGACGAACGTTCTTTTGTGATGGCGGACATACCAGGTTTGATCGAAGGTGCGCATCTTGGTCATGGTTTGGGTCATGAGTTTCTACGCCATATAGAACGCACGCGTGTGATTTTGCATGTGGTTGATGCTTCTGGACTCGATGGCAGAGACCCGCTAGCGGACTTTCAGGCAATTAACCATGAACTAGCTCAATACGCGCCTGAATTAGCCGAGCGGCCTCAAATAGTGGCTCTTAACAAGATGGACTTACCGGATGCCAAGGAGCGTGCTGCAGCCTTGGTAACCGCTTTAGAAGCATCTGGACAGCAAGTGTTCTGCATCTCTGCCGTAACTGGCCAAGGAGTACAAGAGATGTTGCGAGCAACCGCAGCTCAACTAATGAGCGCTCCTTTGCCTGAGGCAATTGAAATACCCGAACCAGTAGCTGAGGAGAAGTCGAATTTGCGGATAAAGCTTGAGGATGGCGTGTTTATTGTGCAAGGTCATCAAGTTGAGCGGCGGGTTGCAATGACTAATCTTGATAATGAAGAGGCCTTATTTCGGTTGCAACAAGCTTTGCGTAGGTTTGGTGTGTTTGCAGCACTGAAGGAGGCTGGGGTGCAGGCAGGTGATACTGTACGAATCCGTGACCTAGAGTTTGATTTTGTGCCTGATCCATGGGAAAGGGAGAGCGAGAACTGTTAGCAACGGTTAGTAAAAGAGCTAAATATGCAGGCTGCCCCGATGGAATCAATTAGGGCAGCCGTTTTATGTTTATTTTCATTCGTCAGTAAGCTTATAATCTGTTAAAATACCATTAGATTGTCTTTACATAAGAGAGGGAGAGTAACAATGGTTAGATGCGGAATTATGGGTGGCACATTCGATCCGATACATCTAGGGCACTTAGTCACGGCAGAGGCTGCACTGCACGAGTATAAACTTGACTTGGTCTACTTTGTTCCTTCAGGGCAGCCGCCGCATAAGCAAGATGTTACCGATTGCGAGCATCGCTATTTAATGACACTATTAGCTACAGTCGCTAACCCTAAATTCTTTGTTTCTCGTGTAGAAATCGATCGAGAGGGGTACTCATATACCTTTGATACGGTAGAGTATTTTAGGCGGCAATATACAAAATGCGAAATCTACTTCATTACTGGTGCCGATGTTATGCATGATCTCCATAGATGGTATCGGTATCGAGAGTTGCTTACCTGTTGCCATTTTGTTGCTGCCACAAGACCAGGTTTTAGCTTTAGTGATTCCAAGAACTTAAGCCCCCAAGACATCGCGTATATTGATTTTCTCGAGGTGCCTTCTTTGGCAATCTCGTCAACTGATATTAGGAATCGGGTACGTACACAGAGACCAATCAAGTACTTAGTTCCTAGTAGCGTTGAAGGATACATTTACAAACACGGTCTCTATCGTTCAAAAGGTGAGCTTTAGAAAGTAGAAGGTGCCACACTTTTTTATAATCAATAGCGGTATTCTTTCGTTCCTGCTTATTTCTGTGGCCAACTATAGATGAGGGAGGAAAGAGATGAGGCGAAAAAGGGCGATTCTTATGCTAGCTGTTTTCTTCATAGCAATTACTGCCGGTAGTGCTTGGTTTTTCCGGAAACATGGTGAGGTAGAGCCAATTGTAGGTGGCGGCGACGAAGTACTGCCGGCAGACGGCAAACTGCATGTCTTGATTATAGGCGAAGATGATGGTTTGGTGGCACCGGGTAAGAGCGTTACGGGCCGGAGCGATACCCTAATGGTAGCTAGTTATGATCCTAAGTCGGGAGACGTCAGTTTGCTTTCTATCCCTCGGGACACTCTGGTTGAGATCCCTGGGCGGGTAAATCAAGACAAAATTAACCACGCCTTTGTTTTTGGCGGCGTAGATCTGACGCTACGGACAGTAAGCAAGTTCTTGAACATGCCCCTGCGTTATTATGTTCATGTGCAGACTGATGGATTCAGGCGGATTGTGGATGCTCTAGGGGGGGTAACTATTGATGTAGAAAAGAACATGCGCTATAAAGATGAGGCAGGCGACCTTTATATAAATCTGAAGCAAGGTGAACAAGTCTTAACTGGTAAACAAGCTGAAGGCTATGTTCGATATCGTTTAGATAGTGATATCAAGCGCACAGAACGGCAGCAGAAATTTATAGCGGCAGCGCTCAAGGAAGCCCTTAAGCCAGTTAACATATTCAAGATCAATCAGATTTTCAAGATCACAACCGAATCAGTAAAAACAAATATCCCGATTAGCGTTGGTTGGCGTTACTTATCGATAGTCCAATCTGTCAAGAATAGTAATGTGACCAGCTTCACGATTGAAGGCGATGACAGTGTTATGATTAATGGCATTAATTATTTCGTGCCTGACATGAAGAAGTTGGAGGAGGTAGTAGAAGGGTACTTTTACTCGGCTGTTGATAAGAGCGTCAATCAGCAGATTACAGTTCAGGTACTGATTGGGAACGCAGATCGGGCGAGTGGAGAACAGGTAGTAGATTTGCTACGGAAGTACGGCTTTAGTGTATTAGGCTTAGACGTGGCTGACCGCGATGATTATCTTGTGTCCCAAGTTGCAAGCTGCAATAAGGATGCTGCGCTAGCTGTTGCAGAAGCCTTGGCACTGCATGAGGTGTTTATTGAACCTCAGCTTGACGCAGTGGCAGATGTAGTAGTGGTTGTTGGAAAAGACTTGTTACCATAACAAAAGGGACAAACGGTTATTCACTTTTCCCTTGTCATTCTGCAAGAGTAAGCAAGATTGATCAGTAGTTCCCTATGATTGCTTCATGATGCCTTTGTAAAAATCCTTGTATGCACCTACTACCTTTGTTATATTAAAGAGAGATTGTGTTGAAAATATCTTGTCGTATTCTACGAATTATTGTCGCAATTAGTGCATAGGAGGAGAACATAAAGTGGCTCGCCGAAAAAAGGCCTTACTTTTGGCCATCTTCTTCATAGTTATGACTGTCGCGAGCGTCCGTTTCTTTGGCTATACGACATTACGGACTAGGGGAGATGCTTCAGTCCTGCCAGCGGATGGTAAGTTGTATGTTTTGCTGGTAGGCGAAGATGATGGCATAGTAGCTCCCGGTAAGAGGGCTCGAGGACGTAGTGATACTTTGATGGTAGCAAGTTTTGACCCCAAGACTAGTGAGATTAGTTTGCTGTCGATCCCACGTGATACGCGCGTAAGTATACCCGGTAGAAAATACAAGGAGAAAATAAACCATGCTTTTGCCTACGGTGGTATAGAGTTGACTATGCGCACCGTGCGACAGTTTTTAGGTATTCCCATACGTTATTACGTACAGATAGATACAAGTGGTTTTCGCAAAATAGTAGATGCCATTGGTGGGGTCCCTTTAGAAGTTGAAAAAGACATGAAGTGGACTGATAAGGCTGGTGGTCTCTATATTGACCTCAAGCAGGGCTACCAGATTTTGGATGGCGAACAGGCCGAGGGATACGTTCGTTATCGGTGGTCAGATAGTGATTACGCACGCACCAAGCGTCAGCAGAAGTTTATTGCGGCGGCTGTGAAACAGGTGCTCAAACCTAGTAATCTCCTGAGAATTGACAAGCTGTTTAGGATTGCAAATGAAGCTGTGCAGACAAACGTACCTCTTGGCGTCACTGTAAGGTACTTACCTATGGTAAGGTCTCTACAGGGAGATAAGATTACGAGCTATACTGTAGAGGGCGAAGATGCTACGATAAACGGTACTTACTATTATGAGCCGGATATGGCTAAACTAAATGAGCTAGTTGATACTTATTTCTATTCACAGAGTGATTTTAGTGCCAATCAGCAGACGAGAGTAGGCATTTCTGTTGCTAATGGTAGTCGTGCTAGTGCCGAACAAATAGCTAAGTTACTCAAGAAGCATGGCTTTCAGGTAATTGACATTTCAATAGCGGAAGACAGCGAATTGCTAGTTTCCCAAGTGATTAGCACGAAGCGCAAATCGCAGAGTGCAGTGGCAGTAGCCGAGGTCTTGTCGATACAGGAGGTTTTGCTTGATACTCAATCTGATGCTACCGCCGATGTCATCGTTATTGTAGGCAAGGACATGCTGCCTTAGGCGCATGTCCTTTTTATCCAATACCTTAATACTCTTATCAGAAACAAAAACTTGTGAATGGGGTGTATTGATGCAGAGTCTTGAATTAGCAAAGCGAATTATTGAGCTTGCTGATGAGCGCAAGGCACAAGATCCATTGATGCTTGATTTGCGTGATCTTACCATAGTCACCGACTATTTTGTCTTGCTAACAGGAACCTCCCGTCCTCACGTACTCGGTATTGCCGATAATATCAGAGAGGAATTAGCGGAAACCGGGATTAATCCTGAGCAGCGGGAAGTCGATCGCGATGCACATTGGTTGTTGCTTGACTATGGCGGAGTAGTTGTGCATATCTTCCAAGCGGAAACCCGCCTTTTTTACAGCTTAGAGCGTCTTTGGAATGATGCCAAGCAGGTACCTTTGGATGACCTCCTATGCTAGCTTAGCTCTTCTCTACGATGACCTAATGTCAGAGGTTGACCATACTGCTTGGGGTAATTACATAGACGGCCTAATTAGGCATTTTGGCGCTCCAGGCCGCAGCTTGTTGGATGTGGGATGTGGCACGGGTACGATAACCATTAAGTTGCAGCAACTAGGTTATGATGTACTAGGAATAGACATGTCATCTGAAATGCTGGCGATAGCAGCCAATAAGGGGCTAGAAGTGGGGCTAGGCATTGATAGCTGGCTATCCATGGATATGCGTGCTTTACAATTACCACAGGCTAGTTTTGCTATTGCTGTCTGTGCATGCGATGGGGTCAATTACTTGGGCAGCAACGATGAGCTTGATGGGGTGTTTGCAGGCCTGAGGCAGGCATTGTGCCCCGGGGGATTACTGCTTTTTGATGTTCATACGCTACACAAGATGCAGCACATCTTTCCCAGTGGCCCATTTGTGCAAGAGAGTGCAGCCGGTTATTGCATTTGGTCATCTCAGTATGACGCTAGTGCTGGTAATGCAACTCATGACCTAACGCTCTTTATACACGAGGAGGGCGAATTGTGGCGTCGGTTTGAAGAGACTCACAATCAGCATTACTTCGCGCCTGATGTGATCCAGCGTTTTCTGATCAGTAATGGTTTTGAATTACTTTCATGTCAACCTTGGGGACAAGAGACAGGGGTTATAGCTCCAGGCACAGAACGCCTGCAATATGTTGCCAGGCGGCAATAACGTTGACAAGGTAGCTTGGCCTCTATATAATGAAACATGTGCTTGTCAGATGCTTGCGGCTGCTCCTGTGGCTGGCAGCATTTGCACTTGACAACTGTTTGAGACAGTTGTACAATAAATAACGTGATTGGGGAATTAGCTCAGTTGGGAGAGCACCACACTGGCAGTGTGGGGGTCAGCGGTTCGAGCCCGCTATTCTCCACCAGAAGTCTGGGCCGCTGCAGGTTATTGCAGCGGCTTTTTGATGTTCTAGCACGTTGTGCTTATTTCCCAGGAAATTCGACAAATGTTTGCGCTGATGCAAGAGAAATACACCCAAGTGCATGCAATAAGCCCTAGGTCTTCGTAAAGTAAGGCCTAGGGCTTCTAGTTTTTCTTTGGAATTAGAATCTCAATTTAGTTTGTTGCTTTCATCATGACGTTCAAAATAACGTTATCGGTTTCTATCATGCCCGGATTGCTAACAGTGCCAAGATTACGCAAGGTTTCCTCTGCTGTGGCAGCAATTATACCATCGCCAACATGAGCAACCATACCAAGCTTGGCCAGCATGGCGGTTTGTACTGCGGTGCAAGCGGCAGTAGTAAGTTTTAGGCTGCAAGATAACTTAGCGCCGTCACAAATCATGCCTGTCAGGTTGGCCACCATTAGCTTAATAGTTTCTTCTAGTGCTGAATAGGGAGCATCCAGCAAGAAGGTGATTCCGCAGCTAGAGCCGATGGCTGCAGCTACGGCGCAGGCACAAAGAGCGGAAAGTTTTCCTATATGCTGTTTGACATAGATAGTAATAATCTGGCTGATAGCCAAGGCGATGCCTATTTCATGTTCAGTTTTGTGTAGTTCTTGACCAACGACTAGCACGGGCAGAGAAGCAGTGATGCCTTGATTACCACTACCATTGGTACTATAAACAGGAGCGTCATAACCGCTCATGCGTGCGTCTGCAGCGCCAGCTGTAGCGGTCTGGACAAGGCTAACTAAGTCTCGATTCAGTTGTCCCGAATGAATAAGTTCTTGATAGCGCCATCCTAGACCAAGACCCAGCTGCTGTGAAATTCCTGCCTTAGCTACTGCTTGGTTGCTCAAGGCGCAGTCTATTAGGAACTTATAGGCCTGCTCGGGCAGGTCCTTGCAAGCTGTGACCAATTCTTTGATCGAGTAATCAAGTAGGTTACTAGCAGATTGATTGTTAGACTCTTGGGTTTGAATTTCGCGTTCGAAAACTACTACGCCATTTACGGTGACTTTTGCTACATGTG
>ENA-UOOR01002156-UOOR01002156.1-fermentation-metagenome-genome-assembly--contig:-NODE-2156-length-20841-cov-5.576590_pt1 | contig 20841 bp, 15 predicted proteins | sample MGYA00245780_ERZ724029 | MGnify/ENA primary metagenome ERZ724029 (study PRJEB28704, sample SAMN03018315) | fermentation metagenome | biome: anthropogenic terrestrial biome; feature: soil; material... | reverse complement strand
CGCAACAGGGGTTTATAACGTTGGGGTCAAGGGGTAGAGAAGACCCACCTCCTTCAGGGGGTGAGATGAATCGTACTCCTTGCATGATTACTTCTTCACGTCTTCATCTAAATCTAGAAGTCTAGCTATGATATCATCATAGCTTTCTCCTTTCGATCCACGCTTCTTCAATCGATCTCTTGTTTCGGCTAGGAAACAGTCTTTCGCCTCTATGAGGTAGGGCACTCCTGGATCTACCAGGAGAAAGACGGTGAACGAAAGACAATCGCTTTGCATAGAGCTTCGCTAGCTTTGTGTCAACCGGCCTAACGTACCTCGCTAACCGGGAGGTACAAGCCCTTCCACTTTAGGGGAGGAGTAGTTGACGTGAATCATTCTCGCGAAGAAAGAGGGGCAGGGAAGGTTTTGGGGGCTCAGCTCGGCCCGGTCAAGGTGCAATCTGGGCAGTGGCGGGAATTTGAAGGACAGGGATGCGTGCGCGACAGGCATCCGAAAGAGCAAGAAATGAAACACTTCCGGCATGAAAAACGGAACGGCCCAGAGGACAAATGTGTTAGTAGATTGTTGGGAGAGCAACTGGTTCGCACGCTTCGTCCGCAGAATCCGGGAAAACTGCGGCGGCGCACCCACGCAGGAAGCTGCGGGGCATCCAAGGCGCAGCCGAATGAAGTTAGAACAGGGTAAGTTGATTCAAACTTGAATATGTATGCCCTTTATCCCTGATGCAAGCTATAGTAGCGATCTTCAACGTCTAGCCCTTACCAGGTCATATTCTTCACTGCTCCCTGAAAAAACAACTACAGGGTCCATGTCTTTGATCCTAATGGCTTCGAGGAGATTTGCTATACCTCCGCAGTTCCCACTCATGGTCTCCAGGGGATCTATGAAGGATCGGGGAACGAAAGACTGTGCGCCAAGGTGAAAGACTATATCCGGGCGGCTGATAGAAAGTGCGCTCCCTGGGCAGGATATATTTTCAAGATCCCCTCCGGGAGGTGAACCTCACGGGATACGCCAAGCCGTCTCAGGTTGTTCGGCACAGCCATCTGCCCTTCGTCTTAAAATCCCGTAGACTTTTGCCCCTTGATCAATGAGCATTTTGGCTATATAGGACCCGACGAATCCGCTGATACCAGTTATCAAAATATTTTTATTATTTAAACTCATATCGAGTCCTCAATAATAATCCACCAGCTTGCTTATCCCTTCTTCCAGCGTAAATTGGGCCTCAAACTTTAGGATCTCTCTACACTTGGACGTATCGGCCATCGTATGACGCACGTAATTTTTGATTGGGTTTTCCGTATACTTGGGCTCTATAGCAGACTCAAGCTTCTGGTTTAGCATTCTTATTACATCATTGAAGCTATACGCCTTCCCAGTTCCTGCGTTGAGAACTCCGTGATAATTTGAGTCCATGGCCAGTTGAAGGGCTCTTACAATGTCTTTGACGTAGGTGAAGTCTCGGGTCTGAGATCCATCTCCGAATATCACTGGGGACCTGCCCTCCTGCATCTCCCACAGGAACTGTGTGACCATGTTGGCGTACTGTTTTTTGGTCCTCTCTTTTGGTCCATATACAGAGAAGAACCTCATGCCCACAGAGTTAACATCGAAGAGTCGCTTGTAGAGCTCCGCTATCCTCTCTATTGCCAGCCGGGCCTCGGTGTAGTAGTCGGTCACCTGGATAGTCATATCTTCCCGATGCGGAGGATTCAGGCCGTTGTAGAGGGATGAGGACGATGCGTAGATAACTCTAGCACCAGTCCTGCGGGCTAACTCAAAGATGGCAGTAGTTCCATTGATCGCTTCACCAACCAGGAAAGGATCTTTCTTGTACATGGGGGATGAGGATGGTATTCCTAGATGGTAGATCTCTTCTGGATTTAGGTCCAGATTGGGAATTCGGTTGCAGCTTGCTTGAACTACCTTTAGGCGACCATCTAAATCATCCAGATTGGTTTTGCTGCCTGTGTGCATGTTGTCTAAGACAACCACTTCTTCTCCCGACGCCAATAGATCTTCGGTCAGATTAGAACCTATGAAGCCTGCGCCTCCTGTGACTAATATGCTCATCGTAAATTTGCCCCTGTAAATATTACTTTATATTGAAGCAATGTCTTATGGTTTCATATTTATGCAATTATCTTTGAAGTGCAAGTAAATTACTCCAGAGGTATTTAAAATTGGTGTTTCTACCATGCGAAAATGCTATGAAGCAATATTAAGCGTTTGGCTCCTCGCTATCCATGTGTAGTCCTGAGAGTTTCGGGACTACACAAGGAGCTAAACACATACAAATGTATTTATTGCATAGACGAGAATCAACTAGTGTGGTAGTATACCAAGGCTTAACAGCTTACAGAATAATCGGCACAATACCGGGAAGACAATAGTGCTGGTCTTGCATGTCATGGTAAATATAAAAAAATCTGTGCGAAAGATGCATTTTGATGAACATGAGACAATTAGTTGAGAAGAGAAAACAGAGAGCCTTAGAGAAATAGAGGGAACTCATAAGGGCTTGATTATATGTATCGCGAATACATAAGGATGCTAATAATAGCTTGACCCAAAATTTAAGGCAATATGATCTATCAAGAGCCCAACAAATTCGCCCGCGTCGCAAGCCTAGAAGCCTATGAGGATTTCATCATCTTTCATGGATATCAAGAATATTCGCTTACTAGAAATTCTGTCATGGCATTAGATATCGATTTAAACCTTAAGAATAAGCAGGATTTGCTCGTCTCTTATTTCAGGCCAAGATATCTTGCGAAAAAAACGGTGTTGGATTTGGGAGCGAACGCAGGTTTCCACAGTTTTTGGGCCTTACAGCAAGGGGCTGAGAAGGCAATTGCAGTTGATATAGACGAGAATTACATAAGAATGCTAGAAGAAGCAAAAATAAAGCTCGGTTTTCATAATTTGGAAATCGAAAAAGCAAATGTCATGGATTGGGATAAACCAGCTGACGTCGTCTTAGCCATCGCACTTGTTCATTGGCTTTATTCCTGTACTGCCCTTTTCGGCAGCCTCGATGCTGTTATAAATAAGCTTAGGAACCTAACAAAGGATATGCTTATTGTGGAATGGATAGCCTCCGACGATTCGGCGATAGAATTTTTTCACCACATCGATTGGAACAAAGAGATAATCCAAGAAGAATATACACTCGAAGCATTTGAGGCTGCACTAGGCCGCTATTTTGATAGATATGAATCTATAGGTCCTATTTCGCCGACAAGAATATTATACATTGCATTTTGTAGCCAGGGGGAAAAAGACCTCTCAGGGCCTTTGCCGCTGATTAAAGGCAAGGATTCATTAATTCAAAGTCGGTGTCTTTCAAGATATAATGGGATAGAATACTGGAGCCGAATATACGATTGTGAAAATGTCATATGCAAACAAGCCACCTTGGACCTGGCAGAGCGAGAAGAACATTTTCTATCTCAATTAGAGAGCGATTACTTCCCAAGAGTACTGTGTTCAAAATCAGAGGGCGCTTATTCCGTAATCATTCTTGAGAAGATCCAGGGCCAACGTTTAGAAGAAGCAATTTTGGATATCAACACAACTCCCGAGAAGCTATATAATTTCATCCACCATTGCCTAGAATTGCTCGGCATTCTCAAGCAGAAAGGAATAACTCATCGGGATATACGTCTTGATAACCTCATGGTCAGGAATGGAAAACCAGTCTTGATAGATTTCGGATGGGCAATATCCGCAGATCAAACTTATATTACCCCGCCCGGTTTGGGCGCTTCAGAAAGGCCTGAGGATGGCAGTTTCTGCGATGTATATTCTATGGGTAGAGTACTCCGATACGTCAATAAAAATAAAATACCTTCCATAGATATCGTGATAGATTTGATGGCCGAGCCAAATGCCTCGATAAGAATAACAGATATAGGAATTCTGGAAGTATTATTTAATTCAGTAGCTCAAAATTTAATAGATAAAAGAAAGTGATGGAAGAAGGTAATTTTGAATGGCTGACATTGCTTCTGAAGATAGAGATTTAAATAATGAAATATATTTACGCACAATTAGGGAATTATTGAGGCAAATTTCGGAGAGAAATCGAATTTCATCTTTAATAGAATCTGAAAATGAAAAGCTACTGCAAAAAACATCAGAGGATAATAATATTATACAATCGCTTCAAGCTAAAGCAGCTGAATTAGGAGCTAGCTTTGAACATGCTAAAAAAATGTGTATGGATCTGGAAAGCCAGAATGCGTTTTTATCAAGCCAGTTCCAAGATGCTACAAGCAGGGTGCAGGCGGCTGAGCAGGCCATTTCTAATCGAGACAGCCAAATAACTGAGCTGAATAGCCAACTTAAAGATGCAACCGCAAGGCTTCAGATGGTTGAGCAGGCTATTTCGGATCGAGACAGCCGAATAGTCTCCTTAACAGGTCAGCTCCAGGAGGCTGTAGCAAGGAATAAATCAATGAATCAAGTCATAGCCAAGCGTGACGCCTCGATTCTGGCAATATCGGAAAAAATAAAACACACAGAGGCCCGTGCGATATCTTCAGAATTCGAATTAGCTAAAATGGAGAGCAGCGTTGTATGGCAAATGACGATGAGATTTCATAATAGCATTGTCGAACATTTGCTTCCACATGGAACCAGGCGACGAGGCTGGTATGATATTGGTTTAAAGGGCATAAGGATACTGGTAAACGATGGTGTGGGCAGCTTCTCTTGGAATGTTAAGAATTATCTAAGCACTCGACGTCGCCATAAGATCGAGCCACGTGAAGCCGAAGTTTCCGCATCAAATGCGCTTGAATTAACAGAAGGCGATCAGCTAATTCATCACCATGAGGTTCCATTGGAGCTCATATCTATAGAAACTCAGGTTAGTTTAGAGAAAGGCTATAACATGATTAGATTCCATGTGCCCGAGGGATGCGAGCGTCCTTGCGACATTCCAGAGATGATGAGTGTCGATGACAGATGTTTGAGTATTGCAATTAGTGGGATGTCGATTCGGGATGGATCTTCAAATCTACCCTTGAATCTTGTCACAAACTGGCATGGCATAGAGGACTCAAATATAGGCGAAATGCTTTGGCTATCCAACAACGCAACCATAATTGTATGTTCAGATGCAAATTGTAATGCTATATTAAGCCTTAATGCTTATAGCTTTTATCGTCCAAGAAATCTTGATATATATATAAAAAGTTTGTACGATGATCTTAAAATGAAACGAGATGAGCGGAAGAGATTTACACTTATGAAGGATGTCGAAATGAAAGCTGAAAAGGATGCCATCAGGAATGAATTGAAGAGCATTATTGAAGGATTATACGGAACGATCTAATATGAGTGTACAAGTTTCAGTAATCACAATTAATTATAACGGAAAAAAGTTTTTTGAGCCATTCATGGAATCGCTTGAAAATATAGATAAAGATGGAATTACTGTGGAGATAATTGTGGTTGATAATCTGTCCACGGATGATTCTGTGAACTTCATTAGGACAAAATACCCAACAGTTGCTGTCATAGAAAATAATATAAATAACTATACCAACGCGGTAAACTTGGGCATTAAGGAATCGAAAGGTCAATATATTGCGCTTCTAAATAACGATACAACTGTTGCGAAGAATTGGCTTAAGGATCTCATTTCGATCATTACTAAAAATGAAAGGATAGGAGCAGTACAAAGCAAGATTCTCTTCTCGGATAAAGAAACGATAAATAGCGTTGGGGTTGAAGAGGTTGAAGATTTCTATTTCAAGGATATAGGATTTGGCGAGAAGGATACAGGCCAGTATGATGCAAAAGAGATCGATTACATGACAGGAGGCTCCGTTCTATTTAGAAGAGAATGCTTAGATGAAGTAGGAGAATTCGATGAGGATTTCATAATGTATATGGAGGATATCGACTATAGCATTAGATGCAGAGATTTGGGATGGAAAATATTCTACTCCCCCGAGAGTGTAATATATCATAGATACCATGGTACTGCATCATCGAGTCTCTGCGAATACTTCTGTTCCAGAAATAGATTGCTCCTTCTCGGCAAGCGTTTTCCGACAAAATTTGCAAAAAGTATTAAAACATCTCATTTCTACATGAAGAATGAGCTTGATGATCTATATCATTCATTGATTCAGGCAACAAAGAAGTTGGCAGACAATAATGATAACGAAACCGTAAGACAGACCCTCCAGGAATTGGCAAGTATCCTGCTCGAGATATTTGGACCACACAAAACCCTACGCTTCTTCTATCAGATGGAAGTGGTATTGGGATTAAGGAAGATCAAGGTAGGAATATACGACCATGCCTTTCATTTTGCAGGGGGGGGTCAAAGATATGTAGCAGAGTTGGCTCAAATCCTGCAAGACAGGTACGAAATAACGTATATCGCTAATAAGGATATAAGACTAGAAAAATATAAGGAGTGGTTTGGAATTGACCTATCAAAATGCAAATTGAAGGTAATAAAAATACCATTCTTTGAAAGGATGGGCAGACCTTTAATAGATGAGGGCATGGTTGCAAATGAAGCTGAGAATCCATTTGACATTATCATGGAAGAAAGCATCAATTACGACATATTCATAAATGCGAATATGCTTAGCAAGGTCAAACCATTGTCTAGCTTATCCATATTCATATGCCACTTTCCTGACAGCAATAGAGAAAGGTTCTTCAATGCTGATAAGTACGACTATATTATAACTAATAGCAATTATACTACTTTCTGGTTGAGACAAAAATGGGGATTGAACGCCACACTGCGCCTCTATCCTCCTGTTGATATGTTCAACGATGGAATAAATATGGCTAAAAAGGATAAAACTATACTGTCTGTGTCTCGGTTTGAGATGGGAGGAAGCAAGAAGCAGCTAGAGATGATTGGCGCATTTTGTGAGCTATGCAAAAGAGATCAATACATAAGAGATAATTGGAGATTGGTCTTGGCTGGAGGTACCTCAAAAGGTAATTGCTACTATGATAAAGTTAGACAAATGGCAAATTATAGTAAAAATATTAAAATAGAATTAATGCCTAACTTAAATAACTCTGAACTTAAGAATTTGTATAGCCAGGCTTCTATTTTCTGGCATGCATGTGGTCTTGGCGAAATTAATCCCCACCTGATAGAACATTTTGGGATGACTACTGTCGAAGCAATGCAGAATTATTGCGTCCCCGTTGTAATTGATGGTGGAGGACAACGAGAGATAGTCGAGCATGGAATAAGCGGATTTCGATTCACTGCCAAAGAGGAACTGATATCCTATACATTGAAATTAATCAGGGATGCAGATACCAGAGAGATCATGGCTAAGAATGCATACGAGCGAAGTCAAGATTTCACAAAGGAAGAATTTAAGAATAAAGCCCTTGAATTCTTCTCAGATATTGAAAATAGAATAAAGGGAGGAGAGGCAATTGAGGTAAGAACTACAAGTCTGAATTCTCATTCCTCCATCCTGCCCGGCTCTAACAGACAAGGTCACAAAGCTGAAATTAGGTGTTTTTTATGAAGCTTGAAAAGGTTTCAAAGCATTGGGATGAAAATATAAAAATACATGATAATACGGAAATGAAGAATTGGCTAGATTCTCCGGCTGTCCTAGATGCTTTGCCCAAGCTAGACGGAAAATACAATCCATCTCAATGGATCTTATGGAGTCAGGAGAGATTTAGGCTATACGGCAAAGAGCGTGGATTATCTATAGGGTGCGGTGATGGCACGCTTGAACGTCACGCCATAAAATTTGGCATAGCGAAAAGTTTTGACGGTATTGATTTATCCCGCAAATCAATCGAATATGCACGCGAACAAGCCAAAAACCATAATTTAGATATTGATTATTACATTTCAGACATTAATGACGTAATTTTGCCACACAGATACGATGTGATTTATGCTGGTGCATCATTGCACCATATTTCAAACTTGGAGCATCTATTTTCAGAAATCCACAGAACCCTAAAACCCGGTGGCTTATTCATCCTCAATGAATTTGTTGGGCCAAATCGCTTCCAATGGACAAATATGCAAATTATTATAATAAATTGTATTCTTAGAGCCTTGCCAAAAGAGCTAAAAACCATGCCGAATGGGCGCCTAAAGAGTAGTTTTTCTCGCCCTTCCTTGGAGGAGATGGCTGGAGATCCATCGGAAGCCGTAAGATCAGAAGAAATTTTAGATTTAATATATAAAAATTTTAATGTAATTTACAGATTAGATTATGGCGGAACAATTTTGAATATGCTATTATACCAGATTGTACATAATTTTCAAATATCAGATATCAAGCCACTCGCCTCATTGGAACATTTTTTAATAAAAAATAAGATAATAAAAAGCGACTTTTGTATCATTGTCGCTGAATAAATCTGTGTTCCTGAATCCAAGCCTGGACGGAAATTTCTTTCTCCCCATTATTGCAGGTATGTTCGGACCATCAGGAACTGAATCACGCCAACATGACATTCTGCACGGCCAGGCTCATACACCTTGAATCGGTATTCAACTCCATCTTGTCGCATGGCCGCTCGCAGCCCTCAGGCACATGGAACCGCATTATATTCAACCCACTCGTGAGGGGAACTGGTGCCGTTACGTTGATGATTCTCGTTGGCACAGTAACCCGAGATACCATTTTATCGCCAGAATAGATCTCCAGCGTCCGGTTACGATAGAAGCTCAGTGCCTGGAAGCTTAAACTTGTCATGCGATTCTCAGCAGAATATTCTATAATGGTTGCATCGGCCGGCATCCAGCGGGATGAAACACCTGACCAGTTTTCGATATCGTGCCAGCCGGAATCGAATATTATTGGAATTTTTTCTCTATTGAAGGAGTTATCTCTAATTCGCTTGTTATACTTTGTCATATCAAAGAAGTATAATCGCCCGTTATCGCTAGTCAAGGGCTTTTCTTCTAGGATCTTAGTGATATTAGATATGATATTTGCCCCACTATCCTCGAATCCATAGCTGTCTATGTAGATACCTTCGAAATCGGTTTGAGATAGCACATTGATCATATCTTTTACAGGCATGCTAGCTATACCTTTTTGCCAAGCATCTCCCGGTCGTCCTTTCATCACTCCGTAACTCCAACGCAAATCATTCGAATGCAAATATGCTCTGAAATGTGAATAACCATCCATTTTATTCATCATGAGACCGTATTCTGGAAAAGGCAGATACGGTAGCTGAAATATCATAGCATTTTCTGGCATAATGGCTTCGATGTCATTTACAAAACGACCATCAATATTATATTCCTCTTTTATCGAGGCGTAAGAAGGAATAAAAGAGTCAGAAGTTTGGTCCAATATTCCGACTATCAAAATTATGAAAGAGATTATACAAATAATTATATTGCGCTTCGTGGCCTTTATATGCTTATTTGATATATATTTTAAAATAATCAATATAGATGTAATAGAAAAAAACGCGATAAAGATACTTATTCGATTTATGCTCCGAAATTGCGCTAATATGGAATAAGCAATCACAGAACTGAATCCGCCAATTGTTGCATATAGTACAGCTGATAAATTCAAAACGCTCAATCTACTCAGCATGGCCAAATCATGTTCCTGTATGGAATATTTTGATGAGACCCTAAAGAAAATCATACCCAGCAGAAAAAGAAAGCCTAGACTTCCGATAATACCGAGAGAAGCGTAGGAATTTTCATTGACTAATGGTGCAGTACCGTCATAATAGCTGGCAAGCCTGGCAAAAAGGGGGATTCTATGACCATTGATAGGCATCAATAGTTGAGTTATTTTTAGTCCATAAAATTCTGTTTCAAACGGAGATCTAATTGCGACTTCTGCATTCTCTCCATATTGCCACTGGTATATAATTGTGGGCGATTGATTCAATATTGTTATTAATACTATTAATATTATTAATATAAAAGAAGTAAAAAAAGGTGTTTTTCTCCACATTGCGATAGATGAACAAAAACCAGCTACGAGAAGAAAAAAACAAAAAAAGTAGATGTAATAGAAAAATACCAATCCAGATAGAATACAGATTAATATACTAGCGATTAATCTATTATCAGATAACCTCGATCTATTTTGATAAACATTATCCACTTTGAATAAATCAAGCTTATTCGAATAAATCCACAATATCACCATAACCATAAGAGGTACTATGAAATACGACGATAAATTTAAATGCCCCACGCCTCTCAAAAAATGATAGGGAATAAACGTGAATAACAAGCTCCCAAGAACAGAATACGCATAATTTATTTTTAATTCTCTAAATGTTATCATTGAAGTAAGAGTCGTTAGAGGATAAGTTAATAAATAGAAGACATTCTCCACTAAAATAGAATCTGAAGTAAAAAAGGATATGATCTTTATTATTAATATATCTAATGTATTATTTAACGGGAAATCATACATTTCAAGCCCGTACGGCGCTCCAAGTTGATTATTACAGAAAACCCATCCAGTTTCAATTATTGTTTTTGTCATAGCATAAAAAAATAAAGAATCGCCTGCATTGTTAAACGGAATGCGAAGATCCGCACTTAATAATCCAAGGGACCAAACCATTATTATTATGCTTATAATCAGCGCAAGAATATACTCTGACAATTTTAATCTGCAATTGAATCTATTGAGTCCGTTCATGACATATAACCCCTAAATTAAATTGCAGCAAGATAACCTAATGATTTTCAGCTCCTGACGATTAGAAGGCATCCAATCACCACTAGCACAATTCCTGCCCACCGATAAAGCGTCACAACTTCCCCAAGAAAAGACACGGCAAAAACCGCAGTAACCACATAGGCCAAACTTAGCAGAGGATACATGGAACTGACATCAAGTGTCGAGAGAGCCCCCAACCAAAGGAAGGCGGAAACCATGTATAGAAGAAGCCCTCCCATAACATAAATGTTACTAAAAATCTCTATAACAGTACATGGGTCCAATAGATCTGAGAAGCCGTTGATCTTCTGCACTTGTCTCATCCCGGCCTTCATAGAGATCTGCCCTAGGGCGCCAAAAACCACACAGATTAGTACCAAACCAATAGCAAACATATTAAGTCCATTTCGTTTCATCATTGACCTTCACGAACCTTTCTACATACGCACATTACGCTAACGCCAACTGGTAAATCAAATTCCCCCAGAATCCGATTCTCGATCCTTAATAAAATCTTCAATAGACCATTTAAACAAAAAGGCAGTTCCGCTAAATCAGTTTGCTTCTTCTCGTTAGATCGTCGAAATTTCTTTATAATTCTCATCGCTGCCACCGGCATGAATAGGAAAAAGTTCCAGTATGTTGCTTTTTCGTTCTCAAATCCACCTGACTGAAGCATCCTAATGATGCTGGATTTCGCATATCTTCTCCTATGATGAACTGCTTGGTCATGTTCGCTCCAAAGAAACTGAAAGGCTGGAACGGTAATTATAAGATGGCCTCCTGGCTTCAGAACGCGGTTCAACTCTTCGATGGCTAAGAGATCTTCCTCAATATGCTCTATAACATCTAATGCCAAGATTAGATCAAATAGATTACTTTTAAAAGGCAGCCTATCCGCCGAACCGCATATCAAAGAAGATAATCCTCTGCTTTTGCTTAATCTCAAGGCATTTTTTGAAATATCCAAGCCATACGCTTCGCCCATATCTTGAATACATTTGAGATTCATGCCGGTGCCGCAGCCTGCATCCAAAATTCTTAAAGGCTTCTCAGAGATACTCTTATTTATTCGGCCTGCCACATTTAAAACAAGATCCCTGCGGCCTGCATACCACCAATTTGCCTCTTCTAAATGATACATCTTATTGTATTCGGATGCGTCCATTAATACAGCTCCTACCAGTCAGCGGCCGTTTCTCTTCAGATCCCACCATAGTCGAACGATCTGGCATCCCATATCTTTAGAGTCTTTTAATATATTGACCTTTGTCGAATCTGATTCATTCCATCTAACAGGTATCTCCTTGATTTCATATCCATGCCTCTGGCCTCTGACAAGAATCTCAGTGTCCCAGAACCAGTGAATATCCTTAACTTCATCCAGAAGCGGAAGAACTGACGCTCGCTTGAATGCCTTGAAACCACACTGGTGGTCGTATAATTGGGAGCCCAACAATACACGGACCGCCCAGTTGAATGATTTACTGGCAACCAAACGTGTTGGAGAACGTCTGGCATCACTCTGAGGCAACAGCCTGGAACCAGTAGCAAAATCGTAGCCGTCGTTTAGAACTGCGTTAATCAGCAGTGGCAGATAATCCATATCAGTGGCCAGATCCACGTCGATATAGCATATTACCTCGCCTTTAGCTGCTCTTATGGCTCGCTTAAGAGCCTGGCCACGCCCTTGCCTTTGATCCATGTGAATAAGCCTGATATTCGAGTTTTCAGATGTCAACTTGGAGGCATATTCATAAGTCCCATCGGTGCTTCCATCCTCAGCTATTATTATCTCCGAAGTGCGATCAATTTTCTTTAAATTGGCTAAGGTCTTCTCTGTCGCCTTCTTCAACTGTTGATTACCGTTATAAACCGGAATTATTATCGATACTTCAATATTCTTCTTTATCCAAAACTCCTCCGAACTCGATTTATTGGATGAAGGAAACGACATAGTGGGCTCATACCATGATCACTAAATCATGGATGACTCTAATATGCATTATAGGCCACCACAGTATATGAGGTATGAGTTCCAATTCAAAGCCGGAGATATAAATGTTTTGTCTTGTCGATTCTGATCAATGAGGTCTGGTCAACTAAAGCGTGACGATTTCGGGATCCTAATAAACCGGGCGTGAGAGCGTGCGGCCCGAAGCATACCCCATCCTTTAGGGTGGGGTGACCGCATGCAGTTTGATTTATTGTGCGTCCCCCAGAGGTTCATATCGCCTCAATAGAAAATTGCAGGCCTTGAAATAACTTCAAGGCCATGCAAAGACATATTCTATGCGCTTGAGCTTCCACCAGTCCCTCCTTCAACCGGCACTATCGGATCAATAGGATTATTCACTTTTCCCGGATTCTCTGACACAGATGATAAAGGCGCAGATGTGCTGTATGTCTTTCGCCATATCGCGGAGTCTGCTCCAATGACATACGCATATGTCTGTCCATCCAGCAGTGCCCATGGCGATGCCCACGAATATGGGCGCAGAGCTCCGCCTTGCCCTATCCACCGCGCCCCAGAGGGATTCCATGGATAGCTGCTAAAGACGTGTTCCCACATGCTGCCATCTCCGCCTCGAACAAAGGTATGAATCCGTCCGTAGCTGTCCGCCGTCACAAAGGGCTCTGAGCTAAGACCGCCGCCGAAGTATCTCCAGCTGCAAGTCTCCGGGGTATTCATGACATTGATATCCGCCATCCACAGCGCTCCATCACCACCCTTAACCATTGCTGCCACATAGCTGGGCTGCCCCGGTTCGATTGTGGCCATGGGCGAGCCCTGAATTACGCCACCAAGACCATACCATGTGCTATAATAGGTGCCGGAAGATAGAACACCTCTACTATCCCATAAGCTATTGTCCGCTCCGCCAACGAAGGTGTGGTGTCGACTGTTGGAGTCGAACATGATAAACGGCACTGTAGTAAGACTGCCCCCGTAACCATACCAGCGGTAGGATGTCAGATCATTGACGTTGAAATCACACAGCCAGAGTCCATTGTCGCTTCCCATCGCCACTATCTTCATATATGTACCATAGGTTGGTTCCATGGCGGCAGTTGCCATCGACTTGAGGGATCCTCCCAAGCCCTTCCAGGAACCTGTCCAGCTTGCCGTATCAAAGACAAAGTCCCATAGGGCACGATCTCCTCCGATAGCGACGATGTGAATCTTTCCATTCTTGTCCTTCGCCGCATATGGCGCAGACCATAAGGCTCCGCCGATATATACCCAGCTGCCATCAACGTTATCCCACAGGGCGTTATCTCCACCTCTGGCAAAGACGTGTCTTCTGCCCTGGTTGTCCATAATGGCGCATTGCTTTGATGTGATGGCTCCTCCGAGATAAGTCCAGGCTGCCGGGATTCCACTGAATGCAGCATCAAAGGTAGCAAAAACTGACTGATTGCTACCCCCGAAATGCATATCGTTCTGATTTGAATCGCCGACGACACTTAGAGCGATAGTACCCATTAGCGGATCTGCTTCTGCAGGTATACCATTAACGTTGCCCATCATTTCGCTAGCATTCTCGATATATGCCGTGATCGCTTTGGCGCCAGAATTCGTACCTTCGACTGTACTGACTGAAGGTGAGACAAGCATACCTATCTCTCCTCCTGCCTTTGGCACCATACTCGCTTCTATACTCGACACATATAGTATCAGTAATAAAAGCAGTATTCCAATTGCTTTACTAGATCTTTTTACCAAGAGTCTGACCTCCATTTAAATCCTTGAATTGGAGTTTATTTATAACTATTAAAAACTATCGTAAAAGTTTTCAAAATCTAGCAAGTAAAATCTGATTAAAATATGCAGAATTGGTGGATGTGCCTCAGTTGCTGTGGAATTGAATTTTCTATATATATTTACAGATATAATTTATTAAATAGGGAGTGCAGATCGTCATGAATGCCTCGACCTTCAGGTCGGGGATAAAGTGAATCCTCGCTTCTTATTTTCTGCTATTTAATGCTGTATCGGATTAGTCGCTATTATGAATATACTCTTAGGAGCTGTACTTTCCAAGTTTCCCCAAATTTTTTATTATTAAAATTATATTCTTTGTCGTATTTTTAATCATAGACCCTTAAGCACATGAAGTAGTCCGCCTTTCGGCGCATGCAAAATCAAACTGCGCGCGGCCACTTCACCCTAAACGCCCATGTGCCCAGGACAATGGCACATACGAGGCAAATAAAAAAACAAGATCTATCGACTTCTTAAGTCTTGTTTTTCATGGGAAAGGATGGTGAATTCGTGACCCTACGCGCTCCCTATGTATATAAATGTAAGGAATGAAGGGAATATCCCTTCCTCCCGCCTTTTCTTATTCATCTCATGGGAATTGATGCTCCGGTACCCCCTGCTACTATTCCCTCCGATTGCACCGCGCTGTCAGACTTCCCGAGGGCTTCTGCCTCTGAAGATGCCGATAGAGCAGACGATGTGGTGTAGACCTTGCGCCATATTGCATTGTCTCCTCCCAATACATAGGTATAAGTCTGGCTGCCGATCAATGCCTGCGGGGACCAGGCGTTTATGGAACCTCCATGGCCGATCCAATGCGCTCCAGAGGGATTCCAGGGTGAGCTGCTGAATACATTCTCCCACATAGCCCCATCGCTGCCACGGACGAAGGTATGAATCCTATTGGCGCTATCTGTGGCTGCAAATGCATCTGAGGAAATTGCACCGCCCAAACGATACCATGTGCATGTCTCTGGATTGCTTGAAACACTGATATCGGCCATCCAGAGGGCATTATCTGTTCCGCGGACCATTGCTGCAATGTAACTAGTCCAGCCCGGCTCAAGTGTGGCAAAAGGCACTTCTGTAATGGTGCCGCCGAGGCCGTGCCAATTGTGCACATAAGATCCTGACGATAAAACGCCTCGGTTATCCCACAGGCCATTGTCTCCACCCCGTACTAGGATATGCATGCGGCTGTTGGAATCGAATATGGCGAATGGCCAGCTATTCAGGTTCCCGCCTAAGCCAAGTATATTATATGAGGATAGGTCATTGACATTGAAATCCCAATACCAGAGAGAATTGTCTCCGCCTCTTGCCACGATCTTCATATAATTTCCATAGGTCGGCTCCATAGCTGCAGTAGCCATTGAGGAGAGATAACCGCCCAATCCTCTCCAGGTCCCGGTCCAGCTTGAAGTATCGAAGATAAAGTCCCATAGGGAATAGTCCGCACCGCGAACCACAATATGTATTCTACCGAATTTGTCTTTGGCAGGATAAGGCGTTGAGGTAATAGATCCACCTATGCAAATCCAGGAGCCATCCACGTTGTCCCACAGAGCGTTATCCCCACCCACGACAAATACATGCCTCCTGCCCTGGTTGTCCATAATGGCGTTGTGCTTGTATGTGGTATAACCACCCAGGCTAGTCCAGGCAGGAGCGGATGGAGCAAATGCCACATCGAATGTTCCAAAGGACAGTTGATAACCGCCCGAGCTGAAAGTGAGGTCATAATTAGTATGCATCTTCACTTTAAATGTCCCATCTGGATGGGCAGCATTAGTACCCCAGCTATTGAGCATGATCCAGGAGTCGGATGAGTCGTCATATCCCACACATGTGACTATATGACCACCATATCCAGAGTCTACAGTCTGTCCTTGCCATGCAGCAAAGTCGAATATGCCGGAATTGGTATTCCAGTAGTTAACAAAGGAAGACCATGCAGCTTCATTAGGTGCACCAAAGCGGAATGTTACACCCTTATTCTGGTTTAGAATGTACTTTATGCTGTTGATGGCTGCTTCCTGACCAGAATGTGTGCTTATGTAGTATTGAGTAAGAGAGGATATGGGATGGTTGGGCGTTGTGCTCATAGAACCTGCCTCCACGATTGTAGATTCTGAGCATTCCTGGCTGCCGTCGCGAAAATAGGCATTGGCATTTGACCAGGGGACGAATTTATCTTTGGAATTATAGAAGCTGGAAAAATCAGTTGGACTCCCACCGCAACAGGCCCATGATCCTGTTCCACCATTATAATTGGAATTGAGGTATTGGATGGATAGCCGGCTGAATATGCCGTCTTGAATGTGATGCGCGATTTCCATAACCGCGGTGCAGCCCCAAACCCAGCAATTGCCGCAGTCCCCTTGGTCTCTACTATTGTAATTTGGCACATGGCTTAATAGGCTGAGAGATGAAGGATAAGACGTGGGTTCTTTCATAGCCCCTGGACCAGTGGGTGCCTGAGGCGCCTGAGGAAGACGCATCTCCTGTTGGCTCATCCGTTCCATCTGCTCAAAGGAAAGCCCACGATAAGTGCGCTCAACAATGGGAACGGGCCCAAAATGATTTCCAAAATCATAACCCTGGGCGTTTATATCAACAAGCTCTATCTCATAGCTCCCTTCAAGAGGAGAAGTCTGATTCCATCCTTCCTGAGTCACTTGGGTCAATGCATATTTCCCTGGAGTCAAGTTCTCAAAGGAGTATTGCCCCATCTCATCGCTAACAGTTTGCAGATCCTCTTTTCCCTCTGACTTTAGAATCAATGTCCAGCCTGCTATTCCAGTTCTCTCCTTCGTCCTTGGTCCATCGCCTTTCAAATCATTAAAAACCATGCCACTTATGGATAACGCGGCTGCAGGCTCTGCGGAGAACAGACTTGCAGCATTTATCGGCAAAGGATCTGACTCAATAAAGCCTGTTTCTGGATTAGAATCAATTGATTCAGATCCCTGTCCTGTACCGCTCATCATCATTGCCGCAGTTTCAATGGATGCGGTGATGGCTCTTCCGTTATCATTAGCATTAACTTCGATATCTGAGGGCAATACTAATGGACCAGGAGATTGAAGCTGTTCAGGATATGAAAATTCGTCACTTGATGCACATGGCAAAAATATTAAAAATAATAAACTTGCCAAAATTTTAATTTTTTTTTTGTATCAAGTTACATACCACCTTTCTAGACCGTGTGATAATTTTAACTATAAATATATTTCGTTAAAGTCGATCGGCGGCGCTCCCCGCTGCAAGCAGGCGGGGCATGCGAGGCGCCGCCGCATGAAGACGATACTAAATCGATCTGATCAATTCCTAAGTCGGACACGTATGCCCTTTATCCCCGATGCGAGCATCGGGGTATTACGATAAAATAATTGCCAACGCAGGATATGAAGTGAAAAAATTGAAGAATCGGGAGATAGCCCCCATTCTTGATTTCCGAATGATTCTCATGGGAAAATAAGTGCGGGCTTAGAGCCTTTAAACCCGGCTCTTTGTCTTGACGAATGACATCCGAAGGCTAATTGGTATTTATGCCGTTGGAAGTTATTTAACCATAGAGAATCCTCTCCGCCTACAGAAGCCACATTCACCATCCGTTTGCATCTTGTATGGCACTTGGGCTGGATTTTATAAGCCACCAAGACCCTACCATGCTCTACCGGTATTATCCCATAAGGGTACCGTCTGCACCCTGGAAAAAGACATGCATTACCAATTCAAACCAGTCACAGTAGCTGGATTGCTCTCATCTATGCTTCCGCTATTAATTGAAATAATGCCACACAGGTCGGACCATGAAGCAACATTTATGCCGGTATCCAGGTCATTGCGCCAAACAGAACTATCGCCACCCTGAAAAAAAGCAAAGATATGCCCCGGATTGGCTGGATTCAAGCATAGCTTGGATCTGATGTTATTACACCTCCCAGATATTTCCAGGAGCCATCGATATTATCTCACAGAGAATCATCGCTGCCTCTGGCTATGACATGCATCCTGCTGCTGGAATCTAAAAAAGTCTGGGGATTCTAGGTTATGAATCCGCCGAATCCAGTCCAGCTGCCTGTGGTTATATCTGTCATCCATAAGGAGCTATCTGCTCCCTTGACAGCGACCTTGATATGATTATCTGATGATAGAGCAGCGCTTGGATTGGAGGAAATTGCGCCCCCTAGATACGTCCAACCACCATCAACAGTCCTATCCCACAAGGCGTTATCACCACCGCGCACCAAGACATGGATAGCTCCTTGGCTATCTTTTATGGCGAATGGGTCTGAGGTTATGACTCCACCTAAACTCAGCCAGGTTCCATCTAAGTTAAGCCAGAGCGCATTATCACCTCCCCTTGCAAAGATATGCGTCCGGCCCTGAGAATCAGTGATAATAAATGGATTTGAAGCCGTCAAGTCTGTGGTAAACGTTTCAGTGGGGCTAGCCCAGCTTGCACCTTCAGAATTCGATGCATAGCATCTGTAATAATATATTGTTTCAGGATTCAATCCACTAATATCCCTACTAAATGTCTGCTTGCCAAGATTGCCCAAGCTTAACTGCTGAGTCCATAGACCGATATTAGTGCCTCCATCAGAGGTTCCCCAATATATGGTTACTGAGGGATTCTGCCCTCCTGTATCTGTTATCTCCCCGTTCAATCTTGCGGAATTCGTTTTCACTAATGTTGCGCCAATGCCATTGGTCACCGTGGGTAGACCGATGGGGATAGGGTCAGAGCAGCTTATAACTGCTACAAAGGCGTCTTTATATCCGGCATTGGCAGCTTGCAATGGGTTTTGGCTTGGGAAGTTGTCTGATTCTGTATATCCAGTGAGATATGCATTATTAGAGTCGTCTATGGCGATTCCTTTGGCATAATCATGGTAGACTCCTCCAAGGTAAGTGGAAAAGGACAAAGCCGATCCGGTAGCATCTATCAATGTGACGAAAACATCATGGGAGCCACTATTCGACGACTGCACCGGATTCTTTGTTGGGAAGTCGGCAGAAGAGGTATCGCCAGTGACAATAGCGTTGCCCATGTCGTCCACAGCGATGCCATGAGCAAAACAATCGCCGCTGCCTCCAAGGTAGGTGGAATAGGCCAATCCTGATCCGGCGGAATTGATCTTGGTGACAAAGGCGTCAAAATAACCGTTCTTCAATGCTTGTATCGGATTTTGGGTTGGGAAGTCATTTGAGACAGTATACCCAGTGACATAGGAGTTGCCATTACTATCCACAGCTATGCCTTCAGCAAAGTCATTGTGGCCTCCACCAAGGTAGGTGGAATAAGTCAATGCCGATCCGGCGGAATTGATCTTGGATACAAATGCGTCCATCTCGCCACCATTAGAGGCCTGCAATGGATTCATTATCGGGAAGTTGGTTGAATATGTAGGCCCGGTGACATAGGCATTCCCGCTGCTGTCTATGGCGATGCCAAGGCCATATTCAAAGCTGCTTCCTCCGAGGTATGTGGAATAGACCAACGCCGATCCGGCGGAATTGATCTTGGATACAAATGCGTCCCACAATCCGGCTTTTGATGCTTGGATAGGATTTTTTGTCGGGAAATTGGCAGAGCCTGTATAGCCGGTAATATAGGCATTGCCGCTGCTGTCTACTGCAATGCCTTCCCCATAGTCATCGCTGCTCCCTCCGGTGTAGGTGGAATAAGATAATGCCGACCCGGCGGAATTGATCTTGGCAATAAAAGCATCATTCAAACCAGCCTTGGACGCCTGCAATGGATTCTTTGTCGGGAAGTTGGTGGAGGCTGTATATCCGGCGACATAGGCGTTGCCGCTTCCGTCTACTGCGATGCCTTTGGCATAATCATAACCTCCTCCTCCCAGGTAGGTGGAATAAGATAGTTCCGGCCCGGCTGAATTGATCTTGGCAACAAAAACATCACTAGAACCAGCATTGGATGCCTGCAATGGATTTTTTGTCGGGAAGTTGGCGGAGGCTGTATATCCGGCGACATATGCATTGCCACTGCTGTCAATTGCCAGGCTTAAGCCGGAATCATCGCCGCTTCCCCCTAGATATGTGGCCAATGCCGGATCGATCACCAGGGGATATCTTCGGTCATATTCTTCAATCTCAAATCCAACTCCATTGTCTCCAACCAGGCGGTACCGTCCTTCAACCATTTCTTTACTGCCATTGATCTCCTGATAGCAGATAGGCACAGAGTCGGTCAGGTTTCCGGTAGGGGTTTCTATCAGCAGGGATCCATCCTCGGCCAGGCTGAGTTTATCCTGACCGCTATAGTTCAGAACTATCCCAGATAAATTTGCACCGGGTTCCAAGGACAGCTCATGCTTCAGGTATCCTTCCATACCCTTGAAGACCAGATCCACCCCT
>ENA-UOOR01002155-UOOR01002155.1-fermentation-metagenome-genome-assembly--contig:-NODE-2155-length-20845-cov-7.735642_pt1 | contig 20845 bp, 9 predicted proteins | sample MGYA00245780_ERZ724029 | MGnify/ENA primary metagenome ERZ724029 (study PRJEB28704, sample SAMN03018315) | fermentation metagenome | biome: anthropogenic terrestrial biome; feature: soil; material... | reverse complement strand
TTCCAGTCGTTCATCCGCTTCGCCATCAGCCAGCAGGTCGACTACCACATCGCGGTCACGACCACTTCGATCGACACCGCCCACGGCGGCTCGAACAACAACGGGGGCAGCGATCCGGACGAGTACGGGCGCTTCGTCCCCATCAGCGGAGGCAATCCCCGAGTGATCTCGGCGACGACTCCAAACAAGGAACAGGTCTTCGCTCAAAACGTAAACGTCGGAACGGACGGCAACTACGACGAGATGCTCATTCGTCCGGGCTATCTCGCGTTGAGCAACCCCCTGATCCAATCGCACAACGCGGGCTTCCTGCGCGACGAGGCGAACCTGGCGGTCATCGTCGTCTCCGATGCCGCGGACCACGACGCGACGCCGCTCGCCTTCTATCAGAATTTCTACCTAAATATCAAGGGCTTCAAGCGCCAGAACATGTTCAGCTTCTCGGGCATCATCCCCACCCAGCCCTCGACTCCCGCCGGCAACTGCGACTACGACGAGTCGACCGCGGGCCAGTCGATGCGCGTCAAGGAGCTCATCGCCCGAACCGCTGGGGTCTACGACGACATCTGTACCCCAGACTGGTCGCGAACCTTGGAGAAGCTCGGCCAGACCGCCTTCGGGTACCGAACCCGCTTCTTCCTCTCCAACGTGCCCGACATGACCATCGAGCCCGACCCGATCGTCGTCGAGGTTGACGGCCAGCCCTATCCGGCTATCGGGCCGTATGGCGACACGCGCTGGACCTACAACTCGAGCGCCAACGCGATTGACTTCGAGCCGCTCGCGGTCCCAGAGCCGGGCTCGACGCTGACCATCTCCTACCACGTCGCATGTCTGTAGAGCGAAAGGGCGAGCGCAACCGATGTCCGCTCGCGCTCGGACTGCCAGGCGTGGGGGCCGTCCGTGCAGTTCCATTCCGCTCGAAGCCGTGTAGACTGGCTGCCTTTGTCGTGGAACAGATGCTTTTCGCGCCGCCTATCAGGCGCACGGAGCAGGTGCGATGACGAGACCGCTTGTTGGTGTTCTTGCCCTGACCCTGACGGCATTGCTACTGCCTGAGACTTCAGCCGCGCAGACGCTCTATGTGGTCTCGCCCCCGGCCCCCGGGGTTGCGCCGACCTACACCGGGTGGCGCACTCTCACCTTCAGCTCCACCGATGACGGGAACGCGAGCGTGACGCTGCCGTTCTCCTTCACCTTCTACGGGGTGAACTACTCGACGGTCGGCCTCAACACCAACGGCCTCATCCTCTTCACCCCGTCGCAGTGCGGAAGTTGCTACTCGAATACCTCACTGCCTAACTCGAACACTCCCAACAACCTCATCGCTTATTGGTGGGACGACATGAAGGTGCCCTCCACGGCTCGCGCCGAGTGGACGACCTCGGGTGTGGCGCCGGATCAGGTCTTCTCGCTCAGACTGCAGAATTGGGAGAGTTATAGCGGGGCAATTACGCGCAACGTGCAGGTGGACCTGCACGAGCGAAGCGGCGCCATCGTCGTCTACTACGGCTCGATCTCCAGCGGCACCTCGGGCAGCGCGACGGTGGGCATCGAGGACGCGGCGGGCGCGAGCGCCATCACCGCGCTTTCGTGCAGCCCGAACTGCACGGCGAGCCATTGGCCAGCCAACCAGTACCTGGTCATCTCCCCGGCGATCGATCCGGACCTGATGGTCCTCGACGTCAGCAGCTCGGCCCTCAACCCGGTGGACATCAACGGCCAGCCCGGGTTCGAGCTCGACGTGATGACCACCATCAAGAACCAGGGCCAGAACCCGGCCACCGGGTTTCTTTTCGACATCTACCTGTCGAACGACGCGATTATCAACCCGGCCACCGACACGCTGCTTGCCCAGCACACGACCCCCGAGACTCTCGCGGGCCGTTCCCAGGCGACCTTCAGCGAGTCGGGGGTCCGGTTCGTCAGGCCGCAGGGCTCGGGCAACTTCTACATTGGCGTCCTCGTCGACCCGACCAATGCTGTCGACGAGGCGATCGAAACGAACAACGCGGGGGTGAGCGCCCCCTACATGATCGGCGTCGAGCTTTCGGGCGACATCTCCGGCCCGAGCGCGGGCGGCCCGGGCGATATCGTCGACCTTCGGGTAATCATTCGAAACCAGGGGACCGATCCGACCGCCACGCTCAATCCGAACGGGTTCAATTATGATGTTTATCTGTCCCCGGATGCGGTCCTTGATCGCTCAAGCGACACTAGGTTTCCAGGGTTTCCCCGGCGTGTCGACACTTTGGGCGGAGGTGAAACGCTCGACATGATAGTGCCGGCGGCGCTCCCTGCCGTGCCCGACGGCCCTTATTACTACATCATCGACATCGACCCGCCCACCCAGCAGTTCCCCAATGGCGAGGTGAGCGAAACGACCGAGACGAACAACAGCAAGGCCTCCTCGGCAACGGTGACCTTGTCGGCGGCCGACCTTGTTGTCGAGAACATCCAGGTCTTGTCGCCCCTGCCGCCGCATGCGCCCACGACAAATGCATACTTCGGCGAGCAGGTGCGGGTCACGTTCGACTTGACGAACTCCGGGGGGGCCAACGCTACCGACTTCTTTATTTCGGTGGTGCTCTCGGACAATGCGGTGATCACCACGCACGACCTCGACATGTCGGCTGGTGTTCCGGAACTAAGCGGCCTGACGTTTACGGGCGACCAGCAGCAGCACTTCGAGGTCGACATTACCGTGCCGTTGACCCGGCCGAATGGCTCTCCGTTCAGGGATGGCGCCTATTACATCGGCGTCATCGTAGATCCGTCCAACCGCGTCGGCGAGAGCAACGAGACCAACAACCTGAACCGTGCCGAAAACGAGATCCTGATTCGCCAGCCGGCGATGGACCTGACCCCGGTTCGAGTCGAAGCCCCTGCCGCTGCCGCGGCTGGCGAGCGGATGCCGATATTCCACGTCATTCGCAACATCGGCAATCGCGGCACCGACACCACCGGCCCGTCGAAGTACCGCTTCGTGCTCTCCTCGAATGACATCATTTCGGTCGAGGACATTCCCCTCGAGATCTTGGTCGACGGGGTGCCGGTTCTCGACGGAGAGCTGGTCATTGGAATTGGCGAGCAGAGGGTCGCCACCGATCTCGTGCAGATCCCCTCGGACGTCTCCCCCGGCACTTATTACGTCGGCCTGGTCGTCGATCCGATGCAGGAGATACTCGAGCTCGATGAGTCGAACAATGCAATCGGCTCGCTCGGTGTCGTCGAGATCGCGCCTTCGAGCCTCGATGTCGTTACCAGCACCCTGCCCGACGCGATGATCGGCGCCGAGTACCTTCAGCAGCTCGTGGCGGTGGGCGGTTACGGGTCGTATGCTTGGTCAGTAGAGCCGGGGCAGGGAGAGCTGCCCGCGGGCCTGCAGTTGAGTGAGACAGGGGTCCTCTCGGGCAAGCCGACCGAGCAGGGCGTAGCGGTCTTTACGGTACGGGTGACCTCGGACCAGCGCAGCGTGCTGTCGCGAATGGTCCTGCGCACGGTGCCGCCTTCTGGGGCGCTCGGGATTCTCTCGTCGCTACTCCCGAGCGCGGTCAAGGGCATCAACTACAGCGTCGACCTGGTCGCCGTCGGTGGTGTGGCCCCGTACTCCTGGGTCCTCGAGGCGGGCGAGCCGCCCCTGGGCCTCGGGCTCTCGCCCGATGGAACGATCTCCGGCAAGCTCGCCAAGAGCTATGCCGAGCCGGTGAGCTTCAGGGTTTCGCTCATCGACGACCAGGGCAACCAGGCGGCTGCCGACCTCTCGATGCGTGCAGTCGAGCCCGGCGCGCTCTTCATCGGTACGGTCAAGTTGGCCGAGGCGATGACGGGGATCTCCTACGTGCAGCAGCTCCAGCCGATGGACAGCGCGCTCGTCTGGAGGATCCGCAGCGGCTCCCTGCCCGACGGCCTCAAGCTCGCCAACGGCGCCATCACCGGCGTGCCCGCCGAGGTCGGCCTCTTCCCGCTGCGGCTCGAGGTTTCGAACGCCGAGGGACGCAGCGACGCGGCGGACTTCATCCTCACCGTGCTCTCGCGACCTGCGAGCTTCACCCCGGTCGCCATCCCGGAGGCGCGGCCGGGCGAGAGCTACTTCCTCGACCTATCGGCCGGCGCCAAGCCGCATTCGAGCTTCGCGCTCTACAGCGGCATGTTGCCGCCGGGGCTGACGCTCAATGTCGCCGGGCGCGTCACCGGCAGCGTGAGCGCCGAGGCCACCCCTGGCTCCTACGACTTCGTCGCGGAGATCACCGAGGAGACCGGGCCCGTGCTTCTCGTCCCCTTGACCATCCGGGTTCTTCCGAGGCCTGTCGCCATCGACACCGAGACGGGCGGCTGCTCGACCGGTGGTCCGGGCCTCGTGCCCATCGCGTTGCTGTTGGCGCTGCTCGCGCCGCTCGGGTTGCGGCGTCGTGGACCGGGACGGCGCGCGGCGCTCGGGCTCGTCGCGGCGCTCGCCCTGGGCCTGCCCGCTGAGGCCCTCGCCCGCTATGACCTGACCAGTTATTCCCAGGTCCCTTTCTCGCCCATCGTCGGCACCCCCCTCGACATCCCGTCGGCCAGCTCGCAGACGACGGTGACGCTGCCCTTCCCGATCCGGTTCTGGAATACGACCTACAACGCGCTCAACATCGGATGCCGCGGGTACATCGCCTTTGGCAGCGGCAACGCTTCCAACCCGACGAGCTGGGGCATTCCAAGCACGGCAGCGTCCTACCCGCTGATCGCGCCGTGGTGGGGCAAATGGGACTGCAACCCGGGAGCCGTCACCTATGAAGTCAGCGGCGTCGCCCCGTATCGCTCGATAACCTTCCAGTGGGCGAACGTCTGGTACGAGCCCGATTCGACCGCCAAGTCGCTGCACGGCGCGACCTTCCAAGCCCGGATCTCCGAGACTACCGGGACCATCGACTTCCTCTACGGTCCCTCGAACCACGGGCTCTATGGCGACAACGCGACCAGCTTCCCCGCGGACATCAAGGCGGCCGTGGGCATCCAGGCCAACGCGACCCTGGGCATGGCCGGGCGGCCCTGCACCGCGGCCCAGGCGACGGGCGGGGTCTCGCAGGCCAAGTGCGAGCCGCAAGACTACGAGCCCAACACCATCCTCTCGTTCCGCCAGCCACCCGACCTGTCGATGCTGCGCGTCTATGCCGAAGAGACCGGCTTTGCCGGCGTGCCGATGCGCATGGGCGCCTCGATCAAGAACATCGGCGGACAAGACGTCGGCGGGATCGCGGTCCGGTTCTACCTGTCTGCGGACGGCAACCTTGACACCAGCGTCGACGCCGAGCTCGGCACCTCGCGGCAGATTACGCTGGCCGTCAACCAGCGCCGCGACGTGGTGATCGCGCCCACGCTGCCTTTGGCGCTGGCGACCGGCGACTACTATCTGTTCGCTAAGATCGATCCGGACGGCCGCATCAACGAAGACAACGAGAACAACAACGTGGGCCCCGCGGGCGGGCACCGGTTCAGCCTCGGCCAGCCGACTCCCGACCTCGTTCCCGGACCGGTAGCGGTGCCCGCAACGGCGCGGGCGGGCGAGTCGATTACTGTGGCTCACAGCATCCATAACGTTGGCAACGCGCTTGCCGGCCCCTGCGCGAGTGACACGCAGTGCGCTGGCGCGGTCTGCAACGACGGCCGCTGTCGCAGCCCGTGCGCCGAACAGTCCGAATGCCCCGACGGCTTTAGCTGCAAGGAGGCGGACGGCATCTGTGAGCCGGCTGCCTGCGCGGGCGATGACGGTTGTCCGGCCGGCGAGAAATGCCAGGGCGGCGCCTGCAAGCGCCCGAGCATTCGCTATGCGCTCTTCCTCTCGGACAATCCGGTCATCAGCCTCGCCGACACCGCGCTGACCGGGGTCGAGGGGCTCGAGCTGGCCGAGGGGCTCGGGGCTTTCGAGGTGAATTCGGCAGAGGACGAGGTGACCCTTCCCGCCCCGCTGCCTCCCGGCGATTACTACATCGGGCTGGTGGTCGACCCCGAGGGCGCCGTTTCCGAGATCAGCGACGTGAACAACGCCACGACCTCGGCAGCGAAGATCACCGTCGTCTCCGACGAGCTGCAGTTCGTCACCTCCGCGCTGCCCGAGGCCTATGCGCAGTCGCCCTACGGCGTGCACCTCGAGGCCTCCGGTGGGAGCGGCTCGTACGAATACGCCCTTGTCTCCGGCAGCCTGCCGTCGGGCCTGCGCCTTTCGCTCGCCGGCGACATCACCGGGGTGGCCGCCCGCGAAGCCGACGAGCCGGATTCCTTCGAGATTGAGGTGGCGTCCGCGGGCAAGACCGCCCGCGCGACCTTCAGCATCCAGGTCAACCCGTCGGACGTGCCGCTGAGGGTCCTCACCGAGCAATTGCCGGCCGCTGAGTTTGGGCGCCCGTACTCGGTGCGGCTGTCGGCTGTCGGGGGGCGCGCGCCCTACCAGTGGTCGCTCTCGGAGGGCGCGCTGCTTCCGCCGGGGCTCGTGCTCGCGCCCGACGGCGTCATCGAGGGTGTGCCCACCCTCGACAAGCCTGCCGAAGAGCCCGAGTTTTCCTTCCAGGTCGAGGTCTTGGACCATGAGGGGACGGCCGCGGCAAAGCCGCTCAGTCTCAAGGTCGTCTCTCCCGAGCGCCTACAAATCAGCACCGCGAGCTTGCCGGACGCCGAGCTGAGCAAGCCGTACGTCTTCCCACTCTACGTTGCCGGTGGTCGCCCGCCGTACGTCTGGAACATCGTCGAGGCACGCCTGCTGCCGACCCATCCGATGGATGAGGTCGAGCAGAAGGCGCAGGTCGGCTTGAAGCTGATCACCGACAAGAGCGGAACGCGGCTGAGCGGAATCCCGAACGTCGCCGGCACCTGGGTGATGACCTTGAAGGTGCAGGACACCAGCGGCGCCGAGGACAACGCGACCTTCTCGTTGGCAGTCCGCTACGACGAAGGGCTCGAGATCGAGACCCGGGGGCTTCCCGACGCCATCGTCGGAAAGACCTACTATGCCCGGCTGTTCGCCCGGGGTGGGGATGCCGAGGACATCAAGTGGTCGGTCATCTGCATGCCGGTGCTCAACGACAAGGGTGAGCTGGCGAGCTGCCGCGACGGGTTGCCCGCTGGCTTCACGCTGAGCGAGGACGGCACCATTTCGGCGACCGAGCCGGTCGTCGGGCCGGAGGCAGACGAGCAGGGGCACCGGGCACCCCGGACCGCCTACAGCATCCTCGTCGAGGCGCGCGACGAGAAGAACCGCAGCGCGGTGCGCGGCCTGTCGATCACCATTCGCATCGACGAGCCGCTCTACGCGCCGCCGGCCGAAGGCTGCGGTTGCGGCTCGGTGGGGGCGGGCGCCGCGCCGACCGTGCTGCTTGCGCTGACAGGGGTTCTCGGCTTGCTGCGGCGGCGGCGCAGCTAGGTGCGTTTCTGGTGCAGATGCCCAGGCGTCTCGCTGCTGTGGTGAGGCGCCCAAGATGCGGAGCAACGATGGCTGAGCGCAAGAGCTGGAGCATCAGGTTCCTTATGCAGGTAGTCGCCGCGGCGGTGGCGCCGACGGTCCTTCTCGGGTGCGGCAAGGACGAGCCGGAGATCATCGAACGCTGTGCGCACGCCGCCTGCCCCGAGAGCCTCGAATGCGACCCTGGGGACGGGGTCTGCAAGTGCGGCGGCCAGGGGGGCGCCATCTGCGGCGGCAGCGGAACCTGCAAGGAAGGTGTCTGCGTCTACGCCTGCAGCGGTGTCGAGTGCTCCGGGGGCACCACGCTCGATCCCTACGATTGCACCTGCAAGTGCGGCGGCCAGGGCGGTCCGGTCTGCGCGGACTCGCAAATATGCGACCCGGCGACTCGGAGCTGTTTCGTGGCAGGCGCTTGCGAGTCGGTGGCCTGTGCGGCCGCGATGGTCTGCGATCCGGCAGACGGCAAGTGCAAGTGCGACGGCGTCGAGTGTGCGGGCGGCGAGTCGTGCGTCGAGGGGGCTTGCGCGGTCGATCGCTGTGCGGGCGTCAACTGCACCGGCGGGACTTCGTGTAATCCGGAGGACGGCAAGTGTCACTGTGGCGGCGCAGAGGGTCAGATCTGCAGCTTCGGCGAGACCTGCGAGTGTCCCGGGAGCGCGCCGGCTTGTGTCGAGGCGGAGAAGCGCTGCACGCCGTCGACCAAGTGCATCAACGTCCACTGCACCGGCGGCACCACCTGTGATCCCGCCGATGGCAAGTGTCGCTGCGGGGGCCCGGGGGGCCCGGTCTGTGCGTTCGGTCAGAGCTGCGACGTGATGGCCGGCGCCTGCCTCGGCGGCGACCGCTGTGCCGGGGTCGAATGCTCGGGCGGCCTCGAGTGCGATCCCGAGGACGGGGTCTGCAAGTGCGGCGGGCTCAACGGCGAGGTCTGCGGTGAGAACGAGGCTTGCGCACGGCTGGCCTCTGGCGGTGGCGAGTGCGTCCGGCCTTGCGATCCGCGCCAGCAGGGCTGCCCCGAAGAGCAAGGGTGCTATTTCGACATCTATTCCCAGCTCTCTTACTGCCAGGTGCCGGGCAAGGATCTAGACGAGGGGCAGTCGCCGAAGACCGAGGGGATGGGCTGCTTCGGCGCCTCGGACTGTGCGATCGGCTTCCATTGTCAGCAGGAGCCTTTCCAGCCCGGCAAGTGTCGGCGTTACTGCAGCGTGCCCGACGGAGCGAGCGGGTGCCCGCAGATTCCCGAAGCCCAAGTGTGCGAGGTGCTCAACGGTGCGGTGGCGGGTCTGGGCGCCTGCGATATCGATTAGGTCGGTATCGGCCAGCGGCCGAATGCGGCGATGAGGCGGGAGCAACTGGGCATTGCGCGGTTGCTCGGGACCGAACCCTGCTGTCGGCTCCCGGCCCTCTCCGAGAGGCGCGGCCCGCTCATCGCGGCCTTGCACTCAAAGACGCGCGGGCGCGGGTTGTGCGCAGCGCCGATGGTTTTCGAGCCTGGGAGGGCCGGGTATGACCGAACAGACCTTAGCGCCCGAGGCGCCGCTGGTCGTAATGGTAACCGCCCCGTCTGCCGAGAAGGCGAGCGAGATCGCCCGCGTCCTTGTCGAGGAGCGCCTCGCGGCGTGCGCAAACCTCGTCGGGCCCATCCGCTCGATCTATCGATGGCAGGGCAAGGTGGAAGACGAGGCCGAAGTGCTGTTGCTGCTCAAGACTCGCGTCGAGGTCTTCGAGCGGCTGCGTGAGCGCGTCGTCGGACTCCACGAGTACAGTTGCCCCGAAGTCGTCGCCTTGCCCATTGTCCGAGGACACGAGCCCTATCTGCAGTGGCTCGGCGAGTCTGTGGGCTAAGGCAAATTGGCCGAGAGGCCGGTCGACAGGGCCCGGGCCGCACGGCTTGCCCAAGTCTCGCTGTGGGCCTATGCAGCGCCCACGCCTGGCTCTCGCGTTGGCTGTTGACGGCACGCTGCGATCGTCATTGGGCGCGTCGCTGCCTCGAGCCGGCGGTCCCCGGGTCACTTCCTGAAGAGCGCGTCGAAAGCGTCCTTCGCCGAATCGACCGGCTCCGCGCTTCTCGCCTCTGGCGAACCTGGCACGAAGAACTCGCAGAAATTGGCGCGTTCCCTGTCTCGAGGCACCTCTGCCTGGGGCTCGCGGCACTCGTTGGCGGAGGCCTCATCGTGCAGCTTGCATTGCAGGCAGCAGCGCAGGTCTGCCCCGCAGCGCTCGCAGGCATCGCGGCGACCGACCGGAAGGGCGGCTTCGAGCTCGCAGCCGCATGAATGGCAGGTCATTCTCATAGTCCATGCCTCTAGCAGATGGCTCGGCGCCCGTGGAAGCGACGGGAGGCCGAACTTGTCCGAACACCTCAGTCTTGGCTAGACTTCACCCCTTTTTCGAGGAGCCGACATCATGGTACTTCGTGCATTTCAGTTCGCCGTCGTCCTCGCCTGCTGCAGCCTCACGGCAACCAGTGCGCGCGCAGACGAGCTCCCGATGACCCTCGAGCAATTCAAGCTCTGGCGTGACTACCAGGACGCGCTGCAGGACGAGCGCGTCCAGAAGATGCCCGAGGGCAAACGGTTTGGAGCCATCGCCCGCAACTTCAAAGTGAGCGAGAAAGATCTCCGGGTCGCTGTCGACAAAGGCGACAAGCACGGGGAATCGGTCGGCAAGCTTGCCGAAGAGGCCATCCGTGCGGCACTTGCCGACACCGAGCTTGGCCCGCGTCTCAAAACGGTGCGGGTCGACACCTCGGCGGCCCACGTCGTCACCTATCTGGTGTGGAAGGCGGCAAAGCCTGACGCGTTCTCGATAGACAAGGAGGTCTGCACTGCGGCCGCGCGCGCACGTCAGGCTTCGCCTATCACTTCGACCTTCAAGTTCGAGGTGCGCGATCACATCTCGGGCTCACTCAAGGTCTTCGAGGGGCTCATCAGCGGCAGTGCCGCCGGTCGGATCCGCGAGTCGAGCATCGTGGACTTCGCCTCGACGCGATATCTCAAGCTCTTCGAAAAAGTAAGCCGCATGGAGCTATAGGCCGTGCCTGCGCCCCGGCGGTCAAGCCGCCGCTCGGCCGTGCGGTGGCGCTTGGCTGCCAGGTCGCTGGTCTGTCGCCTGGTGTGAGCCTCCCACCGCGGTTCCTGGCTACAGCTTCGCCCGCTGAGGCGAGGGCGTGGGGCCCGTCAGCACGGCGGCTGGTCTGTGGCTCCCCGGCACCGCACGCCGGGCGGCGCGCCAAATTGACGCTCCCGATCTTGCGTCCTAATATCAGCACCTTAGCCAGTGGGCCACGAGGTGTCGGGTAGCGGCTTGCTCCCGCCCGGGCGAGAATCGTGTGCCCGATGACGGCGCGTGCGCTCAGATTGGTCATCTGCAGTATCGAGGGCTCATGAGGAAGCCGATTCCCTTTGGAAAGTACCTCTTGCTCGAGCGCGTCAATGTGGGCGGGATGGCCGAGGTGTTTCTGGCCAAGGCGTTCGGCGTAGAGGGCTTCGAGCGGCTGCTCGCCATCAAGCGCATCCTGCCGACCATGGTGGAGGACGACGAGTTCATCACGATGTTCCTGGACGAGGCGCGCATCAGCGTCCAGCTCAACCACGCGAACATCGTGCAGATCCACGAGCTCGGTAAGCACGACGAGAGCTACTACATCGCCATGGAATACGTCTCGGGCAAGGACGTGCGGCACCTGCTCGAGCGTTGCCGCAAGCGGCGAGAGGTCATGCCGACGGCCCAGGCGGTCTTCATCACCACCAAGATCTGCGAGGGGCTCGATCACGCGCACCGCAAGAAGGATGCGCGCGGGATGCCTCTCAACATCATCCACCGCGACGTCTCGCCCCAGAACATCCTCGTCTCCTACCAAGGCGACGTGAAGATCATCGATTTCGGGATCGCGAAGGCGGCCAACCGCGCGCAGAAGACCCAAGCCGGAATCCTCAAGGGCAAGTTCGGCTACATGAGTCCGGAGCAGGTCAGGGGCCTGCCCATCAACCACCGCAGCGACATCTTCGCCGTCGGCGTCATTCTCTACGAGATGCTCACCGGCGAGCGGCTCTTCGTCGGCGAGAGCGATTTCTCGACCCTCGAAAAGGTGCGCAACGCCGAAGTTCTCCCGCCGCGCGAATACAACCCCAACATTCCGCTCGGCCTGGAGAAGGTGGTCCTCAAGGCGCTCGCGCGCGATCCGGACGAGCGCTACCAGTGGTGCAGCGATCTGCAGGAGGATCTGCTCCGCTACCTGCTTGCGGGGGACAGCGTCTACACGAGCAAGCACCTTGCCTCCTATGTAGGCGAGGCCTTCGCCGAGGACTACGCTCGCGAGACCGAACGCCTCGAGCGTTTTGCCTTGGTCGAGCGGCCCGATCTGGTCGAGGTCTCAGGGGTGACGGCCAGCCCGCAGGTCTCTTTGCGCAAGAGCTCGTCGGTCGAGGTGAATCTTCCGCCCGAGCCCTTGACGCCGGCTCCGTGGCTGCAGCCCTCGCCCCCTCGGCAAACGACACCGCCGCCGCGCCTGTCCGCGCAGGAGCCGGTCTACGGCGATCCCTACAATCCGTACATCCCACCGCCCGAGCCCGAAGAGCTCGAAAACATGTCGAGCGACCGGACAGAGGTTTTTCGGCCGGTCTTTCATCAGCAACAGCAGGCGTCCCAGCCTTCCGCGCAACCCGCGCCGCGCCACCTTGGCGACGATTCCGAGGTGACCGAGACCCCGGTCTTTTCCAAGGGGATGGACGAGGGCGAGACGCTCATGTTGACCCCTGCCCATGAGAGCGAGGGGGAGACGATGATGATGCCTCCGCCGGAATATGGGGAGGCGGACACGGTCCTCGGCCTGTCGGCGGTGAGGCCCGAAGAGGGCCGAGGTCCGAAGGTCGAATCGGCCGAAACCGTCATTGGCTTGGCGCCACCTCCTCGGCGCAGAACGCCGCCTCGAGCTGCCCCGCCGCGGCTGACGCGGGGGTACGCGCTCGATGGGGACGAGGCCGATCCGGCGAGAGAGCCCACGGCTGCGAGCAGGGCCGGGTTCCTGCCGGAAGACGACTTCGACCCCGACGACGCTCCTCCGGTTGACCAAGCTTCCGCAGAGGCTAGACGTCGGACCCCGCTGGCGCAGCCTCAGGCGAGGCGCTCGAGGCTCGTCCCGCTCGTCGCGGTGACGGCCCTCGCGGCGTTGGGAGTGGTCGGCTCTCTGTTCTTCCTCAAGCCGGCCGCGACCGCCCAGCTTGCGGTGTTGACACTGCCCTCGACGGCCGAGGTGGTCATCGACGGCAACTTGGTTCGACCGGGCGACACCGTCGCGCTGACCACCGGCGAGCACGAGGTCGTCGTTCGCGCACCGGGATTCAAACCCCAGGTCCAGCGGGTCGAGCTCGGAGCCAATGCTCTGGAGACGTTGAAGGTGCGCCTCGAACCGGCGGCGGCCGACGACGTAGGTCCAGACAACGGACCGCTCGACCCCGGCGAGGGCATGGCCGGCGAAGCGGCGGGCATGGACGAGCCAGACGGCGAAGCCGACGCAGCAGGCGGGGAGACCGCGTCCGCGCAGGCTCCAGAGAAGGTCGCCAGGCCGGAAGGAATGGCTCCGGAGAGGCAGGCGGTCGCCGAGCCCAAGCCACCGGCCAAGGTCGAGAGCACGCCCGAACAAAAGTTCGAGCCCCCGTCGGCAAAGCCCCGGGTGAGTCTGAAGGTCGAGAGTGAGCCGAGTGGGGCCACGGTGGCGATCGATGGTCGCCGCGTCGGCCGGACACCGGTGAGGTTGGAGAACCTCGATCCGGAGGCGATCAAGGCGGTCACGGTCTCAGCCAAGGGCTACAAGTCCCTGAGTCAGCCCATCGACTGGGATGGCACGAGCCAAGAAGCTTCGGTCTTCGCGCTGCTCGAGCGGACGGCCGAGCGGGTCGCCGCGCCTGCCAAGCCCAAGCCCAAACCTAAGGCGAAGCCGCAGGGTTTCGGCAAGCTCGTGACCATCTCGAGCCCAGTGGCTCGAATCTCGGTCGACGGCAAGGACACCGGCCGCTGGACGCCGGTCCCGAACGCCAAGCCGCTCGAGCTCCCGGCGGGCAAACACACGATCACCTATACGTCCGCAGACGGAAGGAAGGCGACGCGCGTGGTGACCGTGGAGATCGGCGAGACGGTCAAGGTCGTCGGGGTCAACGACTTCAAGTAGGCGCTCACGCAGGCTGTCGAGCCGGCGCGGGGGCGCGCGCCGTGGGCGTCGGCCCGGGTTTCACGGCATCGAGCAGGGTCCGTCGCGACCTCTTGCGCCCCCTCGAGGCGTGCCCAGGTGCTCTTGGCTTGTTGAGGCCCGAGGCCCCGCCGTGCGAGCGGCGGCCAAAGCTGCCCGGTTCTGGCCCGGCCACCGCCGGGCGACGGCTCAGGGAGGGCCCGAACGCCGGGCTGGCCGGACCTGAAACTGGTGAGCCCTCGAGCGGCAGGTTGGGTTTGCACCGGCGGGTTGACGCGCTGCCGGTTGCCTCTGCGCGGGCAAGCGCAACGCGGGGACCGGCTGGCCGCAACCCGCGGCGCGTCCGGACCGCCCGCGCTCGGCGAGACCTCGAAATGAGGAAGGCCCGCGCTTGGGGAAGCGCGGGCCCTTGTGTGCTGCCAGTCAGACGTTGGTCTGGGCTACTTCTTGGCCAACTCCTCGTCGATGATCGCCTTGAACTCCTCGAAGGGCTTGGCGCCGACAACGAGCCGCCCGTTGATCAGGAAGCTCGGCGTTCCCGATATCCCGACGCTCGAAGCAGCCGCCATGTCCTTCTGGACTTGGTCGCGGAACTTGCCCGAGTCGAGCGCGGCCTTGAACTTGGCCAGGTCGAGTCCGACGTCCTGCGCGTACTTCTCGAGCGAGGGGCGCTCGAGCGCCTTCTGGTTCTCGAAGAGCACGTCGTGCATCTTCCAGAACTTTCCCTGCTCGTGCGCGGCGAGGCCGGCTTCGGCGGCCAACTGTGCGTGTTGGTGGAAGCCGAGCGGGTAGTTCTTGAAGGCGATGGCCACCTGGTCGCCGTAGGCCTGCTCGATTTGCTTCAGCGTCGGCAGCACGCGGGTGCAGTACGGGCACTGGAACTCGGAGAACTCGATGATCTGTACCTTGGCCTTGGGGTTGCCCTTCACCGGCGAGTTGCCGATCTCGACTTTGGGGGCCTCGCGCGTGGTGAGCTTGTCGTAGACCTCGGAGAGCTTGACGCCCTTGGCGAGCAGGGCATCGGCGTTCTTGATCTCCTCTTCGATGATCGACTTGAAGCTCTCGAAAGGCTGAGCGCCGGAGACCTTGCGGCCGTTGACGAAGAAGGTCGGAGTTCCGCCGGCGCCAACCTTGTGGCCGTCGCTCGAATCCTCGGTGACCTGCTTGTCGATCTCCGCGCTGGCCAGGTCGGCCTTGAACTTGTCGACGTTCAGGCCCAGCTCCTTGGCCCAGGCGAGGAAGTTCTCCTCGGTCAGCGCCTTGGCATTGGCAAACAGCTTGTCGTGCATCTCCCAGAACTTGCCCTGCTTGTGGGCGGCCATCGCCGCCTGGGCGGCCGGGCGGGCGTTCTTGTGGAAGGTGAGCGGCTGGTGGCGGAAGACGAACTTCACGTCTTTTGGGTAAGCCTTCATGATCTCGTGGGCGACGCTGGCGCCGCGCGAGCAGTACGGGCACTCGAAGTCCGACCACTCGACGATCGTCACCTTGGCGTGCTGCGGACCCTTGAACGGGCTGTACTCCGGGACACTGGCCTTCTGGATCGCCCCGGCGGCGGGGGCAGCCGGCTTCTCGGCGGCTTCGGCCGGCGCCCCGGGGAGCATCACCGGGCGGGTCGCCCCGTTCTTGATGATCTCGGCATAGAGGTCCTCGGCCTTGATGCCCTTGGCGAGCAGCGCGTCGGCCTTCTTGAGCTCCTCGTCGATGACCTGCTTGAAGCGCTCGAGAGGCTGGGCGCCGACGACCTTGCGGCCGTTGATGAAGAACGACGGCGTGCCCCCGGCACCGAGGCTGACGGCCATGCGCTGCTCGGCGTCGATCTGGTCCTTGTGCTTCTGCGAATCGAGGGCGGCCTTGAACCGGCCCAGGTCAAGGCCAAGCTCCTGGGCGTACTTCTCGAGCGAGGGGCGCTCGAGCGCTTTGGTGTTCTCGAACAGCTTGTGATGCATCTCCCAGTACTTGCCCTGCTCGTGAGCGGCGAGGGCCGCCTGTGCGGCGAGGTGCGCGTGCTGGTGGAACGAGAGCGGGTTCTGCTTGACGACGATGCGCACGTCGTCGCCGTAGGTCTCCTTGACCTGCTTCATCGTCGTGTTGGCGCGCGAGCAGTAGGGGCACTGGAAGTCGGTCACCTCGACAACGGTCACCTTGGCGGTGGCCGGGCCGGTGCTCGGGCTGTTGGCGACCGGGATCTTGTAGACGGCGTTCGGGTCTTCGGTTCCCCGTGGGGCTGGCTTGGGGGCATCGGCCTTCGCGGCCGGCTTGGCCTGAGGCGCCACCTGCGCGACCGCGGGCTGCCCTGGGGCCGTTTTGGTCGCTCGGCCAAGCACAAAGCCGAGCAAGGCTCCGACGACGAGCGCGACAATCAGATTGCCTTTCACCTGCGCTGCTCCTTTCAACGACGCTGCGGCGAGCCACCTCGCCGAGGCTGGCGTCCGAGAGGTCGATTCGTGGTCCAAATTTCGCGCTTCTAGCATCCGGCAGCCGGCAGAGGCAAGCCAAATCATTGAAATGCTTAAGGCTTATCGGGCGACCGGGCCTGGGGCAACAGGCTGCCCGCCGGATTATTCCAGCCCGTTTCGCCGCCCTTGGCGCCGGAGGGCGGCGAGCCGGCGCTCTCGCCGAGAGTTTCCCCAAGCGCGACGGCTGGTTGGCGCACGCTGCGCGCTCGTTCTACAATCGCCGGGTTCCAGACATCGCTTGTCGGCGCGCGCCCGGTTCGCGGCGCCGCGTCCGCCTTTCCCCAAGGGTCCCATGGCGAAGACTGTGCTCATTATTGAAGACGACGAGGCGACCGGGAAGCTGCTGACCACGTTGTGCGCCAAGCTCGAAGTCGAAACTGACGTGGTCCGCAACGGCAAGGACGGTTACGAGCGGGCCCATGGAGAGGCGCCCGATCTGCTCATCCTCGATCTGCTCGTCCCGGGGATGGACGGCTTCAAGGTCGCCGAGGGCCTCAAGGCCGCCAAGGCACTTCCCAAGCTCATCGTCGTCAGCGGCGTCTACAAGGACCCGAAGATCGCCAAGGACTTTTCCGACAAGTATGGCGCCGAGTTTTTCCAGAAGCCTTTTCGCAACGACGAGGTGCAGGCAGCCATCGGGCGGCTGCTCGGCCTGGCGGTTCCAGAGAAGCCCGCGGCGCCCGCGGCCCGTCAAAGCGCCGAGGTCCCGGCGGTTCAGGTGGGGCCGATGCAGGGGGCTCTGGCCGAGAAGCCCTTCGCGTCCATCGTGATGGAGCTGTTCCGGGCGAAGGCCTCGGGGACCCTCGATCTGACGCAAGGCCAGGTGCGCAAGCGCATCTACTTCAACCGCGGCCAGGTGCGCTTTGCCCAGTCGAACGTGAAGGCCGAGAACGTCGGAGGCATGCAGGTCGCCGAGGGGACGCTCACCGATGCGCAGTTTCAACAGGCCGTCGCGCGCGCTCGGGCCGAGCGGATGGGAATCGGCGAGGCGTTGGCCATGAGCGGCGCCATCAGCTACGACGTGCTCAACAAGGCCACGCGCCGGCAGGTGGAGGAGGTCTGCGTGACCGCCTTCGGGTGGCGCGAGGGCGGCTTCCAGTTCTCGCCCGGCAGCACCGAGCGGATACAGGACGTGCGCCACGATCCGATCGCGCTGCTGATGGGCGGCTACAAGCGCTTCGTCACCGCCGACCAGGCTCGCGCGGGGCTCGAGCCTCTCGGCAAGGCCGTCGCCGGGCGCGCCCCCGAGTTCGATCGCTCGCTGTTCGTGACCCGCTCGGTCTTCCAGGGAGAGACGCTCACGCCGATGGTCAACGGGCGCCTCAAGATCGAGGAGATCCTCGGGCGCGCCCGCGACGACGACCTGCCACTGCTCCTCGCGCTGGTCGAGCTCGAGCTGGCGACGCTCACCGGCCTCGAGGCCGCCCTTCCCAAGGCGGCCGGCCGCGTCGGGTCGAGCGCGCCCTCTCGTCCCTACACCCCCGAGGAGCGCTCCACGCGCGATCTCATCCATGCCGAGTACCAGCGGGTGATGGCCGCCCCCGATCTCTTCGGCGTCCTGCGGCTGCGGCGCGGGGCGAGCATCGAGCAGGTCAAGGAGGCCTATCTGCCGCTTGCCAAACGCTTCCACGCCGACGCGTTCGGCGGCCTCGAGCTCGGCGAGGCGAACGACCAGCTCCGCGAGCTGTTCGCGAAGATCTCCGAGGCGCACTCGACCCTGGCCGACCCGAAGCGGCGCGCCGACTACGACGTGCTGCTCGAGCGCCAGGATGCCGGGCTGCCGACCGACATGGAGGTCATCTTCAAAGCCGAGGCGGCCTTCAACCGCGCCGACGCCTTGATGAAGCAGGGGCGCTTCTCGGACGCCGAGCTGGCCATCAAAGAGGCCTTGAAGTTGGACCCGAGTGTGGCGCAGTATCACGTCGCGCTCGGTCAGGCGCTGCTCAAGGGACGCGGGGCATCGGGTGCCGCCGAGGCCCGGGAGGCGCTGGACAAGGCGCTTGCGTCCAACTCGGAGCTGGTCGCCGCGAAGATCCTCAAGGCGTCGGCGCTCGAATTGGAAGGCAACCTCCCGGCTGCCGAGTCGTTGTTGCGGGAGGTGCTCGCAGCCGAGCCCGACAATGCCGAAGCGATGCGTGAGTATCGAGCCCTGAGAGGGCGTTCGAAAAAGGGAGACAGCAAGGGGCTCCTGGGAAAGCTGTTCAAGCGCTAAGGACCCCGAGCGCCTGGAGTTTATCCGACCTACTCTCGACGCTCGGCGCGGCTCGTGCCGACCGGCGCGTCGAGACCAGAAAATCGTCTCTACCGGCCTGCGTTGAGATCGAGGCCCCGATTCAGTGTGAGGCGGGGTCCGGGAGGGGAGGGCATCGCCGGATTGCGCCCGACTCTCGGCGCGCGCCGGAGAGACCTTCCGCGAAATGCCGCTCGTCCCGTCCCGGGAGAGCGAGGGCAAAGGTGCGCTTCGCCCGCGGCGCCTTTGCGTTGCCGTATGGACGCAGCACGCAAAAACCGAGCGGGCAGGACGGAACATGAGCAACGGATCCGAAGAGGCGCAGACCGCGCCCGAGCAGGCACATTCTGAGCCCGGCCGGCCCGCCGAGGGGCAGCCGCGCGCTCCGCAAGAGGGAGAGGGGCGCCAGACGGCGGCGCTCGAGGGTGGCGGTCAGCAAGCCGAGGCCTCGGAAGGTGGCCTCCAGGCCAACCCTCAGGGCCAGACCCAAGGTCAGCCGGGCGAGCGACGTGGCAGGAAGCGCCGCCGCCGCCGCCGGCGCAGTCAGACCGCCCCCGCGCCCGGCTCAGCCGAAGCCGCGCCGATGCAGGGAGCCGAAGGCCCGACGGTCCAGGCCGGCCCCGGCCCTTCGCAGCAAGTGGCCGAGGGCGTGCTCGATTACGACGGCCGCGGCAACTTCGGATACCTGCGCCAGGCGCGCAGGAACATGCTCGCCACCGCGGAGGACCCCGAGGTCCCGCGCCAGCTCATCCAACGCCTGCGCCTGCGCAAGGGGCAGTACGTGCGTGGCTTGGGCAGCCTGCGCGGCAGCCGCCTGCAGCTCTCGCGCATCGAGACCCTCGACGGCGAGGCCCCCGAGCTCGCTTCGCGCTACCCGCAGTTTCCCGACCTGACCGTCGTCGACCCCGAGCGGCGCATCCAGCTCGAGTACAGCTCGACCGACATGGTCACCCGGGTCCTCGACCTGATCGCGCCGATAGGCTTCGGCCAGCGCGGCCTCATCGTCTCCCCGCCCAAGGCCGGCAAGACGATCATGCTGCAGCGCATCGCCCGGGCAGTCAGCGAAAACCACCCCAAGGCGCACCTGATGGTGCTGCTGGTCGACGAGCGGCCCGAAGAGGTGACCGACATGCGCCGGTCCATCGACGGCGAGGTGCTCGCAAGCTCGTCCGACCGCCCGACCTCCGACCACCTGCAGGTCGCCGAGATGTGCCTCGAGCGCGCCCGCCGGCTCGTCGAACAGGGCCGGGACGTGGTGGTGCTGCTCGACTCGATTACCCGGCTCGCGCGCGCCTACAACAAGGAGGTCGAGAGCTCGGGCCGCACCCTGACTGGCGGGGTCGACAGCCGCGCGCTCGAGCGGCCCAAGCGCATCTTCGGCTCGGCGCGCAAGACCGAGGAGGCCGGCTCGCTCACCATCCTCGGCACCGCCCTCGTCGACACTGGCAGCCGCATGGACGAGGTCATCTTCGAGGAGTTCAAGGGCACCGGGAACATGGAGGTGACCCTCGACCGTCAGCTCGCCGAGAAGCGCATCTTCCCGGCCATCAACATCCCGCAGTCCGGGACGCGCAAGGAAGAGAAGCTGATGACCCCCAAGGAATGGGAGAAGGTCAAGAAGCTGCGCCAGATGCTCTTCGCGATGAAGCCCGCCGACGCGATGGAGAAGCTGATCAAGAAGCTCTCCGAGTTTGAGTCGAACGACGAGTTCCTCGACGCCGTCTGAAGAGGCGTCGAAGAACCTCCGAGCGATGACCGGTCACGGCCCGAGCGCCTCGGCAGGCACAGCTCGGGCTTCGCCCGGAGCCCAGGCCATCGGTCGCAGGTCGGTAGGGGCGCACGGCAATGCGCCCGTCGACGAATCGATACCAAGGCCCGGAGCGCCAGCCTTCGTGCTGGCGGCCGGGTGGACCGGCGCGCCGCCGAGGCCGGCACGAAGGCCGCCTCTCCGTCGCGACCGGCCGGCGCCCCGAGCCGGCCTTGTGCGCTACCAGGTGAACCCGGCGGTGAGCCCGAGCTGAGGGCCGCCGCGATCGCCCGCGGCGGTCTCGCGGTCCTGCTGCGAGAGCTGCTCGGGGCTGGGGTCGGTCCGGTAGCCGCCGCCCGAGACGAGCAGTGAATAGCCCGCGGTCGGCTCGAGGTAGAAGTGGCCCCACACCAGGTGGTAGCCGAGGGAGAGGCCGATGAGCTCGCTGTGGGCGGTCGAGTAGGTGAAGCTCTCGCCGGTGACGTTGCCGTCCGCGTCGTGGCGCGGCGCCCGCTCGCCGTCATCGACGATGCGGCCGGTGTTGCCGTGCAGGTCGAAGCCGAAGAAGAGGCTGGAGACGATCGGCTGGAAGTAGATGCGCCCCTGGATGCCGTAGCGCAGCCCCGAGACACCGGCGCCGACCCCGAACGCCCAGCCAAAGTGCGAGCTCGTTCGCCAGACGAGCTGCATCCCCACGCCGGAGATGGTGTTCATGCCGAGCGAGGCGCCGATGCCCACGCGCGGCGGCCTGCTTGTTCGGGCGGCGGGCTGCTCGGCCGCGGGCGTCGCG
>ENA-UOOR01002147-UOOR01002147.1-fermentation-metagenome-genome-assembly--contig:-NODE-2147-length-20875-cov-14.632901_pt1 | contig 20875 bp, 18 predicted proteins | sample MGYA00245780_ERZ724029 | MGnify/ENA primary metagenome ERZ724029 (study PRJEB28704, sample SAMN03018315) | fermentation metagenome | biome: anthropogenic terrestrial biome; feature: soil... | reverse complement strand
CAGGATTCAGACCTAAAATTGATGATTTTTTGGCAGCACTGGACCTGTTTGTTTTGCCAACACTGGAAGAAGGATTGTCAATTGCAATCATGGAAGCCATGGCAGCCGCGAAACCGGTTGTGGCCAGTGACGTCGGCGGGGTGCCGGAGCTGATTAGTGCGGAGAACGGAGCTTTGGTGCGTCCTGGCGATGCGGAATCCCTGGCGGAAGGTATCGCAAGCCTGCTTTCCATAGATGAGGCCAAGCGTGCCGCCGTTGGCGCGTGCGGACGCCGTCTTATTGTGGAGCGATTTACTGTCGGACAAATGGCGCAGGAGCATCTGCGGCTTTATGAGGACCTGAACTTTCGGCGACGGCGCGGGCGTGGTGCGAACGCGGCGCCAGCACCCTCGAAGGAGTGATGGATGAATGGTCAAAAGAAAAATGTGCCAAGACCAAGGACGAGGCCGATGCCGATGCCCAGGTCAAGGCCAATGCAGACGGCATTGCCGCCGCCGTTGCCGAGGCGGGCTTTTATTAATCTTGGCCGCAGCCTTGTCAATTGCAGTCAGTACCGCGGGCGGCACGGCCGCAGGCGGCGCCACGATTGGTACTACAGGCAATCGCGCGACTACAGGTGGCGCGACCGCAGGTTGCGCGACCACAGGTGGCACGGCCTCCGCAGTAAAGCGCAAGGTTGTCATGATCTTTGCGGGGGCCGTCGACCTGAAAGACATCATCGCGGCTGATGCCCCGGCTTTTAATCACTTCAAAGAACAATCCACTTGGGGAATTATGAATGTCCGCACTGCGGGAGCCTTCACTCCTGAAAACGCCTATGCCACGCTTGGATCAAACAGTCGGGCTTTTGGCACTGCCGAGGCCGGTCGCAATTTTGGTGCCGGGGAGCGGCTCGAAAGCGGTACGGCTGGTGAAGTTTTTGAGCGCTACACCGGATCCTCAGTGCACGAGCAGGAAGTGGTCGTCATAGACTATCCGCGCCTGCTCAAGGCGAACGCACGCACTTTGCATCCACCGCTGTTAGGGGCCTTTGGATCAGCCCTGAAACAGGCCGGGATTCGCATTGCGGTCTGTGGCAATGCAGACACCAACTCCAAGTCCGGGCGGGAGTTTATTTTGGCTCTTATGAATGCATCCGGAAAAATTGCCATGGGCAGTTTGGGAGATGACTTACTACGCAAGAATGCCGCCCGGCCATACGGTATCCAGACCGACTATGAGCGTCTATGGCGGACCGTTAGTGATTTTTGGGAATCAGCCGATTGTCTGGCAGTGGAGTTGGGGGATAGCAGCCGTCTGGAGAAAGAGCGCGACGCATTTCTGCCGGAACAGCGCCTAGCATTGCGGCGTCAGACCATTGAGGATGCTGATGTATTTTTTGCCAGACTCGCCGACCGCTGCCAGACAGCGTTGCCTGAGGGTGACGGTGGCGAAGTTATGGTCTTGATGGTTTCCCCTTACCCGGCGCGGGATGCGCAGGACGAGGGTAACACTCTGACACCTGTGCTTATTTCGGGATCGAGTTTTACTGGCGGCTTATTGTATTCCGCCAGCACCAAGAAGGACGGCCTCATCACGATTGGCGATCTACAATCCACAATTTTGGCGTTTCTGGGAGTTGACAAACCGGCAGCCATTACCGGACAACCCCTGGTGGCGCGACCTTCAGAATTGACGCGGCCTTCAGACTCAGTGGCTCAAGCCGGCAACCAACTGTACTTACTAAATTCGAGAATTGCCAAAATAAATATAAGCAGAAGCCCTGTTTTAAAGAGTTTTGTGATCGCCCAAATTATTGTGCTGATCTTAGCACTGCTGCTCATTGTGTTTGGAGTGCAAAAAACCAGACTGTTTCTTTTTTTGCGGTGGCTGATGGCTTTTGTAGCGTCTGTGCCATTGGGGTTGCTTGTCCAGCCGTTGACCGCCCGGTTTGAGCTGTCGGAGATCCTGCTTTTCACAATTCTTTTTGCCGCCTTGATCACGTTTATTGCGTTCTGGAGTAACAAGCAAGGAAAAAACGGTGAGCCAATCGGGATAATCGCTTTACTTACCGCCTTTGCAATCCTAATTGACACGCTCTCGGGGTCTAACCTGATGAGTAACTCGGTGCTGGGTTATAGTCCGGTTGGTGGCGCGCGCTATTATGGAATCGGCAATGAGTATATGGGAGTGTTGCTGGGATCATCTGTGATCGGAATCAGCGTTTATTTGCAGCGCTTCGGCACCTCACGTAAAAATATGATCGCCGCTGGCACCCTTTTAGTGCTTTGGGCTTACGCGGTGTCAGTTCCCTGGCACGGCTCCAATCTGGGAGGTAGTTTATCTTTAGTAACAGCTTACCTGGTCACTGTAATTGGATTGGTATCAGAAAAGCGATCTAAAAAGCGCCTGCGCACCTGGCTGGTAGCCATCGCCGCAGCGGTTGTCGTGGCTATCGTTCTGAGCCTGGCAGACTTGGCCAGGCAAACAGAAGCCCAGTCGCATATCGGGCGTTTTGCCTCCCAGATCAGACAGGGCGGACCTACTTCCATATTTCCGGTGATCGTGCGCAAATTGGAGATGAACCTGTCGCTAATCGGCTATACGATCTGGTCCAAGGCGCTGTTGACTTTTATTGTTGTCATGGGGGTTCTGTTTTGCCGTCCCAAAGGCATGCTGGCGCGCGCCGCTGCGAATCGGCCGGTGATCTTCAATGGGATCTGGGCCAGCTTTGCCGGAAGCGTCACCGCGTTTGCTGTCAACGACTCTGGCATAGTGGCAGCAGCTACCGCGCTGCTTTTTCCGGTAGCCCTGATCACGGACCTTTTGCTGAATCAGCAGTACGAAGATGATTCAGCCACCTGTGAATAATGATGGTGTTGGAATGGATCGGTTTTTTTTGCGCAAGCTACTGAGGGGGTGCATACATGAAAGCGACCTCAACCAGTCTAGCCGTTGCCGGACTCGGTGCCGCCGTTTCTACTTTGGGTGCTTCTGTTCTGCGCAAGAATAGATTTGGTGCCGGAGTATTGGGATTCGGTCTTGCCCACATTGTATTGGGCTTACTGGATTTGGCCCGGCCGACCGTTCGTCGTTCTTCCTGAATCATCCCTGGACACTGAGGCTTAACCCCTCAGTGTCTTTGTCTTTTTTGCTAGGCCAGCCAGCCCGTAACCAAATTGCGGCCTTGCTCAAAACACGCATTGAAGTCTGCCCCGTCGCGACCATCCAGATCAAAAATTGCCGCCAGAAAGGAATCCGCAAAATCTTCATTGCTGGCCAGATCATTACCTTGGAAAGTGCGCACCATTAAATCGGTATATTGCCGCCAGCAGTCAAGATCATCATCATGGACGTCCCCGGCAAGGTATTGCTGAAGCGTATTGCAGCCAGCGCCATAACCGTTACACTCCGGTAATGGCTGAACCAGCACGTAATGAAAATTTTTCTCTGGGCTGTCCCCGTTCCCGTCAGTCGAATGTTGCAGACCAGCTGGAAACATACGGCATGACAAAGGACGAGCGGCATAGACCGTGCACCGATGGGTCTCGCGGTTGAGGAAGACGCACTGTTTGGAGTGGAGTTGGGAACGACCACGGCCAGCCATTCGCAGTGCCAAAAGCGGGACACGGCCCATGTTAGCCACGCCAGGCAGGTCTGTTTCAATAATGATCAGGTGTTTTCTGATGATGTTAGAAGTACTGATATCTAAAAAACGAGCTAGCCGCCAGACGTCCAGCGGTGTCACATAGGGAGTTGTATTAGTACAGCAACCGCCGCATTGGCGACAGACAAAATCGATGCGTTCGGATGGATCCGCCAAACGTTGACGTTCGTCACTTGGACAATCATCATTTTGCTCGGAAGTATATGTTTTGTGCATAATTAATATGATCTCCCCTTGTGTCGTGTTGTTCTAGAGTGGGTGCGTGGTTTTGCGGGTTCCGGTATAGAGCAGTGTTGCTTGATGACAATGAGGGCAGGGCGCATGGATTTTGGCATTCGTCTTAAATCGACTGCCACAAACCGGACAAGCGTAATAAAAGCGTCGATAGCGCCTGGGCTGCCGGTTTCTCTCAATGGGCGGTGCGAAGCGCGGCGCGTCAACTGCGGCGGCTAGCTCTTTAAACTCTTTGGACCGATGCGTATAAGGCAGCCCATCGCGAAACAAAAAAAGGTGACATAATTCGTGCCGCAGAACCCCGATTACTGCTTCTTGGCCATGTTCCTCATACAAGCGGCGTGACACGCGGATGAGACTCTGCTTAACATTGACATCTCCGCCGCGGCTGCGGAAACGAGAGTTAAATGCCGCCCGCCCGCCAAAGCTACGCCCGAAAGTATCTCGGGCTACTGCTTCTGTCAGCTGCGTCAGACTGCTGTCATTCATTGCTTTTGCCCGTGGTGCACTGTTGCTGTTCTGGCTCGCGATGCACTGTGGCAGAGGCGTCTTCCATTAAACGTCTGATAACAGGTTTAACGGCAGCAGGTTCTCCGCTCGCAAAATAGATGTTCTGCCCTACTGCTACTGCATTGCCGTTTACTAAACCATGCTCTCCCAATATTTTAGCTGCTTGGCGGGCCACGGCTGCGCCCGTGTCAATTACGGCCACATGCGGTCCCGCGATCTTTTCAACAGCGTTACGCAAAAAAGGATAGTGCGTACAGCCAAGTACAATGGCGTCGACACCGAATTCCAGCATCGGCGCGAGGTATTTTTGAAGCAGGGCTTCGACCTCAGGACCTTCTACACGGCCAGCTTCAACATGCTCGACCAAGCCCGGGCATGGCTGATTAAAGACCTCCACATCGGAACCGAAGCGCTCTACCAGGGAGGAAAAGCGCTCGCCTGCAATTGTCACTCCGGTGGCCATGACGCCAATTTTCCCCGACTTACTGATGCGGGAAGCCGGTTTGACAGCAGGTTCCATGCCGACAATGGGAACCGCATACCTTTGCCGCATGGCATCCAGCGCTGCGATTGAGGCCGTGTTGCAGGCCACGATGATCATTTTGGCACCCTTGGTCAAAAGAAAGTCGGCGATATGAAAGCAGCGGGCCTGGATTTCTGCGGTGGTTTTCTGACCGTAGGGGCAGTAAGCCGTATCTGCGTAATAGATGATATCTTCAGCAGGCAAAAGGGCCCTGACTTCTCTCATGACAGACAGGCCGCCGACTCCGGAATCAAACATACCGATTGGCGCGGAAAACATGTTCTGCTCCTCCTTCGATCTATACGCTTATCGCGGCGTTGGTCCCATAATGCCACAAAAACAAATGGCAAGTAAAGTATAACATGTCTGGTGTTTTTTAAACCGCTTTGCCTGAAAAAATTCGCCTGGCCTGCCCCAGACCAGGCAACAGCAAGCCTCACAAGTGTTTGTTGATCACCTTGGCAAATCCTCGCCACCTTTGATAATTCTCGCTTTCCCTTCCACGTGCCGTTTGGACATGGCCTTCTGCAAACGCCGGTCGTCCTTGGAAAGTAGCACGATATCAAGGTCATAGTTCTCGGGGTATAGTTCTTCATAAGGAATATGGAGCGAAATCCTCTTATGATTGACTTTAATGCGTTTGTCCTTTACGAGTACAACGACTTCGCCCCTGCTATCGACAGTTTCACAAAGGATGCCATGCTCTTTTAACGAGCCGATATAGACTGAGTCGCCAACCCGCAGCGGCCGCGCCGGTTTAGCAGGTGGGTCCGCCGGCTTTGGGGAGTCACCCGGTTTTGGCAGGTCCGCCGCTTTCGCCTTGCTCTCGACCATCTCGATCCCTGCAGAAGTGCCTAAACTCCCCTCCAGGCATTCTGGCGCGCAGTCAACAGGCTGTGATGGCACTGCCACTAGCTTGATGGCCTTATCCAGCGTGTCCTGCCCCATTCCCAGCCGCTTGGCGATCCAAAACCCGTTGCTTTGTCCGGCCTGACCAATGAACAGGCTGTACAACGGCTTCAAAGTTTCGGGATCGAATGCCATGCAACCATTCCTAAAACCTGAACGCGTCTCTGCAAAACGCTTCAAGTCCCCATAATGAGTGGTCGCTACCGTAATTCCACCTGCAATGCACAGGTCATCCAGTATTGCTGCGCCTAGTGCCGCTCCTTCAGCCGGGTCAGTACCAGTTCCGATTTCATCAAATAAAGCCAAGGTCCCTGGCCCTCTTTGATTAAGAATACTAATCACATTTTTCAAATGCCCCGAAAAAGTACTGAGCGACTGTTCGATACTCTGCTGATCACCAATATCCACCAGGATTTGCCTAAAGACTCCCAGCGCCGTTCCGGGACCGGCTGGCAAATGTAGACCTGATTGCGCCATTAAGGCAAACAAACCGATGGTCTTCAAAGCGACGGTTTTGCCTCCGGTATTAGGTCCAGTAATCAACAGCGTCCGATAGTCTCTGCCAATATAAAAGTCGAGCGGGATCACATCTTTGCCCAGCAGCGGATGCCTTCCGGCATGGATCTGGATACCTCTATAATCCAGAATGACCGGCTCTATAGCTGAAATAGATCTGGCATACTTGGCCTTGGCAAAAGCGAAATCATAGGCCGCCATGATCTCGACGTTCAACCTGATCGACTGCAGGCGCACCGCCAGCTCACCGGTGAGCATCGACAGTATCTGGTACTCTTCCGCTTCTTCTTGAGCATAAAGCACTTTAAGCTGGTCCGTCAATGCCCTGACCGCCGCTGGCTCGACAAACAGTGTGGAACCGCTTCCTGAGGAAGTTACTACGGCGCCATCAATCAAATGACGATGGGATGTTTTCACAGCAATACAATAACGGTCATCTTTCAGGCTGACAAAAGTCTCCTGCAAGCAACTCCGGTATTTCTCGGAGTTGATGTAGGAATTCATCTTATCCTTGATGCGTCCTTTGACGGTCTCAATCTGAACGCGAATCTTAGCTAACCGGTTACTGGCCGCATTACTGACCCGCCCGTTTTCAATGCAGGTTTCAATTTGCTCTTCCAGATCCGCATAAGGTACAATCGCACCCGCATAGCGCGCCACAACCGGAGCCAAATCTGAGAACCGATCCATGAATTGGACTATTTTGCGACAACCGCGCAATAAGTCACCCAAATCGGTCAAAGCCTGCGGTTCCAAGATCGCACCCTTGCTAATTCTTTCAAGGTGGCTGCTGACATCAGATAAACCGTGCAAGGGCACATGCCCGGATGCATCCAATATCGCGCGTGCTTCGGTCGTTTCTCTGATAGATTCCATGACAATCCGCCGGTCTGTCGCTGGTACCAGTTCGTCAATTAAGGTACGCCCCAGGCCGCTGACAGCGAATTCCTTGACTAGCTCTTTGATTTTGTCGAATTCGAGTGTGATAAACGTATTCTCGTTCAATTGCTATTTCCTCCTAAATAAAAAACCGTGGGTGCACCCACGGTTCAATGTCCTGACATTCAGAATATGTCAAGGCGTCAAGTCCCTATAAAAAGGTCATGGGCGCTTTGCCCATGACCGAATAAGCTTCATATAAAGCAATTTTACGGTGAAATTGACCGTCAATGATGACAGCCTCAAAGCACCAAAATCGGCAGGGCAAATCAGGCTATTAAGTTACCTGCAAAGCACCCGACCAAGGACATCAAACGACCTCCCTGATTGAACTTCAACGCATTGGAAGATTACAAGCGCCTGAGACTATCATTAATATACCTCAAATACTACCAGCTGTCAATAAACCTTTCAGTTGGAAGGCTGACAGCCTCCACCCCGGCTGTGATTCCCGGGCGTTTTTATGCAGTTCGAACTGGATCTTTACCGGATGAGCCTTTTGCGGATCCGGCAAATAATAATAGATCATTAAGCTGGCTTCGACCACCGCGCGCTCTTCCGTTTCCGAAATCGTACGGCAATTGATCGCTGCCAGATGTCTGATAGGCTGAATCAACTTCATTAAAACCGCCAACGGCAGACCATCTGTTGCGTATCGGAGGGTGCACTTTTCTCTCTGATGCACCGCTGCCAATACCCAATAGGCGAGTCGATCGGGGCGCGCATTCACTAAAGCGTTAGCCAGTGCGCCGCTGGACTTTAGGACCATCAATTGATGACCTGGGTCTTGTCTCCAAGTTGTATGCACCCTGCTGTCCTTAAAATGAATGCAAAAATGCCCCACGAATTCATTCTGTTCCAAATCTCCCCAACCATGCGGCATACCATTCATCGATCCTGCTACTTTGCGATTTTCCCCAAAATCGACTACGACGGCTCGGCGAGCCCAACTCCAGCTGCCGCCATATATCTTTTTCAGCACGGCGGTATCTTTGGCTGATAAAGGCTCAACATCCGCGTGACTGTCTCCCCGATGGCGACGCACCCGAAATTCAAGCCCCGACTCCAAATCGCGGACTGTGGCCACCCCTCCTACCGGAAAAAAAGTCACTACTTCCGGCCAAGTGAGCGGTTTTCCGAAAAAGCGTGCCTAGGCGCTGACGTTGATTTTTGCGATGGCCAGTGCGAGTGCTTCATTTTGCAGCCAGTGATCGGAGTGAGGGTCATAAAGAGTACCGTCATCCAGAATCCAAAGGTAGTGCCGTTGCTTGCCAGAACCGACTGTCCAGGAAAGCATCTGGTATTTGCGGTAGGCGCGTGGCGCCGGAGCGGACGCCGTAAAAGGCGCTTCAGCCAAATCAGGAGCCTGCTCTGCCACGCTGTCAACTTCAAAGAGCGCTACTGACAATGCCTTGCGGAGCATTGGCAGTTCGTCATGCGCGCTTGGAGAAGGCTGAGTAGGATGAGAGGGATGAGAGGGATGAGCAGGCCGATCTGTCGGATTGGTAATTTCGTAAGTAAAGCCGTATTCCGGCCAAACATATTTAAGTTGCAGATTATCGATCTCATGGCTGCGAACGCTGCGCGCCCCCGCTTCTGTCGTGACAGCCATGACGGTCGTGGCGACGTAGCCAGCTAGAAATGCGATGCCCAGCAGTAACAACATCCGTGTTTTAGTCAGCAAAACTTGTTAGTCCTTTCCAAGTGTGTTTTTCTGCCTCTGCTAGCCTCTGTTAAGGCCGGGTCGGACGATCATAAATCTCAGCTGCTCCGCCTGATAGCGACGCATCAAAGACATACTTGCGGCCGCGCAGGGTGTAAACTTCAGCATTAAGCTCAGCGGGATTATCTTCATTGGTGCTGAACAGGATTACTTCGGCCTTTTGGTCACCGTCAAGGTCGACCACTTCCGCACCCTGCTCTCCAAAAAACGATCCCAACTGAAAAAACGCGCCCTTTTCAAAGGTAAACATTTCGATTGCCGCTCCACCGCCTTCAGTCGGATACCATGCCCCAACGGTTTTCTTACCGGGAGCAATTTCCCAAACCTTAGGGAGAATAAAGCCGGCCGATAATGCCCCAATTCGTTCGGAAGCAACGTAACGGCGCCCGTCTTTAAGGACAATCAGCCAGGACGGGCGGCGTGCATCGCCTTCAGCGACCCAAATGCGCTCAGTTTTTCCGTCACTGTCGATATCTTCCTCGATAAAATTCGAAGCGGCCTGCTGGACCCGAAAGGTCTTTTCAGGACCCAACAAACCGCTTTCCAAGACCAGCCAAAAGACGAGCGTGATCAAAATCACGACCCCAGCTGCGCGCACCGGAAACTTGCCGTCCACCATTTCAGCCGCCTCCTCAGACCTAGTATACCCAGATCGGAGGCAGAGACGCGGGAACGGTTCTTTTGGACACAGAGGGACGGTTCTCTTGTGCTGTTGGGATCCTGCAAGCGGGACAGCACAAGAGAACCGTCCCTCTGTGTCTTGCCTCTCAGAAGTTGATGTTATAAAACAGTCTGATAGCCCACTCTTTGACCCGGTCAGGTAAAAACCTGGCCAGGAACGGAAAACGCTCCGACATAAAGTCCCCAGCTGGATACCGCGTGGCTGGATTTTGGCTTCGGACGATTTTGAGTACCTTTTTGGCAATCACTTCCGGCGACGGTGCTTTTTGCAGATTAACGTCGATAGTCTTCCACGAAGCATCCGTCCATTTTTTGTAGGCCGATTCTTCTTTGCCACTAAACTCCGTAGCATTGTTAAAGTTGGTATTGATATCGCCAGGCTCAATCATCGCGACTTTAATCCCAAAAGGTCGGACCTCCTGCCGCAGACCTTCCGTAAATGCCTCGATCGCATGCTTGCTGGCCGCGTAATGGGTTTGGAACGGTATTACCAGCTTTCCGGCCAGAGAACTGACATTGATGATTAGCCCGCTGCCCCTTTGCCGCATCACGGGCAAAAAGGCCCTAATCATGCGCAGGGTCCCAAATACATTGGTTTCAAACTGCGCTTTGGCCAGTTCAATTGTGACATCCTCAATCGACCCATAAATGCCATACCCGGCATTATTAATCAAGACATCAATGTGACCAGCTTCTTGCATTACTTGCGCAAAACATTTCTTAACAGAACTGTCGTCGGTTACATCCAAACGCACAAATTTGATGCGCTGCGCTGCTTCCGGAGAAACCGGAAAAGGAATCGCACTCGTCTCCTTACGAGTGGTGCCCCACACATGGTAATTATTTTCTGCCAGCAGCTTCGCGATGGCAGCGCCAATTCCCGATGAGGCGCCGGTTATTAGCACATTCTGGTACTGTGTCATAATATTACCTTCCTTTCCAGATGATAAAAATCAAAGAAAATCCTGCCATACGGCAGGATCGCAATATTAGAATTGTCGCAGCAACCTAATACTTGATTCTCTTGCCAGTAATAATATGAACTGTCTCTTCCCCGATGTTAGTGGCATGATCAGCAGCCCTTTCCAGCCATTCAGCCACTTGCAGTAGCCAAATTGCCTGATTGACCTCTTTTTGACTAACTCCGGAGCCAACAATGGTAACCAGCTCTTCGGAAATAAGCTCATATAAGTCATCCGCTTCATCATCACGCTTGCAGACTGCTTCGGCAAGATCACTATTCCATTCGATGAATGCCTTCAAAGCAGCAGTCAGCATTTGAATCGCCAGAGCAGCTAATTGCGGAATATGAATCAGAGGCTTAATTAATGGATCTTTCTTGATTTTCAGAACAACAGAGGCGATATTGGACGCATAATCCCCAACGCGTTCCAGGTCGCTGGCAATTTTGACCATCGCGATCTGCCGTTTATATTCCATGGAGGTGGCCGGTTCATAAGCTGCCAGTCGACTGACTTCTTCCTCAATCACAATCTGGTAATTGTCGATCACATCATCTTGCTCAATTACCTTTCTGGCAAGCTCAGCATCTTGGTTACGAAGGGCCTGAACAGACAACTGAAGAGTTTCTTTTGCCGCTTCACCCATTTTTAGGAGAGCGGCTGATGCGCGATCTTTCTCTTTCTCTCCATTTATTGATATTACCATTCTACGGCTCCTCCCCAAAGAATTTTCGACGGAGTTTTCTTCACTACCTATTTTGGCATCGAATTAGTTATCTCCTGCTGACTGGAAAAAAAACATCTTTGCCACTAATGCCCTTAATAAATTTGGTATTGACATGGAACGCTAAGTAACTAGAAAGGAGATGCAAACATGGATCGATTCGCGCTAGTTTTGGTGATAATCGGAGCTTTGAATTGGTTACTAATAGGTCTTTTCCGTTTCGACCTGGTAGCCAGCATTTTTGGTGGGCAAACCACTGCTATAAGCCGCATTATTTATTCCATAGTGGGTCTTGCCGGCTTATATAGCATTAGTTTCCTCTTTCGGGAGCGAACCAAAACCGACTAGACTTTTAGTAACTATGGCGGAACTTTGGCGGGGGTATTTGGGGGCGGCTCCAATGGGACCGTTCCCCAAAGTTTATGTTTCTTTGACATAACGAAATGATGCTCCCAGCGGGACGAAGCCCAACGATTTTAGCAAATCGATGGTATCTGGTGCCACCTCTGGTCCACACGTCAGGGCGACCGCCCGGATGCCTTCCCCAGCCATTGCTTGAAAAGCCTGTAACAGTAATGTACGCGTAATACCTTCTTTGATAAAGTCCTGCAAAATGCCTAGCCTTAGAATATAAGCGATCTGGCGTGCCTCTGGATGTCCTTGGAGTTCATCCAGCCTGAACCAACAAGCGTCGCCAATTATATTGCCGTTTAGTAAAGCCGTATGCCTGCGCGTTAGCAGCGGCGCTTTTAATCCGATCGGCTCTTCCGATGCCACAGTGTTAAATTGTATTCCCGACCCTGGCAGGGCGATAAAACGTACTTTGGGTAACGCTGTGGCATAAAAAGTCTCCGGAATCTCAGCCGGATAGCGCCGGAATCCCTTCGCCAAAAGCAACTCATCCAATCGGAACCCCGACCAGCAAGCGCCTCTGGTCATGCCGTAAAAGGGGTACCCATTCCGGATCGGCCAAGCCACAATTCTATTAGCTCCGGACTGGTATAGACGGCTCAGCGCTTCACCCAGCAGAGCGTCCGCTATACTTTCAGACTCATTGCCAGCTGCGAAAATAACCCGTATTGATCCTTTGCCGCTGCCCCGCGCCTCCGTATAGTGTAAAAACCCGGTCACCCTCTTTTGGGAATCCAGCGCAACGATTAATTCTTGCGGGTCAAATTGGTAAAGGCCGTCATGAAGCGGACCATCCACTAAAATCGCACTGACAAAGTCCGGGATGGACACAGGCCAATGATACGGCAGCAGCGTACTCATTTCATTATAAATATTGACGATACCGGGCAAATAGGAGTCCCTGTAATGATCGACTGCCACAGACATAAAATACCGCCTTCCGTCCTCCGGACTTCTGCTAATATGTACGCAGGAAAGGCAGTTTTCCTGCACGTCCGAACGGAATAGCGGTATGTAGATTTTAGGCCCTCGTTCCATTTTGAGGGAATTGTTGAGGATACAAAAGCGGCGGCGCCTTATTTATCACAGGTTACCAATAGCTTATACTTTTCAGGTATGCGACCGGCAACCACATCAGTACGTGGTACGATCAATTTGCTCTGTGCCAGAACTGGATTGATCATGCCTGTAATGATCTGTGATTCGCCCGGCAGAGCCGTGGCCATTACCGTCCCGTTAGGGGCAATCAGCATGTTTCCGGACCTGGCATAGCGTTCTGCCGGAAAGCAGACTGCAAGATAGCAGCAATTTTCAGCTGCCCTGGTTCTGGCCAGCTTTTCGTGCAGCGGATAAAGCTCGCTGCTAATCCAGATAATTAGCTCCGCTCCTTGCAGCGCTGCAATGCGGGCGGGTTCAGGGATCAAACCCTCTTCGTCCAGGATAAAGGCTACTTTACCCAGCGGCGTCTGAAACACCTGATTCGTTCCTGGTTTTGGTGGCTCCTCGCCGCCATCATGCACTTTATCAGGTACGCGCTTGTTTGTCCTGCCATGCATTTTGTGATAAGTCTCGCAACGACCGTCTGGCAGAAAGAGCTTAGCGGACCCCTCCTGAGCGGCAGCGAGCGCAATCCCCTTATCAGCAGCATAGTAACCCGGATCGGTAATCCCATTGGCTTTCATGGAATCAAGACTGCTGAAGACGGCCAATTGTGCACCCAGTACACTGATGATCTCCGCACCATCCGATTCAGCGGCGCCTGCTCCAACGCTCTGGACACAAGCCGCCAACCATGGACTGATACTGGCCGCGGCAGTGAACCGCTGTTCCTGTTGTCCGGCGTTGATGGCGGCTAGCAGACCGTAAGTTTCCGGTCGGCGATCTTTAATGCAGGAAAAACCGGGGACAATTTCATCTTCTGCGGACTTTCCTAAATCTATTTCACAGATCAGGATTTCCTCGCGATCAGCAGAAGCTTCAAGGACGCGTTCCCCGGAAGGCGCTATAACACAGCTCCTCCCGCAGAACAGAATCGAGCGTCTTTCCAGCCCAATTTTATTGGCAGCCAGAAACCATACCTTGTTTTCCAGTGCGCGGGTCTGCACCATAAATTCGAATTGCGGATTGGTCAGTTTGGTCCGCTCTCCCCCGGACGATACCCAATTCGTTGGATCCAGGATAATCTCAGCCCCGCCCAGCTTTAACATCCGGGCAATTTCTGGCAAGCGCGCGTCGGCGCATATGAGCATGCCAATCTTACCTAAAGCAGTATCGAAAACCGGAAATTCACCGCCGCCGGAAAACCAATGTGCATCAAAATGCCATAAAAAAGACTTGCGCACTTTTCCGATCACTGCGCCCTGCGGTCCAAACAGGAATGCGGAGTTATATAGCCTGCCCGATGCCCTTTCTGGCAAACCCACTGCCAAATGGAAGCGATATTTACGCGCCAGTTCGGCAAAAGCGTTCATGACATAGTCCAATTCATCCTGCGTAGTGCCAGGCGCATTTTGATCTCCCAAATAATAGGAGGGATAGGTACATTCGGGTAACAATACCAAATCCGGCTTTTGCTCGGCTGCCTGATGAACCATAGCCACCGCATGTTCCAACGCCTGTGCGCTCTGCTGAATATTAAAAGCCGAAAGTTGAACTACTGCCGCCCTTAACATTTTCCAACCTCCAAGTAGTCATGTTCCTCGCTGACTATTACATTGCGATCTGAAGATAAATGCCGCAAGCCACCACTAACGCCAGCACACAACCGACTGGAATCCATGCCATACGCCATGATTTCATAAAATCGGCTTTGAGATACTCCACTGTACCTACCACGCAAACATGCGCCGGAGAAAGGATGTAACCCATCATTGAGGCATAATACATCAAGACGACTAAATACAGAAAGTCACTGCGTCCTGCCGCCGCTGACATCAGGATTGGCAACACAATGGCTACCGCCCCTTGATGCAGGCCAACGAAAAACCCTGTCAGAAATGGGGCCACGATCACCAGCAGTAATATGGAAGTACTACCCCCTGATAAGGTAGTTCTCAAAACATCAACTGCCGACGAGTGCAAAATAGATTTACTGAAAAACACAATTCCGGCAATCGCCGCTGCAATACCCCAGTTAATCCCGGGGATTACTCCATACCTTATGCGCCTGTACACCTCTGCAAAATATGATAGCGCTCCTGTTCCTATTCCTATTCCTGTTCCTGATTCTGATCTCGACGGCACTATTAAAACTGCCGCTACTATTCCGACAAAAATGCAAATAGAAAACGGCCATTGCAAGAAGCCAGCCAGCCCGAGGATAATGATGAATGGCGCACACGCCGGAATAAAAGTCCTGATGAACTGCCAGAACCGCTTCATAAGGGCTCCGGCGTTCGGCTGCCCAGACCCGCTTTCATGATCCTTTGGTGTAAACGAAGTGCCCCGAAAAGCCAGATAGGAGGCGATCACAAGAGACACCAGCGCGCCGACCAGCCCTGGCCATAAGATGTATGAGAAAGGCAAATTCACAAATTGTCGCGCCACGAGGTAGGGAGGGTAAAGCGGATAAAAGAAAAACAGAATATGCCTGAAAAAGATATTAGCCACGACTTTCTGCTCTCTTGACATCCCGACTTGATCACCGGCCGAATCTACAATGGGGGCGGAGAAAACGGCCGCCCCCGGCACATTCAAAAACCCGATCAGCGCTGGGACGACAATGGTAATAATTCTGGGATCACGCGCCACCCCTCTGATGCTGTCAGTGAGCTTCTCCAGTGCTCCCGACACTTTCATGGTATTGCCCAAAACGGTAATTAAAGCAATCGCAATGAGTAAATCATACCCGGATGGCATCAGAAAAGTGTCGACAAAGGCATTTTTCAAAACCTGCCAGGTATCTTCCGAAACGAACGCCATAATGATCGCCCCGGCCAGTGCGGGCAGACCCACATTGACTTTCTTTCGCACACCCACCAGAATAAGCAAAATGGCAATAATCAAGCCGATCATCGCAATCATGCTGTCTCAGTCCTCTTTCTCAAAAGTGCCCCAGACTACTGGTTTCTTGTCCTGAACCATAAACCGGCCGCGTGCGATAACATGCAGCACCTCAAGGTTCTGATCGAAAACAACCAGGTCCGCGTCACAATCATCTTGAATCCTGCCTTTTCCGTGGAGACGCTGACAATCCGCAACATTACTGGTGACAGTCTTTAATGCTGTTTCGAAAGGAATATCATACTGTCGAACAAGCCTGCGGAAAGTCTGCGTTAAAGCGCTCACCTTGCCAACGCCCATGCCGGCCAGTGCTCCGGAACTGTCAAACTTCGGCAGAGATCCATTCCCATCCGAACTCATTGTTACCTTCCGCCCACTCACCCCTGCTTTCAGCAGCGTGACAACAGCCTGACCAACCGTCGGACAATCGCGTTCTGCCTCGGATTCGGAAGCAGTCAGGTCTACATACCCGCCTGCCAAGCCAAACTTGACAGCCCATTTCAGGACTTCCTCATTCCTGTTCATATGTGTGGGAACAAATTGCTCTACTGGAATCTCGGTATTTGTGATAATTCTGAACAACATCTCCAGACCGCTGGGGCCTGCTCCGACATGCAGCGTTACTTTGCCGCCTTTGCCGGCCAGCATGCCTCCGACGCGTGCTTCCGCGGCAATACGGGCTAACTCATCCCGGGTAGGCTGCGCGGAACGATGATCCGCAATGGCAACTTCACCTACACCAATCACCTGCTCCAACAGCATAATATCTGACATGATTTTTCCGGTGACAGTCGGGGGAGGGACCTGATACGCGCCCGTAAGAACAAAGGCCGAAACACCCTCTTGAATGAGCGCGCGCGCTTTCACCAGCAAACGGTCAACATGGCGCGTAATACCGTCCGTTCCTAAACAGCCAATCACGCTGGTGACCCCGGCAGTGGTCAGATCACTGAGGTTTACTTCCGGAGTCATCGTCATGGGACCGCCTTCTCCGCCGCCCCCCAGCAAATGAACATGTTGATCAATTAAACCAGGCGTTACGATTGTCCCCCCCAGATCATGCTCGAGCACCGGACAGCCTGTGGCAGTCAGCTCGATTTGCGGAGCAACCTGCACAATTCTTCCTCCAGCCAGGAGCAGGTCCTGCTGACCAACTGGCTCGGGAGTGTATACCGTTGCATTCTTGAGCAGGGTCAACATGCGATGGCCTTCTTTCAATAATGATTAGAGTGCCGCATCAAAGCGGCCAGCGTGATTCTAGCTTTGTGACAAAGCCTCGGCCCACTCGAAAAACTCGGGTGCCAAACGCCTGTAAAACGGCATGAATCCCAATTGCCGATGCTCAATCTCGCGCAGATATAGTCCGACCTGCGGACTGATTTCTTCCGGAATGGCATCTTTCTCATGAAAAGCCCATGGCGCAATGGCATCAAAGCGTCGTTCTGTTTCGGCAATAGAATTCTTGAGACTGGCCATGGATTCCTCTATCATTCTACGCGGGACGCTATCCTTTGTTCCGGGCGGCATGAAATCTGTAATACGACAATCAGCATAGAGCAGGATTCGGCCGTCTCTGCCGGAAACGATCAACCAGTGCGAAGGACGTGCCCATTCATCCCTAATCGGAATGGCAGGAGGATCCGGATAGACAAAAAAGGCGCAATCAACGTTACTCCCGTTTTTCTTAAGCATCGGCCATGATAATACGGCAAAGTCCGGCATTTCTTCAATAAACAGCTCATGTTCTCTCAGGCGTTTGCGAATTTCGGCAATCGGCATGATGCGCATCGTTTATTCCTCCCTTTTTCTTGACCGCAGGGTGACATTCAACGAACTGCCTGGTACTTCCAATGCTTCCCGCCATAAATCGACCGGAATATATCTGGCGGAGTCACCTGTTCTGTTGCGGCCACTGTCGCAAATATATACACCGGTAAGCTCGCCCAGTTGATCCCTTTCCGTTCCGATTAGCGAAACGACGTGGTTGGAGAAACCATTGCCGTAGCAGTTCGGATTGTTCCAGAGAATACCGGCGTTCACCCCGGCCATGACCCCAAACCCTTTTTCGAATTCCTCGGCAGACTGAGCAACGGTTGACTCTTTAATAATGTGCCCTGGCAATCCCCACTCCCGCAATAGGCGATCCCGATAAGCAGCGTTGGTGGCACCAGACAGATAAGAGCGCGCGTCGACAACGCACAGCCCTTTTAGAGCGGCATAGTGCACCAACTCATCTTCACTGGTGCAAATACCGAAAAGCCTTAATGTATTGCGGCTTGAGACTATACCGCAGGTACCTTGAAAGCCCAGATTATTCTGGCCCTGGCGATATTCAAGCACCTCGGCCACTTTCTGAGGTTCACCGCAAAGTAGTACTTTCTCTCCGTCGGGATTGAGCGCCAACACTGACTTCCGAAGCGGAATCTCGCTTTCGTAAGAAAGGCGCTCCAACGCTTCCGTGTTTTTTTCCGGAAGAAAGAAGCCTGATTCTGAGATCGCCTGCTCGAGCTGTGCAATGCGTTCCGGCACCACCGCAAGCTCCGCCTGAGAAAGCTCTGGATGCGTACTGAATAAATTCGCCAGACAGGTTGACGGATCATCTGTCAGCAAGAAACGGCTGATGTTCTCTGTCGGAACAGTGGTTGCCCCTTTCAAAGCCCGCTCAGCATCAGCCAGCATCAACAAAGGATTTTCAAAAATGCGCACCGTATTGGAATCCTCATGCAAAAGAACGCCCCAGGCAGAATCGGAATTAGGAAGCGGATGTAGCCGTCCCTGTGAATCTACATTAGCGAAAAAGACCGGCACACCTTCTTCTGACCTGCCAAAAATAACCGGCTGACCATTAGAACTATAGAGGCACCCGTTTTCGCGATCAAAAGCGCGGGTGAGAATGTCGTCCCCCAATCCGGAACGACGGAAAGTTTCAGCGGCCTGCAAATTGTTGTCGTCGCGCAGTGGTCCTGGTAATTTGCTATCCGGCGCCAACCTGGTAACTACCGCGCTTATTTTGCAGGCTGTACCGCTTTCGTCGAAGTCCTGCAGTGTTTTTGATACGGCAATTTGCCCCGACTGCCGAAGCACCCCTGCCAAATTGGCAGTTCCTACGCTTAAAGGCATTGACAACCTCCTCCACGGCAGGTCGTGCAGGCGTTATGTATGCTCCTACCATTCTTGTTATTTATTTCCATTATAGCGTACGCAAAAAGGGGTTGTCAACCCCTTTTGAGCAATTGGGATGACAACCCCCAAGACAAGCCTTAGCGCAGCGAAACCTCCCGTAATCTGGGGTTATGATTGTATTGCCGACCGGCTTTCGCCATCGGTTGGCCATTGACTTTGACGATGTCTGCAGTATAATCAAATCTCCCGTGGTACAGGCTGCTGCCAATCCCATAGACATCCACCGGCACATCATATTTCTCAAAAATCCGGATCCGTTCCACATTAAAGCCGCCCGAAACCACGATCTTGACATGCTGAAAACCCTCAGCGTCCAAAGCTTCTCTGACCTTCCAGACCAAAAGCGGGTTTACTCCGGTTCCGCCGTAGCCAATCCCGATGCCAGCGTGGCGTTGATACTCTTCTGTGACACGCCCGTCGGCCACCAGTTTTCTAATCGTCTCGTCAAACATATTTTCCGCAGTATCGAGCCGCACGCCCCACAACTTCTTACCAAGGGCGCGCGCACTCCTTAGCGAATCCGCAACGCAGTCATTCGTAAAGTCGACTAGCGCGATGCGATTGACGGAAGGATCTACATACCGGTCAAACGCTTTAAGCGCTTCGACACTATCCCCGCCATAACAGGCAATCAGGGAGTGCGAAATCGTTCCCAGTGCAGGAGCCTGGTCAATATGAGCCATTGATTCTGTGCAGACCGCATTGAATCCGCCCACCATCACGCCATGGCCGTCCAACTCCTGAGCCGCATAATGATCATAACGGTCGGCCATGAAGATCAGTTGAGTGCCCGGCCGCACGATCTCTCTGATTTCCCGGGCATTAGTGGCGGCGCGCGTGGCACGGGCCAATAGCCCAAGATACAGCGATTCCAAAGCAGCAAAGTAATTATAAGGCCCCTCCAGCGTCATAACTGTTTCCCAGGGAGCCACACTATCGCCATCGCTCAGTGTCTTCAAAACAACTTTGGTTTTTTGCTCTGCTGTCAGACAATGCTTCAGCAATTCTCTGACATGATCCACGCCGCAGACTATCGCCGGATTGCGCTGAAAAATCTGCATCACAACGTGAGGATTCTTCCCGTCTTGCGCCAGAATATCAGCCGCCCGTTGAAAATAGACTGCCGAGTACTTCCCGGTCAGCAACCCCTCAAGATCCAGTAATGTTGGTATCCCTTTTGTCATTATCTTACCTCCGCAAAGGACAGCTTCCTGTCCTGAAAGTCAACCGTCGCCAATTGGCAGCGTTTTGCCTAATTCCTAAAAATGTACTAAATGGGTAAATAAAACTATTAAGAAAAGTCGCAGATTGCCGAAACTTATATATGAGTATGTAATCGGGTTTTTCACCTTTGGTTTAGTGTGTCTTGACATATGAGGCTGCAATCAAAACTCTGCTACCGTTTATCCCACACCATCGTACCATTCCGACTAGTGAACAACAACCAATTTTAATTAGCAGTCTTCAAACCGATAATCACAGTGATAGCTGAGTTGTGCAGGTGATATCATGAGCGCTTTCAGGTTTAGGAAAAGTGCGATTTCTTCATCCCACTACCCGGGCATCCCATTGGGCTGGTTGTTTAAAAACACTGAGGAAACTCTGGCATTGACAGATACTGATTTTCGAATCATAGATCACACGCAGGCCTTCGGTCATTTGCTATCTATATGTCCAGAATTACAGCCCAAATTGGATGCTTTTTTTGATCAGAATAAAGGCGTAGCTGCAATTGAGCGCTTCCCAATGACGCTTTCCTATGGCGGACCTTCCGGGCTCGTCAAATATCACTGCACTTTAGAGCTGGTTCCGCTGCAAATTGGGCGCATTAAAAGACGCCTGGGCCGACCTGAAACGACCGGCTATCTACTTAGAATTGAACCGCTGGAAACAACCGCATCGGGCGCTGACG
>ENA-UOOR01002144-UOOR01002144.1-fermentation-metagenome-genome-assembly--contig:-NODE-2144-length-20894-cov-2.773406_pt1 | contig 20894 bp, 17 predicted proteins | sample MGYA00245780_ERZ724029 | MGnify/ENA primary metagenome ERZ724029 (study PRJEB28704, sample SAMN03018315) | fermentation metagenome | biome: anthropogenic terrestrial biome; feature: soil; material... | reverse complement strand
ACCAGGAACGATAGGGACAGAATTGGCGCATCCGGCTGCAAAGTAGCTACGGCAAAAGCAATCATGAGGATAATACTGCCATTGGCGAGCAACCCATGACCTTTGAGAGTTATGGGGCGCTGACTCATGCGGCGATCTAGCTTAGCAGCTGCAATTAAGCTACCGCTGAGGGTGATGCCGCCGACTATCAGTGCTAATTGGCTACTCAGCTTATTGAAAGCAGCCATCTTACCGTAGCCTTCAATAATCTCAGCAGCAGCGACCAACGCCGAAGCGCCGCCGCCTAATCCGTTGAGCAGGGCTACCATTTGTGGCATCTGAATCATGGTGGCCTTTACGCCCATCACATAACCGATGACACTACCGATAGCGATGGCTATCCATAGCAAAGGTACGCTGAGAATGTCGTTACTCCAGAGAACTAGAAGTACGGCAGCCAGCATACTAAAAGCGCTTAGTCGGATACCCTGCACTGCGGTCCGGGGAGAACTCATCAGCTTGATGCCAAGGAGGACCAGAGCCGCCAGAATGATAGAGACTGTTATATATACTGGATCCATCTCGACACCTCGCTATTTAGCTTTAAACATTCTTAGCATGCGGTCGGTAACAACAAAACCGCCTACTAGGTTGATACAGGCTAGAATAATGGCTACAAAACCCAGAAGCTTACTACCAGAGGTTACTGCGAGCGCAGTTGATACCAAAGAACCTAAGATAGTGACGCCGGAAATGGCGTTGCTGCCCGACATTAGCGGGGTATGCAATAGCGAAGGAACCTCGCTTATCGCTTTATATCCGAGCCAGGTGGAGATTGCGAAGACCACTATTAGCCAAAGTGCGTCCATTATTAGCGCCACTCCTTACCTATTAGTTGAGACCTAATGCTTCTTTTGCTCCAGCATGCACTAATTTGCCATCTTGACAGACTAGCGTAGAAGCGGTGATTTCGTCGTTCATATCGATAACAATCTTGCCATCCTTGATGAAGTTGCCGATGAAGTTGAGAATATTCTTGGCAAACATGGTTGTAGAGCTAGCAGGCATCATACCAGGAATATTCTTAGTACCTTCAATGCTGACGCCATATTTCTCAATGATTTCGCCGGCAACAGTTAGTGCGCAGTTTCCGCCTTGGTCAATAGAGACGTCGACGATAGCAGAGCCTGGCTTCATATTCTTGACCATTTCTTCAGTAACCAGAATCGGAGCGATACGGCCTGGGACTAATGCGGTACAAATAACAATATCAGACTTGACGATAGTATCGTAGAGAGCTACTTGCTCTTTTTCTACCCATTCCTTAGGCAAAGATAATGCATAGCCGCCTTTGCCAATAGCAATTTCGGCTGGTACGCTGGTCTCAATAGTCTTGGCGCCTAAGCTCCTGGCGTGTTCAGCTGCCTCAGGACGAATATCAGCGGCGTGAACAACAGCGCCTAGTCTCTTAGCGGTTGCAATAGCCTGTAGACCAGCAACACCGACACCTAGTACGGTTACATTGGCCGGAGCAAGCATACCGACGGCCGAACCGATCATCGGTGCAAACTTAGGTAGGCGGTTAGCTGCCATTAGAACAGACTTATAGCCGGCAACTGTGCTCATGGAGGTCAGAGCATCCATAGCCTGTGCACGTGAGATTCTTGGGATACCGTCTAGTGTAAGAGCAGTTACCCCTGTAGCAGTTAGGTTCTTCGTCATTTCGTGGTTGACCGGAGCAGCCGGGTGCAGGAAGGTAACTATTACCTGGCCCGCTCTTAGCATATCGACTTCATGTTTGCCGATTTCAGAGTTGAACAGTGGCTCTTTGACCTTCAAGATGACATCTGATTTTTGGAAAACCTCTTCAGCGCCGGCAACCATTGTGGCTCCTACTGCCTGATACTCGTCATCGCTGAAATACGAACCGAGGCCGGCACCTTTTTCCACTAGTACCTTAGCCCCGTTTGAGATCATCTTCTTGACTGTTTCCGGAATAGCGGATACACGTCGCTCGCCCGGCATGATCTCCTTAGGAACACCAAAAACTAAGCCTTGAAACTGCATCGAACAAGACCTCCTCGATATTTACCTGATAACTAGCCTTTCTTCTGGGCTGTCATCGGATTAGTAAGCGGCACCTACATAAGTATGTAGCTTGTCCGTCCACCAATTTCAACTTCTACATCAAGAGAAGGTAATCCTTCCTGCAAAAACCGATTTGATCACGGTATTTACGCACTTGATGCATAGTCGGTTAGTGTCTGCTAACTACCTATCCCAGTGCTGTTCGCTTTATAGCCTATCGGAGCTGCGCATACTTGCGCAACGCCTCATTATTAAGGATTTGAAACCAGGGGCAGTAGGTCCCAGGTACGTTCTATTCTAAAATACTTTTCCTTGAAAATAAGGCAAACTCCAGAGGAAAGTGCACAATACTGCCAGTGTTAGTATGCACAGGTTGTTAGCAGGAAAGCGTTAAGCAATGGAGAAAGGAATAGCATCATCATAGCGGAGGTTTTTATGACAAATAAGCGCATGCTACGCGGCATTATTGCTATAGCTTTCCTACAAAACCTGGCCATGACATCTGCTGGTGGCATCATCCCTGTCTACTTACAGACTTTAGGCGCTAGTGAGCTACTAGTAGGTATCTCGTTCGCCTGGTTCTCTTTGGTAAGAGGGCTCTCCAGCTTAGGTTCAGGCCAAATAACCGACCGTCTTGGTCGGCGTTCTTTACTTAGTCTTTCCCTGGCTGGCTTTGCCGGTGCCAACCTTGCCTATGCTTTGGCCCAGAACCCAGTTCAAATTACGGCTCTACGAATTCTGCAAGGTCTAGCAGCCGGTCTATATTGGGTCGTTATTCTTTGTATGGTAGCCGACGCCAGCAACCCCTATGAGCGGTTACGCAATATGACTATTTTCAATATCTTCATTGCTGTAAGCGGTATCATTGCTAACTGGATGGGTGGCTTTATAGCCGAGGCGATCTCACCTCGCTTTGTGTTTCTCCAGAGTGGATTAATTTTCATTGCAAGTACTGCCTTTGCCCTGAAGTTTTTTCGGGAGGAGCAGCATAAGCAACGCAGCAAGGTTGCCGGCAAGTTTAGTCTCAAGGCACTCCTGCAAGTCACCAGTGCTGTTAAACTGGTCAGCCTCTTAGCAGGTATCGGCATGGTCGCCGAAACGATCAATTCAATGGGTATGTCGCTCTATGTTTACAGTATGGGAGGCGGCTATCGCGACGTAGGCCTAATTGCCGGTCTAATTGTGGCTAGTGGATTAGTCTGCCAATTGCTTGCTCCTACTTTGAAGCAGAAACTGGGCAGTCGCGGTATCATTCTTATGGTCTATGTGATCAATGCCCTGTTTCTGCTGCTTCTGTTCTGGCAAAGAACTTTAGCAGCTGCCTATCTCCTCTTCCCCATTATTGGTGGTCTTTTTACACTTACCAATTTGACATGGCTTTCTTTGGCCCAAGATGCTGCTGTTGAGGGCCAGATAGGCGTTGCTACCGGCTTCTACCGTGGCACCCTTGACCTGACCAATGTGGTTTATTATCTCGCTTTCGGTGCCTTGAGTAGTCGCTTTACCGTTGCGCCTATGTTACCGGTAGCTGCCTTGGTTTTATTGCTACTTTCCCTAGCCGCACAGCGTCTAGCCATAGAACAGCAGTCGGTAGGGCCAACTCCTCAGTTACAGCAACTAACAACCGGCAAGAGAGCACTTTAGAGCAAGCAGTATCTACGGCCCTAATCAGTTCTATTCTTCTTCATCTATGATGTCCTCGGGTAAAATCAGCATCAACTGCTCGCGAGACAAATGCGTTTCATTGACTAGGCGCACTGCCTGTTTACGAATGCCACGTTCAATCAAATTGCGTACCAAGCGAGCGTTGCCAAAGTTTTCCGGTTCAAACTGATAGTGGTCAAAGAGAATGCGGGCAAGTTTGTTCCTGGCCTCAGGTGACAGTCTGTATTGACGTTTACGAAGCATCAGCTCAGCGATAGCAAGCAGTTCTTCGATACGGTAATCTTCAAATTCAATGATAATAGGGAAACGGGAGCGTAGACCCGGGTTAGTTTCAATGAACTGATGCATCTCTTGCCGATAGCCAGCCAAAATAATAATCAGTTGGTCTTTGTAGTCTTCCATGGCTTTTACCATGGCATCGATGGCCTCTTTGCCGAAGTCCTTCTCGCCTCCTCTGGCCAGCGAGTAGGCTTCGTCGATAAACAGAATTCCCCCAAGCGCTCGCCGAATCTGCTCGCGCGTCTTTTGGGCTGTATGCCCAATGTACTCTCCTACCAAATCGGCTCTCTCGATTTCAGTCAGCTGCCCTTTCGGCAGTACACCCATTTCCTTGAAGATGCGCCCTAGCAAACGCGCTACCGTTGTTTTCCCAGTACCCGGATTTCCCTTGAAAATCATATGTAATACCATGGGCTCGGTCGCTAGATGCTGTTCTTCGCGACGTTTTTGGATGTGAATAAAGGCCTGTAATTCCTTTACCAGCTTTTTAACCTTGGTCAGGCCGATTAATGACTCTAGTTCTGCCATTATCTCCGCAAGCGAGGCTTGCTTTTCGGGCTGTATAGGTGCAGGCAACGGGTTACGAGGTACTATACCGCGTGGTCTTGGCCCTCCTCCTACCTCTACTTCGCGTAGCAGGCGAAATGCCTCCGCTACACTGATCTTTCCTTGCTCGAGTAGTTGCGCAACCTCGTCGTAGCTAGCCGGATGGTGAGGCACAATTAAAGGTGGTTCTTGCTTCATGTTCATCCCTCCTGGCAAAAGGCTCTGTTTAAGCTTATGCCATAATATCGCACAAAGTGCGCTTGGGAAGTGAGATATGGGGATATGGGGATATGGGAGATGAGATATGGGAAATAGGAGGTGGAAGGTGGGAAGGGAAGGCAAGAAAACTGCCTCGATGCTTCGAGGCAGTTTTTGGGTTCTACTCCGTTATTTCTTCCAGCAGGTTTAGCTCAACCGGCCGAAAGGGTGCTACAGTAGAGATAGCATGTTTATAGACGAGTTGTTGTTTCCCATCAGCCTCTAGGATCAGAGTGAAGTTATCAAAGCCGCGCAGTACGCCTTTTAGCTGATAGCCATTTACCAGGAAAATAGTCACCGGCACATTCTCTTTACGCATCTGGTTCAAAAAAGAGTCTTGCAGATTAATGCTTGGCTTGGTCAAAGCGTGGCCCCCTTATTCTCTCTACCTTCCTAGTTATTTTATACTATTTTCCATTTATCTGCAACTATTTGTAGGATTTCTTTGACAACTGCAGCGGATGTCCGCCCACTACCTAGCTGAACCCAGCGCACGCGCGGGTCAGCACAAAACCAAGTGAGTTGCCGCTTAGCATAGCGGCGCGTGCCTTGTTTTAACTTATCCATGGCTTCACCTAAAGATTCTTCTCCCCCTAAGTAAGCAAAAAACTCTTTATAGCCAATAGCCTGGCTGGCGATGAAGTTATCATCCAGACCTTTGGCTAGCAGATCTTGAGCTTCAGCCAGTAAGCCCTGCTCAACCATCATATCCACCCGTAGGTTGATGCGCTCATAAAGCTCTTCCCGTGGCCGATTCAAGCCAATCATAATCAGATCATAAAACGGGTCGAGCTTATCTGTCTGCTGCTCCCAGAAAGAAAGGGGCTGCCCCGTTGTTTGGTATACCTCTAGAGCACGAATAATGCGCCTTTCGTCATTAGCATGAATGCGCTCGGCTGCTATCGGATCAACCTCCGCCAGCCATTGATACAGCGCCTGTAACCCTGCTTCTCGCGCTTGCTGGCGTAGCTTGGCCCGTAGGTCCCAATCCGTATCGGCGGGGATAAAGTTATAAGGGTCAATTACAGCACGCGCATAGAGCCCAGTCCCACCAGCCAGAATAGGTAAGCGGCCGCGGGCTGTGATTTCGTCGATTTTCTGGCGCGCCAACGCTTGATAGTCGGCTACACTAAATGGCTCCCCCGGATCCACAACATCAATTAGATGATGTGGCCGTACCAATATTCATACCTCGGTAAATCTGCATCGAATCGGCGGAGATTATCTCGCCATTTAGCTCATGGGCTACTTTAATAGCAATATCCGTTTTCCCTACAGCCGTAGGGCCAACAATAACTAGTAATTTATGCATCAGTAAACCTCCCATCAAGGGTGGAAAAGTCGAAATAGCTGTTCAGCACTAAACTCGAGGGCTGTTGGCCTACCGTGGGGACAAGTGAAAGGTAGTTTGCTCTGCCATAGTTGATCTAAAAGCCCCACCATTTCGGCCGTATGCAAGCGCTGCCCAGCCTTGATGGCCCCGGCACAGGCAAGACGAATCAGCACGCGTTCACGCTTCTCATCTGGCTTCAAGCCACTCCATCCCTCACCCCAATCAGCAAGCAAGTCAAAAAACTCGTCTGGCTTAAAGCGTGCCCGATAAACATCAGGTATGCTGCGTAGAGCCCATGTATTACCACCAAAGTGCTCAACCTCAAAACCGATCGCTGCTAGCTCGGCTTGGGCATTTTCTAGCACGATGGCTTCCCGCCCACTTACCTCCAGTGTATAGGGCACTAGAAGTTGAGTGACAACGCCGCCTCTGGTAGGCTGGTTTGTCAGTCGCTCGTAGATAACGCGCTCATGCGCGGCATGCTGGTCAACTATCCATAATCCCGAATCACGCTCAATCACAATGTAGCTTGCGAGCACCTGGCCCAAAACTTTGTATGGCAGGGTGCTTTCCTTAGCTTCCGCATTGGTTACAGTGACAACATCCGCCGGCTCAGCAATGCTTACAGTCGGCCATACTTCCTTATGATGATAAAAGCTAATGGGAACATCCGGCTGTTGAATCGGTACAGTTGCGGCAACCTCGTTTTTTGCCTGAAGTTCATTGCTAGTAAATCCTTGTGCATAGTCATGTGGTATTGCTTGTCTTGCAGACGTGCCTGTCCATTGTACGCCTGCTGCCGCTGTGGTAGTTGCTGCTTGCTGAAGTGCGTCCCGTAAGGTGCGTAGGACGATGGCGGCAATTTGCCTCTCTTCGCTCAGCCTGACCTCGATCTTAGCTGGGTGTACATTCACGTCAACCATGTTATGCGGCAGGCTTAGCTCCAGAAAAGCAAGCGGATGGCGTCCGTTCGGCAGCAGCGAACGATAGGCCTCTTGTAATACGACCGATAAAGAACGACACTGCACCAAGCGCCCATTAATAAAAAAAACTTGGTCACGCCGATTGTTACGAGTTAGTTCAGGGCGGCTAATCAGGCCTGCTACTTTTAGTTCTGCGGTCTGTCGCTCCACAGAGATCATCTTTTCAGTTACTTCGCGGCCATAGATAGCCAACACGGCATCGCTCAACTTAGCATTGCCGGGAGTTTCTAGCACTATGCGGCCGTCCTGAGTAAGGCGGAAAGCAACCCCCGGTGCAGCTAGGGCCAATTTAGCAACCAAGTCGCGCACGCGCCCTGCCTCGGCCACCGGTGACTTGAGAAACTTATGACGCGCCGGAGTATTATAGAAAAGATCAGTTACCATGATTTGGGTGCCAGGTGGTGTCCCCCAAGGCGAGCTGTTTCCTCCGCGGACAATGATTTTGTAGCCTACGTCACTTGCTGGCTGGCGCGTTGTTAACTCTACTTGGGCCACGGCAGCAATGCTGGGAATCGCTTCACCACGAAAACCCAAAGACTCTATGCAGAAGAGGTCACTGGCCGTTTTTAGTTTGCTGGTTGCATGTCTGAGAAAGGCCAGCTCGGCATCTTCCTTGCTCATGCCGCTACCATCATCACTAATAACGACTTTGTCCAAACCACCGTTCTCTATCTCAATATCGATGCCTGTAGCGTCGGCATCAAGGGCGTTTTCCGCCAGTTCTTTGACGATGGATGCCGGCCGTTCTACTACTTCGCCTGCGGCAATTTGGTTAGCAATTGCCTCCGGTAACACCTGAACTTGGGCCATGCTACTCCCCTTCCTCTTTATACAGACGGTGCCATTCAGCTATTAGGTTAAGAGCCGCCAGTGGCGTAAGTTGGTTTGGGTCAAGCTCTGCCAGCTGCTCAATGATTTGCTGATGACTTGCCGGTACTTGCTCAGTCGTTGCTGCTGCTTGCGTTGCAGTTTCATCAAGCATGAAATCTCCAAAAGTGAGCTGTAATGCGCCTACTTCTGCAGGAGAACGTTGTTCAATGCGCTGCAAGATTTGCCTGGCTCGCTGCACAACCGTCTGCGGTAATCCGGCCATCTTTGCCACATTCAGGCCATAGCTGCGGTCAGCTCTACCAGGAATCACGCGGCGTAAGAAGACCAGCTCTCCCCTCTCTTCAACAACCTGACAGCAAACATTACGTACTCGTGGCAAGCGCTCAGCCAACCCAGTCAACTCGTGATAGTGAGTTGAGAATAGCGTTTTGACCCCTAATTGGTGATGGGCATATTCAATAATGGCCCAAGCCAGAGCCATCCCGTCAAAAGTACTTGTGCCTCTCCCCAGCTCATCAAACAGAATTAAACTATTTTGAGTCGCTTCGGTGAGAGCGACCTTGCTTTCCAGCATCTCCACCATGAAAGTGCTTTGGCCCGAGAAAAGATCATCAGCAGCTCCAACACGTGTAAAAATGCGATCGACCAAACTGATCCGGGCCGATTCGGCCGGCACAAAACTGCCCATTTGAGCCATTAGCACGGTCAAAGCCACTTGGCGCATATAGGTCGACTTCCCGCCCATATTGGGCCCGGTGATGATCAGCACTTCTTTGTCATCCAGATCAAGATCATTAGGTACGAATTTATTACGTCCTACTACCTGCTCCACAACCGGATGGCGACCCCCAACAATGTACATCTTCCCGTCATTAGTTACCTGTGGACGTACGTAACGGTTGCGTATAGCCGCTTCCGCCAATGATTGTAGGCAATCAAGCGCAGCGATCAGAACGGCGTTTTGCTGAATTGCAGGCACAAAAGTGGCCACCCGTTCGCGCAGTTCAACAAAAAGCTCATACTCGAGCAAGCGCTGTTTCTCTTCGCCGCCTAGAATCGCATCCTCCTGCGATTTCAGCTCATCGGTGATATACCTTTCAGCGTTGACTAAGGTCTGCTTGCGTACGTAGTGTGGCGGTACTTGAGCAACATTGGCTTTGGTAACTTCCAGATAGTAACCAAAGACTTTATTAAAGCCAACCTTAAGCGACTTAATACCGGTTTGTTCTCGTTCGCGTGCTTCAAGCTCGGCCAACCACTGTTTGCCACCCTGGGCGGCATGACGCAGTAGATCTAGCTGCTCATTATAGCCGGGTGCGAAGATACCACCCTCTCGTAAACTGAGCGGTAGATCATCTCGCAGAGCTCGCCTCAGCTCACCGGCTAAGTCTGGCAACAGCAGTAACTCACTTGCTATTGCTCGTAACTGCGGAGCTTGCAGTTGCTCAAGTAAGGCCAGCAGCTTGGGCAAGAGGCACAAGGTAGAGCCCAGCGCCTGCAAGTCCCGTGCGTTGGCAATGCCAGTGGCTACCCGGCTAGCCAAGCGCTCTAGGTCATAGCAATCTTTGAGATAGTCGCGCAAGCTAGCGCGTCGCAGGTTATCTTGGCTAAGTTCATCCACCGCTTCCAAGCGGCTATTAATAGCATGAACTTCATATAGAGGACGAGTAATCCATTGCTTCAGCTCGCGTGCTCCCAGAGCCGTTGTCGTATAGTCTAACACTGATAACAGCGACCCAGCACTACCTTCGCTACGTGCCCCCTTGAGCAATTCAAGGTTGCGGCAGGTTGCGGCATCCAGGTGCATGATATTAGCCACTGCGAGCTTTTGAGGTAGACGTAAATGGGGCAAGTTATGTTGCTGCATTTGCTGCAAGTAATATAGGGCAGCACCTAGGGCTTGCAGAGCCGCCGTTGGCAAGTCTTCCGCCGGGGTAACCCCATACTGAGTTAAATAGAGCTGCTGTGCTTTGGCCAGTGAGAAGTTATCTGCCGCCCAGGGTGTGCAGGCCGTAACCCCTGCTAATTGCGCCAAACGCGAGATGGGCTCATCTTCTGCCAAGTTGTCGGCCAGCACTAATTCAGCCGGAGCGAGCCGCAGGAAATCGTCAATTAGCTGGTTCGGCAGACTGCTGCCCGAGTATGCGTCCGCCAATACCTCCCCCGTGGAAAGCTCTATTAAAGCCAGGCCATAGCTACCAGAGACACGGCACAACGTTGCTAAGTAGTTAGGTCGATCACCTTCTAGCATAGAGGCGTCGAGCAGGCTACCCGGTGTAACGATACGTACCACCCGGCGCTCTACCAGGCCCTTGGCTTGGCTGGGGTCTTCCACTTGTTCGCAAATAGCTACTTTCTTGCCTTGCACGATTAGTTTGGCAATATATGTGTCGGCGGCATGATAAGGAACTCCGCACATGGGTACGCGCCCAGCTGGTCCGGCATCGCGTCCAGTTAACGCAATCCCCAGCAGGCGGGAAGCCTCTTCTGCATCGTCCATGAACATTTCATAGAAATCGCCTAGGCGAAAAAAGAGGATACAGTCTTGGTGCAGAGCTTTTATATCGAGATATTGTTGCATCATGGGCGAGTATTCCGCCATAGTCTTCTCTCCCCTTACCCTTTCTTTATAGTATAACATTTACTAGTTGACAAAACTTGCGTATCAAAAAGCCCCACGGCCATGCCGTGGGGCTGCGATGCGTTTGCCTAGGTTAAGAACGTTGTGTTTGCTCGCGTAGTTTCCAGTCGTACCAGATTGGGCTGGCGATGAAAATAGATGAATAGGTGCCAACCACAATTCCCACTACCATTGCTGTGGCTAGAGGCCTCAGCGTAACGCCTCCTAGTAACAAGATAGAACCAATGGCCAGGAGAGTCGTGATTGAGGTACTAATGGTACGAGAAATGCTTTGTTGTACGCTACGATTGACCAGTTCTCCAAGGTCGCTGCGGCGCTTAGACTGTTGCAGGTTTTCACGAATACGGTCGAAGATGACGATGGTGTCGTTGATCGAATAGCCAACGATAGTCAAGATAGCAGCAATGAACTCACTGTTGACTTCGATTTGGAAAACAGCAAAAACGCCAACGACTAATAGCACGTCGTGCAAGAGAGCCACGATAGCCGAAATGGCAAACTTGAATTCGAAGCGCCAGCTAATATAGATGACCATACCTACGGCGGCCAGGGCAAGTGCCATTAAGGCCTGCTTCACCAATTCGACGCTGAAAACTGGGTCAACTTGCGCTGGAATTTGTGAGGTCAGGTTAGGCCACTTGGCGCGGAAAGCGTCGAGGACTTCACCCAGTTTTGCTTCATCCAAGATCTCAGTTCGCACCTCGACCTCTGTACCGGATGTCCCGAAAGAGCGGATACTAGAGCTTTCTAGGCCAAGGGGTTTCAAAACCTCGCGCACTTCACCCGTAGTGAAGCTTTCTTTCAAGTCTAGCTCAATGATCGTACCACTCTTAAAATCGATGCCTAAGTTGAAGCCGCGCAGGAGTAATGTTACTAAGCCGATGGCGATTAGTAATAGCGAAAGTCCATAGAAGCGTTTTCGCAATGCAATAATGTTCATTTTGCCACCTCCCCTACACCTAGTAGAAGCTTCGATTTGGTTAGATTAGCGCCAACCAGCAGATTGATCAACCAGCGAGTGAATACGACTGCTGTGAACATGCTGACTACGATACCGAGAGATAAAGTCACGGCAAATCCACGGATGGGGCCTGTACCGAAATAATAGAGTACACCACCGGCGATCAGGGTTGTTACGTTTGAGTCTAAAACAGTAAGCATAGCGCGCCGGAATCCGGCCTGTACTGCCGCTCTCAAACTGCGTCCCTGCCGTAATTCATCTTTAATACGCTCAAAGATAATAACGTTGGCGTCAACCGCCATACCAATGCCCAGAATTAAGCCGGCGATGCCCGGTAGAGTGAGCGAGGCACCGATAATATTCAGCAGCCACAGGGTCAAGAACGTATAGAGCACAAGTGCGAAGTCGGCCAAGAGGCCAAACAAGCGATAAGCAAACAGCATATATAATAAGACCAAACCGACGCCAATTATGCCGGCATAGACACTCTTCTCCAGCGATACTGCTCCCAGAGTAGGCCCGACGGCCCTGAAGTCTCGTATCTCTAACGCTACGGGCAGAGCACCGGAGCGTAGCATAATAGCCAGATTACGTGCTTCCTCTAAAGTCGGTATACCGGTAATAACACCTTGGGCACCGATGGCCTCCCGAATACCTGGTCTAGAAATGGGCGCACCATCGAGCGTGATGTAGAGGAAACCGCCAACGTTGGCCGATGTATACTCGTACATCTTGTCGCCGCCCTCTTCATCGAGCTTTAGCTCAACGTAGGCACCACCACCTTGTTGGTCAATCTGCTCGCGTGCATCACGTAAGTTCTTGCCCGATAAAAACACATTGCCTTCCATATCGCGGAACTCTAGCAAGGCGGTCTGCCCCAAGATCTCCAACACTTTTTCTTGGTCATCACCCTCTTTTTCACCATACTCAGGCAAGGCAACGCGAATGCGGTTACCTCCTTCACGATAAATCTGCGGTTCAGATACTCCCAAACTATTTACGCGGTTGCTGATAATAGCAACTGCTCGGTTCATAGCATCATCATCGATTTTGGGCGAGCCTTCTGATGCTACTGCTTCCAGCAGCACAGAAACTCCGCCTTTGATGTCTAGACCTAGCACAATGCTGTCAGTCAGAGGCTTGTACGTAAAGTAGATAACCCCTCCTAGGACTGCTATGATAGCTAGTAGTCCGATTAGACAACTATATCTCTTTTCCATCCCGCGTCACATCCTCCCTTTCCCCTAATTGGCCTAACATCTAGTATAATTGCAGTTTCTCGAGCCTGTCAATCTTAGTAAACTAGATTAACGTATTTTAGGAAATCTGCAAGAGATTTTAGTGGATATTAGCAAGGAAACAAATCCTTAATATTCGTCATAACCCGCAATAAGCAGCTCGGAATAACAAGAAATTCTCACTATACAGATAACTATGGCCTGCATTTTGGTCTATGGATTGTAAAATAAACTAGTAATAACCATTTTGGGCTGATAGACAAGCTTGTTTGCCTGATTTTTTATCGCCCTAGTGCTAATTTAGCATGAAAGAGTTACTGATTTGTAACTTTTTGGGATTGATTATTGAGTTAATTGACATGATTGTTTCTTGCTTGAGCTATCTTACTTATTGTATTTTGTATACAAAATGTTGACTGATAGGAATAACTATCCTATAATCGAAGTATCAAAGCACAGAGAGGTGAGCCATTAAATGAAGCTTCTAATTGCTCTTCTAGGATTCGGTCTTCCGTTATTCCTGTTCACCGAAAGTGGCCGACTTTTCGACCGCAATGCTCAAAAATAGATAAGCAGATAAGAAAAGGCCTTCGCCAGCGCGAAGGCCTTTTCTTAACTGCTTCTTTTGTTTGTTTTCGCCTAAAGTATCCTAGAGTTGTTGATAACGATAGAAAAAGTTGCATCTAGCACACTAGCAGCTCTACGGCACATTACCATACGGGTTAGAAAAATCTCGAAGTAATCCATTATCGAGCTTACTTGCGAGTCAATAGTCAATTCCAAAGTCAGGAGGCGCGTTGTTTCATCAACCCGCAAGAAGGAATGCGTGGCGGCATAATTGACTCGGTCGTGAATATCAAAGGTAGCTATATCGTGGTTGCGCACTCGTGAGCGATGCACATCAGATTTATCGGCCAAGATGAGGGCAGCTGCTACCTGGTTTACCGGCTCACCATATTCCTCTTCATGATTGCCGATCGCAGCACAGATGACTGCGACTTCTTCATATGGCATACTCATTGTCTCTAGCATGTGCATCGCAATCATAGCGCCTGTTTGTCCGTGTTGCTGGCGGCTGATAACGTTGCCGATGTCATGTAAATAACCAGCTATTGCCGCAAGCTCGCTTTGTCGCTCGTCAAAGCCTAGCCGCTGCATGATCTGTAGCGCAATGGTACCCACCAAAGTGGCGTGGCGAAACCCGTGTTCTGTGAAGCCAAGGGCCCCTAAGTGCTCATGCCCCAAACGTAGATAAGTTTCTACCTGTGGCTGTCTCTTAATATCTGCCAGCGTAATCACTTTCTCTGCCACTTACCTCTCCCCTCTCTGCCAAGCTGTGATAGCCGTTATCACCGACTCCAGCACTTCTTCAATGCTGAAGTCATCTGTAGGCAAATACAACTGACAATGAGCTTTGGCATCAGCTAGCTTCACTGCCTGTTGGTCCAATCGCTCTTGCCCCCAGGGAATCTGGCGTCTAGCTTGTGCAGTAACTAGTTTACAGGAAAGCACTACTAAGAAATCCACATTTAACTTCCGCCAAAAACGCGGCGTCACGCTATGTTCTTGTGGTATGTTTACGGCCCGATAGCCACGGCAGTGCAGGCCCTGCACAAGCGTAGTCTTTCCAGAAGCACAGTTGCCAACTACGCCAATCAAGAGTTCATTATCTGGTTTGGGCATGCTATTCAACTGTCCTTTCCCTACTTAGGTTCTCCATTCTTACACTGGGAAACTGGCTGCCAGCCTGCGCGTCTTGTCAGCACTTCTACGAGATGACACAGTAAAGGCAAACACAGTCATGTCATCTCGTGGTCTGCCAGCATCGCGCGCTAAGGAGGCCTCCAATATGGTTTCCACTAACGCTGTGGGATCACTGACGTGGACATCCACTAGTTCGGTCAGTTGCTCAACGGTCCATTGTTGTCCATAGCTACGCCCAGCGTGCCAAATGCCATCTGAGAATCCTACAATTGTAGTAAGTGGATGTAGTGGCAGCACATCGATCAAGGGCTTTGTACTCTCTCTTACACCAATCGGTCCTGCATCATCCGGCAATGCTCTAGCTCGAGCATTCTGATACACCAGAACTGGGCAAGCCGTGTTACGGGAGATCACTAATGTATTGCTCGCCGTATCGGCAGAGACTATCAGTAGTTCAGCCGATATCCTGCCGTCGCGAGCGGCGAATAACATGTCGTGCACCGCCCGGGCTACGGCTCCATCACGTGCCCCTTCGCCGATCATGGCTACTGCCTTAGCTACTACCAAGTTGCTGTTCTGCTTGGCCGACTTTCCGCTCCCTTGACCATCGGCCAGAATAAGGGACAGACCGCCCTTGGGGCGCTCGGTGACCTCAACAGTATCTCCGCTTTCTGATACTGCATATTTGTGTGTTTTGGCCATGGCCAGCTTGACTTCCACATTTCATCACGCTTTCATCTAGGATCTATTGGCTGGATTCGCCCCTCCCCCACCATATCCCTGCCGCGCCGTGAAGATCATCGGGCTACGTCCCAAGCGACGTCCCAGAGAATTGCCGCGCCGCATATGCCGCGTCTACTAAGTCTTTTCTGCATCTTAGCCTTCCCCCTTTTTCTTTTAGCTAGCATCTGAAGCGCGCGCGCTTCATGGAATAAGCTAGTTGGGCAGATAAAGAGAAACTTTGCTACACTTATTACGTAGGTTAAGGAGAGATGAGAAGTGAGAGGTAGGACGTGGGAAGTATGAAGTATGAGATAAGTCGTGGGAGAAAATATGGGATAACTGGAGGTCTTATAGTTGCGTAAATGGTTATTTTTCTTACTACCACTAGTTGTAATAGTGGGTGTGCTGGCTGCTTCAGCCGGCTTTTACACTGATTGGCTGTGGTTTGAGGACGTTGGCTATGCCAATGTTTTCTGGAAAGGGATCACTACACAAGCAACTCTTGCGGCCATAGTCGCCGCTGCGGTCTTTCTTTTTGTCTTCGTTAATCTTCTACTGGTGCGACGCAATTTGTTAGCGCGTTCGCTGGTATCTGAAACGCCTGATTTGCATCATTTCCGGGGTTCGGAGCTTTACCTAAACTTCTTGGAAGGCATCTTACAGAGCCGTTTCATAACTTGGCTGCAAGTCGGTATTGCCGCTCTAGTAGCCATTGTTTGTGCCAATGGTTTCGGCTCCTATTGGTTCGACTGGGAGATGTATTTGCACCGCACTAGCTTCGATCTAGCTGACCCCATTTTTGGGCGCGATGTTTCTTTTTATCTCTTCCAATTGCCTTTCCTTTCTCATGCTTTTACGGCTTTATTCGTCTTGCTACTGGGCGTACTGCTTTTTGTAGTAGTTACCTATTCCCTTTCGCGACTGTTATCGTATAAGACACCGGCTGGCAGAGCAGCTACTGCTCATGCTTCCGGTTTGCTAGCACTGGTGCTGGGAGCTTGGGCGTTTGGCAATAAGCTGGCCATCGACAAATTAGTTTACTCTCCCAGAGGTGTAGCTTTTGGAGCAAGCTATGCCGACATGTTTGCTAGTTTACCAATCTATCGCATCATGATTGCGCTTTCATTGATACTAGCCGCTGGGGCTTTAGGCAACGTATTCTTACGCCGTATACGCCGCCGCACTGTTGTGTTTACGGCTGGCCTACTGCTGGTTACTGTCGTAGCGGGTGCCATTTATCCACCGCTTATCGAGCGCTTTAGCGTTGAACCTAACCAGCTGGAACGGGAAACACCCTATATTAAGCACAATATTGCCTACACCCGTACTGGCTTTAACCTAGACAAGATTGCTGAACAGCAATTAGCAGCACCTGCGCCTCTTAAGTCCGAAACTCTTGCAGCTAATCAGGCTACCGTAGAGAATATACGACTTCTAGACTGGCGACTATTGAACCAAACCTATTCACAACTACAGGGCATTCGTCCCTACTATCGCTTTAATGACATAGATATTGACCGTTACCAAATAGACGGTAAGCAGCAACAAGTCATGCTAGGAGTACGCGAGCTTTCTCTGGCAGACATGCAAGGGGATGTACGTACATGGCTCAACGAGCATCTTGTTTATACGCACGGTTATGGCGCGGTAGTATCACCGGTTACTAGGGTAACTGCGCAGGGGCAACCTGAATTTATGGTAGGAGATATTCCGCCACGCACTCAGCATCCCGAGCTAAAGATCGCCCAACCTCGTATTTACTTTGGTGAAGTAACCGATACCTATGCCATTGTGAACACAAGCACAGAAGAATTCGATTACCCGCAAGGTAGTGAGGCTAATGCGACGACTGTCTACGAAGGCGAGCAAGGTGTGGAGCTCAGTTTCTTCAACAAGCTGATGTTCAGCCTGCGCTATGGTACAGCAAAGCTCTTTTTGGCCGATAGTATTGAACCCAATAGCCGCATTCTATATAACCGTAATATCATGCAGCGGGTGCAGATGATTGCTCCCTTCTTCCGCTACGAGAGTGACCCTTACGCGGTCATCGCTGATGGGCGCATCTTTTGGATCATAGACGGCTATACCGAATCGAGCTATTTCCCCTACTCCGAGCCTTTAGCGGCCAACGGTGCTAACTATGTCCGCAATTCTATTAAGGCGACAATAGATGCTTATAGCGGTAAGGTAGATTTCTACTTAGTAGATGATGCCGATCCGATAGCTGCTACTATCAATAAGATTTTCCCTGGCCTCCTCAAGCCTGTGGCAGAAATGCCGGAGAGCTTGAAGTCACACCTGCGTTATCCGGAATCATTGTTGCAGTTGCAGGCTGACGTGCTGGGCACATACCATGTGCAACACCCAAGCCTCTTCTACAACCAAGAAGACCGTTGGAGTGTTGCTCTAGAGAAGTTCGAGGAAGATGTACGTCCCATGTCTCCTTACTATACCGTCATGAAATTGCCGGGCGAAGCGGCTGCAACCAGGGAAGAGTTCGTCTTGGTCTTGCCGATTACTCCGGCGGGGTCGGTCGGTAACGAGAAGCATAACATGATCGCCTGGATGGCTGCTCGCAGTGATGGTGAGAACTATGGTCAGGTTGCTCTCTATCATTTTCCTAAGGATATGGTAGTGCAAGGGCCACGGCAGATCGATGCCCGCATCGACCAAGATACCGATATCTCTGCCAATTTGACTCTCTGGAGTCGCACTGATGGATCCAGCGTGGTACGTGGAAATCTTCTGGTCATACCTGTCGGCGATACTGTTCTCTATGTAGAACCTGTTTATATCTTGGCAGCTGGCAACGATCTGCCCGAGTTGAAGAGAGTCATTGTGGCTACCAAGGATAGCATAGCTATGCGACCAACGTTATCTGAAGCCATTGCCGCCATTTTGGGGCGCGACCCTGGTGATCTGCCGGGCGGTGGTACAGAGGCACCCGATGTAGATGTCTCACTGCAATCGCTGGCTGAACAGCTTGAGGGTACCCTGCAAGCGTCGAAACGTGCACAACAGAGTGGTGACTGGGCTGAATATGGTAAGCAACAAGCCTATCTTGAGCAGTTGATTGTGCAGTTGCAGCAGCTGCTGCAGACGCCGTAACCAATAAGGCATGATCTGGGGAGTATCCACTACCTTCTCCCATTGAACCAGTTTCGGGGCCGAGAGGTGCTGCTAGGCACTGGCTAACGCCAACTGTGCTTACGCAGCACCCCATCGGCCCCTTCAATCTTGCGAAGGTAGTGTAACGAGCCTGTCTCCGCGCAGATTCACGGGGCGAGAACACCCGCATTAGTGCGTCCCCCCATTCGCGTTGCACCAGATCAGGGGATGTTTCCTAAGTATGATGCCGGTCTTTACAATGAAAACGGCACAGCTATGTACGTGAGTAGAGGTCTCGGAAACAGCATAATTCCATTGAGATTTAACAATCGACCAGAGGTTGTAGTAGTTGAAATAAGAAAGTAGAAATGCCTCTATGCGTTCCGCAGTGGAAAAGGAGGGTATGGTGCTTTATGATAAGCAAGGATAGGCTGATTATATGCTGAGAATCTTGAATGATAAAACGTTTAGTGTTTTTTATGCCAAAGACGGCGATTGACGCCGTCTTTTTGGTTATGGTCAGGAACTATTCGCTAGGCTGTAACGAAATAGGGGCTGTTGTCACTAATACATGAAAGGGGGAGTTAGGCTGGCTATCAGAAGTATATACGAAGAGTATAAGCATGATGTATTCACATACCTAGTGAGCCTAACGCATGACTCCTTACTGGCGGAAGATATAGTATCCGATACCTTCTTAGGTGCGATTAGGTCACTTCCCAGATTCAAAGGAGACTCCGACATCAAGACCTGGCTTTTTTCTATCGCCAGGTACAAGTGGTATGAACACCTGCGGAAAACAAAGCCTACTATTTCGCTTGATGATCTAGCAGAGCGATACCTGCTCAGTGAATCAGATCCAGAGAGCTCTGCCATAAACCGAGAGTTCGCGCAAAGAATGCTGCGACTACTTGATAGTGAACCTCCCCGCACAAAGGATATTGTGCTGATGCGAATTGAAGGCTATTCGTTTTCTGAGATAGCGCGGAAGCACGGTATTTCCGAAAGCTCCGCAAGAGTTATTGATTATCGCGCTAAGAACAGAATTAGAAAGCATCTAGCAAAGGAGGGAGTTACATATGAATGAGATTTCATGCCAAGTGTGCCAAGATCTCATGCCACTGGTCAAAGATGGCGTAGCCAGTGGCGACAGCACTAGCGCGGTTAGGCAGCATATAGCGGGATGTGAGGCTTGCCGAGAGCTCTTTGAGGAAGCCGGCGACCACAAGCCACAGATGGACGAAAAAAGAGTGCTTACTAAAATCAAACAGCAGCTTGCTCTCGCAGCGCTGGTGATGGTCGTTTTGGGAGCATCCATAGGTCTCAGCTTGTCTGATAGCAGCTTAGTGTTCTATAACGTCCTCATTATGCCTTCCATTGGGGCACTGGGGTATTTTGCGCTCAGGGAAAAGTCCTATTTAGTCCCTGTTGCCATGTTGCCATTTGTCTACGTTTGGTACTTGATTAAGTACTGGTTTATGGGTGTTTTTGGTAGTGAGGGACTGGTGGGTGTTTTTTCTGCTCCCCTTTTTTGGGCACTTATCCATGCCGGGCTTTCCGCCGTAGGCGCGCTAGTAGCCTTCTTACTACATTTCGCGTTCAGAAAGGAGGACGGACAAGATGCAAATATCATCTAAACCTGTGCTAAGGGTTGCTGCAGCACTACTTGCCTTCGCCATCATTGCCGGTATACTGTTGTTCGCCAACGGACTTGTTGGAAACCCGATATCTCGTATGCTTGCGAACAGGTCAGCGAGAAGGTATGTCGCTTCAACTTATTCCGATAGGAACTTAGAACTAGAGAAAGCTCGCTACGACTTTAAGTCAGGTAGTTATTATGTTCATGTAAAGTCCTCCAAGAGCATTGATACCCGCTTTTCCCTTAATGTTACTCCTTCTGGGAAGGTCCGCTATGATGATCATGAGTTTCGCGTTCTCGGTAAGTCTAATACCTTCGAGAGAATTAACGATGAGTATAGGCAGGCTATACGGAGGGTTATTGACGCCGGTGATTTTCCGTACAAGAGCTATATTGGCTATGGCGAGATTGCACCCTATTATGAGCGCAAGGACTTTGGCCCTTTGTACGGGCTAGTGCTCGATGAATTGGCGCTTGATAAAGTCTATGATGTAATGGGATTGGCAGAAACCGCTGGCCATATCGTGCTCTATATTGAAGACGAAACAGTAACGGTCACGCGAGCTGCTGAGATTTTGCTTAACCTGAAGAGTATCTTCGCCAGCAAGGGTATTAGCTTTTATGCCATAGACTTTGATCTTATAAAACCGCGTGGCGATGATAAGCCTGCCCTAGACGAGCCACGGGTAAGCGTGCAGGATTTTCTGTATGAGGACATATATGAGGAAGGTTTAGCAGAGCGGGTGGCTGCGGCTGACCAGGCCCTGCGGGAGTATTACGCCGAACAGGATGCAAAGCTCGCAAAGCAGGATGAAGAAGCCGGAGGTGTCGCCCGTCGCGCCGCCGAACTGTTTTTTCACCATGCGGCGGTATCCGAAAAAGGAAGCCGCCGCCAACCCCGCGCCGCAGAGTCCGGGC
>ENA-UOOR01002139-UOOR01002139.1-fermentation-metagenome-genome-assembly--contig:-NODE-2139-length-20924-cov-3.038286_pt1 | contig 20924 bp, 22 predicted proteins | sample MGYA00245780_ERZ724029 | MGnify/ENA primary metagenome ERZ724029 (study PRJEB28704, sample SAMN03018315) | fermentation metagenome | biome: anthropogenic terrestrial biome; feature: soil; material... | reverse complement strand
CTATTTGGCCATGCGTCACTTTTTCTTCCGCCCAGTGCAGCAGTTTCTTGCTAAGCGAGCGGAACATGTGGAAAAAGAGATTGCCACGGCAGAGGCAAGCCGGGCAGAGGCGGCCGACTTGGTTGCCTCCTATGAAGAGAAATTAAGTAAAGCAAAAGAGGAAGCAAGGCGTATTATTGAGACCGCAGGGAAACAGGCTGCTAGCACACGCGCTGAGGTTGAGGCTAAGGCGCGCGAGCAGGCCGAGCTGATGCTCAAGCGGGCTGAAAAAGAAATCAGTTTAGAGCGCGACAAAGCGCTTGCTTCTTTGCGGAATGAAATTGGGGAACTGTCGCTGTTGGCGGCAGGTCATTTGTTGGGGAAAAAACTAGATACCGAAGCTGACCAGCGTCTGGTGCAAGAATTTATAGCAGGGATGGGCAAGACCCATGCCCAGTAAGGTAATTGCCGAGCGCTACGCCCGGGCTCTTTTGGACGCTGCTCGAGAACAGCAGTTAGTCGCGGCTGTCGCAGATGATTTAGCCGCTCTTACGCAGGTATTGGCAGAGAGCCCAGAATTTGAGCGATTTTTCTTTCATCAGCAGCTAACACCGGCCAAGAAGCAGGCGCTGCTGATGCCCGTTCTTGAAGGGCTACTGCAAGAGCAAATTACCCGAAATTTTATCATGCTTTTGTGGCAGAAAAAACGAGAAACTGAGTTGCCGGGGATTATTGCTTCTTACCAAGCTGCACTGCGGCAGTCTAGGGGGGAACTTGTAGCTCAGGTGACCGCAATTCGCCAACTTAGTCAACATGAATTGCAGCAGTTAAGAGAGCAGATTAGCTCATTGACTGGTTGCCAGTCCGTGGAGCTGCAGACCAAGATCGACGAGTCGATACTAGGTGGCTTGGTACTAAGGATTGGCGACAAGGTGTACGATGGTAGCTTAGCCCGCCGCTTGCAGCAGTTGCGCCGAAAACTAATGCAGGCACAAGTTTATCAGTCAGGGGTGAGTAGTTGATGCGACTAGGACCTGAAGAAATCAGTTCCATCTTGAAACAGCAAATTGAGCAATTCCAGACGGCAGTCACTCTGGATGAAGTTGGTACCGTATTACAGGTTGGAGACGGTATAGCGCGTCTCTATGGGCTTTCACAGGCTATGTCTGGCGAACTCTTAGAGTTTACCGGCGGTGCCTTTGGTATGGTGCTTAACTTGGAAGAAGATAATGTCGCCTGCGCTATTTTAGGGGATGACAGAGAGATCAAAGAAGGCGACATAGTGCGGCGTACCGGTCGTATAGTGGAGGTCCCCGTAGGCGATGCCATGATAGGGCGTGTGGTGAACCCCTTAGGTCAACCTCTTGATGGTAAGGGACCGATTCAATCTGACAAATCACGCCCGGTGGAGGTTATTGCTCCCGGCGTTATCGCTCGTGAGCCGGTGAATACACCGCTGCAGACAGGTATTAAGGCTATTGACTCCATGATTCCTATCGGTCGTGGACAACGCGAATTGATCATCGGTGACCGCGGCACAGGCAAGACAGCAATTGCAGTTGATACTATTATCAACCAAAAAGGCCAGGATGTCATTTGCATTTATGTGGCAATAGGCCAGAAGTCATCTACTGTCGCCCGTATTGTGCACACCCTGGAAGAAAAGGGTGCCATGGATTACAGCATCATTGTCTCGGCAACGGCCTCAGAGGCCTCCCCCTTACAGTTCTTAGCGCCTTACGCCGGTTGCGCCATCGGTGAAGAGTTTATGTGGCAGGGTAAAGACGTGCTGATCATTTATGATGATCTTTCTAAACATGCCGTTGCATATCGGGCCATGTCGCTACTCATTCGCCGTCCGCCCGGACGAGAGGCTTTTCCCGGCGATGTGTTCTATTTACACTCTCGTCTTTTAGAACGGGCCGCTAAGCTTTCCGGCAAATATGGCGGAGGTTCTATCACTGCCTTGCCAATTATCGAGACCCAGGCAGGTGACGTATCAGCCTATATCCCTACAAACGTAATCTCCATTACCGATGGGCAGATTTTCTTGGAGAGCGATCTTTTCTATGCCGGTTTCCGGCCGGCTGTTAATGCAGGTCTCTCTGTTTCACGTGTTGGCAGCAAGGCGCAAGTAAAAGCTATGCGCCAGGTTGCTGGACGCTTACGTATTGACTTAGCTCAATATCGTGAGTTAGCGGCTTTTGCTCAATTTGGTTCTGAGTTAGACCGTGCGACTCAAGCTCGGTTGAACCGTGGTGAGCGTTTGCAGGAATTGCTGAAGCAACCAGAAGCGGCGCCTATGCCGGTTGAAGAACAAGTAGTAGTGCTTTACGTAGGTGTCAATGGACACCTAGACGATACAGAAGTAGACCGAGTGACAATATTCACCAACGAATTCGTGCGCTATTTACGTGAGTCGCGCCCAGAAATCCTCAAGAAGATTCGCACTGAAGCGGAGTTGAAACCGGACACTGTGCAGGCCCTGGAAGATGCAATAGCTGAATTCAAGCGAGTATTTTCCTAAAGCATTCAGGCGAATAGGAAGGTGAGGTGACGAACAGTGGCTACCATGCAAGACATTCGCCGGCGGATAAAGTCAGTTGGAAACATACAGCAAATTACTCGCGCCATGAAGATGGTGGCAGGTGCTAAGTTGCGTCGCGCTCAGCGCTCTTTGTTTGCTGGGCGACCTTACTCCGACAAGATGGAGGAAGTTTTGGCACGACTAGGCGCGCATGTTGATACATCACTCCATCCGTTATTAGCTCAGCGTGAGATTAAACGCAGGGGTTTTGTGATCATCACGGCCGACCGTGGTTTGGCGGGCGGCTTTAGCGCCAGTGTGATTCGTACTGCTCTTAAAGAAATAGGGAAATACGAATCGGATACGGTGCGGCTATTTGTTGTTGGGAGTAAAGGCAGAGACTACTTTAGACGCCGCAACTACGATATGATGGGCGAGTTTGTAGGCTTGGGAGATGAGGTTACCTTCGCCAAAGCTCGTCTAATAGCTAATTCGATTATCGAATTTTACCTCAGTGAGCTTTTAGATGAGGTTTATCTCGTTTATCCTCAGTTTGTCAATGTGATAACTCAAAGGCAGACAGTAACTCGCCTGTTGCCGCTGTCAACGCCAGAATCGAAGACAACAGGCTTGGTTTCAGAGTACCTATTTGAGCCGACACCAGAGGCCGTGCTCGATGCTCTTTTGCCACGCTATGTTGCTACGTTGGTATATCGGGCTCTCTTAGAGGCTCGGGCCAGCGAGGAAGGCGCGCGCATGACAGCAATGGAAGCAGCTACTAAGAATGCCGATGAGATGATTAGTAAACTTACATTTAGCTTTAACCGTGCCCGTCAGGCCAGCATTACGAGTGAGATTTCTGAGATCGTAGCTGGTGCTGAGGCACTGAAGTAAGGAGGTCTAGCCATGAAACATGGGGTGATCAGCCAGGTTATCGGGCCGGTTGTTGACGTCAAATTCCCCGAGGGCGAGCTTCCCAAGATTCTGGACGCACTGCGCATAGAAGCTACTACGGATAGCGGTGTTCAGATTGACCTAACTGTAGAAGTCATGCACCATCTTGGCGACAATGTAGTACGTTGTGTTGCTATGTCATCTACGGATGGCTTGGTGCGCGGTATGCAGGTGACTCACTTGGGTGGCCCCATTACTGTGCCTGTAGGGCGAAATACATTAGGGCGCATGTTGAATGTTCTGGGGGAGCCGATTGATGAAAAGGGACCGGTTGAAACAGAAGATAGATTACCGATCCACCGTCCAGCTCCCGCCCTAGAGGAAATGGAACCGACTACTGAGCTGCTCGAAACGGGTATTAAGGTTGTCGACCTACTTTGCCCCTATGCGCGCGGCGGAAAAATCGGCTTATTCGGCGGTGCCGGCGTGGGCAAGACGGTTTTGATCATGGAGTACATTCGCAACATCGCTACAGAGCATGGAGGATTCTCGGTTTTTGCCGGCGTTGGAGAGAGAACACGTGAAGGTAATGACCTTTACCTTGAGATGAACGACACCGGAGTCATTGATAAGACAGCCATGGTTTTCGGCCAGATGAACGAGCCGCCCGGTGCCCGTATGCGTGTCGGTTTAACAGGGCTTACGATGGCAGAATACTTCCGTGACCATGAGGGGCAGGACGTGCTGCTGTTCATTGATAACATCTTCCGCTTTGTGCAAGCCGGTTCAGAGGTTTCCACTCTACTAGGTCGTATGCCATCAGCTGTCGGTTATCAGCCGACCCTGGCCACCGATATTGGCGCTTTGCAGGAGCGAATCACGACCACGAAAAAAGGTTCGATTACGTCAGTGCAGGCCATTTATGTGCCGGCTGATGACTTGACCGACCCGGCTCCGGCTACAACTTTTGCTCACTTGGATGCTACTACAGTGCTATCGCGACAGGTGGCCGAGCTAGGGCTATATCCGGCAGTTGACCCGCTTGACTCTACTTCTAGGATCTTGGATCCTCGGTACGTGGGACAAGAACACTATGACGTAGCGCGTGGGGTGCAGCAAGTACTACAGCGCTATCGCGAGCTACAGGATATCATAGCCATCTTGGGTATGGACGAGTTATCAGAAGACGATAAGCTGGCGGTTGCTCGCGCTCGAAAAATCCAGAGGTTCTTGACACAGCCGATGTTTGTGGCCGAAGTGTTCACCGGCCAGCCGGGGCAGTATGTGCCTGTGCAGGAGACCGTACGTGGTTTCCGTGAGATTCTCGATGGTAAGCACGACGACATCCCTGAAGATGCCTTCTTGATGGCAGGAACGATAGATGATGTTGTCAAACGGGCAGAAGCTATGCAAGAGGAAAGCAGGGAGCAAAAATGAGCTCGCTGCACCTCGAGATAGTTACACCTGAACGCACGGTGTTTAGCCAAGAGGTAACCATGGTCATCGCCCAGACGGTGGATGGTCAGATCGGAGTATTACCTGGCCATATTCCTTTGGTAACTGTGCTTGAGACCGGTGTGATGCGTGTACAGGTAGACCAAGAGCAGGAGCAGAAACTGGCTGTTAGTGGTGGGTTCTTAGAAATGAGTCCAGACAATAAACTGACCATTTTGGCCCAGACAGCCGAATTGGCTGATGAAATTGATGTCGAGAGAGCGCGTCAGGCGTTAGCAAGGGCTGAAGCTCGTCTTAATGGCAAACGGGAAGGTATAGACATCGTTCGTGCTGAAATTGCTATGCAAAAAGCTATAACACGCTTACGTGCTGCTGGTGATGAGGAGTAGAAGATGACGAATGAAGCAGAGGTACGGCGGCGGTCTGAAAAGGAAGCTACCCAGGCTTTCTTGAAGCAAAGTGAGTTAGAGCAGGCAACCGCTGTTGGTCTAGGCGGTCCGCCGCAGTTGAGACGATGGGAGCGTAGCCAATTTCTTGGTCAATTCCCTGAGCAAGTGCTATGGGCCGCAACCGAGGAAGTTCTCAGTCGACGGCCAATGCCACAGGAATTGAGCAAAGCATTAGCCGATTCTCGTTGCCAGCGAATCTTTGTGAAGGCATCACAGATACATCATTGCCGTCTTATACTGCAGACTGCCAAACAACATGGTCTTCCGGTCACCGTGGTTCATTCACCTGAATTTCGTAATGACGTAGCGCTGGTGATTACCACCACCGAACCACATAGCCAAGAAGAAGTATTTATTGAACCGAGGGGGTAGCCCCTCGGTTTCTTACTAGTTAATAACTGCTTTCCACGTTTATTCCTCGGCTAAATGGTCATACTGTTAGCTGGAATTATTGTATACGGGGGGAAAGCACGTGCGTAAAATTGCTGCAGTATTATTCGCCAGTATGTTAATTTACGGTAGTGGTGTAGCTATACAGACCTTTAGGGCAATGCCCAGTATAGATTTGGCACAGGTTATGGCCGATACGGGAGCAACGTTACTGGAAGCTACCGTTGATGGTTGGTGTGAGATTAAGGAGCCGATCAATAAGCCAGAAGACGCGGGGCAGATCCTAGTCAAGGTGCTAGCCGGTATGGGAATACAGCAAACAGGGCCGATTCAGCTGGAAAGCATGAGCGCTGCGGAAGAGTTTGGTCAGATCACGATGCGCGAGGCTAAAACAGAGGCGGAACTACCTTCCGGCATCAAGTTATTAGCTGCGGTGCAATCAACAGAAAGCGAAGGGCAGCAGGACAGTTATCTTATGCTGAATCTGTATGACAAATCCTCTCAACCTAATCTCCGAGCTATGTATGAGTTGCTTACTAAAGGCACAGCTACATTAGGGGAGCGGCCTGAGCATGCTACTCAGTTGGTAGGTGTCTTAAAGGGGCAGTTGACACCCGATAGGGTGGCCGAATTAGTGTCGCAGATCATGAGGGGTACAGAGGCAGAGATGAAAAATATCTATCAAAATGGAGCTCTAGTTTCAGTCAGTGGCTATTCTTCGCGCCTGGATGCAGAAACATCTGGCCCTAGTGGCATTGCTAATGTCAATTTGGCCATGCGTTACAACGAAGCAGACAATAGCACTTGGATTTACTTAGGCTGTCCGAGTGTTTGGGAATCGATTTAAGGGACGCCGGTGGCAAAGATTCTAATTCACGGCGGGCGGCGGCTGCAGGGGCATGTAGAGATTAGCGGCGCGAAAAACGCAGCCTTACCTATATTAGCTGCCTCGGTTTTGGCAGGCGAGGGTGAGAACTGCCTTACTCCTGTTCCTTGGCTAAATGATGTTGTCGTGATGCTAGACCTATTACAGTCGCTGGGAGTGCAAATTGAGACCGATGGAGTAGGAACCGTTTACGTTAGGGCACACAATTTGATCGGTTGGGAAGCTCCTTACACGTTGGTTAACCGGATGCGTGCATCAGTGTTAATTATGGGCCCGTTATTAGCGCGGCTAGGACGGGCTCGTATTTCATTGCCGGGAGGATGTGCCATAGGGAGTCGTCCTATCGATCTGCACTTGAAGGGGTTTGTGGCACTGGGGGCCGATGTGATAGCAAATCATGGTTATGTTGAGGCTAGTGCCAAGCAATTGCGAGGGGCCAACATATACCTTGATTATCCGAGTGTAGGGGCTACTGAGAACATCATGATGGCAGCTACCTTGGCAAAAGGTACTACCGTTTTGGAAAATGCCGCAGCTGAACCAGAGATAGTGAACCTGGCTGACTACTTAAACAAAATGGGGGCGCGAATAACCGGCGCTGGTACCGATCGTATTGAGATTAGTGGGGTGGACGAGCTAGTTGGGGTTAGCCACACTATCATCCCCGACCGTATTGAAGCCGCCACCTATCTCATAGCTGCAGTGCTCGGACAAGGTGAAGTGACCATCAGTCCGGTTGACTGTTCTAGCTTGCGCTCAGCTTTGGCCAAGCTATGTGAAGCAGGATGCAATATCAAGAGCAAAGCTGAGCAGCAGCTTGTTGTGCGCCCCATATCCCGCTTGCAGGCGCTAGACGTGCAAACCTTACCGTATCCCGGTTTCCCAACGGATTTGCAGCCTCAGTTAATGGCCATGCTTACACAAGCTACCGGAGCCAGTTTGATCACTGAAACAGTTTTTGAAAATCGCTTTCAACATGTGGCCGAGCTAGGTCGGATGGGAGCACAGATAAAAGTAATCGGTCGCCAAGCTTTAGTACGGGGGCCAACTAAGTTAACGGGAACAACAGTAACTGCTACTGACCTCCGGGCAGGAGCAGCCCTCGTCTTAGCAGGACTGATCGCCGAAGGGCAGACGATAGTAAGTGAGGCGTTTCATATAGACCGAGGCTACGTACAAATAGTTGAGAAATTGCGGGGCCTTGGCGCTGAAATTGAGCGTCTGGATAATTAGCATATGGACTTTGCCTTAAGCTTCTAACAAAACAGGGGTCCCTATATCCTAGGGCCCCTGTTTTTTGCCTGCTATTAGTGCATGGTATATTTTCGGGGCCCGTCCAGTATCTATAGGTGAAGTGAAACTTGAGTCAAAGGGGGCCCGAACCCAGTGCGACCAGTGCTTAGATTGTTTATAGGGGTTACTATCGCAATTCTTATTTTGCCAACGATTATTGTGGGGAGCTGGGAAAGGGTGGCGTCAACTCCAGACAAACAGCAACCAGAAATTACTGTAAGGCTTTATGTGAGTAGCAACAAACAACTGCTCAATATTGGTCTAGAGGAATATGTAAAAGGTGTGCTGGCGGCTGAGATGCCAGCCAAGTTTCATCTGGAAGCACTACGAGCACAAGCAGTGGCAGCGCGTACCTATGCCGTCAAACGAGCCAGTGTCTTTGGGGGAAAAGGCTGCAACTCGCATCCCCAGGCTGACTTATGTGATGACCCAGCACATTGCCAGGCTTGGTTGCCGGCGGCTGAGTTACAGAAGCAATGGGGCATGCTTGAATATCAAAGTAATTGGAGCAAAATATGCCAGGCTGTGGAGTCAACTGCAGGTGAGATTATTACTTACCAAGGGGTTGCCATTGACCCCCTTTTCCATTCTACTTGTGGTGGCAAGACGGAAGACGCTGGCGCTGTGTGGCAGCAATCATTACCTTATCTTGTTTCAGTAGAATGTCCGTATTGCAAGCATTCGCCAAAACTGAAGACAGAACAGCGCTATAGCTTAACTGCTTTTGCCTCAGCAATACAAGCACTTGATGGTTCGATTGCTGTTACTGCCCAGTCTTTGCGTGCCACGCCACCTAACTTCAGTATTGCCAAGAAAACCGCAACCGGCAGGGCTGATACGGTAAGTATCGCTGGTAAAACCCTCCAAGCGACTACATTACGCTACACCTTAGGCCTAAACTCAACGCGCTTTACTCATCAAGTAGAAGGAGACCAAATTGTCTTCGCAGTACAGGGCTATGGCCATGGCGTTGGCCTTTGCCAGTATGGTGCCGATGGCATGGGCGAGGCGGGGTTTGATTATCGGGCCATTTTACAGTTCTATTACCGTGGCACACAAGTTACAAACATTCGTTGATAGGGTATGCCTAAATATGGTTATTCTAGTGTTAGTGTTACATTCTAGTAATGACATTCTCTTGCAGTCGAAGATAGTCTCTTTTTGTCGACTAGTGTATACTTATTATGATTAGTAGATGTTTCGTATTGCTAGTACTGAGTGAGAGGTGATAGATCTATGCTATCAGCCGTCAATAACGAGTCGATGGCAAAAAGAAACGTAATACCACCCCTACTGATGGGACAGGCCCAGATTACCTGGTTAATGGAGAACATACCGGGTGGTCTGATTGCTATTGATAACCAAGAGACAATTACTTTTTTCAGTTGTCCGGCCTTTAAAGAGTTGGGTTGCACCCCAGCAAACATGCTAGGTAACCACATTAGTGAGTTTCATCAACGGTTTGGCTTGCAGGGTGATGCATCTCCTCTGCTAGAGGCTTTACATAAAGGTACCAAGTCACGGCGAGTTAGCCAACGTTTGGGTCGCTATTTTGAGGCTGTCAACACTCCGCTGGTGAGTGAGCAAGGTCAAATTCAAGGTGCCGTCTGTTTTTTCAATGACGTAACTGAGCGTATACTACAAGAGCGCGAACTAAAACGCCTAGAAAGAGCTCAGCTGGTAGGTCAATTGGCGGCTAGTTTGAGTCATGAAATTCGTAATCCCTTAGCGGTTGTGCGTGGGCACTTACAATTCTTAGGGGAAACTGAAGAACAGGAAGCCTTGCGTGGGCAATGTGAACTGATGATCGAGCAGCTAGACCGTGTTAACGTCATGCTACAAGGTTTCTTGGACCTGGCTAAGGAGCGTCTAAAGCAGTCAACGTCTGATTCTCTATCAGCTATTGTTGCCAGTCTGCGACCAATGCTAGAGAGCGAAGCATACTTAACGGGCGTAAAACTGCGGTTGGAACTGTCCGATACACCTGTGTTTCAGATGTGCCCTGATGATATCCAGCAATTACTACTTAACTTATATCGCAATGCTTTAGAAGCCACACCCACTGGAGGAGAGGTCCGTATAGAAGTTGGTCTCACCAAAATGCACAAGCCCTATTTGCAGGTAAGAGATACTGGTTGTGGCATGACACCGGAAATGCAAGCAAGAATAGGGACCCCCTTTATGACCACGAAGCAGCATGGCACAGGGTTAGGTCTGCCTCAATGCCTGAATATCGCTAAGTCCTATGACGCAGAACTCTCCATTCAATCAAAACCCCAGCAAGGTACAAGCGTAACAGTATGTTTTCCCTAGAGTTGGCGGCCTGAGAGCGCGACGCTCCTTGGGCCGCTTTTGACTGGACTTGACTCGTTCACTGGAATAAGCTACTGTCAAAACGAGAAAATAGATGAATGCACTGGGAGGTTGGCCTTGTGAATTTTGCAGATCGCTTAGTTACCGCCGTCAAGACGAAGAAGAGCCATGTAGTAGTTGGCCTAGACCCGCGGTGGTCCGCTCTACCGCCTCAGTTGAAATCATTTGCCACTATACATAACGAATTAGGTCCGCAAGCGGCTGCGTTAGCTTGTTACCAATTCGGACGAGCTATTATTGATGCTGTGCATGACATAGCTGTCGCTATAAAGCCACAGCTGGCGTTTTATGAACAATATGGTCCTTGGGGTATGCATGCCCTGGTACAAACGGTTGAATATGCTCGGCAACAGGGCTTGCTAGTCATCGCCGATGCTAAGCGAGGCGATATTGGTAGCACAGCTACAGCCTATGCTCAGGCGTATCTTGGTGGCCTAGCCACTGCTGAGGACCCTAATTGGTCACTAAAGGCAGATGCCGTAACAGTTAACGCCTATCTGGGCAGCGATGGCATTCAGCCCTTCTTACAGGCGGGAACTGCTGCCGGCGGAGGAATTTTCGCTTTAGTCAAGACCTCTAACCCATCCTCCGGTGAGCTACAAGATCAACTGATAGATGGTGAGCCGGTTTATGCGAAGTTGGCCCACATGGTTAATGCTTGGGGGAAAGACATGGTTGGCAGCCAAGGGTATTCTAGCGTGGGTGCCGTTGTGGGGGCCACCTACCCGGAAGAAGCTGCTAAGTTGCGTAAGTTGATGCCCCAGGCGATCTTCCTGGTTCCGGGCTATGGTGCCCAAGGTGGTAGTGCTCAGGATGTGTTGCCCGCGTTCAACCCGGATGGCCTTGGCGCAGTAGTCAATTCCTCACGCGGGGTCATCTTTGCTTACCAGAAAGACTCTCGGTACGGAGCAGAACAGTTCGCCGATGCCGCCCGTGCCGCCGCCATCCGCATGCGCGACGACATCAACCACGCCCTTGCCACCCGTTGAAACAAGGGGGCGGTTGGACGGTTCGTTTGTTGCAGCGCGAGCGGCATTCAAATAAACGGGCATACGAGACCACAACCAACACGATGACTCTATCAGTAATCTTGGACGTTCAGTTTGGCTCACTAGAGAGCCAAACTGAACGTCCTTTTTTAAAAGCAAGCTGTAGCTACCGCTGGCAGGGAGATGGAATGACTGTTCATGATTGAGCTGTAATCAGGCAGTCATATGTCCACAAGAATTCCCTTAAAAGAGAATCTATCAAAAGCCTTGAATTTATTGTTGCAGAATGCCTCTCTCAAGTGTCGTTATATAGTGAGAGGTAGTTTACGAAGGTTCGTTAATAAAACTGTTAGCCTGATACTGTACATCCCCTGTCTACAATGTAACTTGCCTATGCGTTACCGCGAAGTTTGATAGCGGAATAATGGTACTGCCTAAGACTGTTTGCGCGCATTAACTCTGTTATGTATTAACCATCACGCTTGGATGTTAGAGAGTGTGTTTCAGTTCATAAGGGTGGTCAAGAGTTAGGTGCTTTGAAGAATCAAGCGTATGAACTACCCTTTTACGGAGAGTCCAATCGTGACGAGGTACTCGGCATACGCGACGGCAAGGTGATTTTACAGCACAAGAATCAGATCTATGCTGTTTCTATCGGTGAGTGACACAAGGGGACGGACTTCTGAGGAAGAAACTGAAACAATGCACTGCAATCACGTTGGAACAAGGAGTCAAATACCAGTGTTGTTTTGGCAAGCTGCAGCTGCGACAATTCTTAAAAGGAATTAACTATAAGAGGCAAAAAGCGAACAAAACACACCTTCTCAATTGTCTATATAGTAGAGGGTGAGATGTTGGCACCAAATGAGTGTGAGGGTGCGTTCGGTTGCGGATGCACTTGTTAACCTAGAAATAGACCAGCCTAGTACACTGTACAATTAATCACCGCCTTGGAGTAGGTAGGCAAAAAAACAAATACCTTCACGGCAATTTTGGAAGCAAGCTGTAATTCGCGCTTGCCTCCAAGCTGGCATTCGCGCAGTTTGGGAGGGAAACAAAGAAATGACCAAAGGTAAAACCTTGGGTCCAAGAGCCTCTCGGGTTTCCGAGGGCGCTATAGTTCAAAAGGGGGGCCTAGAACTAGGTGCCTTGGGTTGTAGAAGGAGGTGATGGGTAGGGATAGTTCGAACACCTTCATAGGCCCGGTAGCACTGTAAATCTGACTAGACAGCCTGCGGGCGGACGGACGTACAGCACTGCAGGACGAGACGATCTTGCTTAGCTACTTAGTCTTGACAGTATAGAAACGAACTATACAAGGAGGTATTAGTAATGAAAGCTAGATGCATTGTTGCTATGCTGATGGTATCGTGCCTCATGGCCACTGTTCTTCCTGGATGGGTTAGCGCTGAGAGTTTGTCCATGGCTCCCTTGAAACAGACAGAAGGCGTATCAGCCGAGCTTATGGGAACTAGGGACTATGATTTTGACTTTAATATCCCAGCTCGCGGAACCGAGTATGATAGTCGCACTTTCACTATGAGTGCCAGTAAGTACTGTATCGTTCAGAGAACCGATTCAAACTACGGAACGGGCTCTTTTCGAGTTGTTGATGCCAGCACTTTGGCACCTCTGGGTGATTGGGTTGTTATTGACCGTGGGGACAGTGCTTTGATTTACACTAATACTTCAGGGCAAACCCAGTATGTGCGAATTGAATATTCTTCAAGAAACGTTTTGTCAGTTCATGCAGTCGGCTGGTTCAAGTTTGGCGAGTTTGATGACTGAACTAACAGGAGGGCTTTGCCCCCTCCTCCCTTGTTTCTACTTGAGAAGGAGGGTGATAGTGTGATGAGAATGCTAAAGTTTGAGTTGAGGAGATTGTTCCGAAGAAGAAAACTATTGCTACTCGCTATTCTGGGTTTTGTTCTGTTGATGGGTGGTGCTGTGAATTACCTTGATTATGGGACTAGCAGAAGAACGTCATTTGAGGCTTTCATCTTTGTTACTGACTTGATTCTGCCATTTCTATTACCATTGTTTGGTGGATTTGCCACTGGAGACACGTTAGCGGTCGATCGCCTCATAGGGCTGCCGGCGCTGATTATGTCTCGAGGAGTGTCTCCTCTAACCTACATCTTAGCTAAGGCACTGGGAGCAGTGGTGGGACAAGTCTGTCTCATCGCAGGGATACTGGGCGTGGCCTTGCTGGCCCTAATGCCATTCTTCCCAGTGGGTCCCCTTTCGATGTTCTCTGGTGGCCTCGTTCCAGACTTAGCAGCTGTCAATCCCTTGCTTTATTGTCTCTCTGTCTCGTTAGTTTATATTACGGCTGCGGTCGCCTTTTGTGGCGTCTCACTGCTACTTTCGATTTGGGTGAAGAACCGCTTTGTCGTCATGGCGTCACCGGTGGTGCTCTATATTGCTGCACTTTACGCGTTGGATGTCAATTCACCTCTGATCGCAATTAACCCGTATGCTCACTTGCTGCTGGAGCAAGCTGCCGGCGCAGGCTTTACCTTACTCGGTGTAATCGGTTATTGGGCACTGCTAGGCACTTTTTTCTATACTGCAGCAGTCTTGGCCTTTAGTTTACAACGGGATTACGTATAGGGGGTGGATATGATGAGTGAGGTGCTGAGAGTTACTGCGTTGCGCAAAGTGGTCGGGCGTAAGACGCTTCTTAATCAGGTAGATCTGACCGTGAATTGCGGCGAGATAGTGGGTTTGATCGGACCCAATGGTGCAGGCAAGACCACGTTTTTGAAGATCATATCTGGTACCGCCAGAGCTACTTCTGGTACAGTGGCTCTTGCAAAGACAGGCGGCATCGGTATTTTGCCAGAGTCGCCGGCACTAATCTCCGAGATGAATGCGCTGCAGAACCTACAGCTGTTGGCTTCGATTCGCGGCAAGGTTGGGCAACAGGGTATCGTTGATGCACTGAAAACAGTGGGGCTTGACCCGCTGAACCGGAAAGCGGTGAAATACTATTCCTTAGGGATGAAACAGCGGCTGATGTTGGCTCAAGCGATCATGGAACAGCCGCAGTTGTTGCTACTGGACGAGCCAACCAACGGTTTGGATCCGCTGGGTATCATCGACTTGCGACAGCTGCTATTTAAACTTGCGGACCAAGGTGTCGGTATTATTATTGCCAGCCACCTTTTGAATGAGATAGAGCGTATGTGTCACCGAGTGGTCATCATTAGCCAAGGTAGCATTTTCAATGAGATTGATCTGCGCGGTAGTACACAGCGACAGGTCGAGATTAGCGTCAGCAGCGAGGATGATTGGCGATGCTTGGTTGATTGGGCCGAATCGAGTCGCGTACAACAATTGCCCTTTCAGGAGCATCCCCGTGGTCTATTGGAAAGCCAGTTACCAATGCCTCGCTTGATTGCTGAGTTGTTGGCGGCTGGTATTGCCATTGAGAGCATTCAGCCGGTTAAGGCCAGCCTAGAAGCAGCTTTTCTACAATGCTCGCGGCGTGAGGATGGTGTCTACCGATGATCGGTATGTGTTGGACGGAAACATTGAAGCTGATTGGTCGCCGACGCTGGTTGGCCATCTTCCCTGCCTCTATTCTGGCCGCCCTACTTAACTTGTCCACGTTGCATTGCCAAACCGAGCATCAGTTTGTACTAAATGTTTGGGATAGTGTGTTTGGTACTCTTGGTGATTGGATCTCTTTTCGTTTTATTTTTATGCTGTTGTTCATTTTCTTGGTTGCAGACTGTGTTTTAGAGGATGTTGCTAGCAATTGGGCTTGGCTAACTCTGTCTCGCAGTCCTAGCCGTCATGCTTGGTGGACGGCCAAAGTGGTGAGCTTATTTATTGCAGGCTTGGTTTACTTTTCCCTAGGCGCGATTATTATCCTTTTGTTTTCTCTGACCCAGTTTCCCTATGCGGCTGACCTCAGTCCATATGCTACCGGGCTATCCAATTATGGACAGGGGCTCGGTACCATGGCGTTTCCCAACGGAACCAATCCTTGGTTGCTCTGCGTTCAGTTTGTGCTCTACTCAACATTCGCATGTGGTGTTTTCGCCCTCATCCCGGTCACTATTTCACTGGTAATCCGTAAGGATTACGTAGCACCGCTGATCCCGTTTGTCTGGCTTTTCCTTTCGCACCTAGGGCAAACGAACCGGTTACTAGCTCGGATAGACTTAATTCTGCGCATGTTCTATGCGTCCTATTTCCATTCGCGGTTGACCGCACCCATATCTCTCTCTGGGTCGTTATTCTATCTGTCGTCTGTCGGAATAGGGCTCTATCTGGTGGGTGTATATGTTGTTCAAAGAACTGATTTTTAGCTTTGTGATAAGGGGAGTAGAATGAGTGCCCCTTGTCTAGTAAGAAGCCGTGGCTACCGCTGGCTCGGAGATAGAAGAATGTTCATGATGCGATCAGACATCGATATGCCCTAGAGTGACCCGGGGGGGTAAAATCCGTGAAATAAACTACGCGCGACGACATCACGAACCGTCCCAAGTTCTTTATAGCTCTTGTAGGATGGAGCGCAATACATCTTCTATGTTACCTACCCCCTCATATCCAGCAAAGAACTCGTCTCCCCAGAGGTTTTGATCAATTGTAGCTGGAAACACTTTTTTCAACATTGCCAATGCATGGCAGTGCGCTTGGGAGTTGCGTGATTTTGCCAAACGTAAGCATAGTCTATGATCTTCTTGGGCGTAAGCAAGAGCAAGGTCTGCTCCTAGTTCGATAAACAAGGATGTAGTGTAGAAAAGGTAGTCATGCTCAATTGGGCCAACACAGAATGCTAGATCGCCTATTTCATATAACTGCAAGTGGCTAGCAGCTCTTAAGCGCTTAAACTTGTCCATGCGCCGACTGATTTTCATGGCCCCAAGCACTGTTTGAAGCTCAATTCCTCCCGCCTTAAGAATCTGCCCTAATTCCAAGATAGCTTGGCCTGAAGCCTTAGTCAGGCCAACGGTATCTCCCACAATCCCGCCCGCTAAAGCTAGCGCTACTTTCTTTGAGATAGGACGCCCAACGGTTAAATACAAGCGATAGACTAGTTGGCAAGTAGAATCAAGGGGTTCATGTACATCCGCAAGGGTACCTTCCATGAGTTCATTATACTTATGATGATCGATGATAACATATTGGTCTAAAGTAATACCGGGAAGTTGTTTCTGGCTGGCAGTATCAACGATAACCGCTAGATCGTAATTGGTTAACTGTGGTTGAAAGATAATATCTTTCTTTAATGCTGCTGCAAATTCTATAGCAGGTGGCGAGATTTTATTCGGTATGGCTAGAGGAGCGCCAAGTAGTTCAGCTACTGCAAAACCTGCGCCTATTGCATCGCTGTCCGCATTATCGTGGCCAATTACGATAATGCGCCTATTTGCACTTGCCTCGAGAGTATTAATAAGTTCTTGGAGCATAGCATCCTCCTGCAATAAGGTACAAGCCGATAGTTGTTTTGCAACCATCATACTCTTACTGTCTATGTTTTCGCTGGCCGAAAGCCACGGCCCTATTACCCGCAACGCCAAAGGGGTTGCTAGTTGGTACTTGTATTCCATCATTCTATAGCTGCTATCATTTGTCCTGCATTTGTAAAAGCCTGGGCTAAAAACTCTCCCATAGTCTCCCCTTAATCAGAATAGAATCGCGTTCATATTCCAACAAGCCATCGCGGCGCATCTTTTGTAGTTTGCGCGAATGAGGTGCGGGGAATACCAGAGCGCCTTCACTTCCCATCTCCCAACTGTCACCTCCCAATGGGGACATACCACCCTCGATACTATATACGACGGGAAGCCCTAACCATGGCTACCTACCAAGTAAGTACAAAGGTAGAGGCGTGTCCCCTGACCTTATGTATAGCTCGCCATATTTTGGCTAGACTCTTACCTGGAGGTGAAACTAGTGCTAAAAACTAGATATCATAAGTTGCGTTTACAGTTTTCACTTTGGCGTTGCCGTACATGGAATAGTTGGACAAAATGGCTAGAAGCAAAAGGTAGGTGGCTAGTAGCTAACCGCCGTTGGCTCTTTGGGGCGTATATGTTACTGGTTCTTCTGGTGGGCATTTTGTTGATGTCGCGTTTTCAGGCGCGGTTGCGTGAAATTGCGAGTGGAGAGGGTAATTCGTCCTTTATCTACAATCAAGGTAGTGATACTAATCCTCATGCGTCAGATAACGCTACCTCCCACGCAGATACCCTCTGGGAAGAGCGTCGTTTTCTAGTAGGGCCAGAGCCGAGGCCCAGTATAGACAACGCTGACCTAGAGCCTCAACAATCAAGCGAATCCGTAGTCAATATAGAGCCCTTAGCTATTAACACTATACCCAAAGAGGATGGGCCTACGGAACTTGTCGCTGTCCAGTCACCTGTGCTTGAGGAGCTGTACCTACCTTTGGTTGATGCTCCAGTACAAAACGGTTACTCCTTGAGCGCCAAGTGGGCGACTTTAGGCGATTGGCGCCCCCACTTAGCTGTTGATCTCGCGGCGCAGAGTGGGGTTGCGGTACAGGCAGCTGCCTCAGGTGTGGTAAGCAAAATAGTGACCAATGATCCCTACTGGGGGACGATAGTCGTGATTGATCATGGCGGCGGCTGGTCAACTAGTTACAGTAACATTGATAAGCCGGCTGTCAAAGCAGGAGAGCGAGTGGCTGCCTGCCAGTTAATCGGCCAAGTCAGTGAGAATCCACCACTGGAGCTGCTCGATCCTTTACATCTACACTTCATCCTCCTGCAAAATGGGCAACCGATAGATCCAAGTAGTAAGTGGCGTTAAAACGATATTTTAGTTCGTAAGAAGAAGCGCTTCGCGAGAGCGCTTCTTTTGATGTTCAAGTATTTCTTGTTCTAATGCTATAGTCGCCAGCTTTCTGGTTTTTCGGCATATCCCTCGGCCTAACTCATATATATTTACTGAAGTTAACGGGGGGAGGCGGCCAGTGTGAACGATCACATCTATCAGCGAGTACTTGACATCGCTCGCTATATAGCTAGCACCAAGGCCACCGTGCGTGCGGCAGCCGAAAAGTTTGGCGTGAGCAAGAGTACTGTTCATAAAGATGTTACCGAACGTCTGGGGGCTGTGCATGCCGGCCTCTACGCCGAAGTACAGGAAGTTCTACAATATAACAAGGAAGTTAGACACCTGCGCGGAGGCGATGCCACACGACGTAAGTACAAAGGATAAATTTTCGTTCAAATAAGACAGGAGATGCTAAAACCAATGTCGAACAATAATACAGCTAGGGCTTTTTTGTCAAAAACCTTAAGCGTATTGTGAACAACATACTACGGCTACGGAGCACGCGATGCTTTGGTTGGGCCTTTAAATACGCATCACGCAAGAAGGCAGAAAATTAAGACTGCCTTCTCTTTGGACCACTAAGTGGACAAGCATGGTAAATGGGGTGTATTTATGTTTAGAGGTACTGATATTGGTGTTGACCTAGGGACGGCTACTGTTTTGGTATATGTTAAGGGCAAGGGCGTTGTTCTTAACGAACCAGCAGTAGTTGCCATAGACACAAACACGAAGCAAGTATTGGCTATCGGCGAAGAGGCGCGTCGCATGATCGGGCGCACGCCTGGCAATATTGTGGCTACTCGCCCTTTACGCGAGGGTGTTATAGCTGATTTCGATGTTACGCAAAAGATGCTTGAGTACTTTATCACTAGCGCTCTTGGTAGGCGGCCTTTGGCTAGGCCGCGGATTATGGTCTGCGTTCCTTCCGGTGTCACAGCCGTTGAATGGCGCGCAGTGCGTGACGCAGCCGAGCGTGCCGGTGGCATGAACGTTACAGTCATAGAAGAGCCGGTAGCGGCCGCTCTAGGTGCAGGAATTGATATCTCTAAGCCTGAGGGTAGTTTAGTGATTGATATCGGCGGTGGCACAACCGACGTGGCTATTCTATCAATGGGCGGCATCGTGCTTGCCGACAGCGTGCGTGTCGGAGGTGACCGTTTTGATGATTCCTTAGTGCGCTATATGAAACGGCAATATAATCTGCTGATCGGCGAACGAACTTCTGAAGAGATGAAGTTGCGCATCGGCACTGCCTATCCGGGGGCACGCAATGAGACGATGGAGGTGCGGGGGCGCGACCTGCTAACCGGTTTGCCCAAGACGATCGAGGTTAGCTCAATGGAAACATTAGAGGCTTTTTCCGAGCCACTCAACGCAATCGTAGCTCTCTTACGCAGCGTGCTCGAGCATTGTCCGCCTGAACTAGCTGCCGACATTATGGACAAAGGCATTATCCTCACGGGTGGTGGCTCGCTTGTTTGTGGCTTGGACAAGCTATTGGCGTTCCATCAGTAATGCCCGAAATTACCCATGTCCCAGCCGTATTAGCAGAAGACCCTATTTCTTGTGTGGCTCGCGGGACTGGGCGAGCCTTGGAAGTTTTAGATCAACTAAAAGGCATGACGTTATTTGACGAGCCGAGAAGAGCGGTTAGCGTGCGCAAATAGTAGGCTCCTACTAAATATGAAGGAGGTGATGCTAGATGATTCGTGGGCTGTATACTGCAGCAACTGGGCTAGATGCCGGCATGAAGCGTATGGACGTCATAAGTGATAACTTAGCCAACGTAGGCACAGCGGGTTTCAAGCGTGAGCAGGTATTATTCCAGAGCTTGCTTGATCGCGAAATTTATCGCTATAGCGATCAGCCGCCGGTCTATCTCGGTCAACTTGGTGCCGGAGTCAACTTTCGCATGGGGACCCCTGATTTCAGCGCTGGTTTGCCGCGTGCCACCAATAATCCGTTGGATATCGCTTTTATGGATGCAGAAACAGACAAGCCAGAGCAACTGACATTTCTGGCGGTTGAAAGTGCACAAAATGGGCGTGCTTATACTCGTAATGGGGAACTGATGGTTGATGGTGAGAACTATCTGCGAACCTTATCCGGCGCATACGTTTTGGGCCAAAGCCCAACTGGAGTAATTCAACGTATACACATTACAAATGCCGATGAGCTCACAATTGCAACAGATGGGACGTTGCGTGACGCAAATGGTTTCCAATTGGCGCGCCTTCACATGGTTAACCCGTCTCCCAATGCGCAGCTGCGTCGTATGGGTGATAGCCTATGGGCTATAGAAGGCGAGGTGCAAGCTGCTGCTAACCCTAATGTTGCGCAGGGCTACCTAGAGCAGGCCAATGTGCAGGCTGTGAGAGAAATGGTTGATTTGATTGCTGCTATGCGTAACTATGAGACACAGGCTAAGCTAATTCAAATTCAAGATGAGACGCTGAACAAGGCCGTCAACGAAGTTGGACGACTCTAGGTTTTGCTTGTCACAAAGTCATGGGCTGGACTGCTGTGCAGAGGCCCAATTGCACTACCAAACGATAGCGGTAGTGTCACATAATTATATAAGGAGGGCTATAACGTGATACGTTCGCTTTACACGGCGAGCACTGGTATGTTTGCTCAGCAAGTCAATATGGACAATATTGCCAACAACATCAGTAACGTAAATACTACAGGCTATAAGAAGAGTCGTATAGCTTTTGCCGATCTGCTTTATTCTAAATTACCGGCCCCTCGCACCGGTCCTAACGAAACTACGCTGCAGCTTGGTAGCGGTGTGCGTGTTACAGCTACGGTGCGCGATTTCACCGATGGTGGTGTCTTGCATACTGATCAGTTGTTAGCTGTAGCTTTAAGTGGCA
>ENA-UOOR01002134-UOOR01002134.1-fermentation-metagenome-genome-assembly--contig:-NODE-2134-length-20940-cov-3.090017_pt1 | contig 20940 bp, 21 predicted proteins | sample MGYA00245780_ERZ724029 | MGnify/ENA primary metagenome ERZ724029 (study PRJEB28704, sample SAMN03018315) | fermentation metagenome | biome: anthropogenic terrestrial biome; feature: soil; material... | reverse complement strand
GCAAGTAAACATGAATATTATAAAAGCAGCAAAACAGGGCGCATCGCGCCTTGTTTTGCTTTGTATGCGGTACGTCAGGCGTCGTTTTGCTCGCCGTTTTGCGGACGCGATAAAAAGGCTTGAATGGTTTTTGAGATGAACGCCACGGTTTCCCGGACAATTAAGGTTCCCTTCTCCTTGGTTGCACCGGACAAATCTCCCCAGGCGCCGGTCGTGCAATACTCCTGGAAGCATCCGTAAGCCTGAAACGCGTCACCGCCGCCAAACTGATATGCCAGAGCGTGCGACAACCCTTCAAGTGGCTGCTCCCCGGCGGGAAGCGGCTGCGCAATCAGGCCATCTTCCAATGCCATCAAAACGCTGGTCGTTAATTCTGCTCCATGACCTGTGCCGCTCTGCTGGTCTATCAGCCATTTCCTTCCGCACTGTCCGGCGGCTCGCCACCAGTCAACGGCAAATACCGTATGCCCTTCCAGTTTCAACCGTCGGCACAATGCGTCCACAGCCTTCAAATTCAGGGAGTGATAGGCGATAAACACCAGGGCCGCCGCCTTGTCGCGCTCAAGAAAGGCGCGGGCAACTGCTTCACAGTAGGCTTCCAGCAAACGGCTTTCCACATGAACTGTCCCTGCCCACCCTGCCAATTCCAGCGTATCACCATACGGAATGCAGGGCGCATACAGGCATTGTGTTTGTTGAGCTATCATGGGGGTGACATGATTGGATACGATCATATCCGCGCCAAGTGGCCCGTGACTGCCCAGGATTTCCTGCGATGCGAGCGGCAGCAATACACCAGGCGCGACTTTGAGCTTCTGCTCATACGCCGGACCCGTCATGCGGCTGATATCGAAAGGATTTTTCATTATATCCTCTGCTGAATGACAACGGGTTTGCCAGTACGAGCTGATTCCGTGATAGCAAGCGCAACATCCATGGAGCGGCACGCGTCCTGAATGTCGCTCCTGACCGGCGTGTCGTTCAAAATGGCCGCTACCAACTCATTAATCTCGGCCGTGAAGGGATGATGGGCCACGCTGCCGCTATCGGGCCCCTGCGCCTGGATATGAATCCATTGATCCTGACCGGGAAACAACTCTTTCGTATAGAGCCTCTCATTGCGAATGGCCCCTTTAGAACCGAGCATATCGATGTTGAACTGATAGGGGAAACTTGTCCCATCAAGCGCCGCGGATAAACGTCCCACGCTGCCATTGCGATATTTCACCGTGGCGGAATACGTGGTTTCATAATCAAAATCGTCGCGTTGCCGGGTCGCGTATGCGTACACTTCAGCCACTTCCCCGTTCAGGTATCGGCCCAAGTCAGCTGCATGGCAACCGCCGGTAATCATAGCGCCCCCGGCAAACTCCTTTCTACGAATCCAGTTATAACTGGCAAATGTGGATTTGATGCCGTGCCAGTAATCCGCACCGGCGAAAAATATATCTCCGATGGCATTCTGCTGGATGAGGTTGTGAATGCATTCGACGAGAGGATTCCACCGCATCAGAAAGCTCACGATGGTTCTTCCCTTTGCTTTTTGTGCAGCATCATAGAGGGCGTTTACCTCTTCAGGTGTGATGCCCGCCGGCTTTTCCAGCAACACATGCTTGTCTGCCCGCAGCGCCAGAATGGCATCGGGGGCATGCAAATAGTTGGGCATGCATTCCGATACAATCTCGACACGGGGATCATTCAGCATATCCTGATAGCGCTCATATACCCTTGCCTCCGGCGCATACCGCGCGGCAAAGGCCTCCGCACTTTCCCTGCTGCGGCCACAAACTGCCGCAATATAGGTATGCGGATTGCTTTCGAAGGCGTGCACATGCTCCACCGCTACTTGCCCGGTGCCTCGCATGCCGACACCTATTCGCCTGATATCCCCAACGCTCGTCACTTAAACAACCTCCAGTTTCTGGTAGATATTCACGGTATACTCGCCAAATTCAGCCGTTGCCTTTTGCTGCAAAGTGCGCGGACGCTCCAAATCAATATCATACGACCCAACCATTTTTGATGGCCGCGCGGAGAGCACGATAACCCTGTCGCTGAGGAAGACCGCCTCATTGATTTCATGGGTGATAAACAAAATCGTTTTCTGCGCCTCCGACCAGATGCGCAATAGTTCCAGGTTCATTTTTTCGCGCGTGATGGCGTCCAGCGCGCCAAATGGTTCGTCCATCAGAATCAACTTCGGATCGTGTATCAAGGCACGCGCAATGGATACACGCTGCTGCATGCCGCCCGAGAGTTCGTTGGGATAACGCTTTTCAAAGCCATCCAAGCCAACCAGCTTCAGCAACTCGTACGCGCGATCGATGTACTTCTTGCGATCCAATTTCAAAATCTCAATGGGAAGCAATACATTATCCAGCACCCGACGCCAGTGCAACAGCAAGGCTTTTTGAAAGACAAAGCCCACCTCTCTTGTCGGATCAAAATTGCTCTGGTTGACGATAATCTCCCCATCACTTTTGGGCAACAGACCCGCAATGATGCGCAAAAGCGTTGTTTTGCCACAGCCGGAAGGCCCGACAATCGAGACAAATTCGCGCTCGTTCACGTCAAAAGACACGCTGCCCAACGCCTCCAGCTCACCATCACGTGTCTGGTAGACTTTTCTCAGGTTTCTGATGGATAAAAGGGTGTTGTTTTCGCTCATTTTACGCTGCCTTTATATGTGATTTGCTCGTTTGCTCGTGCCGCCAAGGGTTGGCTTGACGGCGCGAGCAGAGGTTTACTCCATTTCGAAATTGTTATAGGGTGTTGCGGGCAGGAAACTCGCGTCATAGATTTCCTCAACAGGATAATCCAGCTTCTCCTGGTAGGTGCTGACCAAATCGTACGTCGCTTGAATCTGCGCCGGGTCGATGTAGCCCATGCCGTGCTCCTTGTAGCGCTCGGTCTTCAGGAAGTCCATCTCGATGTCCAGGGACTTCTCCAAGTCGGCCGTGTTGATAGGCTGATACTCGGAGAGGATTTGGATGGCCTCTGCCGGATTATTGACCGTCCACTCCCACGCGCGGTAGGTAACATCCAGGAACTTTTTAAGCATCTCAGGACGCTCCTGGATGGTCTTGTCGCTGGTGATGTAGGAGTGCGCGTAGCACTCAAATCCATAGTCCGCCCACAGGAAGGAGCTGAAACCGCCCTCCGGAATGGCTGCCTCAAAGTTCGGCGTGCCCGTCTTCAACTCAAATACGACATCCGCATTGCGGGAGGCAAGCGCGGATACCTTGGCCGTCGGCTCGATGTTCACAAACTCTACGCTTTCGGGATCCGCGCCAATCATCGCGGCAAAGGCCGGCCACATCACTTTGTGCCCGTCGGTCGCCGGAACTGCCACGGTCTTGCCAACAATGTCAGACGGCTGTTTGATACCGGAATCATCAAAGAAGAACATACTGTTGGGGTGTTTGTCAAAGATGATGCCAATGATTTTGACCTTCGCGCCGTCCTGCCGGAACTTGAACACTACGGGCGCGTCCGAGATAGCGATATCAGCCATCTCAGTGTCTATGGAGGTGACAGAAAAACCAGAACCCTTGCCGATGATAACGTTAAGGTCCAGTCCTGCCTCCTCATACCAACCATTCTTCAGCGCCACAAAATAAGGCGCATGGTCGGCGGCAATGGTCCAGTTGAGGAGAAAATTGACCTTTTCAAGGCTTTCCCCCATGGCTGCGCTTATCCCTGTCATGCACAGCACGAGGACCAGCATCAGGACTAATAACTTCTTCATGATAAAACCTTCCTCTCTGATTGAATGATATATGGATACCTGTCAACAAATTCTTTTCCAACGGCGCTCCAACCCCCGCCGTACTGTGTAATGATTGGTCTAATCTCGCAGAGCCTAAAGTACTTCATCCTTGAAGGCCCACGGCATCACAAGGCGCTCCACCGCGGATACAACAAGGAACATCCCCCAGCCCAGCAACGACATCATGATCAGCGACGCGAACAATGGCGGTGTGTCCATCATCAGCTGCGCATTCACAATGACATATCCCAGGCCGCTGTCCGAGGCAATCAACTCTCCCACAATCACCCCCATAACGCTTAAGGTTGTGCAGATTTTCAGACCCGAAAAGATAAAGGGCAACGCAGTAGGCAGACGAATTTTCCAAAAAATCTGCCATTTGCTGCCATTGAGATAGCGCACCAAATCAAGCAAATCATCCTCGACTGATGCCAAGCCCGCTACCGTATTGACGACCATCGGGAAGAAGCTGACCAGGAACGCAATCAACACATTGGTTCTCAGTCCATACCCCATCCAAATCAGCAGAATTGGTGCCACTGCCACCATAGGGATGCTGTTAAACATGATAAACAGCGGCATGATAGCCTTCTGAACCACCTTCGACCAACTGATGAGGATGCCGATGAGTGTACCGAATACAGCAGTGCATAGAAAACCCAACACGAATTCGTATAGCGTTACCAGAATGTTCTTTTGCCAGTGATAATTTGCATCAGGCTGCTCAAAGATTAGGTGCGCAATCGCACTGGAGGGCGTAGCGATAAAAGCTTCGTTTATATTGGCAATCCTTACAATCACTTCCCACAGAACAAAGAACAGCAACACTGCACCAATGCTTTGAAAGCGTTTGGGCAAGTGGATAGCTTTGGAACGAGTCTTTTGGTGTGAGACCGTTTTCATCGTGATGATTACCTCTGTACGTTGCTTTCGACGGCTGCGAAGCGCCACGGCATGATAAGCCGCTCGGCTAGGGAAATCAGGCCGAAGAAACTGATGCCCATAATCGCCAGCACGACGAGACAGGCAAACATGGTCGGCATATCGATAAACGCCTGGGCATCGCGCAGCAAATAGCCAAGCCCGCGCTTTGAGGCAATGAACTCGCCCACCAACACACCTACCACACACATGGTGGCGCTGGTCTTGATGCCCGCGAACAAATAGGGCAGGGAATTAGGAATCCGGATTTTGGTGAATATTTGCAGCTGCGATGCGTTAAGGTACCGAACCAAATCAAGCAAGTCGTCATCAACGGCCTGCATGCCTGTTGCCGCGTTAATGACAACGGGGAAAAAAGCCACCGTAAACGCAATCATGATATTGGGAAACACGCCATAGCCCAGCCACAGCAGAAACAGTGGCGCAAGGGCTATCTTGGGGATTGAATTGAAGAGCACGAGGATGGGCATAATCAATCGATTGGCCGTTTTGGACCATGTTAGGAATATGGCGATGGCTACACCCGCGAAGAGAGTCAGCGCAAAACTGCCCAACACCCCGCCGGCTGTGGCGAAAATATGGCGCCACCACTTGTTCTTCGCAGCCATGCGGGGGTCGAAGAAACTATCCAGAATCAGCTTTGGTGAGGGCAAAATATACTTCTTGATTTTCAGGGCGTCCACCAGGATTTGCCATGCAACCAAAAGGATGACCACCACCATGATGGATATTCCATACTTCTGGATGAAGCGTGCTGCAGCCCGGCGTATTCGCTCAGGGAATCCGACCGCCTGACGACTAATCATGATGCGATTTACCCTCAATTTCATCCAGGCGGTAGCCAAAGCCAGTGTTGCCCAGAGAGGTCAGGGAGATTTCTCCCTCATTTCGTTTGTAGAGCCCGGGGTGAACCTTGGCTTCCTCGCGTGAGGCTTCCGGGCAGAACTGCATGGAATTCACTTCCACACCCATGATTGTCCCCACATTGGCCGCCAGCAAAGCATGGGGGATGATGGCCAATTTTGGGTTCGTCAAGTCCTGTACCATGATGTCCATGCCATGCTCGCGCGCCCAGCAGAGGGACAGCATGGCGCCGGTTAATGTTTTACATGTTTTCAGCGCCACCCCGGACCAACCAAGCCGGTGGCCGATCGCGACATAGCGCCAGTCATGCGCGCTTTCATCCAGGAAAAGCGGCTTTATCTTGCTGATTTCATGCACATCAATCGGATGATGCTCAATATCGTAGGGGAATGGCTGCTCGATGTACAAAAGTTTCTTGAAGATGTCCGGATGCTCTTGCTGAAGTTTCTTCATCAAATCCAGCACGTACGCAGGTTGCTGAACTGTGCAGTTGAAATCAGCGGACAAATAGGGAACGTCCATCTCACCGGCAATGTTGCCAACATGGACTATCCTGTCGTAATCCCATGCTGCGTCGTTACCGACAAGCTTGATTTTTAAGCAATACAAACCATCAGCACGAATCCAGTCTCTCAAGAGAACGGGATAGCCATCATCCGGTTCGTTGCCCGTCAGATCCTCCGACTCAAGCGGGTCTGTACCGCCCACCAGATGCCAGGCAGGAATGCTCTGGGGGACCTTTTCCCGCGGCAACATATAGTCGCAAGGGTACTTGCCCACATACGCTTTCCGATACTCTTCTCCATAATAATGGGAGAGGTCGTGATTCATGTATTCGGGCGTAAAGATATCGAACGCCTTGACCTTATGAAGTTTTCCATATGCATCATACAGTGCCAAATCAAACAGCGAGTTGCACACCAACGCACTCAGATACGGCATTTGATGCGAGGCATCATACTTGCGATTCCCGGATGCCAATAAATCGTGGAGACGTTCCTCCAAAAAACGATGTCCGATTTCCATGGGATGGCCGGAAGACGTGAACGAGTTCCACGCATCGTTGAGCGTATCGCAAAACCGCATCATGCGGTCCAATCGTTCCGAGTAACTCAAAGTGCCAGGCCAAGTCCAGGAGACAGCCATGGGCGTCTCCCCAACCCCTACAGCCGTTCTTCCATCGGCACCCCGCACGGTAATCGTCGCCCTGCACAAAGATGATTTCGTCGTAATCTCATGCCCGAATTTCAAGGGCATGCGATTCTCGAAGTCGAAAAACGTTATGGTAGACGAAACAACAGCAATATCTTTCTCACGCATCAACTAATTCTCCTGTTGGTTCAGACAAGGGTTCTATCGATTGCAATTGTATTATTCATTTCTTATCAGGTTTTCTCTTGTTTGTCAATACATTCTGCTCGAACCAAACAGTCGCTGCTTTTATATTTTTTCATTCAACAGGATTCCAAAGATTACAAAATCTTTACAAAATGCCCGGTTCGGGGTATGCTAAAGGCCGAAACCGGGGGCCACCCGGACGCCGGAGGATCGATGTCAGACTGGACGCCTACACAGCCGCCGCCGGGCGACGAACAGGAGCAGTTTTTTCAGGGCCAGCAGGGGTTTGCCCCCCCGCCAGGCCCTTATTCGCCTGCACAGCCGGGCCCGGGTTTTGAGGATGATGGGGATTTCTTTACCCCGGCGCGCCGCATGGGCGCACAGTCTGCCCGCCCTGCGCAGCCCCCGCAGGCGGCCGTCCCGCCGCCCTATCAGGGGCCGCTGGAGATGCCGCATAATCCCTTTGACCAGTTCCCCCAAATGCCGCTGAGCCCGGGAGGCACCGGACACCATGTGCCGCCGGGCAATCCGCCGCCCACCGGGCAGGAACTGCCCGACCGCGTGCCCTATCAGGCGCCGCCCAGACAGCGCAGCATGATGATTTACCTCTATTTGGGGCTGGCCGCGCTGGTGGTGGTATTGGGTGTGATGGGCATCACCCAGCTGCTCAACAACAAGGAGCCGCGCACCGCGGTGGTCACCATCTCCGAGCAGGGCAACACCTACTCCGGCAGCGCCATCATCGTGCGCGACGAGACAGTATTTACCCAGGAGGGTGTATCGGACATCCGCTATACCGCGGAGGAAAACGCCGTGGTATCCCGCGGCGACCCGGTGTGCACCGTGTATACCACCGGCTTCAGCGGCAGGGAATTAACCCAGCTGCAGACCTACCGCAAGCAGATCAAGGAATACCTCAAGATTTTGCAGGGCGAGAGCAACGCGCCCGACACCAAGCTGCAGCTGCTGGACACCACCATCTTCGACCGCGCGGTGGAGACCCGCGCGGTGATTCAGGGCATGCACGGCAACCTGCTCAACCAGGAAGGCCTGCTCAAGGAGGCCATTTCCTCCCGCTACAGCTATATGAAGCAGAAGTATCCCGACGATACCAAGCTCACCCGCCTCTACGACAACGAGAGCAACCAGCTGCAGCGCATCGAGACCTGGACCAAGCAATACAATGCCACCGACAACGGCATCGTCAGTTTCTACACCGATGGGTTTGAAGGCGCGCTGAACATGAACAGCTACGAGGGCTACAGCCCCCAGGAAGTGCGCGACATGTACAACGGCAAGGTGCCTACCGCCTTTGTGCGCGACAAGAACACCGATGACGTGTACCGCCTGGTGCGCCCCTATGAGTGGGCTGTGCTGATGCTGGCCGACGACCACGCGTGGAACCCGGCCATCGGCGAGACCTACCAGATTATGATTGAGAGCTTTGACAACACCACGGTGTCCGCCAAGGTATCCAGCGTCACCCGCGCGGGCGGCGACCTGCTGGTGCGGCTCACGGTCAACTCCCCCGTGGACCCGGTGCTCAACATCCGCTCCTGCCACGTGCAGCTGTCCACCTCCACCATCACCTACGCGGTGCCCAACTCGGCCATCGTCAGCAAGGACGGCGTGATCGGCGTGGTGGTGCAGTTCCGCGAGGGGATGTTCATCGTGCCGGTGGTGCGCGTATCCAGCGACCCCACCCAGACCTATGTGGTGCCGGTCAACCCCGGCCACCTGTATGAGGGGCTTAGCGTGCAGCTGTTCCCCGACCAGCAGCGCTGACAGCCCGCGGGCTCGTCCGCTCACCCCCGTTTGCTTGCATATATGTGGCATTGCCCCTATAATAACGGCAACATTTCGTAAGCCGCTGCGCCCCGTGGCGCCGAGGAGGAAACAGGATGGATTTTCGCTCAATGCTCGACCAGGTTAAGTCTGCCTTTGTGATTGGGAAGAACAACCCCTTCCTGCACGGCCGGCAGAACAGCCGAGGTGAGGAACAGGGCTACCGGGAGGAGCCTGTCTACCAGGCGCCCCAGCAGGCCTATGCCCAGGGCAACCCCGGCTACCAGGCCTACCAGCCGCCCTATCAGCAGGCCGCGGCCCCCTATCAGCCGGAAGCCTATGGCCAGCAGCCCGATCCATTCCAGCAGCCCTACGCCCCCCCGCAGCAGCAGCCCTACGCGTATCAGCCGCCGGAGGCGCAGCAGCCCGTGTGGCAGCAGCCTGCCCCCCAGCAAAGCTATCAGGCGCCGGCACAGCAGCCGCAGCAGCCCACCTTCCAAACACAGATTCAGCCCGACCCCTTCCGCGCGGAGAGCGGGCGCAACCGGCGCTCACAGCAGCACCAGGCTGCTCAGCAGCCTGCTCCGCAGGCCCCCTACGCTCCGCCCCAACAGGCGGAGAACGTGGTGCCCTTCCCCGGTGTGCAGCAGCAGCCGGAAAGCGCCGGTGTGGACGCCTATGTGATCAACGTGTTTAACATCAACACCTGCCGCCAGGCCATGAGCTGCCTGCGCAAGGGCCAGTGCACGCTGATTGTGATGGACCAGCTGATAGACAAGGCGGAGATTCGCCGCTATGTGGACATGCTGACCGGCGCCTGCTACGCGCTGAACGGCACCATGACGCGGCTGTCGGCCAAAATCGGCTTCTATATCATGGCCCCCGCGGGCATGACCGTCTATACCGACCCCACCACCTCCAACGCCAACGCCCAGCCCAAGCCGCAGCAGACGCCGCTGTACCACGCGCCCGCCATGCCTGGCAGCGCCCCACAGCGCGCGAGCGATTTTTCGGCCCAGGGCCCCTATGGCGCCGTACCGCAGATGAACTTCTCCGCCCATCAGGCCGAGCCGCAGCAGCAGCCCGCGGCGCCTCAGCAGGACGCCTATCAGAATTGGCAGCCCGAGGCCGCGCAGGCACAATCCCCCTACACACAGGAGCAGCAGCGCTACGCGCAATAACCCCTCAGCAGGGCGAATGTGTGGCGCGTAGCTTGGCCACGGCGGTTTTTCTGTTATCGCCAAACCGAAAAAGCATAACCATCAACGCGTTGACGACTGATTTGAGTAGATAAAGGAGAGACAGTTATGGCAATCACGGTCACGATGATAGAGGAAAAAGAGTTTAAGACCAAAGTCCGCGGCTACGACCCGGTGGAGGTGGACGAGTTTCTGGACGCCATCTGCGATGAGATGGTGGACATGCAAAACACCATCCAGACGCTGCGCGAGCAGCTGAAGCAAAAGAGCGAGCAGAGCGCCTCGTTCGCGCCTCTGCCCGTGCCCCCGGTGGCCCCGGCCCCCATCCCCGCCATCTCCTCCATGACCGGCATGAAGGATGACGAGGACAGCATCCCCGCGGACATCGAGACCGCGCAGAAGCTGCTGGCCGATACCCAGAAGGCCTGTGACAAGGCGCTGGCCGACGCGCAAAAGCGCGCCGAAACCATCCTCAAGGAGGCCGAGGACCTGGTGCCCGACCCTGAGCTGATTGACCTGGAGGCCGAGCGCGACAAGGTGCGCGAGGAGATTGAGAAGCTGAAGGCCGATGCCATGAGCTTCCGCAAGCGCTTCCAGTCCATGCTGCGCGACCAGAACGACATTCTGGAAACGGATCTGTTCTGATGCTGCTGGGCGCGTTGGAGGCCGGCGGCACCAAGATGGTGATGGGGCTGGCGGACAGCGAGGGGCGCATCCTCAAGCAGGAGGCGTGCCCCACCCGCTTGCCCGAGGAAACGCTGGGCGACATCCTGGCCTTTTTTGAGGGCGAGAAAATCGACGCCCTGGGCATTGCCACCTTTGGCCCGGTGGATTTGCGGCCGGATTCCCCCACCTATGGCAACATCACCAACACCCCCAAGCTGGCCTGGCGCAACTTTCCGCTGTACGCGCGGCTGAAGGAGGCGCTGGGCGTGCCCTGCGCCATCGATACCGACGTTAACGGCGCGGTGCTGGCCGAGGCCGAGCTGGGCGCCGGCGAGGGGCTCAAAAACTGTGTCTACTTCACCGTGGGCACCGGCATCGGCGGCGGCGTGCTCAGCGGCGGCCAGCTGGTGCATGGGCTTATTCACCCGGAGTGGGGCCACGTCATCATGAACCGCCACCCGGAGGATCCCCTGCAGCGCGGTGTGTGCCCTTACCACGAGCATTGCGTGGAAGGCTATGCCTGCGGCCCCGCCATGCAGGCGCGCTGGGCGATGCCCGCGCAGGAGCTGCCCGACGATCACCGCGGCTGGGCGCTGGAGGCGCATTACCTGGCGCAGCTGTGCGTGGACGCCATGATGACCGTATCGCCCGAGTGCATCATATTGGGCGGCGGCGTGATGCACCACGAAGCGCTCTACCCCATGGTGCGCAAAGCAGTCACCGGCATGCTGGGCGGCTACCTGGCCAGCCCCGCGCTCAACGATATGGACAGCTACATCGTGGCGCCCCGGCTGTACCCGGATTCCGGCCTGGTGGGCGCGGCGCTGCTGGCCAAACAGGCATTGGGCCGATAACAAAAGGAATGTTCATCATGCACCCGTCCACATCATTGGGCGGGTATTTTTTGTTTGTTTAGGGTTCGACAAAAATGGATATATCATGGTTGCGGGCATTTGCCCGAGAGCATCACAGCAGACAAAGGAGTCTTTTTTTATGTTGAAAATCGGTATCATTCTGGGCAGCACCAGGCCAGGACGCAATGGCGAGGCAGTCGCCAAGTGGGTGCTGGAGCAGGCCAACAAGCGCGGGGATGCGCAGTACGAGCTGGTGGATGTGGCAGCGTTTGACCTGCCGCTGCTAAACGAGGCGGTGCCGCCCAGCTACGGCCAGTACGAGCATGAGCACACCAAGGCCTGGTCGGCCGAGATTGCCAAGTATGACGGCTATGTGCTGGTGACCCCGGAGTACAACCACGCGCCCGGCGCCGCGCTCAAAAACGCGCTGGACTACCTGTACAACGAATGGAACGACAAGGCCGTCGGCTTTGTGGGCTATGGCAGCGCGGGCGGCGTGCGCGCGGTGGAGCAGCTGCGCCTGGTCACCGCCGAGCTGCAGATGGCGGGCGTGCGCAACCAGGTGATGCTCAGCCTGTTCACGGACTTTGATAACTTCTCCGCCTTCAAGCCCATGGCGCATCAAGAGAAGAGCCTGGGCGGTATGCTGGACCAGCTGGTGCGGTGGAGCACGGCGCTCAAGCCCTTGCGCGCTGTGTAAATATACGCATTCGTCACACAACACTTTCACAAGGCCGTCCCCGTTTATGGGGGCGGCCTTGGCCGTAGGTCGCCTTCCCGCGTTTGAAAATATTTGACATTATATGTAGTCCTGCTATAATTCTTGCGTATGAGCCCCATACGACTCATACCAATTATTCCGAAAGGGTGTTAGTGTGCTCGCTGTCGCTCTTTTTTTCTTGTGGATTGTTTTCAACGGCCGCTTCACGTGGGAGCTGGTCGCCTTTGGCGTGGTCATCGCGGTGGTGTTGAGCTGGTTTACACAAAAGTTTGTGGCGCCGGACCTTACGCTGCGCAAGCAATGGGGCGTCGCCAAGCGCCTGCCCGGCTACCTGCGCTTTGCCTGGCTGCTGGTCAAGGAAATTGTGTTGGCCAACTTTGCCGTGATGCGGATGATTCTGTCCGACCGGGATATTGTGGTACCCAAGCTGGCGGTGTTCAAAACCGCGCTGAAGACCCGGCCCGCCCGCGTGGTGCTGGCCGACTGCATCACCCTGACGCCGGGCACCATCACCGTACATTTGGCCGATGACGAGTACCTGGTGCACTGCCTGGATGAGAGCCTGGAAGAGGGCCTGCACGACAGCGCCTTTGAGCGCCGTCTCATCAAGATGGAAGAAAGCTGGGCGCAGGAGGAGGGGCAGCATGACCCTGCATAACGCCTACAGCGTGCTGTATATCGGCGCCCTGTCCGTGCTGATGGTGCTGGTGGTGGCATGCTTTATCCGTGCCATCAAGGGGCCCTCCATCGCCGACCGCATTGTGGCCATCAACATGATTGGCACCCAGACGCTCATCATGATTGGTCTGGTGGCCCTGCTGATTGGCGAAGGGTATCTCACCGACGTGGCCCTCATCTACGCCATGATCAGCTTCCTGGCAGTGGTGGTGCTGTGCAAGGTGTACATGGGCGTGTTTCTGGAGCGCCGCGCCCGCGAGCAGGAGGAGGAGCAACGGCATGCTTGACTGGCTGCGCTTTATCCTGACCGCCGGGCTACTGGTCAGCGGGCTGATCATCCTCATCACCGCCGTGATGGGCGTATACAAATTTGACTACGTTTTGAACCGCATGCACGCGGCCGCCATGGGCGACACGCTGGGCCTGCTGTTTTGCCTGCTGGCACTGATTGTCAGCGCGCCGGATTGGACCACGGCGCTCAAGCTGTTGCTCATCATCTGCTTCCTGTGGGTGGCAAGCCCCGTCAGCAGCCACCTGATCGCCCGCTTGGAGGTTACCATCAACCCGCGCTGGCAGCAGCTGCCACCGCCGCCGGGCAAGGATGAAAAGGAAGAGGAGGTACAGCCGTGAGCTTTGTCAAGATTGCCCTGCTGGGCATGCTCATCGTGTGCGCGCTGGGCGTCAGCTTTACGCGCAACCTGCTTACCTCGCTCATTGTCTACATGGCCTATAGCCTGATGATGGCCGTGATCTGGATGCTGCTGGAGAGCCCGGACCTGGCCATCACCGAGGCCGCTGTGGGCGCCGGCATCACCAGCGTGCTGTTTTTTGTAACGCTTAAGAAAATCCACGCCATCAAAGGAGACAAAGACCATGAGCAAGCGCAGAAGTGACTGGGAGCAGCGCCCCCAGGCCCGCTTCCTGCGCTGGATGCGGGATGGCTACGGCGCGCTGGACGACCAAATTACCACCTCCATCAGCCAGCCGGCCGCCCCCCGCCCGGACCAGGAGGCCATGGAAGCGCACGATATTTTGGTCGGCACACACCGCCATGAGCGCGAGCTGGCGCTGGACCGCCTGGCCCACTACGACCTGCAAAACTGGGCCAACACCCGTGGCCGCAAGGTGCTGGGCCGCCTGTACGCGGTGCTGGCGCTGCTGCTGGGCCTCATCCTGATTTACTTCCTGCTCAACACCGTGGCCTTCATGCCGCGCTTTGCCTCGGCCGATGTGCCCGCCAACAACGAGGTCATCGCCCGTTATGTGGAGAAGGGGCTGGAGGAGACCGGGGCCATCAACATTGTAGCCGGCATGATTCTGGACTACCGCGCCTTTGACACCTTGGGCGAGAGCACGGTACTGTTTATCGCGGCCTGCGCGGTGCTGATTTTGCTGCGCATCGACCTGGATGACCACGGCCAGCCCATGCAGCAGCTGATTGCCGAAGAATCCGACGACCGCCACTACGAGCCCAAGAACGACCGCATCCTGCAGGGAAGCGCCATGGTGCTGACGCCCATCATTTTGCTGTTTGGCATCTACGTGCTATTCAACGGCCACCTGGGGCCGGGCGGTGGATTCTCGGGCGGGGCCATTTTGTCAAGCGGCCTCATCCTCTACCTCAACGCCTTCGGGTTCCAGAAGGCGGGCCGCTTCTTCACGTACAAGATTTTTATGTGGGTCAGCTTCTTCTCGCTGGGCTTCTATGGGGTGGCCAAGGCCTACTCCTTCTACATGGGGGCCAATGGCCTGCACAGCGGCATCCCCCTGGGCACGCCGGGTGCCATTTTGTCCAGCGGGCTCATCATGCCGCTGAACATCGCCGTCGGCCTGGTGGTTGCCTGCACGATGTATATCTTTTACGCCCTGTTCCGCAAGGGCGGGCTGTGAGGGGGATGGATATGTGGCAAGCGCTATATGACAACCTGGAGCAGACGGTCGCCGTCATCCTCTTTGGCATCGGCTTTACCATTTTGCTGTTGCAGCGAAACCTGATTCGCAAAATCATCGGCCTGAACATCATGAGCACGGCCACCTACCTGTTTCTGGCGTCCATGGGCTACATCCAGGGGCGCAAAGCCCCCATCGTGACCGACGGGGTGACCGACCTGGCCGCCTACATCAACCCCATCCCCGCGGGGCTGGTGCTGACGGGCATCGTGGTGTCGGTCAGCTTTACGGGCATCATGCTGGCGCTGACCGTCCGCCTATACCGCCGCTACCGCACGCTGGACATTGACCAGATTGCGCTGCTGGCCAAGGGGGAGGACATGGCATGACGCTGGCGCGCAACTTCCCCTTCTTCAGCATTCTGGTATGCCTGGTGGGCAGCGTGGTGACATCGGTGCTCAAGCCGCGGGCGGCCAAAGCGCTGACCATCATCATCGCGGGCGTAGTGCTGGTGCTCAGCGCCTTTACGCTGCGATATGCCCTGGCGCTGGAGTCGGCCGAGCCCTTCATGATGGGCCATTTCCCCGCCCCTTGGGGCAACGAGCTGCGCATCGGCCGCCTGGAGGCGCTGATGGCGACCGGAATATCCGCGGTGCTGTTTATCACCCTGCTGGCGGGCTTTTACCACATGCCGGCCTTTGTCAGCGAGAAGAAGCTGGGCCTCTATTGCATCATGGTGGATCTGGCGATGTGCGCCATTTTGGTGATGCTCTACACCAATGACCTGTTCACCGCCTATGTGTTCATCGAAATCATGACCATCGCCTCCTGCGCGCTGGTGATTGTGCGCCAGAACGGGCACACGCTGGTGGCCGCCACCCGCTACATGATCATGAACCTGCTGGCCTCGGGCCTGGTGCTGCTGGGCATCTCCATGCTGTACGGCATTACCGGCCACCTGTTGATGGAGCCACTGGGCCGCTCGGTGCGCCACATTGTGGAAACCGGCCAGTATATGGAGCCGTTGACGGTGGTCATCGCCCTGATTACGGCAGGGTTAGCCATCAAGAGCGCGATGTTCCCCTTCCACGCGTGGGCGCCGGATACCTACGCCTTCGCGCCGCCCATGTCCAGCGCCATTTTGTCCGGATTGATTGGCAAAGCATACATCTTCCTGCTGATTAAGTTTTTCTACCGCGTCATCGGCCTGGATGTGATTGTGGGCACCAATGTGGACAGCGTGCTGTTTGTCTGCGGCGTGTCGGGCATGCTGATGGGCTCGGTGCTGGCCATCAGCCAGCGGGATATCCGCCGGATGGTCGCCTATTCCTCGGTCTCCCAGATTGGCTACATTTACATGGGGCTGGGCATGGGCACCGAGGCCGGCGTGGCCGCGGCGCTGTTTCAGATGCTGGCCCACGCGGCCGCCAAGTCGCTGCTGTTTTTGTCCACCAACGAGCTGGTCAGCGTGTCGGGCGACCGCAAGCGCTTCCACTACCTGCATGGCGCCGGCTACCGCAACCCGGTGGCGGGCGTGGTGTTCACCGTCGGCGCCATGAGCCTGGTGGGCATCCCCTTCACGGGCGGCTTTATCGCCAAGCTCAACCTGGCGACCGCCGGCATGCCCATGGGCGGCTGGATGCGGGCACTGGTATTGATTGCCCTGGCCATCAGCACGCTGCTCAACGCCGTGTACTACCTGCACACCGTTGTATCCCTGTACCGCAGAGCGCCTGCGGAGATTGACTATCCCCCGTCCCACCGCGTACCGCGGCACGCTGCCGCCGCCCTGGTGATTTCGATGCTGTTGACGGTCTACCTTGGCCTGGGCTCGGGCCCCATCATGCGGGTGATTGAAGCGGGCCTGAAGATGTTTGCCTAAGGAGGAAGCCTTGTTTATGGATGGATTGCTGATGATTGTCTCGGTGCTGCTGCCCATCGTGTCGGCGCTGATGCTGATGCGCATGCCCTGGCTGAACGAAACACGCCGCACGCGCTGTACCTTTGTTGGCGCGGTGCTGGTGCTGGAGTGCATCGTAGTGGCCCTTGTGGCGCTGGAGCCCCAGCGCACGGTGGTGCTCTTCAAGATGACCGAGCAGCTGCCCATCGCGCTGCGCTCGGACGGCACCTCGCGGGTGTTTTCCATCGTGATGGCGCTGATGTGGGCCAACTCCGGCTTCTTCTCTTTCCGCTACATGTCCCACGAGCAGAACGAGCAGAGCTACTACGCCTTTTACCTGCTGGCGCTGGGCAGCCTGATGGGGCTGACGCTGTCGGGTACGATGGTCACCATGTACCTGTTCTTTGAGCTGACCACCTTCCTGTCGGTGCCCATGGTGCTGCACACCCGCACCAAGGAGGCCATCGCCGCCGGCATCAAGTACCTCATCTACTCCATCGCGGGCGCCACCATGGGCCTGCTTGGCATCTTCTTCCTGACGCCCAACCTGGGCTCCCCCTACTTTGTGGAGGGCGGCACGCTAATGGCCAACGCCCTCAACATTCCGCGGGAGGCGCTGCTGGCCATCATCTTCGTCACGCTGGTTGGCTTTGGCACCAAGGCCGGTATGTTTCCCATGCACGGCTGGCTGCCCACCGCCCACCCCGTGGCCCCGGCCCCGGCCAGCGCCGTGCTGTCGGGCGTGATCACCAAGGCGGGCGTGCTGTGCATCTTCCGCATGCTGTTCTATGTCATCGGGCCGGACTTTATCCGCGGCACCTGGGTGCAGACGGCGCTGCTGAGCTGCGCCACCATCACGGTGTTCATGGGCTCGATGCTGGCGCTGCGCGAGAAGACGCTCAAAAAGCGGCTGGCCTACTCCAGCGTATCGCAGGTGAGCTATGTGCTGTGCGGCCTGTACCTGCTTGACACCATGGCCTTTGACGGCGCGCTGCTGCAGATTGTGGTGCACGCGCTGACCAAGGACGCGCTGTTCCTGTGCGCGGGCGCCATCATCTTCACCACCGGCATCACCCAGGTGGACGAGATGCACGGCCTGGGCAAGCACATGCCCTGGACGATGTGGCTGTTCACCATCTGCTCCATCTCGCTGATTGGCATCCCGCCGCTGGGCGGCTTCATCGCCAAGTGGTACATCGCCGAAGGCGCGCTGTCGAGCTCCGTGCCGGTAGCGCTGTTCAACTGGCTGGTGCCAACCGTGCTGCTGATTTCCGCCCTGCTGACGGCCGGCTACCTGCTGCCGCCCAGCATCACGGCGTTCTTTGACCTGCGCACCGATGGCGAGTGCAAGATTCCCCAAGTGCGCGCCAAGCCCACCATGCTGATGGTGGTGCCCATTCTGCTGCTGACGGTGGCCATTGTTGTCATCGGCGTCAACCCCAGCCCCATGATTGATGCCTTCAACCGCCTGGCCGCCTCCCTGTTTTGATGCCACTGTGAGAGGACGCGTATGATGCTGGCCGTTTCCATTGCGCTGCCATTGCTGGCCGGCGCGCTGCTGCCCGTCTTCCGCTGGAAGACGCCCGCGGCGCGCAACGCCTACGTGCTGTTGATGACGGTGCTGACCTCGCTGCTGCTGGGCTGGGCGCTGACCCAGCCCGCCAACGGCGCGGTGGACCTGCTGCGCTTCACCGACCGGCTGACCCTGTCCCTGCGCGCGGATGGCCTGGGCCGCCTGTTCGCGGTGCTGGTGGCCGTGCTGTGGCCGCTGACCACCCTGTACGCGGTGGAATACATGCAGGAGCACCCCAAGCAGGACAGCTTCTTCGCCTTCTTTCTGATGAGCTATGGGGTAACGCTGGGCATCGCGCTGAGCGCCAACCTGTTGACGCTGTACCTGTTCTACGAAATGCTGAGCCTGTCCACCTTGCCCCTGGTCATGCATGGCGGCAGCGGCGTCTCGGTCCACGCGGGCCTCAAGTACCTGTACTACTCGCTGGGCGGCGCGGCATTTGCCTTCATCGGCCTGGTATACCTGGTCTATTTCGGCGGCACAACGGACTTTGTGTTTGGCGGCCTGTTCACCCACGTGGGCATTCAGCACACTGCCCAGCTGCGCCTGGGGTATCTGCTGTGCTTCCTGGGCTTTGGCGTGAAGGCGGCGCTGTTCCCGCTGCACGGCTGGCTGCCCACGGCGTCGGTCGCGCCCACACCGGTGACGGCGCTGCTGCACGCGGTGGCGGTGGTCAAATCCGGCGTGTTCGCCATCCTGCGCATCACCTACTACAGCTTCGGCGCGGCGCTATTGCAGGGCAGCTATGCCCAACATATCCCGCTAATACTCACCGCCTTTACCATTGTATTCGGCTGCGCCATGGCGCTTCGCGAGCATCACCTCAAGCGCCGCCTGGCCTATTCCACGGTGTCCAACCTCAGCTACATCCTGTTTGGCGCGCTGCTGCTGACGCCGCAGGGATACGCGGCCGGGCTGATGCACCTGGTGTTCCACTCGCTGATGAAAATCACGCTGTTCCTGGCGGCGGGCGTATACGTGGTCAAAGCCCGGGCCGAGGACGTGCGCGATTTGCGCGGGCTTGGCCGCAGCATGGGCCTCACCTCCGGCGTATTTGTGCTGGGCAGCCTGGCCATGACGGGCATCCCGCCGCTGATTGGCTTTATCAGCAAGTGGTCACTGGGCGAGGCCGCCGTATTGCTGGGCGGCACGCTGCCGGTGGCGGGCGTGGTGGCGCTGCTCATCAGCGCCATCCTGACGGGCATTTATCTGCTGGTGCCGTCTTTCACGCTGTATACCGCCCGCCGGGCGGACGGCGCGCCGGAGCCGGCGCCACTTGGCCTGCCCATGCGGGCCACATTAGGCGTGTTGGCGGCCGGGGTGCTGGTGCTCAGCTTTTACAGCCAGCCGCTGCTGGACTACCTGACGCGCATCGCGTCCGGCCTGGTATAAGGGGGTGTGGCGCTGATGGACTTCCTGCTTTTGCTGATGGTGGCGCTGCCCTTCCTGGCGGCCATCCCCTGCTGGGCGCTGGGCCGCAAAAAGGCGGCCTGGGGCTATCTCATCCTAATCGCTGTGACGGTGCTGGAGACAGCGGCCGCGCTGTGGCTGCTGCTGGATGGCCGCACGCTGGCGATGGCCTTCCCACGCGTGATGGGCCTGGGTATCAGCCTGAAGGCCGACGGCTTCCGCGCGCTGTACGCGGCGGTGGCCAGCTTCATGTGGATGATGACCTCGCTGTTCACCCCGGCCTACATGGCCCACGGCCACAGCCGGGCGCGCTACTGCTTCTTCACGCTGCTGACCATGGGAGCCACCGTTGGCGTCTTCCTGTCCGATGACCTGATTGGCGCCTTCATGTTTTTTGAAATCATGAGCTTCACCAGCTACTGCTGGGTGGCGCACGAGCAGACGCCCGGCGCCCTGCGCGCGGCGCAGACGTACCTGGCCATCGCGGTGCTGGGCGGCATGGCCATGCTGATGGGCCTGATGATGCTGTACCAGCGGGTGGGCAGCCTGGCTTTTGACAGCCTGGCGCATCTGGCCCACACGCCGGGCGATGCCTCGCTCTACCTGCCTGGCGCGCTGATATTGGCCGGCTTTGGCGCCAAGGCGGGCATGTTCCCCCTGCATGTATGGCTGCCCAAGGCACACCCGGTAGCGCCGGCGCCAGCCAGCGCCCTGCTGTCCGGCGTGCTGACCAAGGTGGGCATCTTCGGCATTCTGGTCATCGCCTCCCGCCTGTTCTTTGGCGACGCGCTGTGGGGCAATGTGCTGCTGGTGCTGGGGCTGATTAACATGTTCCTTGGCGCGTTGCTGGCGCTGTTCTCCACAGACCTCAAGCGCACGCTGGCCTGCTCCTCCATGAGCCAGATAGGCTTCATCCTGTTTGGCATCGCCATGCAGAGCCTGCTGGGCGAGCACAACGCGCTGGCCGCCCAGGGCACGGTACTGCACATGCTCAACCACAGCCTCATCAAGCTGTGCCTGTTTATGGCGGCGGGCGTCATCTATATCAACCTGCACCAGCTCAACCTCAACGACATCCGCGGCTTTGGCCGCAGGCGCTGGGGGCTGATGGCGTGTTTCCTGGTGGGGGCGGCTTCCATCAGCGGCATTCCGATGTTCAGCGGCTATGCCTCCAAGACCCTGCTGCATGAGAGCATTGTGGAGTATATTGTCCACCTGCAGCACCTGGGCGAAAGCGCCCTGGGGTATCAGCTGGCCGAGTGGGTGTTCATCATCACCGGCGGCATCACCTTCTGCTACATGCTCAAGCTCTTCATCCCCCTCTTCGTGCAGAAGCACCCTACCCGCCAGG
>ENA-UOOR01002129-UOOR01002129.1-fermentation-metagenome-genome-assembly--contig:-NODE-2129-length-20982-cov-13.996225_pt1 | contig 20982 bp, 16 predicted proteins | sample MGYA00245780_ERZ724029 | MGnify/ENA primary metagenome ERZ724029 (study PRJEB28704, sample SAMN03018315) | fermentation metagenome | biome: anthropogenic terrestrial biome; feature: soil... | reverse complement strand
CAGCAAAGTGCCGAATTGACCCGCCGCGATCTCATCGGGAATTGACGGGTGCTCCTGCAGAGCTAACTCATACAACTGCACGGAAAGTACGTGTCCCAGAGTATATGACGGAAAATAGCCAAACATTCCTTCGCTCCAGTGGATGTCCTGCAGCACGCCTTCGCTGTCTTTACGGGGCCTGATGCCCAGATACGAGTACATGCGCTCATTCCAAATTTCCGGAAGGTCTTTGAGGTCCAGATTGCCTTCAAAAATCTCGAGCTCCAGTTCGAAACGGAGGAAGATATGCAGGTTGTAAGTGACTTCATCGGCATCGATCCGGATCAGTGAAGGCGTCACTTTGTTTATCGCCCTGTAAAAAGCCTCGGCATTATTGTTTTTCAAGTTGCGGTTGTCTGGAAAATGCTTTTGCAGTACAGGATAAAAATGCTGCCAGAATGGGAGGGAGCGTCCCACAACGTTTTCCCATAACAGAGACTGTGATTCATGAACTCCGGCTGAACTTGTTCCGCCAATCGGCAAATGCTCATACTCAACCGGAATACCTTGTTCATACATGCCATGACCGGCTTCGTGAATAATCCCAAATAGGCCACTCGCCAGGAATTCGGGCGCGATATGATTGGTGATGCGCACATCATTGGCCGAGAAACTGGTCGTAAACGGGTGCTCTGTCGCATCCTGGCGTCCCCTGTTAAAATCGAAACCGATAGTCCGAACGATTTCTGTAAAGCAATCCCACTGTGCCTTTTCCGGGAAATCCCCATGAAGAATAGCATCGGAAGGCTGATTATCCTTGGCGCAGCAATATTTAACCAGCGGGACTAATCCGTCTTTCAGCTGCTGAAAAACGGGTAAGATCTCGTCTGTGACCAAGCCGGGCTCATTCATGTCAAGTAAGGCATCATAAGGACGTTTTTTGTACCCGAGATAGGTGATCATCTCTTTCATCAAGTCAACGATCTCCTGCAGATGGGGACGGAACAACTCGTAATTGGATTCATTCCTGGCTTTGACCCAGGCATTGGATGAAAGGCCCTGGGCTTTAGCAAACGTAACAATTAATTCGGTTGGAATTTTGATCATTTTGTCGAACTCGTGCCGCAGCCTCTTATAGGACAATGCTTCAATCGACTCCGGATCCAGAGTACTGATCCACGGCTCCAGATCCATGGTTAACTTGGCAGATTCCTCGCTGGTCATCATCTGATGGCTGATTTTGCTTAAGGTAGCCAATTGTTCTGCGCGCGCTTCTGCTCCGCCGGGCGGCATATAGGTTTGCTGGTCCCAGCTAAGTACAGCGGCGGCATTTCCCAGGTTGGAAGCATCCTTTAAAATGTCCATCAGGCGGTCGAATTTCTCTTTCACGCGATGATTCCTCCATTCCCTCGATGAATCTCAGCAATGCTGAGAGCCGCGGTTACATTTTGCTTCTTCTTCGTAAATTCGTGAGATGGAGGCGGTTTCCTCCATCTACTAAGCTTTTGGCTATTAAAGGTTAATCGCTTCCGATGTAGAAAATAACACTGATTGGCCTTTACGCGAAAACGAGGAGGCGATCCCTTTGAAAAAACGATTTATCATTCTGATTGTGATCGGTGTGCTGGGTGCTTTTTCAGGTGGCGTCCTGGCTGGCATCAGCTTTGAAGACAAATTGCAGCAAGTACAGGATATTATCGCAAAAGGCGACTTGGCAGCAACAATTGAGCAGTTGGAGAAAGCGCCCAAAGGCTCATTGACTAATATCGCCCAAGTTGATCTCCCGGGAACCGGCCTGGATGTACCTTTGTCATTTTTGGCAGGCAGTCCTGCACATGTTTTAGCATTGGCAGCGCTAAACCTGCAATCCGGCAATGAGGAAAAGGCAGAGAGTTTATTTGTGAAACTGCTGAACACAGGGATCGCTTCCTACGGCGGTTATCTCTGGGATGAAAACGGCTATAATAATCGCAGCCTACAACCGATATTGGGATCAGTGGCGCGCTATTACTTGTATCGCAAACGCCCTGATCGCGCTTTGGTTGCCGTTGAGCGCATGCTCGTACTGCAGCAGGAAATCAATGCTGCTGCCCAACGCGAAAATGGTCGTATAAACCTCTTTGGCCCAATGGCATTGGCATCCGGGATTTTGTACACGCGCGAGCGCGATGTACCAATGGAGGAAGTAGTTGAGTTCTATACCTTCGCCGGTATCATATACCAACGGAATAATAAAATGGCGCAGGCGCTGCCGCTGTATGAAAAGGCCGTTCAGCTACAACTGGACGCCATCCTGGCGAACATGAACAGTAATCCCGGCCGCTCATCCGATTTCTTTTATCTGATGCAGGCGTACCAGCAGTCAGGCAAGAAGCAGGAGGCCGAGCGCATTAAGCCTGTTTATGAAGCGATGCGCGCTAAAGAACAGAATGTCAATTCCGAAAAAGTGCGTCAGGAGCAGACCAAACAGGCTCTGGCGAGTTTGGAGACGCTGCGTGATTCGCTAGCCCGCCGTTACCCCGGTTATCTGGCGGCGGCCGATGAAGCGCTAGCCCTTGTTAATCAGGCTGGCGCCACCAAAGATCAAGCCAGGCGTGACGCGATGCTGGCTGAAGCGCAAGCCAGCATGCTTTCAGTGCTGATTCAACAGAATTGTGAACTGATGGAACAAAACCGGGCGATTCTTGAAGAACTAAAGAAGAAATAACTTGCAGGCCGCCATACCGAGATGAGGGAGGAACATAAGGTTATATGGAAATTATATCCACAATTGCAACTGAGTTAGGGGTTAAAGCGTGGCAGGTTGATAGCACGGTCAAGATGATGGATGAAGGGAATACTCTGCCCTTTATTGCACGCTATCGTAAAGAAGCTACGGGTGAGCTGGATGAAGAACAATTGCGGCTTCTATCAGAACGGCTCACTTATCTGCGCAATTTGGGTGCGCGTCAAGAAGAAGTTATTAAGATTATTGATGAACAGGGTAAACTTACCCCGGAATTGGAGCAGGCCATCCGAGCCGCTACTGTCTTGCAGGAAGTTGAAGATTTATACCGTCCTTATAAGCAGAAACGCAAAACCCGTGCTTCAGTTGCGAAAGAACGTGGACTTGAGCCGCTGGCTGATATTATCTGGAGTCAGGAAGATATTAACATCGACGTAAGCGAACTGGCTGCCCAGTACGTGGACCCTGAAAAAGAAGTCACCACACCGGAAGAGGCTCTGGAAGGGGCCAAAGATATTATTGCGGAACGCATCAGCGAGGATCCGGTGATCCGCAGGAACATTCGCGAAATGATCATACAAGAAGGCCGGCTATGTTCGACAGGTAAAGAAGAAATGCCGCCGGTTTACGCTATGTATCAGGAATATGAAGAGCCAGTGCAAAAACTGCCTCCGCATCGGGTGTTGGCGCTGAACCGCGGCGAACGGCAGGAAGCGCTCAAGGTTGGGATTGAAGTCAGTTTGGATCGCATCCTGGCTCGTTTGAGGGCTTTCGTAGTACATAAAGAGCAAAGCGCGTTTACCCAACTGCTGGATGAGACAATTGCCGACGGATTTAAGCGCTTGCTCGGGCCGGCAGTCGAGCGTGAGATAAGGTCCATGCTGACCGAGAACGCGGAGGAACATGCTATCAAGCTCTTTGCGCTGAACCTGCGTAATTTGCTGCTGCAATCACCAGTCAAAGGACTGACTGTTATGGGTATCGACCCTGGTTTTCGTACGGGATGTAAAGTTGCTGTAGTTGATGAGACCGGCAAACTGCTGGATACGGCCACCATTTACCCGCATCAGCCCCAGGAAAAGCGGGTAGAAGCGTTGGCTGTTTTGCAGAAGATGTGCCAGAAGCATAACGTTGATTTAATCACGATCGGCAATGGGACTGCCTCTCGCGAAACAGAGGCATTGGCAGCGGAGTTAATCAAGAATTCCAACAGCAAAGGGAAACTTGCTTATACAATCGTCAGTGAAGCAGGGGCCTCCGTTTACTCAGCGTCACCCTTGGCGCGTGAGGAGTTTCCGGATCTGGATGTGTCAATGCGGGGCGCGGTATCAATCGCACGCCGTCTGCAAGACCCGATGGCGGAACTGGTAAAAATTGACCCCAAGTCCATCGGGGTAGGCCTTTATCAGCATGATGTCAATCAAAACCGCTTATCGGAAGCTCTCGCCGGTGTAGTGGAGTCCTGCGTGAACTATGTCGGCGTAGACCTCAATACCGCCTCCCCGGCATTATTGCGCCATGTGTCCGGGTTGCAACCTTCGGTAACTAAGAATATCGTGGCTTATCGCGAAACGCATGGTAAGTTCCGCAAACGGTCTGAATTAATGGAAGTGAAACGTCTCGGACAGACTGCTTTTACGCAATCAGCAGGCTTTTTGCGGATCGCGGACGGCGATGATCCGCTGGATAACACTTCCGTTCATCCGGAATCTTATGAAGTGGCGCGCCGGATTCTGGCGAAAGTGCAATACGCGCCGGAAGATCTCAAAGACAAAGGTAAGGCAGCTGATCTGCGTAAAGCGCTGGAGACGCTGAATCCGGAAAGCTTGGCTGCCGAGCTCAATACTGGCGTACCAACTGTACGTGATATTATCGACGCCTTAGGTAAACCAGGCCGGGATCCGCGCGAAGATTTGCCCAAGCCGATTTTCCGCACCGACGTACTTTCGATGGAAGACCTGCAGCCCGGTATGATGCTGGACGGGACCGTGCGCAACGTTGTTGATTTCGGAGCCTTTGTCGATATTGGCGTCAAGGTGGACGGGCTGGTTCATATTTCGGAGATGAGCGAACGCTTTATCAAGCACCCAACCGAAGTGGCAGCAGTAGGCGATAACGTCAAGGTGCGCGTTCTCGGGGTGGATTTGGAGCGCAAGCGCATCAGTTTGTCAATGAAACCGCTGGTGACGTTGGTGCAGTAACGGCGGCGCGTAGCTATGCATGTAGCACACTGCATGCAGCACACCGCATGCAGCACACCGCATGTAACACGCGACACGCAGTACGGAAGGAGCGTCCTAATCAAGAATGAAAGCCAAAATATTCGTGACCCGCAAAATCCCTCAGGCAGGTTTAGACATGCTAGCGGACCGTTTCGAACTGGAGGTTTTCCCGCATGACCGCACGGCGACAAAAGATGAAATTACGCAGGGTATCAGGGGAAAAGACGGATTACTCTGCCTTCTGACGGATAATATCAGTGCCGATATGATGGATGCCGCTCCGGGACTGAAAGTGATCGCCAATTACGCGGTGGGTTTTAATAATATTGATGTGGCGGCTGCGACACAACGCCAAATAGCGGTAACCAACACTCCCGGTGTCTTAACGGAGACGACAGCCGATCTGGCCTTTGCGCTGCTGATGTCAGCCGCACGGCGGATTGTGGAATCTGACAAGTTTACCAGAGCCGGCAAATTTGAAGGTTGGGCACCGCTTTTATTCCTCGGGCAGGATATTTATCAAAAGACACTTGGTATTGTAGGCTTTGGACGCATCGGACAGGCGATGGCCAGACGGGCGTCCGGTTTTGACATGAAGGTGCTTTATTACAGTGCCCACCGGCGTCCGCAAGCCGAAGAGGAAAAACACGGCGTAGAATACAGAGCGCTCGATGATTTGCTCCGCGAGTCCGATTTCATCAGCCTGCATGTTCCGTTGGTCGCCGAAACCCGTCATTTAATAGGTCAGCGCGAATTTAATCTGATGAAATCCAACGCCATTCTGATCAATACCGCCCGGGGTCCTGTTATCGATGAGAATGCCTTGGTGGAAGCGCTTAAAACTGGGAAAATTGCCGGGGCCGGTTTGGACGTGTTTGAGCGGGAGCCGCAGATAGAGCCCGAGCTGTTGCAGCTTGATAATGTGACCATTGCGCCACACATCGGCAGCGCTTCGGTTGCTACGAGGGCTAGAATGGCAACCATGACAGCAGAGAACATCATTGCCGTCTTCGATGGGGAAACCCCGCCGAACCTGGTAAATAAGGAAATCGCCAAGAAATAGGTGCAGCTGGCAGGCGTAGTGTAGTCGAAATCCCTGTTTATGGTTCTTGACATTGCCAGTTCGTGGTGTTATTATCTTTTCAATGCAGCATTGCAGGCAGGATCTGCGCAGGCTGGCAGGAGTTAGCAGGCAGATCCGCATCTATTTCAAAACTGAATATTACACCTCTTTCATCCAGAGGCGGCTGAGGGACAGGCCCAATGAAGCCACGGCAACCATCCTCATTAGGAACGGTGCCAATTCCGACGGACTTACGTCCGAAAGATGAGAGGGAGGTGCCGCTTGCTTATTGTTTATTGCTTGTTGATCAGTATTTTGTATTTCGGCAACCCTTCTTCTCATAGAGGGGTTGTTTTTTTGTGGCTGTGGCAGCGCTGTTGTGGCCGCCGCCGTAGCTGGGGCGAATGCCGCTGTAGCTGCTGCTGGTTCCACTGCCACTGCTATGACAGATGGAGGAGGCCGAACAGGAGGTTTCAAATGGCCCGTTTACTCAATCGCCTGACTCAGGGACAATTCGTGGTAACCGTAGAGATTGATCCTCCACGCGGACCGGACGCGGCTAAGACTCTCGAAAAAGTACGCGGTTTTGCCGACCGGGTGGATGCCGTCAACGTGGCTGACTGCCCAATGGCTAATGTGCGCATGAGTCCGATCACATTGGCGCATCTGATCCAACGTGATGCCGGAGTGGAAGCGATCTTTCACCTGACTTGTCGTGATCGCAATACAATCGGATTGCAGGCGGAACTGCTCGGAGCCGCCGGACTGGGAGTGCGTAACATATTAGCTTTGCGTGGCGATGAACCTACCCGAGGCGATCATCCAAGCGCTACCGGTGTTTTCGAAATAGGCTCCTCCCGGTTGATTAAACTGGCGTCCACATTAAATGCAGGCAGTACTATTGGCGGTAGCGGACTGGATTGCGGCACTGATTTTACGATTGGCTGTGTTGCGAATCCCAATGCCAGAGATTTGGAAGCGGAAGTCGATCGTCTGGAGGCAAAAATCGCCGCTGGCGCTCATTTCGCACAGACCCAGCCTGTATTTGACCTGCGGATTCTGGAACATTGGCTCATGAAGGTCGCCGGCCGCGTCCGCATTCCGATCCTTTATGGGGTTATGCCGCTCAGGAATTACGAATTCGCAGTTCATCTGAACAATGATGTCCCCGGAATAACGGTACCGGAATGGGCAGTTGAGCGCATGCGAGTCAGGGGACCACAGGCCGGTATGGAGATGGTTAGGGAGTTCATTAGTTCGGCGTCCGCAGCTTCTGAAATAAGCGGCATCCACATTTTTCCAATGAACAACGCCGCCCGGATCTTGAAAGTCGTTGATATTATTGATGAGCTTGGTTTAAGGTGCCAAAGAAAAGCTAAGCCAATAAGGATTGAAACGAGGGATTAGCGCATGAGTATGATGGAGTTGTTTGGCAAACAAGTGCTGGTTTTCGACGGAGCAATTGGCACGCAGCTGCAATCAATGGGATTACCGGCCGGGCTTTGCCCCGACATTTGGTGTCTTGATAATCCGGAAGCAGTCCGCTTGGTACATCAGCAGTATGTTGCTGCTGGAGCGCAAATTCTGCAAACCAATACCACCGGTGCTTCGCCGCTACGCTTGGAACACTATGGCCTGCGCCACAAAACACGTGAGCTGAACCTGGCGGCAGTACGTCTGGCACGAGAAACAGCCGGCAACCAGGCTTTGGTAGCAGGATCTGTTGCGGCGCTTGGCACCCTGATTGAACCCTTAGGACCAATTAGTTTTGATCAAGCCTATGAGATCTTTGCCGAGCAGGTCAAAGCACTGGCGGAAGGCGCTCCCGACTTTATCATACTGGAGACATTTATTGATCTTAATGAGCTCCGGGCGGCTTTGCTCGCCAGTAAGGATTTCGCTCCCGGGATTAAGATCATTGCCCAAATAAGTTTGGATCACAGCGGCCGCACGATTACCGGGACGGATCCGCAGTCTGCCGGATTGGTTCTGCAGAGTCTGGGAGCCGATGCGATCGGATTTAACTGTTCCAGTGGACCCGAGGTTTATCTATCCGCAGTGGCTGAACTGGCAAAGGTAGTGGGCGTTCCGGTTTCTGTGCAGCCTAATGCTGGAATTCCGCATCTCAATTCTGCCGGGCAGACCATTTTTCCATTGGGTCCTGAAGACTTTGCATCATTCGGCCCTAAACTGGTCGGAGCTGGGGCTGCTTTGGTTGGTGGATGCTGCGGTACCACTCCGCAACATATCAGACTGTTGCGCAATGCTGTGGAGGGATTGATTCCCGGTGACGGTACCGGTACATGTTCAGGAGGTACGGCTGGTGCAGGGCGCGCCGTTACCGGATTAGCTTCCCGCTCGCAGGCGGTGTTGTTTACGGAAGCGGCTGGGCCTGTGATTATCGGCGAGCGTATTAATCCTACCGGGCGGAAGCAGTTGGCGGAAGATATCCGCCGCGGCTCTTTTGCAGTGGTGCGGCGCGATGCCAAAGCCCAAGTGGCGGCCGGTGCCCAAATCCTCGATGTCAACGTTGGGGTGCCGCTGATTGATGAGCCGGCGGCTATGCGCGGGGCGGTGCTTGCCGTGCAGGAGGCTGTCGTAACTCCGCTTTGTCTTGATTCAGCGGATCCCAAAGCACTGGCTGCCGGACTTAAGGCATTCAGCGGCAAAGCACTGGTGAATTCATTCAGTCTGGAGCCAGGAAAGGCAGAGGCAGTGTTGCCTGTCGCCAAGCGCTATGGTGCCGCTGTGATTGGCCTGACCATTGCAGAGGGCGGATTGCCGACTACGGCCAGAGAGCGCCTGGAGATCGCCGGCCGATTGGTGGAACGGGCGGCTTCCTACGGCATTCCTCGCCAGGATGTGATTATTGATCCGTTGGCGCTGGCTGCGGGAGCTCAGCCCGAACAAGTGCGCGAGACGTTACAGGCGATCGGCCTGATCAAATCCGAACTGGGTTGCCGTACTTCGCTTGGCATCTCAAACATTTCCTTTGGTATGCCAAACCGCGGTTTTTTGAACGCCGCGTTTTTGACAATGGCGTTGGCGGCCGGCCTGGATTTGGCGATTATCAACCCACTGGATGAACGAATCATGGATACAATACGTGCGGCACAGGTGCTACTAAATCAGGAAGGCAGCGCCCGACGCTATATCAGTATTGTGGGTGCGAAGAAGCTGGTGCATAACGCGGCGGTTGTGACGGCGGCAGTCCCGCCATCTACGTCCGCTGTCTCTGCACCAATCGTGACAGCTTCCAAAAACACGGCTGCGCAGGACAGTGTCAGGCGCGCCCTCTACGATGCTGTCATGGAGGGGGATCAAGGCGGAATCATAGTCATCATAGACGCCGCCTTAACACAGGGTATTGCGCCAATGGCGATTGTCGACGGGTGCCTGATACCGGCGCTGGATGAAGTAGGCCGACTCTACGCTCAAGGAATCTATTTCTTGCCGCAGCTGATGCAGTCTGCATCGGCCATGAAAAGCGCTATGGCAAGGCTGCAACCGGAATTAAAAGATGTACGGGCAGTTGATGGCCAGGGAACAGTAGTGCTGGCAACTGTCCAGGGCGATATTCATGATATTGGAAAAAGCATCGTAGCGCTGCTGTTGGAGAATCATGGGTTTCGCGTAATCGATTTGGGCTGTGATGTCAGCGCCCGTGATATTTTGGCCGGTGCGCGGGCGCATCAAGCGGATCTGGTGGCGTTAAGTGCGCTGATGACCACAACAATGCCATACATGAAAGAAGTCATCGACTTGTTTGCCAGCGAAAAATATGACTGCCCGGTATTAATTGGCGGTGCCGCCACGACCGGAGCCTTTGCCCAAGAAATAGGAGCTGCCGGATATGGAAACGATGCGCATGAGGCAGTAAGAGAAGTCAGGCGGTTGCTCAGCGGCAATAAAAATAAAGGAACAAGTTAATGCATAATCAATCGACGCTCAAGCAGTCAGGCCTTAGCCTGGCAGTGGATTTTGGGACAACCACTATTAATGCCGCGCTGTTGGACCGGGGCAGCGGAGCGGTCCTGGCCAGAGCAAATGCACTGAACCCGCAGATTCTCTATGGCTGTGATATCATGACGCGACTGGATCAGGCAAATAGGAATCCTGAATCGCGGCGCAGTCTTCGGGAAGCAGGTCAGAGTGCTTTGCGCAACCTGGTGGAAACACTCTGCCGGCAAAACGGCATTGTTCCAGATTGTATTACCGGTGGCGTCATTGTTGCTAACACCGCCATGCATCATCTGCTACTGGGACTGGATGTGGCGCAGCTTGCGGCCGCACCATATATTCCAACTGTAGCGGAACCTCGCCAGATTGAGTTGGCGCTGGCGGGGCTGCCGCTCATCCCGTTCTACTTTGCACCATTAATAGGCGGATTTGTTGGATCCGACGCCGTGGCTGGCATTTTAGCGGCCGGTTTGATGGATCGGGATCACAGCGCTTTACTGATCGATATCGGTACTAATACCGAGATTTGTTTGTGGCATCGCGGTCAGTTATCGGTTTGCTCCGCACCCTCCGGACCTGCCTTCGAAGGAGGGGGGATCAGTAAGGGCATGCGGTTGGGAAATGGTGCCGTTACCGGAATCAGGCGGCATTCAAATGGCGCAGGTGCGCTTGATACCGATGAAGTGCATAGTGCACTACAGCTGGATGTGGTCGGTGGCGGGGAGGCCATCGGGTTCTGTGGCACGGGCTTGATTGATGCCATCAGCTTACTATTGGAGGAACAGATCATTGACGCTGGCGGCCGGATTAGCCGATGCGGTCAGATTCAACCATGTGGCTGGCCGCGCCGCAATGGCACCATGGAGGTCCGATTTACAGATGATCTGGTGTTGACTCAGGAAGATATCAGGAAGCTTCAGTTAGCCAAAGGAGCGGTCCGATCCGGTATTGACATTTTAATGGCCGAGGCCGGTGCCAAGCATGGGGATTTGGAGTGTGTCATATTATCCGGTGCTTTTGGCAGTGGTCTTAACCCTCAAAGTGCCGTTCAAATAGGACTCATCCCGCAGAGCAGAGTACAGCTCGCCGGTAATACCGCTTTGGCCGGAGCTGAGATGATGGCCGCATCTAAGGCGGCGCAGCAGGAGGGCGAACGCATCGCACGCGTCGCTCGCCACATTGCGCTGGCGGGTCGGCCGGACTATTTTGAGCATTTTCTGCAGGCGCTTAATTTCACAGACGCCTAAATGCGCAGATCGTTGCGTTAACCTACAAGCAAAGAACTAAGGTAGCAAAGAACAGGATCGATCAGAAAGGATGAGCATATTGAGCCTGAAGAGTTTTGCTGAAATCAACGAGAAAATTAAACAGCGGCGGGCAGTGGTCGTAACAGCCGAAGAAATCGCAGAAATTGTGGCAGAGAAAGGTACCGCCCAGGCAGCTAAGGAGGTGGATGTAGTTACCACCGGAACTTTTGGTCCGATGTGTTCTTCCGGAGTCTGGCTTAACTTTGGCCATTCCGAGCCCCCGATCCGGATGACCAAAGTATGGCTCAATGATGTACCGGCTTACGCTGGCGTAGCAGCTGTCGATGCCTACTTAGGTGCCACAGAACTAACGGAATCAGGCAGTTTGGAATATGGCGGGGCTCATGTCATTGAGGAGCTGATCGCCGGCAAGCAGGTCAAACTGCGCGCCATCTCGTATGGCACCGACTGCTACCCCCGCACAGAGATTGCCACCTATATCAGCAAAGAAATTATCAATGAAGCCTATTTGTTTAATCCGCGCAACGCCTATCAAAACTATGGTGCAGCTGCAAACAGGTCCGACCGGACTATTCATACTTATATGGGTACTTTGTTGCCCAATTGCGGCAATGTAAATTATAGTACTTCTGGGGCATTAAGTCCGCTCATCAATGATCCTTACTTGCGTACGATCGGAATCGGTACCCGGATCTTTCTTGGCGGTACTCAGGGTTATGTGGCCTGGCATGGTACACAGCACAATCCTTCCCGTCCGCGCGGTGAGAACGGCTTGCCATTTCAGAACGCGGCCTCACTGGCGCTGATTGGCGACCTGAAACAGATGAGCACGCAGTTTATCAGGGCGGCAGTGATGGAAGGGTATGGGGTCTCAATGTTTGTTGGTGTTGGCATACCCATTCCAATCCTGGATGAAGAGATGGTGCGTTATGCTGCTGTTTGCAACCGTGACATTTATACTAACATTTATGATTACAGCGTACCTTCACGGTCGCGCCCGGTGTTGGCCAAAGTGTCATATGAAACACTGCAAAGTGGAACAGTAGTTTTGGAGGGACGTAAAGTGCCTACCGCACCGCTCTCTAGCATGAAGACGGCTCGCGCAATCGCCAGTACTCTAAAACAATGGATTGCAGACGGTCAATTCCTGTTGAGTGAACCGGTCGCGCCCCTACCAACAACTGCCAGCCCGCAAAACCTTGAGATTGTTGGAGGTGCTTAAGATGCAAAAAATTAAGGCTTTCCTGCGTTTTCCTCAGGAGCATTTCAGCAAGCCTATTACTTACCGTTTGGTCAAGGAATATAACTTGATGATTAATATCCTGCGTGCCGAAGTGGCTGCGAATAAAGCCGGCGAATTGATCATGGACATTGAAGGAAGCGAGCAGGATATTGCAGAGGCCATTGATTTCACGGCTCACGAAGGGATCGAATTCCGCATCCTAAAAAGCGGAATTACGCTGGACGAGGAGCGTTGCGTGCATTGCGGTGCCTGTACATCAGTATGCCCGTCCGGTGCCCTGACACTCAGGCGCGATGACTGGAGCCTGGTGTTCGCTCCCGAAAAATGCTTTGCCTGCGAGCTATGCGTCAAGTCGTGCCCAGTGCGCGCTATTGTAGCCGTTATGCATTTAAACGGGACTGTACTGGCAGGTTAAGCGATGGGCCATTATGAACCGCGCACCTATCGCGAGTTATTCAATGACAAAGACCGCTTCTTTTTTAATTGCCGGATTCAGGAAACTGATTTGCAGATCGGCCTGGGACAAGGGCTGAGTGGAGCATCCCTTATGCAGGCCGAGGACGATACGCGCGCACTAGTTTTAAATTTGCGGCGACAGATTGAAGAATATATCCGTGCTGTGCCTGAGTTCCTGACCACATTGACACCACTGGCGCCTGCCATCTGGGCGCCGCCTGTTATCAGGCGGATGTGCGAGGCAAGCAGTGTCGCCGGCGTTGGGCCGATGGCGGCGGTCGCCGGCGTAATCAGCGAAATGGTTGGGGAAGCCCTGACAAAGTACTCCCAAGAGGTTATTGTTGAAAACGGAGGTGATATATTTTTAACAAGCACGCAGCCTCGGAGGATCGGCATTTATGCCGGCCAGTCTCCGCTAAGCCAGAAAGTGGCCTTAATGGTGACACCAGAGCAGACTCCAGTGGGAATATGCACTTCTTCCGGTACAGTCGGGCACTCACTTAGCTTTGGGATGAGTGACGCAACCGTGATTGTGGCCCGCAGTGCAGCCCTGGCTGACGCTGTTGCCACTGCTGCGGGGAACCGCGTAAAAACGCCCGATGATCTTGAGTCTGTGACTGGCTTTGTTTCTGGACTAAATGGCGTATTAGGGGCAGTAATCATTATTGGCGATAAGCTGGCTGCCTGGGGAGACATCCAGCTGGTACAGATGTAACCGATAGAGAATATATTAGCAATTGAAATTTTGAGTGTATAGACGCTCACGATGCAGCAGAGCAGATAGGAGCTTAATAGATGTTATATGACTCGATCTTGGATTGCATTGGGAACACACCATTGGTTTTACTTAAGCGTTCAGCCGGTGTACGTATTTATGGCAAAGCAGAGTTCTTGAACCCCGGGGGCAGCATCAAAGATCGCGTTGCCCGCTATATGCTGGAAGAAGCCGAGCGACGCGGAGAGTTGCGGCCCGGGATGACGATCGTAGAGCCCACCTCTGGCAATACCGGCATTGGTTTGACGCTGGCGGGGAGACGGATGGGCTATCGCGTTATGATTGTCATGCCAGAGAATATGAGTGAAGAGCGCAAGAAAATTATCAAAGCCTTTGGTGGAAAATTAGTGCTTACTCCTGCTGAGGAGAGTATTGAAGGCTGCCTGCGACGGGTGGAAGCTATCCGCGCCGAGAATCCGAATGTCTATGTACCTCAGCAATTTGAAAACAAAGATAATCCGCAGGCTCATTATTTAACTACCGGCCCTGAAATTTGGCGTGATCTAGACGGTAAAGTGGACGTTTTTGTCTCCGGAATGGGTAGTGGGGGGACGTTGGCCGGAGTTGGCCGGTATCTGAAGGAACAGAACCCCAATGTGCGCATTGTGGCGGTAGAACCTAAAAACGTCTCGGCACTTCTTGGACACGAACCTGGTTTTCATAAAATTCAGGGGATTGGAGACGGTTTCATTCCCAGCGTGCTCGATCCTGCCATTGTTGATCAGGTAATTGAAGTGACTGATGATGACGCCATCGAAAGCGCGCGCTTTCTGGCCAGTGAGATCGGATTATTGGTGGGAACATCTGCCGGTGCCAACTTCTGGGGAGCGTGCCAGGTGGCTAAAACAGCGGAAAAGGTGGCGACAATTGTAACAGTGTTGCCGGACAGGGCTGAGCGCTATTTCAGCACGGCGTTGATTTAAGCCAGAGCGTTTTCATATACGGATATTCATCAAATCACCATTCAGCAACAAAATGCGGCAGACAACCATTGTGAAGTGCACCCCAAGTGTTAGACAAACAACTAGCATTTGGAGGTGCACTTCACTGTGGTTGTCTGTTTTGCTTTCCAGGAGGTGAGTTTTCGCGGGGGAGCGGCATACTTTTTGCTAATAGGTTTTCTGCAAACATGCTGTTGGCATTGCGAAGAAGCCAGTCACCCCCTCCGACAACCGGCAGCATTCCAGGAAAGAAGGTTGAGTATGCAAGCGAGTATGGAAAATAGTGCTCTGCTCACGGAAATTGCTGATAAGGCCCTGCTAAACTATGATATTGAGGTCGTTTCCAAACAATTAATCCGCCATAATGAAAATCTGTTGTGGCGGGTAACTGATCACATCGGCAACAATTTTGCTTTGCGCATACATATGCCAAAGCATGGGGGATTCATAGGCTTTCAGCAACGCAAAACGTTTATTGAATCCGAACTAATGTGGCTGCAAGCGCTGAGGACTGATACTGATATTGAGGTTCAGGAACCAATCACAAATAAAGCCAAGGAGCTGGTATCATTTATTACCGATGAGAGCATTCAGCAGTCCATTGCGTGCACTTTACTGACTTGGGTGGATGGTGAAGTATTCTCACAGGATGATCCCGCTGCCATGGAATTGACCGTCAAAATGGGCGCCTTACAGCAAACCTTGCATGCCCACTCTCAAAAATGGGTTCCTCCCGCTGGTTTCAGGAGACTGATCTATGATGAGACAACGATTGTTCAAGCCTGCGATAATCTTGGGAAAGGCATACAATCAGGTATTATTGGCAACGACGATTACCGTATTGTCTGTGATGTAACCAAACTAATCTGCAGCCTGTTTGCCAATACTCCCAAAACAAAAGCCAGCTGGGGCTTAGTTCATGCGGATTTTTTGAGCGGTAATTTACTGATTAGAGAAGGACAACTGATCCCAATTGACTTTTCGTTATCTGGCTGGGCTTATTATTTGCTTGATCCGGCTATTTGCCTCTGCAATCTGAAAAAGCACTTACGCAAGGCTTTCATCGAGGGCTATGGTTTGCAATTGACGGAAGAAAGGCTGTACTTCATTGAGGCTTTGACACTCTACATTATTCTGGTGGCGGCATCACGGCAAATTAACAATATTGTCTGGAAAAGTTGGTTTGAGAAAAGGTTTCCGGTAATTACAGGCGAATTCTGTCAAAAGCTGCAGAGACACGTTAGTTTCATATATGACATATAGTCCGGAGCTGGAGCATCAATGCTAGAAACACCTTCCGCGGCTATGGTGAATAGGGGGAGCGGTAATGCGAAGAATTGTTTTTCCTTTTTTGGTGGTTGTTATTATATGTTTGACCTGTTTTGGAACGGCGGTATTGGCAGCGGATGAGGATTACGCGGTTACGCCATCCGGCATCCCAATCGATAGGCTTGCACCATTTGTTGATGTTTTCGCCGCCCAACATATTGGTCAAAGAACAGTGGGGGCAACTGTCGCTGTACTGAAAGATGGTGAGTTGGCCCTCATTAACGCCTATGGCCATGCTGATCTGGAAAACGAAATAACCGCCGAGGTTGGCAATGTCTTTGAGTGGGGTTCGGTCAGCAAGCTGCTTGTTTGGACAAGTGTAATGCAGCTTGTTGAGAACGGCCGGCTCGATTTGACAAGTGATATCCGATCTTATCTGCCAGAAGGCTTTCTTACCAAATTGCGCTTCGAACAACCGATTAATATGCTTAACCTGATGCACCACAATGCCGGCTGGGAAGATCATCTTATGGATCTTTTTTACAAATCGGCTGATGATGTGGGTTCGCTTGAGGAAACTTTGCGGATCTGCGAGCCGGTGCAAGTGTATGAACCGGGAAAAGTAATTGCTTACTCAAATTTCGGCGTTTCTTTGGCAGGGTATATTGTGGAATGTATCTCTGGCGAGCCATTTTATCAATATGTTAATGAACATATTTTTAAGGTGCTTGGTATGGATACCACTACCATTCATCCCACGCAGCAGGATAATGCTGCTGTAGCGGCTCAGCGGGAGAAGATTCATGGCTATAGGATGGTAGCCCAAGGTTCTTTTGTCAAGTCAGCCACTGAACGGGTTTATGTTGGGTTGTATCCAGCCGGGGGAGCGATGGGTACTATCGGGGATGCTGCCAAATTCATGGCAGCGCTGATGCCGTCTGTCGGGCAAACCAGTCCGTTATTTGCCGACAATGCCACTCTGGAAGAAATGCTGTCGACCAGTTATTCTTTTGGTGGCGGACTGTTCGGCATTGCACATGGCTTTTGGATAAGCCCCAAGGGAGTCAGAACCCTCGCACACGGAGGCAGCACTGACAGTTTTTCAAGTTATTTTTGTTTTGCTCCAGAGCAGCAACTAGGGCTGATGGTTATGACTAATCAGAATGGCGAAAGCGCTTTTTGCCGCGATTTGGCTAATGAGATATTCGGAACCTATGCTGTGCCGTCAACCAGTGTTCAGATGCCGGATACTAGTGAGCTCGAAGGGAGCTACATCGAGGCGAGACGGGTGCATAGAGGATTTAGCAAGATTCCCGGGCTGATGCAAATGATTGATATCAAGGCGATCGACCAGCACACCATTGATTTTGCGGGTCGAAACTATACGCAAATCAGTCCTTATATCTATTATAGCGAAGGAAATGGAGCGTTTTTACATTTTGATGTTCAGGATGGAAAAGTTGTTCAGATATCGCGGCAGTATGGCTGTCTTTTGCCGTTTCCGCAGAATACGATGTGCTTGTTAATTGCTGGCGCTATTTTCTCTGCGCTCAGCGTAATTTGGCTTATTGCCGCATTGGTAATAGCAATAATCCGGCTGGTTCGCAAGATACGGCATAAAGAAAAAACGGATTCTATCGTACCGGCAGCCAAATGGGGGCTGTTCCTGAACCTGGCGGGTATTGCCGTAATCGCAAACATGGCTGTTCAGGTAATCAAGGCTATTTCGTATGCTACCTATGCAGAACTGCGCATGTTTTTCCTGTTTAATTATGCCTACCTGATTTGCGCGGCAATTGGTGTGGCTTTAATTGCAGTGGTATGGAAAAGAAGCGGTGGCAGCAAAAAACAGCGCGTCTTTGCCGCGCTGTCTGGCTTGGCTGCAATTTTAATTGCCATTATAATCGTCGGGTTTGAATTTTACAGGTAAATAAGATCACGGATGGGGGGAAGTGTCAATCCCCCTATCCCTTATTTTATCTGCCAGACCGTCCTAATCTCCAGATTCCGGCCGCTTCCTTGCAGGTGTAGCTGCCATTGGCCGGACTGATCCAGCATAACTTGTTGGTTCTGAGATTGCACTGTAAGCTGGTTGCCCCAATAAGCTCGTTTCCATACGATGGTGCCAGTTGGATCCAACAGCGTGAAGGTTCCTTCACTAATCTCATCAACCTTTAAATCAAAACGAAAAATCAGTTCCTTGCCGACTTCGTCGGACTGAACGTCGATGGAGAACAGCAGAAGACCGCCTGTAAACTCGCCGGCACGGATGTTCGTCTCCTGAGTTTGGCCGATTGAACCAGATGCAAAGGCTTCAGACAACTTGACAATCAGGGAATCAGCTTGTTTGGCGCGTAATTCGACTTCTACTCCAGCCATAACTAGCAAAAACAAAGCTGCCAGCCATAGCGGCTTTGAGCGTAAGAGCGGCCTGATATTGTTGCTCCCGTTCAGCTCAGGTGTTGTTTTTTGGGGTTCCCGGGTCGGTCTGCGCCCGACAGCTAACAAGAGCACCAGGCCCATCAGAGCGGACAGGATTGCTAATCCATATACCCATAAGGGCAATATCTGTGGAGTGATAATCGCTGGTAGAAGTGCCGATCCGACTTGGGACATAAGGTTAGTGCCGCTATGCAGGGCTATCGCAGGCCAAATTGAGTCGGTAACGCTTGCCAGGAACCCTAAAGCAAATCCCAATAGCATAGCAGGGATCAAGTTATTCATCCCGTTCAGGATGTGCATGGCACCAAAAAGGACTCCGGTAATGATCCAGCTCTGCCTGATACCGTAGTCTTCGTAAGCGCGCTGCATAAAGCCGCGAAAGAAGATTTCCTCACAGACAGGAGCTAATGCTACCATGCCAAGCAAGAACATGATAATCTGGAGCGGGGATAGTTGGGCGGATTCAGAACCGAAGGTGGGAACGGGACTGATTAGTAGACCAGTCAGGTATTCAAGTGAATTGTAAAGCACTGCATTAAACAGCCAAAATAACATTCCAATAAGCATACTGACTGAAAATAACCGGGGAGAGACTGGTTTCATTCGAAAAGTTTTCCGCAACTGCCATTTACCGCGGAAGGCCAGTATCAGCGGGAGCAAAAGCATATATGCCAGTTCATTAATCCAGAGGTTGCCGCCGATCCCGATGTGCGGCATCAATAGCATGCTGCCGACAAAAAGTAAGATCAACAATAGCAGATATGTACGGTTAGCCTGCCGTGGCGTTGGCTTATTGGCAAAGTCATGCATAAATGGAGCACCCCCATTTTAATATGCTGCTAAGATATTATACCATTTTGCATGAAGACTGTATAAACGGTCAAAACATTTCAGTTTCAGCTTAATAAAAGACTGACTATAGGGACATATGGGACAAGCGTCGATAGACAGGCGACTGTGAAAAAATGAATAGGAGTGGGAAAGCAATGAATATCCGCGAAATGACAATGGCCGATTATGATGCAGTGTTTCAGTTATGGGTTGGTACCGAGGGAGTTGGCCTACGCAGGCTGGACGACTCGCCAGCTGGTATCGCCAAGTTTCTGGACAGAAATCCCAAAACAAATTTCGTGGCAGAGATAGATCAAAAAATCATAGGTATTGCACTCAGTGGCAATGACGGGCGCAGGGGATATCTTTATCATATGGCGGTCAGCCCGGATTACCGACGGCAAGGTATAGGCAAAGCCTTGCTCCAGGCGATATGTACGGCGATGAAAAATGAGGGCATCAATAAAATGGCCTTGGTGGTCTTCAGCAAAAATCAAATCGGAAATGGCTTTTGGCAGTCGCAGGGCTGGCGGCACAGAACGGATCTGATTTACCGCGATTTAAGTCTGAGTGATGAGAATGTTTTGATAGAAATTTAATAAGTCTTGGCTTGAAGTCTTCACAAAACCCTTGACTCTCCGCTTACCGGAGGGTATATACATACCGTAGATTCAGGTATTGGTAACGAAAATGTAATTTTCCTTGCAGACAGACTCAGTCAGAATGCGAACACATTAAAAAGGGGCGGCCGTTTGTACCGCCCCCACCTGCCTTTGTGTCCTGTCTTAAACACTCTTCGTTACTTTAGGTAAGGCTTCCCATTAACCGAAATTAGCTCCAGTTGGGTGGTGCCCGACGCCGAGATTTTAATACGTTCCTCTGAAGTATTTTTGTCTGTACCTAGTTCGGCATTCGTTATTTGTGTCATTTCTACAGAAATCGGCCAGCCATCCTCAAGCGAAACCGTAACCTGCCCAGAGTTTTCGAAGTCATAAGCACTGCTACCAGTGGTATCGAAATTTTGGGTCATGAGATAATGACAGCCGTCATAGCGAGTTGGCGGGGCAGATATATCATATTCATGTATTGCTTCGCCAGACCAGCAATAAAGTTTTTGGGGCTGAAATATAAACTCAAGTTTCGTATTACCTTTATCGTCTTTTTCCAAGGCTTTGACTCCCATTTGAATCTGAAATTCGATGAGTTTTGTTTTTTCTGGAAAAGTACGCTCGCAGAAAAACGACAGTGAGTACTCTCTGATTTCTTCGAGGCTAAACTCCATCCTGAATTTCCTGGATTCCGAAGCCCTTGTGCCAGAATCAGCGCATATTCCAAGCAGCATTGCAGCTAAGACTACGCATAGAATTAGGCTTATTTTTCGTGACATAGGCGAACTCCTTCCATATATAGTCTGTGCGTGCCTGTTAAGCAATCTAAGCATCATGCTATTACGCGCCAATATTCTGCAAATTTTTGCTAATTCCTGTAACGAATTGACACAAGGGGACGGTTCTTTTGTGCTGCCCGATAGGTTTTGAGGCCACAGCACATAAGAACCGTCCCCTTGTGTCTTCTGTTCTCCTAGCTTTTTACTTATAATCTTTCCGTTTCGATGACTCGAAGCTCATGCAATCAGTATCGCCAAGGCCATCCGGCCCGATTTTAATGGCTTCCAGTTCACAGATTTCATCATCGTGATCGTTATAGACACATTCCTTAACCTGGCACTTTACTACATCATAGTCTACAGTTGCATCGCGATCCATCTTCATCCCTCCAATGAGCCTTCAGCTGGTTCAAAATCACCG
>ENA-UOOR01002128-UOOR01002128.1-fermentation-metagenome-genome-assembly--contig:-NODE-2128-length-20983-cov-2.953268_pt1 | contig 20983 bp, 18 predicted proteins | sample MGYA00245780_ERZ724029 | MGnify/ENA primary metagenome ERZ724029 (study PRJEB28704, sample SAMN03018315) | fermentation metagenome | biome: anthropogenic terrestrial biome; feature: soil; material... | reverse complement strand
CGGTGTAGGGCTCTGTGGCTTTGACATAGTTTTTGTCCACGGCGTAGACTCCCACTGCCGAACTGAGGTTGCCGCAGTTGCCCTGCCAGTCGATCTTGGCCTTTTCCACCGACACCTGGCCAAAGGTATAGTCCACATCCATCCCCTCCCGCAGAGATGGCCCGATGATACAAACCTTACTGGTGAGGGAATTGGCTCCCCCCAAACCGTCGATCTGTCTGGCATCGGGGCTGCCCAGAAGCCTCAGGATAATTTTGTCCCGCAGTTCCCCCGGCGGCGGAAGCTCATTTTCCCGCAGAAACAGCCCCTTGCTGGTCCCCCCCCGGACAATGGAACAGCGAAAACTCAAGGTATCGTTGCGCACAATTTCACACTCCTTTATATGGTCGGGTATTCGCAGGTTGCGCCATTGACCAAATCCCGCCGGGACAGGGGCCGGTTTTGGCAGACGGCCAGCACATTTTCGCATACCCGCCTTGCCATGTGGAGGTTTAGCTCCACTACCGTACCCGCCACATGAGGGGTGATGATCAGGTTGGGAGCCCCCCGCAGGCAGCCGTCGGCGGGATAGGGCTCCTGAGAAACGCTGTCCAGCGCCGCGCCCAGCAGCTTGCCTTCTTTAAGGGCGTCCGCCAGCGCCTCCTCGTCAATGAGGCCACCCCGGGAGGTGTTGATGAGCAGGGAGGTGGGTTTCATCCGGCTCAGAAGCTTTCGGTCGACCATCCCCTTGGTTTCCTCCATCATGGGCAGATGGAGGCTGACGATGTCGCTTTGAAGAAACAGCTCGTCCAGCTCCAAATAGGTAAGGCCCAGTTCTTCCTCCGCGCTCCGGTCGAGGCGAAAGGCGTCGTAGTAAAAGACCTTGGCCCCCAGCCCCTTCAGCAGCCCGGTCACATGCCGGCCAATGGCTCCGCAGCCCACCAATCCCACCTGCTTTTCCGCCAGCATATAAGTGCGTCCGGCATAGGTGTTGCGGTCCCATCCGCCGGCTGCGGTGTCGGTGGCAATGGGCACCAGATTGCGCAGGGCTGCCAGAATCAGCAGAATGGTGTGCTCGGCCACTGCGTGGGAGTTGACCCCCGCCGCCACCGCCACCGGAATGCCCTGTTCCCCTGCGGCTGCAATATCCACGGTATCAAAGCCTACGCCCCACCGCTGAATCATTCGCAGCCGGGGATTTGCCGCGATCAAAGCTGCGTTCATCTTAAAGGTGCGCAAGATGATAAACTCCAGATCGGTTCGAGTGTCCAGCTCTTGTTGGGAGTCAATGCGTGTAACCTCCCAACCCGGCAATAAAGCACATACCTGCTCGTATACCCCTGCAGGATAGGGGCCTGCCAGTGCGAGTTGCATAAAAAACCCGCCTCCTTGTCTTTTCTTTTGCCAATCATACTAAACAAGCAAATCCTGTGCCAACCTGATAAATTGCTTGCTTTTGGCTCAAAACAAGGGACGGGTATTCCTAAGGATATTCAAAATGAATAAATTTCCTCAATTTGAATAACTCAAATTGAAAAGTTTTCATCTTTGAGTCTGCGCCACAGGGTGGATTGGCTGATTCCCAGCATTCGGGCGGCGGCGCTCTTATTGCCCCGGCATTGAGCCAGAGCGTCCAGAATGGCGTCCCGCTCCAGCTCGGAAATTTTTTGCACCTTCCGCTGGGTTGGTTCCGCAGGGGGAGAATCTCCCTGTTGCCGGGTTTTAGCCAAGGCATCTCCAAGGCATTTTTCATCCAGACGGGAAAATTCCCCCACCACCAACGCCCGCTCCACCAGATTGGCAAGCTCGCGGATGTTGCCCCGAAGAGGCAAGCGGCAAAAAAGATCCAGAACCTCTTGGGGCACGGAAGGGGGAGGAAATCCGGCGTGGCCACATTTCTGCTCTACAAAATAGCGGACCAGCAGAGGAATATCCTCCCGGCGCTGGTTCAGGGAGGGGATATGAAGCTCCAAAACGTTGAGCCGGTAGTATAAATCCACCCGGAACCGCTTTTCTGCCACCTCTTGGGCAAGGTCCCGGTTGGTGGCGGTGAGAATGCGCACATCCACCGGGATGACCCGGTCGTCCCCTACCCGGATCACCTGCTTTTCCTGAATCACCCGCAGCAGCCGGGACTGAACCTCCAAGGGGAGCTCGCCGATCTCATCCAGAAAAATGGTGCCGGTGTGGGCCAGCTCGAAGATGCCGGCCTTGCCCTCGTTACGGGCGCCGGTAAAAGCGCCCTTGGCATATCCAAACAGCTCGCTTTCTAACAGGCTGGGGGATAAGGCGGCGCAGTTTACCGCTACAAAGGGGCAGTCGGCCCGGCTGCTCAGGTTGTGAATGCTTTGGGCAAACAGCTCCTTGCCTGTTCCGGTTTCTCCCAGTATCAGCACGGTGCTGTCCGCTCCGGCGTAGCGCCGGGCCTTGTTTTTGCAGTCGAGAATGGCGGCGCTCCGGCCGATGATATCCTCCAGAGTCTTCATGGCCACATGGCCCCGCTCCATGTACTTTTTGCGGATTTTAAAATCCAGCTTTTGAATTTTGTCCGCCTCTTGAATGGTAAAGACAGCCCCCCGGAACAACCCCTCCACCAGAATGGGGGCGGAGCTGACGGCAAAAATACTTTCCCCCAAATTGATCAGCTCATCATTGACAGGGCGGCCCGATTCCAAAGTGTGGGCCGTCACGGATTTTGGCATCAGCTGATGGATGGTCTTGGTCTGCCAGAGGGTATCTACCTTGCTCAAAATCACTTTGGCGATGGGGTTGCAGACGGTGATGGTTCCAAAGGCGTCTACGGCAAACATTCCGTTGGTGGCGCTGTTGAGGATGGAGCGAATCAGCATAAAACGCTCTTCCCGCTCACAGCTGAGCCGCAGCTCGTACAGCGCTTCCTGAAGGGCGTCCTCCACAGCTTTTTCGTCCGCCTCCACCAACACGGCCTCAAAGCCCAGCCGGTGGGCGGTATTTACCACAAGGGAACCTCCCACAAAGGTGGTGATTCCCTCGCTGCTAAAACGCGCAATCTCCTGCTCCACCAATTGGTCGCTGGGCAAAATCTTCACGTGAATTTGCTTCTGATTGCCCCTCACATATGCCTTGGCCCGCTCGGCCAAAGCATATTGCTCGATAAACCCAATGACGGCAATGCGCTCGCTGATGGCAAGGGCCTTTTCCATGGCGGAGGCAAAGTGGAAGAAGTCGTATTTAATTTCACAAACAGGGATGTTTAGCCGGGCTCGCAGATAGGCGGCGGTCATTCCCCGGCTGACAATGGCCAGAGCGCCCTGCTCGATGCTCTTTTGGGCAAGTGCCAGAGCCGCTTGGGTTTGGAGCTGATAGACCGGGAAATCCAAGTCCATGCGAGAGAGAATCTTCTCTACAGACCGAACCAAAACGTCGTTGGGCAGAATAATTGCAATGCGGTTATCCATAATCCCCCACCTCAGAGCAGGCCGTAACAGCCCGTAGTATCGGCATCCATAACATCGCGAACATTGCGCCTGCACCTGCAAGGCGGTATCAATAGTCTATCACAACTGTCCCGGCCTTTTCAAGAAATGCGGCCCGGGACGCAGGGAGCCGCTTTTCGCCTGGATCTACAAAAGACACGGTTTGTACAAGGCCAAACCGTGTCTTAAAAACAATTGGAAGGGCAGCCGCCGCCTGAATTCTTGCGGCGTGTTATGCCGCCCCGCTGATCAGGTAGACCGTCAGGACAGCTCCGATGGAGCCCAGAACCGTTACCGCCAGGGGGAGCTTTCTCCACGCCAGCAGAACCGCCGCCAGTCCTCCGATCACGCCAATGTATGGGCGGCTTTCATCCACGGAGAAGATGGCGGGAAACACAAGGGCTGCCATGGCGGTAAAGGGAATGAGCTTGAGGTACTTTTCCACCTTGGCGCGAAAGCGCAGCTTGTCCGTCAAAACAGCGGGGATGGCCCGGGGAATATAGGTGACGGCGGCCATGCCCAGTATCAGGGTAAAAATTTCGGCTCTCATCCTTCCTCAACCTCCTCTTCGTCCAGATTCACAAAGAAAACGCCCACCCCCGCGCACAGCAGGGTGGAAAGAATCAGCGCCCAGCTAAACGGGATCACCTGAGACAAAGCGGAGTTGACCACCGCAGTCAGCACCACCAGAAGGCCCAGACGGAGATTCTGCTTGACGCCGGGAATCATCAGGCCGATAAACATGGCGTAGAGGGCGATTCCAAGGCTGGCGGAAAGGATGGAGGGCAGCAAGGTGGCGGCAATGGCCCCCAGAAAGGAGCCTGTCACCCAAGAGGTATAGGTCACGGTGATCAGGCCGAGGAAATACCACGGGGTAGCCCGGCTTTCCTGTTCTGTGGTGAAGAGGGCAAAGGATTCATCGGTGACTCCAAAGGCGGCCAACAGTTTAAACCCGGTTCCGCAAGGCTTCATCCGGTTCATCACACAGGTGCTCATGATGAGATGGCGCAAATTCAGGATTAGAGCCGCCAGAATCATGGACGCAAGCCCGGCACCCTGCCCATACATGCCCACCGCCATCATCTGGCTGGCTCCGGCAAACACAAAGACGGACATGGCGACGGTTTCCCCGGCCAGAAGCCCTGCCTGCTCCGCCATGATGCCGTAGGCGATTCCAACGGGAATAAACCCAAAAATCACCGGGACGCCTGATTTTATCCCGCAAAGATATTGCTGCTTACGTGTCAACACTACACCTCATCTTTTCGTGGTACGGATTTGTTCTGCCTTGTGGGGGGCAAGCTCCGCCAGAGGCATTGCCATATTATAGCGCAAAACCGGCCGGCATACAATTGCCGGCCGGTTTTGCGCGGTTGGGCTGCCCTATAGGGAGTAGGAAACTATGTTGTAAACGCAAATGAAGAACACCAAAACCTGAACGGCGTTGAACAGAATCCCCAACACCTTGGGAGAAAGCTTTCGGTTAAAGGATGCGCCGATCCATCCTCCCAGCACCGCTGCCACCAGCAAAGCGGGCAGAACGGGAACCAGCAGCCGGGTTATTTCCCCCCTCAAGAAAAGGGCCGCCATCTTGCTGATTTGCGCAAACAAAATGGTAATTAGCGAATAGACTGCCGCCGCATTGGTGGGCATGGAAAACAGGTATGTAATAACCGCCACGTTGACAGGGCCGCCGCCGATCCCCAGAAAGGAGGAGCAAATCCCCAACCCCAAGCCTGTCAGGCATCCGCCGGGCGGCCCGGCCAACTGCCGGGATTTTATGAAGTCCTTGCGCAGCATATACACAAAGGTAATGACTAAAAGGGCCGCCAGAACCGCGTTTTGCACCACCTTTACCTGATGATCTGCCCAGTTGCCGGCCAAGCGGATCAGCATCCTGTTGCCGATGCTTCCGCCCGCCAAGGCTCCTGTCGCCAGATAGATGGCCAGCTTGGGAGCCAGCCCGGTTTTGGCCTTGATATGCCGCCCCACCGAGACAATAGACATGGTCAATACCGCCGCGGAGGACAAGGCGGCAATGGTTTCGGCGGGGAAATCCCCCAGCACATCCAGAGCAGGCTTTATAATTACCCCGCCACCCATTCCGGTGGCTGCTCCCAATGTAGTAGCGGCCAGTACAACAAAGAAATACAGTAGGATATTCATAGCAGCCCCTTAAAAAACGACATAAAGTAACAGGCCCACCAAAGCTTGTTCCTTGGTGGGCTGTGCTGTGTGTATAAAATTGCCAGTTATCCGCAGCAGGGATGCCCTTCTAAGGCTTTGCTTGTGGTGCCGGAGTAAGCCTCGTTTTTCATGCAGAGGTGCACCGATGTGGTGGTAAAGGCGCGGGGCAGTGCCAGAATATTGGGATTATCGCCCACGTACTTTTTCTTGGCATCCTCCAGCGCTTCCTCAATGGTGGCCCGGGTTTTTAGGCCCATGCCCCGGGCGATACCGGGCATCTGCGCCCCTGTGATGTAGATGGCGGCTGTGTTTTTCTCCGCCAAATGGCCGCAGCTCATCATGGAAAACCCGTGGAAGGGATGATAGGCGTTGGCAAACCGGTACTTGCGGATATACTCTTTGTTGGTGGCGTAATACTCTCCAAGCCGGTTGAGGTCGGGGAGAACGTTCATGTAATCTTTTTGGAACTCATCGTACAGTTCCCGAGTGTAGGGCCAAATCTCATCATGGAAGTATCCGTCGCACCGGGAGGCGCAGATGATGACGCAGCGGTCGCTCATCACCCGCCTGTGGCGAATGACCTGAGCCGAAAGAGCCTGCATCAGCATAATGGGGTTGGTGCCCATTCCATCACCGTAGTGGAAGAATTGAGGCATACCGAACACCATAACGTCGTACTTCTTTTCGGCCCAATGGACATAGGTGCGCTTGTCGGCTTCCTTCCAGCTCAGAGGCTCCAGCTCGGCGGCATGGCCCGAAAAGATGGCGATCTGCCTGCTTTTGGTATCCAGAACAGCGTCGCAGCAGAAGAACTTTTTGCCCATGCATTTTTCCATATGCATGCCGATCTCGTCAAATTTGGTGCGCATGTCGTTGTTGCCGCTGACCGGGACAAACTCCTCTTTGTGCATGACCTTGGGCACGTGATGGCTGGCAATGCTCTTCCAGTGGGTGATGCCGGTGGAGCAGTGCTTGTATCCGCCAGAGTATCCGCCGTAAGGGTTGCCCTGGGTGTGACCGATCAGCACCGCCACGTCGGCGTCAAAGACCATTTTGTTCATCAAAACGGGGTCGCCGCTGTCGGTGCAGCCAAGATCCACAAGGTTATCGTAATCTTCGCTGTCGTGATTTTGAATTTGGCCCGAGGAATAAAAATCGCTAAACAGTTTGTCCCCCAAGATCTTGTGAATCTCCTGCTCGGTATTTTTGCGGTGCAGACCATTGGAGCAAAGGAGCAGGATGTCCTTTTTTTCCACACCGGCTGCGTACAGTTCTTCCAATATAATGGAGATGGAAACTTTGCGGTGTGCGGTTTCCTGCTCGCCGCCCTTAACCCGGTCGGGAAAAATGATGACGCATTTTGCGCCTTTGAACCCAAGCTCCCGCAGAGCAGGCATCCCGATCGGGTTCTGGATGCTTTTTCTGGTTTCTTCCACCAATTTTTCCGGCGGAATACAGGGCGGATCGGGAACTGTTTCTCCGGGAACAAATACATCGGTGGAATCGGGCAGCTCTGCCTTCACCAAACCATGACCGTATTCAAACTCCAAAAGCATAATCTGCACTCCATTCTATTTGCTATGTGACATCTAATTGGGCGGGTTGAGATTGTGTTGCCTTTGCTTTGCCTAAGTATTCCCTGACGATTTCCAAATACTCCTGAGGGTAGAAGCCGATCTCCCCGGAAAAACGAGTCAGGGCAATGAGTCCACCGTCAATTTCCTCAATGGCTGACAGCATGGCTGCGTTGTCCCGCTTGAGTCCGCCGCCGTACACCACAGGAAGCCCCCCGGTTCTTTCTTTGATGAACCGGGCAATCCGGGTAATATACTCCTGATTGGGCGGGGTCTTGCCGGGGCCGATGCTCCAGACCGGTTCGTAAGCAATGCAGATGCTGTTCCGGCCCACATCCTTCAGCCCCATATCCAACTGATGGCCCAGTACGGCCTGCCAGTCGTCCTGCTCCTCCGCCCGCTCTCCGACGCAATACAGCACCGAAAGCCCGGCTTTCTGCGCCGCTAAAATCTCCCGGTTGAGAATGCGGGCAACAGCGCCAGCATCGCTCACGCCGACTTCCTGCAGCACACTGTTAAGGTTGCCGCGCTCTTCGCAGTGGCCGATAATAGTGTGGCTGCAACCGGCCTCCACCATGCTGTTGGCGGTTCGGGCGGTGGTAAAGGCCCCAAAATTTCCACCGGGCTGGGTGTCACACGGATGAACGCCCTGACAGCCGATTCCCAGATTAGCCCCCGGCTTTAAAGCGCCTGCCGCCCCCAGCAGGTGGGCTTCGGGAAAGAACATGGCAAAGGAAACCTCGGTGGAGGAATAGGACGCCAGCTGGGATTGGGTGCTCTCCACAATATGCCGCCCCCATGATTCCATGGGGGCAATGCGATTGACCCCCCCGCGTTGGGGAGATATATCAAATCGCTTTAAATTTACAAATATGTGTTTGATCCTACCTCACTCGCTTCTATAAGAATAAAATATGTAGCCCCATAGCCATAAGCAGAATATAAGTAAAAAACAGAAATACCTTGGAATTTACCCGTCGGTACAGAAGATTTCCGGCGGCCGTGCCCGGCCCCATCCATTGAATGTGGGCACGTTCTTTCACAGCGATGAAGGCGCTGAGGGGCAGGCCCAGCAGATTGATTTGCCCGGCTGCTGTTTGCCGACCTACCAGCATCATGCCAAGGGCCATGGCCAACACCGCCGCCAAAACCTATAATGGTTTGAACCACTGCAGTTGCAAAGCACAGCAAAACAAATGTTGCCCTGCTAACATCCATGCCCATATCAATGGTCGCCTTGCCAAGGACTATTCCCCCGGGTGAAAGGAGGCAAAGCGGCGCAGGGGTCCGCCAATCAAGGGGCGGCACCAGTCACAAAAAGCTTCGGTAACATGGTTGCCGGCGCTGTTGATATACTCTCTGGGCACCAGCCTTTCGTCCAACATCACCTGCTGGATGGGGATGAGAATGGGCTTTGCGGCGTAGGGCTCTCCCGGCTGCCGGCGGTCAAAGCCCACCATTACGCCGCTGTGCCCCTGTATCGCGGCCTTGACAGCGGTTCTGCCGGCCAGAATCGCCTCCTCGCGGTCCGTGTCCGACTGAAAGGAGATGGAGGCCCGGCCGCAAAGCCCCGGCTTTTCTCCCCGGGCTTTGATTCCCAGCTTTTGAATGACAAGGCTTGCCAAATGGGAGCTGACATCTCCGTAGTAAACGGCCCGGTCCATCTTAAAAATCGGCGGGACGATGGGGCTGCCCTCCTTGTTTTTGAGGCCCTCGCCTACCACCACTACAATGCCCTTTTGATCTTTGTGGCGCTTTTCCACATCGGCCAAAAAGCGCTCCTCTTCAAAGGGAACTTCCGGAAGATAAATGAAGTCGGGGCCGACGCCCACATCCCGGGCCAGAGCGGAAGCCGCCGTAATCCAACCGGCATTGCGGCCCATGGTTTCCAGAATGCAGACGTGGATGGGCAAAGCCCGCACATCCTGACACACTTCGCTGACGGTGGCGGCAATATACCGGGCGGCGCTGCCAAAGCCCGGAGCGTGGTCGGTGACGGCGATGTCGTTGTCGATGGTTTTAGGAACCCCTATCACCTGCACATCGTTCTGAATGTCCCGGCAGGCCTGATACACCTTTCCGCAGGTGTCCATGGAGCCGTTGCCGCCATTAAAGAAGATATAGCGGATGTTGTTTTCCTTAATCACCTGCGCCATATGGGCATAATCTTCCGGCCGCAAATGATCTCGGGAGGTGCCGATGGCCGAGGCCGGTGTAAAGGGAAGCAAATCCAGCTTGCTTTGCGCAACGGTCTTCATATCCAGAAAGCGGCGGTTGAGCACGCCGCTGCTGCCTCCCAGTGCCGCGTAGACCTTATGGATTTGGGAGTGCTGCTTGGCTTCTTCCACCACGCCGTACAGGGATGCGTTGATCACCGCTGTTGGAGCGCCCCCGTGTATAATCAATGCGTTGCTCAAATAAAGTTCCCTCATTCTTTCCCCCTGCAAAGAGGTTGCCGCCGGCCCTGTGAACCCAAGCCAGGCACCTTGCAGGGTGATAATGGCAAACGACTCCATGAGCGGATGCCCTCGGACAGGTCAGGCCTTTCCGGCGCTACCTGCCATCTGGATAATTCCCTTTACGTCCTGCTGCAGCTTCCCCGATGCGTAGGCCGAAAGCCGCCAGCTGTGGCCCTCGTCAATATTCTGCTCAAGGCCTTCCTTGAGATAATTCACATAGGCATACCGCACCTGTGTGCCAAAGTTAATTTTGGCAACACCCTGTGCAATGGCATCCTGAATTTGCTGTTCGCTCATGCCGGTGCAGCCGTGGAGCACAAAGGGGATGTCGGTAAACTTGCGGCACTGCTCCAGAACATCCACTCTAATTTTGGGCGGGCCGCTGTAAAAGCCGTGAGCGTTGCCGATGCCCAGCGCCAAAAAGTCGGGACTGCACAGTTCCAGATAGCGCCGCACATGCTGGGGATCCACCACACGGGCTTCTGACTCCATGTTGCCCTGAGCATCCAGACGAGCCAGCTGGCCCAGCTCGGCTTCCACCGGTACGCCAAAGGCGTGGCACACCCGCACAATCTCGGCGGTATTGGCGGCGTTTTCTTCCAGCGGCAGGGCGGAACCGTCGTACATAATGGAGGTAAAGCCCAGCTGCAGCATTTCCATGCAGTGCTGGAAGCTGTCGCCGTGATCCAGATGAATGGCAACCGGAACCTTTACCTTTTGGGCCATCCACTTGGCGGTTTCATAAAACCAGTCGTGGCCGGCATAGGTGCCGGTGTGCAGGTAATGGGCCAAGATAACAGGTGAATCCAGCTCTTCCGCGGCCATACAAATGGCGCGAATCATATCGTAAGTGCCGCCCTGTGTATTGATAGCGGCAACTGCATAGCGGCCCTCGTAAGCTTTTTGCAGTATTTCTTTTGTTGTTGTAAGCATTTCTTCTCCCAAAACATGGCTTGCGCCAGCTAAATTTTTACGACGACCTTCCTATAGTCCGCGGGGTTTTGCGCCATATCCTGAATGGTCTGCTCCACTTCTTCCAGCTGCACCGTTTTGCTAATGATCTCTGTAGTGGGAACCTTGCCTTCGTTTACCAGCCTTATCGCCTCGGGAAATTTGGCGTTGGAGTTGCGGCAAGGGCAGATGTCCAGCTCCTTTTGCATACACCGCACCGTATTGATGGCTACCGGCTCATGAGGCCATCCCACCAGAGCAATTCGCCCGCCATGCCGCACATAGTTGTGCATTTCCTGCAAGACAAAAGGGGAACCGGTGCAGTCAATCATGGCATCGGGCAGCCGACCAAACACTTTTTCCAGTTCTTGCGCCACGCCGCCATCTCTGGAATTATATACATGGGGAATCCCCAGCGCCTTTGCCTCATCCAGCCGGGTTTGCAGCACATCCATCAAAATAGGCACAGCACCATAGTTCAGGCAGGCAAAGGCCGCCAAAAGGCCGATGGTCCCAGCGCCAAATATCACCACATGATCCCCCTTGGCGACTCTGGCCCGGGTGGCTCCATGCAGTCCGATGGTCAGGGGTTCCACAATGGTTGCACGGGTAAAGGTAAGGTTTTGGGGAATTTTATAAAGCAGTTGCACCGGATGCAGGAAATACTCCGCCATCATGCCGTTTTTGTGTACGCCGCATACCCGCAGGTTCACGCAGTTATTAAAGCGTCCGGCCTTGCACATATGGCACTGGTTGCAGGGCACATAGGGCTCCAGCACAACCCGGTCTCCCGGCTTGAGCCCCTTGGAGTTTTCTCCGATTTCCTCAATGATTCCCACACCCTCGTGGCCAATGCCGTCCACCGGATATTTCATGGTGGGGTTGACCCCTTTGTAGGCGGTTACATCCGAACCGCAGATTCCACATTCTTTCATTTTTACAACAGCCTGCCCGGTTTGAAGGGTGGGCCTAGGCATATCTTTTAGGACCATTTTACCGGGTTGTTCAATGCACAGTACTTTCATTCCCAATCTTCCTCTATATCGTTTTCCCGGATATAATCCAGGCCGTCGGGCATAATGCCGGTGTTCCAGCCGCCATCCGCAAAGATAACCTGACCTACGATGTAATTGGATTCTTCGCAAGCCAAAAAGGTTGCAAGGCTGGCGATTTCCCCTACTGTTCCAAATCGGCCGATGGGCGAGACCGAAAGGATCTTCTTTTCGTCCAAGATGCCGCTCTTGAGAGGTTTTTCTACCATTTCGGTGCGGATCCATCCCGGAGCAATGGCATTTACCTTGATGTTGTACATGGCCCATTCGGCTCCAAGCTGCATGGTGAGCATGTTGACGGCACCTTTGGTGATGCCGTAGGGCACCCGGCCCACGTTGATCATGCGGGTGTTGCCGGAGGAAATGTTGATGATGCTGCCGCCACCATCCCGGCGCATATAGCGCCCAACTGCCTGACAGCAAAACAACGGCGCTTTCATGTTGATGTCGATGACCTCATCCAGCATATCTTCCGGCAGCCTCATGGTGGGGCAGGGACGCGCCACGCCGGCACAGTTTACCAGAATGTCAATGCGGCCATATGTTTGGTACACGGCTTTTGCCATGTCAAAGATTTCAGAGCGGCTGCGCAGGTTGATGTGATAAAACTCCGCTACGCCGCCCAACCGGGCCACCACTTGAGGGCCTTCTTCCAGAATATCGGCCACCACCACCCGGGCGCCTTCTGCCACGTATTTTTGGGCGATACCGTAGCCGATTCCTCTGGCCCCGCCGGTGATAAGCGCTACCTTGTCCTTCAGCCTTTTACAATCCATATTTACCACCACTTGATCTTATCTGTAATGTAGTTGCGGTACTCGATAAATTTGGGGTCGGCGATATTCCGGGGGCGGGGCAGGTCGATGATTAGCTCTTCTTTGATGTTGGCGGGCTTGTTGGAAAGAATGATGATACGCTCTGCCAAATACACGGCTTCCTCGATATTGTGAATGATAAAGATGATGGTGCTGCCCAGTTCCTTCCACAGCCGAATCACCTCATCCTCCAGATAAAAGCGCACCTTGACATCCATTTGGCCGTAGGGCTCATCCATTAGAAGCAGGTCGGGCTGCATGGCAAAGCTGCGCCCGATGATGATGCGCTGTTCGGCGGAGACGGAAAGTTCCCCCGGGTAAGACTTGCGAAATGTTTGCAGGCCCATCAAATCCAGAATCTGATTGACCCGCTGTTCAATTTGGTCCTTAGGCAGTTTTTTGATTTTCAGGCCATAGGCGATGTTCTCTTCGACGGTGAGCCAAGGCAGGGCGGAAGGCTCTTGAAATACAAAGGATATGTTGTGCTTTGCAGGGTCTGCCGGGGTACCATCGATCAACAGGTCGCCCTCAGTGGGATGGTAGATGCGGGTCAGGCAGTTGAGAAACGTGGTTTTTCCGCAACCTGTGGGGCCAACCACACACACGAACTCATTTTCGTGTATGTCAAAAGTCATATTGTCTAAAACCAAAAGATCTCCAAACCGTTTGGTCAGGTTTTGGACGGATATCTTGACAGGCCGGTCTTTGTTTATCTCAGCCATCTTGTCCTCTCCTTTCACGGGCGCTAAATGGCAAGGTCGGTGTTGCCCGAGATTTTGGTACGAAGATCCAGAAACTCGCGGCTGATCATATTGCGCGGTTTGGGAAGATCCACCGTGTAAATTTCTTTTACCTTAGCAGGGCATTGGCTTAGCAAAATGATGCGGTCGCCCAGATAACAGGCCTCTTCAATATTGTTGGTGACAAAGAGGATGGTGCGCTTATCTTGTTCCCAGGTTTTTAGCAGTTCTTCCTGCATGGCGTAACGGGTCTGGGCATCCAATTGGCCAAAGGGCTCGTCCATAATCAGCACCTTGGGATTATTGGCGTAGGCCCGCGCGATGCCCACACGCTGCTTCATACCGCCGGAAAGCTGATAGGGATAGGATTTTTCAAACCCCTTTAACCCCACAAGGTCAATATAGTTTTGGGAGATTTCCCGGCGCCGGGCCTTGGGAATACCGGAAAATTTAAGTCCCAGCTCTACATTCTGCATGACGGTTTTAAAGGGCATCAGGGCCAGCTTTTGGAACACCATGGATATCTCCGGGTTTACTCCGCTGACAGGGCTGCCTTTGTACAGCACTTGGCCGCTGGTCTTTTCCTCCAAGCCGGCAATAATGTTCAGCAGGACAGTTTTGCCGCAATGGCCGGGTCCCAAAATAACCAGAAACTCGCCGTCGTACACGTCAAAGCTGACATCCTCAATGGCGGTAAAATATCCTTTGTGGCTAAAAAATGTCTTGGATATATTTTTAGCCTCCAGCAGTTTTGTCAATTGCTTTTCCATGGACAAACCACCTTTTCCAATACACTCAAAAAAATAGCCAGAAGAGAACCGATGATAGCGATGGTGATGACAGCCACCAGCACAAGGGCCATGTCGCTGCCCTGCCAACCCCGGGTAACCAGTGCGCCCAGACCTTTTTGCGCCGCAATCATCTCGGCGGCCAGCACTGTGGTCCAACCGCTGCTGACCGAGGTGCGGATGCCTGCAAAAATAGAGGGCAGGGCGGTTGGAATCACGATGCTGCGCAGAATCTGCCAGTTGTTGCCGCCAAACATCTTACCAACGTCAACATTTATTTTGTCCACCATGGAAATGCCGGCTGCCGTATTGATGACCAGGGGCACAAAGGTGCCGATAAACACGATCAGAACCTTGGGGAATTCGCCGATGCCAAACCACATAATGACAATAGGAATCCATGCAATGGGCGGAATAGGGCGGATCAATTCAAAAATACTGCCGAGTATGGCTTTGCAGGCCCGGTTCCACCCAATGAGAATTCCAAGGGCGATGCCGATGGTCCAAGCCAGAAGCAAAGCGGTGAGCACTCTTTTCAAGCTGGCCCAAGCATGGCCAAACAGAGAGGTCTTGGCAATGGGCTTTTCAAATACCTTAATCAATCGCTGGATCACCGCCATGGGACCGGGCATCAGGCGGGGGTTGTTTGCGGAAAACAGCACCCAAGCCACAATGACCAAACCCACAGCCAAAACCGGAAGGCTCCACCACAAAATCAGTTGCAGGGACGTTTTTTTCTTTTGCACATCCATATCAATGCCCCCTTTATCGCACGGATTTCCAGCGCAGGAAGTACTTTTCCAGCGAGGAAAGCAGAGCCGAAAGCACCGCGCCGATGGCGCCGATTACCACCATACCCACAATGACAATATCGGGGCGGGCTACGGTGCGGCCAAGTTGAATCATGTAGCCAAGACCTGCACTGGCGGCCAGCATCTCTGCCGCTACCAAGGTGGACCAGGCGTTGCCCAAGGCCACGCGGATCCCTGCAAACACCATGGGCAGTGCGGAAGGTATCCCCACTTTGTAGAAAATCTCAAAGTTTTTGGCGCCAAAGGTTTTGGAAACGTTGATCAGTGTTTGACTGGTTAGCTTGATACCGGTATAGGAGTTGATGACGCAGGGTACAAACGCCGTAAAAAAAATAATCAAAGCTTTTGCTTTCAAACCGATCCCCATCCAAACCACCACCAGCGGAATCCATGCAATGGGGGGGATCGGGCGGATTAGTTCAAAGATAGGCCGGATAAACCGGTCCGCGTATTTCCACCATCCCATAAAAAGGCCCAAGGGAATGCCGATGATAATCGCCGAAAAAAATCCGGACAAGGCTACCTGAAGACTGGCCAAAATATTGACCAGCAGCACATTGCCGTCGGGTGGTTTGTTGTTGACTTTATAAAGAAGCGTTTGCAAGATAGTAGTAGGAGCCGGCAGCATCTTCTCATTGACAAGGCCGGATTTTACAACCAGCTGCCAAATGAGCAGAAATACAAAGATTCCGGTTGCACCCATCATAAAATATTTGATGTTATCTTTTCGCTGCTTGCCTTTCCATTGCTGCTGCAAAGCCTCCAGATGCTTTGTATCCAATGGCATGCATGCATCCCTCCTATAAAATAAAACTGCCACAAGCACAGTGCCACTTACACTTTGCGCTTGCGGCAGTCTCTTCATTTGTGTCGCAACAACCGCTTACTGCCGCAAGCGAGCAAAGTCAGACTACTTACTGGCTTTTAGCACCTCGTTCAGTAGTTTGGGGTCGGTGTGTCCCACAAATCTCTCGTTGTCGCCTTCTGCATAGTTGCCATATTCAATGAAGAAATCCAAAATGCCCAGCAACCGGCTTTCCATTTTGCTGTAGTTCTGACCTTCCGCTTTGCTGTTGATCATGTCACAGGCCTGCTGTAGAGTGTAATAGGTGTCGGCTTTCAGGTACTTGGCGGCCACGTCGGGCTCCAGACTGTTTCCGCTCTCATCGGAAAAATCAACCAGATACTCAACAGCCTTTTCCTCGTTTGCCTTCATCCAGTCCAGAGATTTGAAGTATACATCCAAAAAGATCTTCATGGCTTCGTACTTTTCGGGATTGGCATAGCTGTTTTTGTTGGCCATAATATTGCACATCAGGCCGGTGCTTGCCATATTGCCGCTGGAAACAGCGGTGTAGTTTTCGGTATCTTCCAGCATGGGGAAGGTGCCTGCAGAACCGGTGAGTACGACAAGATCCCCTTCACCGGCCAAAAATGCGCTGTAGGCGGTGGGCACGTCCATCGCAATAAAGGTCACATCATCGGGGGACAGGCCAAAGCCGCCCAGAGTTTTAATCAGCAGATAGTGCAGCACGGTGCCGGTGTTGCACAGGATGGTTTTGCCTTTCCAGGATGCGGCGTCACCGTAGATGTCGGGACTAACGGTGTTGTTACCCTTACCGGCGGCTACAATATCGGAATCGTTGCGGGCGAATACGTACTGGGTGCCGTTATCGGAGTTGGTGGCTCCTAATACCATGGCATCATATCCCAAAACACCGGACAAGACTCCGCCAACACCGGTAAAGCCGATGTCCCATCCATCGGAAGAAAGGGATTCCATTTGCACAGGACCGTTGGAAAACAGTACTTCGTCCATTTGGATGCCGGCTTCTTCTAACCAGCCCTCCTGTTGGGCAATGTAAATAGGTATGTAGTTCAGACTGCCGCTAATGCCGGAAACCGTGATGTTATAAGTTTTTTCCGGTGCAGGGGTTGCGCTGTCGCCGGCTTGAGAAGAAGCGCCGTCGGCCACAGGAGCCGATGGCTTACTGTTGTTGCCACCACAACCGGACAGCATTCCCACCAGCAAAACAAATGCAAGGATCAACGATAGGCTTTTTTTCATCTTTATTCCTCCTGAATGTGCTTCCGAATTTTTGGTTGGCCTGCAAGGTGCATCTAATATATGTTTGTGTTAGTTTGCCCAACATATACCCTTGTCTTGCATTTTTATAGTATCATATATCTGAAAGAAATAAAGCTTTGTTTTACGCAAACGTTGCACATAAATTTGACTATACGAAATGCATTTATTTTGTTTAATATTATCAAACGTAGTCAAATTTGCACAAGGTGGGCCATCAAAAATCTACGAAGCATACGTTTCAGTATTATTAAATTAAATAAATTTATAGAAATTAGATATAATAGCAATAATGTTCTTGTGCAAAAATACATATTGTTCTAAGTGAAAGTTATTTCAAATACAAAAACCTACTCTTAATTGTAGAATGTAAATGCAAGCGAGTTGCGTAAAACTATCAATAATTATAGGAAAATAATGTCTTGTTATTGAGTTTTTAACCCATAGGTAGTATAATACAAATCAGTAATTTGCGTAAAGTGGGTGTCGTTGTGACGTTAAAGGAGATTGCGGAAAAGGTTGGCGTTTCGATTTCTACCGTATCCCGTGTGGTAAATCAGAACAACCCCAAGGCTGCCAGCCCGGAGATTCAAAAGAAGATTTGGAATGTGGTGCGGGAAAGCGGGTACATTCCCAATAAGGCGGCACGCTCCCTTAAAAGCGGCAATATGTCGGTGGTTGCATCCCCGGAGCCTAAATCCATTGCTTGCATTTATGGACGGACCGACGATACCCTCAGCGATCCATTTTTTACTCACATTGCCCGCAGCATAGAGCGGGAAGCCTTTAAAAACAACTACTTTGTCAAGTATTCCTTTTCGGCTTCGGAGGTGAGCAGCTCCCAACTGCATCAACATTTAGCCGACATTCAGGTGGATGGAGTAGTGGTGCTGGGAAGGTTTCACGACGAGCTCCTTTCCTTTATCAGCCAGCGCTGGTCCAACGTAGTATATACCGGGCTCAACCCGATTACCTCCCCCTTTGATCAGGTGATCTGCGAAGGATACGATGCAGCTCTGGCGGCCATGGATTACCTGCTGGAGCTGGGTCACACAAAGATTGCCTATATTGGCGAGCAGCGCAAAGAAATTCGCTACTACGCCTACAAGGATAGCCTGAAAAAGCATGACATCGAATGTTTGCCGTCCCGAGTGGTGGATGTGATCCAATCGTCGGAAGGAGGGTACCGGGGGGTCAACGAGCTGATTGAGCGAGGCGCCGATGTAACGGCGGTGTTCTGTGCCAACGATGTCACCGCCATCGGTGCCATGCGGGCCTTTAAGGAGCATTCCATTCAGGTACCCAAAGATATCTCCGTCATCGGTATTGATGATATTGAGACAGCCCAGTACATGTCCCCTATGCTGACCACCATCCATATCCCCCGGGACGAGCTGGGCAAGGTGGCAGCTCAAACGCTAATCCGGCGGATTCAAAAGCTCCACCGCCTGCCCATGAAGATTTCTCTGCCGTTTTATGTGGTGAAGCGGGAAAGCTGCTGCGAGCCCCCCCTCAAATAAACGGCACCTTCCCCTTGTGTGGACAGCGGCAAAATCCCAAAGGAAACCTTCTTTAGATTCGGCAATTTATTAGCAAGAATGCAATCATGCGTCAAAAAGGCCCCGGATGCTACGTCATCCGGGGCCTTTTGCGGTGATTGTGGTTTAGGAGTAAGCTGCGGGTGCTAGGGTGGGTCAAACTCACGATGCCATTCGGCTGCGCAGCCCCCGGGCGGGGAGAAGCCCACCTACCGGGAGAACACCAAACCGGCGTAGCGGACGGTTTCCATGGCGTTTTTGGCGTAGCGGTCGGCCCCGATCTGGTCGGCGTATTCCTGCGTCAGAACGGCTCCGCCAACCACTACCTTACAGTCTGGGCATTGCTGCCGCAGCAGGGCGATGGCTTCCGCCATGGCCGGAACGGTGGTGGTCATCAGGGCGCTGAGCCCCACCAGCCGAACATTGTGGTCCAGAGCTGCCTGCGCCACCGCCTGAGCCGGGACATCCCGCCCCAGATCAATGACCCGGTAGCCGTAGTTTTCCATAAGAGCCTTGACGATGTTCTTGCCGATGTCGTGAATATCCCCTTTGACGGTGGCCAGCACCACGGTGGGGCCGGAACCTTGGGCGGTGGGCATGGCTTCCCGCACCACCTCAAAGGCGGCCTTGGCGGCCTCGGCGCTCATCAGAAGCTGGGGCAAAAATACCGTCTTATTTTCAAATCCCTGTCCCACCACATCAAGAGCCGGAACAATCTGTTCGTTGATAAGGGTCAGGGGCTCGGTGGCGGCAAGAGCTTTTCGGGCCAGATGGGCCGCGTCCTCCTGCAGGCCGCGGATGATGGCTCCCTGCAGGCCCTCCCGGGATGGGGGGCTTTGCCCTGCGGCGGGAGGGGAACTGGCGGTTTCCACCGTCAGATTTTGGGCAAAGGCAATGTAGGAGCTGCAGTTGGGGTCCATCCCTGCCAGCGCCAGATAGCTGTGGTAGGCCTTCATCATCTCGGTGGAGTAGGGGTTTAAAATGGCGGCGTCCAGTCCCCGGCCCAGGGCCATGGTAAAGAAGGCGGCGGTGATAAAATCCCGGTGGGGAAGGCCAAAGGAGATGTTGGAAACCCCCAGGGAGCAGCAGGCTCCCAGCTTTTCCCGGATGAGGGGGATGGTGTCCAGTGTGATCTGAGCCGCCGTGGAATCGGAGGAGATCGTCAGCGCCAAAGGGTCAAAAATCAGATCGTGGGATTTGATGCCGTATTGGGCTGCCCGCTCTGTGATCCGCTTGGCAACGGCAAAACGGCCCTCTGCCGTTTCGGGGATTCCCTTTTCGTCCAGAGTCAGGCAGACCACAAGGCCCCCGTACTTCTTCACCAGAGGGAAGACAGCGTCCATGCTTTCGGCGCTGCCGTTCACCGAGTTGACCATGGGCTTGCCGTTGTAAATTCGCATGGCCCGCTCCATGGCCACGGAGTTGGAGGTGTCCAGCTGCAAGGGCAGGTCGCAGACCCCCTGCAGCTCCCGGACGCAATCCACCAGCATGGCGGGCTCATCGATTTCCGGCAGACCCACATTTACATCCAGCACGTGGACTCCCTGCTCCTGTTGGTTCAACCCCTCCTTGAGGACATAGCCCATGTCCCGGGCGCGAAGAGCTTCCTTAAAGCGCTTCTTACCGGTGGGGTTGATCCGCTCGCCAATGAGCACCGGGGCCTGACCAAAGCTCACCGCCCGGGTGTAGGAGCTGATGACGCTGCGGTGCTTTTGGGTGACGGGAACGGGGGGAATCCCCGACGCAGCCGCCACCAGCCCCCGGATATATTCCGGGGTGGTGCCGCAGCAGCCCCCCACAACCCGGGCGCCCAGACGTACCATTTCCTCCATCACTTGGGTGAACTCCTCCGGACCCACATCAAAGACGGTGTGCCCCTGCTCCGACCGGGGCAGGCCGGCGTTGGGCTTGGCCAGCAGCGGCGTAGAGGAGCAGGCGGCAAACCGGGGGAAAAGCTCCCGCATCTGCCGGGGCCCCAAAGAGCAGTTGAGGCCGATGACGTCGGCTCCCAGCCCCTCCAGCATGGCCACCATGGCCTCGGGGCTGGCGCCGCTCATCAGCTGGCCGCTCTCGTCATAGACATTGCTGACAAACACGGGGAGATGGCAGTTTTCCTTGGCGGCCAGCACCGCCGCCTTGGTCTCGTAGCAGTCGTTCATGGTCTCAATCAGTACAAGGTCGGCCCCGGCTTTGGCTCCCGCCCGAATCACCTGCGCAAAGAGCTCCACCGCCTCCTCAAAGGCAAGGTCCCCCAAGGGAGCCATCAGGCGGCCCAGAGGGCCCACATCCAAGGCGATGAACTTGTGGGCTTGCCCTCCCACAGCAGAGCTACGGGCTGTTTGGAGGCAGCTGACCGCAGCGGTGACCACCACCTCCACAGTGGGGCGGCCCTCTTTGCCGTCAAACTTCAGGGCGTTGGCTCCAAAGGTATTGGTGCAGACAGCGTGGCTGCCTGCCTCGTAATAGGATTTGCCGACAGCGGTGATTTCCCCTGGGTGGCTCAGGTTCCACAGCTCGGGCAGCTCCCCGGGAGCAAGGCCCCGCTCT
>ENA-UOOR01002127-UOOR01002127.1-fermentation-metagenome-genome-assembly--contig:-NODE-2127-length-20984-cov-6.519853_pt1 | contig 20984 bp, 16 predicted proteins | sample MGYA00245780_ERZ724029 | MGnify/ENA primary metagenome ERZ724029 (study PRJEB28704, sample SAMN03018315) | fermentation metagenome | biome: anthropogenic terrestrial biome; feature: soil; material... | reverse complement strand
GAAGCCCCCGGCTCCGCCGCCTCCGCCGCCCAAGCCCGCGGCCGCTGAGGAGAGGGCGCCCATGCCGACGGCCCTCGCCAAGCGAAAGGTCGTCGTCAAGCGCAAGAAGTAGTAAGACGGCGCCCTACCACTTCAGGGCGGCGGGCGCCGCAGGGAGGCGGACGGTGTCGCAAGAGCCAGTCGTCGACTCCAAACCTCGCGAAGAGAACAGCCCCGACGCAGCCGCGCCGGATTCAAACCTGGTCATCGTGCCGCCCGCTCCAGAGCCCGCCGCGGCTGCGCAGAGCGCGGCCGCAGAGTCGGGCCCCGGGGAGCGCGCGGAGAACGAGCCGGCCTCGATCGAGGCCGGGCCCGAGACCGAGACCGCTCCCGAGGGAGCCGAAGAGCCGGCGCCGCAGCCGGTCGAGGACGAGGCTGAGCCCGAGGCGCTGGCCGCGGGGGCCGGGCCCGAGACCGAGACCGCTCCCGAGCGAGCCGAAGAGCCGGAGTCGCAGCCGGCCGAGGACGAGGCTGAGCCCGAGGCGCTGGCCGCGGGGCCCGAGACCGCGCCCGAGCGAGCCGAAGAGCCGGAGTCGCAGCCGGCCGAGCCTAAGGCCCCATCCCAGGCCGTCCCCGAGGCGCAGGCCGCCGAGGCGAAGGCAGAGCCCGTCTCCGAGCCGCAGGTCAAGCGCGAGCCGGACGTCAAAGCCAAGTCCGAAGTCCCCGCGCCGCCCGCGTTCGCGAGCGAGCTGCCCAAGCGCAGCCAGCGGCCCGGTGCGCTCGCGCTCCTCAAGCTGGAGAAGGTCGAGGAGGACGAGCTTTTCAAGCTGCGCCCCGAGGCGGACATCGACAGCCTCGCGACCTCTATCGCCCGGCTCGGCCAGCTCGTGCCGGTCGACTTGCGGCTGCGGCCGCCCGACCGTTTTCAGGTCGTCTGCGGCTTTCGCCGGGTCGCCGCGCTGCGGCTGCTCAAGCGCGAGCGCATCCTCGCGCGGGTCCACACCGATCTGAACGAGGAGGATGCGCTGCAGATCGCGCTCGCCGATCTCCTCGAGAGCCGGCCGGCCGATCGCGACCAGCTCAAGGTCCTGCGCGAGCAGCTGCGCGAGCAGGGGCGGCTGTCGGCCGGTGCCGCCGAGACCCTCGAGCGCGCGATCAGTCCGCTCGACGATGAGCTTGCCCCCGAGCTGGTCGACGGGCCCGACGAGGAGGTCGATCTCGACGAGCTCGCCCAGGACGCCATCGGCCGCATGGCCTCGCTCAACCAGGACCTCGCGCTGGTCGTCGAGTTCTGGACCGCCCTCGAGCCGGGGCTGCGCGAAGCGCTGCTCGAGCAGCTCAGCTACTCCGAGCAGCTCGTCGCCTACCTGCGCGGGCTGCGCTAGGCGCGTTCGAAGGTTCGAGCGACGCCGACTCAACCGCTCCGGGCTCGCGCCCGGAGGGCAGGAGCCAGGTTTGATGCGACGAACCGTCATCTGCTGCGGCCTCGCGCTCGCCCTGACCGGTTGCCAGTCGATGCGCACTCCGCCGCGGGTCGGCCCGCCCGCGCCGCGGGTCGCCGACGACGAGGCCGAGGAGAGGTACGCGCAGACGCTCGCGCGCTGGACCCGGCGCGCGGAGGTCTACGACCGCTTCGACAGCCTCGCGTTCTTCGCGGTCACCTTCCTGTCGATGGAGTTTCGCGTCGAGAAGGTCGCCCGGCTCGCCCTCTTCCAGGCGATGCCCGAGGCCGAGGCGCAGGCCATGCTCGAGCTCGAGCGGGTCCAGCACGAGGCGAGCCACGAGTTCTTACTGGGCGTCCACGCGAACGAGCGGCGCTTCGACGACTTCGCCAGCCGCGACAGCATCTGGCGGGTCGCCATCGTCACCGAGCGCGGCGAGGCGCTGCCCGCCTCGCTCGTGCGCTTGCGCAAGGCGGACCCGGAGATGCGCGCGCTCTACCCCTACCTCGAGTCGTTCTGGACCGCGTATCTCGTCAAGTTCCCGCGCGCCTTCCCGGACGGCACTCCGGTGCTGCCGGAGAGTGGCAAGTTCACGCTGCGCTTCTCGAGCACCCTCGGCAAGGCCGACCTCGTCTTCGACCTCGACGCGCCGGGCGCCGGCGGCGAGAGGGCCCGCCCCTGAGCGCGTCCCTGGGCGCGTGGAGGTGAACCCTGGCTTCGAAGCGGTCCGAGGGCGTCAAGAGGCGAGGCCTCGCAGAGGCGGCAGCGCGCCTGCTCGCGTTGCAGGAGGGTGAAGCGCGCCAGATCGCCCCGGCGGCGGCCTTCCAGCTCTGCTTCGTCGCCGGCACCGCGGTGCTCAAGGCCTCGGCCAATGCGCTCGTCGTCGCGCGTTTCGAAGCGGCGGCGCTGCCCTGGCTCTACGTGGCCGCCGCGGTCTTCGCCGGCCTCTCCGCGGTCATCGACGGCACGCTGCGCAAGACGACCGCGCCGCCGCGTGGCTCGCTTTGGCTCGCGGCGCTGCTCACCTGTGGTCTCGCCGCCGGCGCCTGGCTCGGGGCGCTCGCGGCGGTCGCGGCCCTCTACGTCTTTGCCGAGGCCTACGCGACCGTCACCGCGGTGCGCTTCTGGGCCGTGGTCGGCGAGGGCTTCGACGCGCGCGCGAGCAAGCGGCTCTTCGGCGTGGTCGGCGGCTTCGGGATGGCGGGCTCGGTGCTCGGAGGCTTGCTCGGCGGCTTGGGCGCGGTCGTCGGCGCGATCCCGCTGCTCGTGCTGCCGATCCTCTCGATGGTCGGTTGCGCGGCGCTCGGGGCGCTGCTCGCCCGGCGCTCGCCGGCCGGCGGGGCGCGGACGATCTCGGTCTTCGAAATGCGGGCGGTCTCCGAGCCGCTGCGCAGGGCGATCTTGGAAGGGGGCGAAGCGCTGCGCTTCCTGCGCGAGAACCCCTTCACCCGCGCGCTCGCCATCCTCGCGGCGCTCGCCGCGGTGCTCACGGTCGTCGCCGACTACCTGTTCCGGGTCAGCGCCCAGGGCGTGCTCGACGAGGACCGGCTCGCGGCCTTCTTCGGCGCGAGCAGCTTCGTGGTCGGCCTGCTGGCGATGGTCTTCCAGCTCTTGCTGTCCGGTCGCGTGCTGGCCCGCTGGGGCATCTTCCGCTACCTCGCCATCGCTCCGGCCGGCACGCTCGGGCTGGGGGCGCTGTGCGCGCTGCAGCCCGGGCTCGCGCCCGCGTTTCTGCTCAAGGTCTTCGAGAACCTCGGGTCGCTGTCGCTGCAGCCGACGGGCATGCAGCTTCTCTACGGCCCCCTGCCGGACAAGGCGCGCATCTCGGCGCGCGCCTTCGTCGACGGCCTGGTGAAGAAGGGCGGGGCGGCGCTCGGCGGCCTCTCGCTGCTCATCGTCAGCCCGTGGCTGGGGCGCCGCGGACTGGCGGTCGCGGTCATCGCGGTCTCGCTCCTCGTGCTGGGCATGCTCGTGCTGGTCAAGCGCCGGTACGTCGCGACCATCGACAAGCGCCTGACTCGGGCGCGCTGGGACGAGGGGCTCGCTCTGGACGCCGAGGCGCGCTCGCTGCTCCTCAAGTCGCTCGCGGACCGGGATCCGGCGCGCGTCCTGCTCGCGGTCGAGCTGCTCTCCGCGGACCGTTCGGCCAACCTCAGGCCTTGGGTGCCCATCCTCCTGTCGCATCAAAGCGAGGGGGTCCGGGAGCGCGGGGCGCGGCTCGCCGCCGACCTGGGCGCGCGTGAGCTGGTGCCCAGGCTGCGCGCCATCGCGGTGCGCGACGTGCGCCGGCCGCGCGACGAGGCGGTGCTCGCGTTGGCCCGGCTCGACGAGCAGGCCTCAGAGTTCCTCGCTCCGATGATCGAGGCGCAGGACCCGGGCCTGCGCGGCTCGGCGGTCGCCGCGCTCGCGCGCATCGAGCACGAGCGCGGCGAAGCCGCCGGGCCGGCCTCGCAGGCTCTCGAGCGCCTGATCGAGGGCGGTGGCGGCTCGAGTGCCGAGCGCCGGGAGCTGGCCAAGCTTCTCGGGCGGATGCGCGGGACGCGCTTTGCCGGAGCGATCGATCCGCTGCTCGATGACCCCGACCCCTCGGTGCGCCGGCTCGCTTTCGGTTCGGCGGCCGACTGCGGCCGCTACGACCTCGCCCCGCGGATGATCGATGCGCTCTCGGAGCGCGAAGTGCGGCGCGAGTCGCGCGAGGCGCTCGGGTCGATGGGCGACCGGATCGCCGGCCTGCTCGAAGAGGCGCTCAACGACAAGCGGCGGCCGGCGCGGGTGCGCTACGAGATCCCCCGCCTGCTGCGCTATTTGGGCACCGAGCGCGCGGTCCACATCCTGCTGTTCTCGAACATCGAGGACGACCCGTTCCTGCGCCATCGCATCGCGGTGGCGCTCTCGCGGATTCGCCGTGCCCGTGAAAACCTCCCCTTCGACGCCGCGCGCACCCGCGAGGCGACCCTGCGGCGAGTCGACGCCTACCTCTATTACCTGCCTATCTTCCGCGACCTGCAGAGCGCGCTCGGCGAGGGCGCCATCCTCCTGCGGGTGCTGGGCGACCGGCTCGATCAGAACGTGGAGATAATCTTCCGGCTGCTCGGGCTCGTTCACCCGCAGCGCACGATGCTCAACATCCACAACCGGTTGCTGGCCGAGGACCCGCGCGAGCGGGCCTACGCGCTCGAGCTGTTCGACAACCTGGTCGACGAGGGCATCCGCGAGCGCGTCGTGCCGGTGCTCGAGCGCCACCACCGGCTGCCGGGCGGGCAGGGCGAGGTCGAGCGGGCGCCGGCGCGGCTGCTGGAGCTGGCGGTTTCGCGGGACGCGGTCTTGCGCGCCTGCGCTATCTACACGCTGCGGCGAAGGGCGCCCGAGGCCGCGGCGCTCCAGATCGTCGAGGAGGGTACGGTGAGCGAGAGGGTGATGGAGAAGGTCTTCCTGCTCGAGGGCGTCGGCATCTTCGAGCGCTGCAGCGTCGACGATCTGGCCGCGCTGGCGGCCATCGCGCACGAGCGGCGCTTCGAAAAGGGCAAGGTCATCTACCGCGAGAACGATCCGGGCGACGCGCTCTACGTCGTCATCGCTGGCCGGGTCGTGCTCGAAAAGGACGGGAAGACCATCTTCGAGATGACGGCGAAGGAGGCCTTCGGCGAGGCCTCGCTGCTCGACGGCGCGCCGAGGCCTGCCGGCGCACGCGCCCTGGCCGACACGCGGGCGCTCGCCATCGACCGGCAGGACTTCCTCGACTTGGTCTCCGACCGGCCCGAGCTGCTCAAGGGGCTCTTCGGCGCGCTGACCCGGCAGCTTCGCGTGGTGCTCGAGATGGCGGCGGCGGGCAGCCTCGCCGAACCAAGCGCCGCACCACGGGAGTCGAAGGCGGCCGGGTAGGGGCGGCACTCGGCGGCGAGCCTCGGAGAGGCGCGAGAAAGCTCAATGAGCAAGGCAGGTTAGGGGCGCAGGCTCGGCGCCTAGGGGAGGGGCCTGTGAGGCGCTGCGTGGCCCGTTGTGGGCCCGGCTGCGGCCTGCCCTATTTACCTAGGCCTGGCTGCCCAAAACGCGTCCACGGGCCCTTCTCGTGGCCCTGGAGGCCGATCCGGCCTCTCGAGGCCTCGAAAATCGGCTCCGGAGCCGCAATCCAGAGCCGGGACTGCCAGCCGAGAGCGCGGGTTGGCGCCACCCGACGCGGGGGGCGCGCGCGCGGCCGCCCGCCGGTCTACAGCGGGTGCTCGAGCTCGGCGCGGGTGACGACCGTGTCGGAGAGCCAGCGCGCGTCGTCGCGCTCCGGGTAGTCGAGGGTGTAGTGCAGGCCGCGGCTCTCGCGGCGGCGCAGGGCGCACTCGACGATGAGCTTGGCGACATCGGCGATGTTGCGCAGCTCGAGGATGTCGCCGGTGACCGTGAAGCGCCAATAGAACTCGCGGATCTCCTCGCGCAGCATGTCGAGGCGGCGGCGGGCCCGCGCCAAGCGCTTGTCGGTGCGCACGATGCCCACGTAGTTCCACATCAGCCGCCGCACCTCGTCCCAGTTGTGCGAGACGACCACGCTCTCGTCCGAGTCCACCGCGCGGCCCGGATCCCACGGGGGCGGGGTCTCGAACGGCGGCGCCTCGGCGAGCAGGCCCTTGGCATATTCGGCCGCGCGCCCGCCCCAGACGACCCCCTCGAGCAGCGAGTTGGAGGCGAGCCGGTTGGCGCCGTGCAGGCCGGTGCTCGAGACCTCGCCGGCGGCCAGCAGGTGCGGCACGCTCGTCTGCCCGAGCAGATCGACCGCGACCCCGCCGCACATGTAGTGGGCCGCCGGCACCACCGGGATCGGCTCGGAGGTGATGTCGATGCCAAACTCCTTGCAGGTCGCGTAGATGTTCGGGAAGCGCTCGATGAGAAAGGTCTTGGGCAGGTGCGTCATGTCGAGCAGCACCGAGTCGTCGCCGGTGCGCTTCATCTCCGCGTCGATGGCCCGGGCGACCACGTCGCGCGGGGCGAGCACTCCGAGCGAGTGGTAGCGCTCCATGAAGGTCTGCCCGCCGCGCAGCCGCAGGATGCCGCCCTCGCCGCGCAAGGCCTCGCTGATGAGGAAGCTCTTGGCATGCGGGTGGAAAAGGCAGGTCGGGTGGAACTGGTAGAACTCCATGTTCGCGATGCGCGCCCCGGCCCGGTAGGCCATCGCCACCCCGTCGCCGGTCGCCACGTCGGGGTTGGAGGTGTAGAGGTAGACCTTCCCCGCCCCGCCGGTGGCCAGCAGGGTCACCTTCGCCAGGAAGGTGTCGATGCGCCCGTCCTCGCGAAGCACGTAGGCGCCGAGGCAGCGGTCGGAGTCCGAGCGGCCGATCTTACGTTCGGTAATCAGGTCGACGGCGATGCTGCAGGGGAAGAAGGTGAGGTTCGGCTCGTCCTCACAGGCGGCGAGCAGCGCCCGCTCTATCTCCCGGCCGGTCATGTCCGAGGCGTGGGCGACCCGGCGCATCGAGTGGCCGCCCTCGCGGGTCAGGTCGAGGAGGCCGTCGCGCTTGGTGAAGGCGACCCCGTAGCGCTGCAGCTCGGCGATGCGCCCAGGGCCTTCGCGCACGCAGACCTCGACCGCCTCGCGCCGGCACAGGCCCGCCCCGGCGGTGAGGGTGTCGGCGATGTGGGCGTCGAACGAATCTTCACTCGAGAGCACCGAGGCGATGCCGCCCTGGGCGTAGTTGGTCGCCCCCTCGCTCGTCGCCCGCTTGGTGAGCACGGCCACGGTCCCATGCCTGGAGGCCTTGAGTGCGAAGAACAGACCAGCGACGCCCCCGCCGAGGACCAGGAAATCGAACCGTTCGAGAATGGCACACCTCCGGGGATGAGCTTTGTTGAGCGGGCGATTCTAGGAGCTTTGGTTTGCCGAGGCTACGAGCACGAGGTCGCAGGGCAGGCGTGCGGGCCTCTCGCGCGGAGCCGGCCGAGCGACCGAAGGCCTGGAAATTCGGGAAGATCTTGCGACCCCGAGAGCGCCGCTGCTAGACTCCCCGGACTCTGACTCCCGGCGGCAAGGCTGGCCGACGGACGAGCGATAATGTCTGACTTCCCAACAAAGAATGCCCTCGCGCTCGCCCTGGCGGCCCTCGTCCTGGGCGCGGCCGGCACGGCGCGCGCCGAGCGCATCTACCGCTACGTCGACGACGACGGGGTGACCATCGTCACCAACGTGCCGCCCGGCCGCTCGCGCTCGCGCGGCTTGAAGATGAAGGAGAAGGAGGGCCTGGTGCGCGTCACCGCCGCCCCACAGCCCACCTTCAAGGCGCGCAGCCTGCCGGCCGAGTACGTCGAGTGGATCGACGAGGCCTGCGCGCTCTACCGCATCCCGGTCGCGCTCGCCCGGGCGATCATGGCCGCCGAGTCCAACTTCGACCCGGCCGCGGTCTCGCACGCCGGGGCCCAGGGCCTGATGCAGCTTATGCCCCAGACCGCCGCGGAGATGTTCGTCGAGGACTCGTTCGACCCCAAACAGAACATCTTCGGCGGGGTGCGCTACCTGAGAGTGCTCGCCAACGAGTTCAACGGCGAGATGGTCAAGATGATCGCCGGGTACAACGCCGGGCCCAACGCGGTCAAACGGGCCGGCGGCATCCCCAACATCGCCGAGACACAGGAGTACGTGCGGCGGGTGTTGCGGCTCTACTACAGCTACAAGAATGAGGGAGTCGGCCGCTAGCGCGAGCGCCGCTCCCTGCACTTCGAGGAGTGAGGCAGCGTCATGGGTGACATCGAGCGGCTGGTCGCCGCTGCCGACGACGGTACGGTCGACGACGAGTTTCTCAAGTACCTCTCGCGAGGCGGCGAGCTGCTCTCGGCCGGCCAGATGCACGAGGCGAGGGAGGTCCTCGAGAAGGCCTTCGACCTGCAGCCGAAGAACCAGAAAGCCCAGAACCTGCTCGGCCTCACCTATTTCAAGCTCGGCACCTTCGACCGCGCCGCCGAAATCTACGAGCTGCTGGTGCGCGACAACCCGGTCGACCCGACCCTGCGCGTCAACCTGGGGCTCGTCTACCTGAAGGCAAACGCGCTCGAGCGCGCGACCCGCGAGTTCGAGACCGCGGTCGACCTCGCGCCCGATCACAAGAAGGCCCAGAACTACCTCGGTCTCGCCTACGCCCAGGCCGCCGACTACGCGCGCGCCAAGGACTGCTTCGTCGCCGCCGGCAGCTTGACGATGGCCGAGCGCATGGAGCGCGCGCTCAAGGACCCCACCAAAGCCCCGCGCGTGGGCAGCGAGGACGAAGCCCAGGCCGAGCCGGCCAAGGCCTCGCTGAGCCAGAAGATCCGCACCGCCCATCAGACGGGCGAAATCGAGGTGGAAATTGACGTCGACACCGGCGACGGGCAGCCCGAGACCCCGGCGAGCGCCTGGGAGGTCGACGCGGGGGCCGAGGCGAGCGAGCCGGTTCAGCCCGAGCCCGCGCCCGTGAGCGAAGCCCCGACCGCAACCGAAGCTGCTGCCGAGCCCTCTCCCGCCGCGCCTCTGGGGCCCGCCCCGGAGACGAGCGCCTGGCAGGGACAGCAGGCTGTCGGCGCCTATGCGACTGCCTCGCTCGAGCAGATGAGCGCCGTCTCGGCGGTGGCGCCGCGCGAGAGCGAGAGCGTCTTCGAGATAGGCGATCTCGTGTACGTGCGGGTCGCCGGCGAGATATTGACCCGCCTCGAGGGGCTGCTCGCCGCGCTCGGCAGCCTGCAGTACGAGCCCGAGATGAAGAGGTTTCGTGGCCGCGCGACCGACAAGGTCTTTGGTGACGGCGAGCGCCGGATGATGCGCGTCTCGGGCAACGGGCAGCTCGTGCTGGATCTGAAGGGGCGGGTCTTCGTCGCCATCGACCTGGTCGACGAGTCGGCCTACTTCCGCGAGGAGATGGTCTTTGCGTTCGAGGAGACGGTCGTCTTCGAGAACGGCCGGGTGCCCTCGAAGGTCGCCCCCGACCTGCACCTCGTGCACCTGCGCGGCACCGGCAAGGTGCTGCTGTGCGTGCCCGCGCCGCTGCGCACCGTGGGCATCGCCGGCGCTCCCTGCGCGGTGCCGATGAACGCGCTGGTCGGCTGGCACGGGCTGCTCACCCCGCGCATCGTCGCCCTGCCGGACGAGCAGTCTCCGGTCATCCCCGTCGTCGAATTGACGGGCGAGGGCTACGCCATCCTGACCGGCTTCAAGCCGGCGAGCTAAGGCAGCGGGAAGACGCGGGTCACCGACGAAGGTGGGGACCGCCGGCGTCCCGCCGGCCGCCCGAAGGCAACGAAACGCCAACGAGGCACTCCGTCGCTCGCTCAGGCACGGTCCGGAGCGCCGGCCTTCGTGCCGGCGGCCTGATTCGCTGGCCGCCGCAAGGGCTCCGACATGGCCGGCCTTCGTGCCGGCGGCCCGATTCGCTGGCGGCGGCAAGGGCTGCAGATGCCGGCGATCGTGCGGGCGTGCGCTCGTTGTGGCCCGCCAATGAACCGGATCGCCGGCTTGGTGCGGGACGCGCGATCGCTAACGCTCGCAAGCGCCCCGGCCCGCCGGCTCGAATCGCCATCGCCCCCGGGCACAGTCCACTACTCGTCTTTCACGCCGCCCTGCGGAAGGCTATGCTGCGCCGGCCATGGCGAAGACCCTCAAGGAAGAGTTCCTCAACCTGCCCAACATGCTGACGGTCGCGCGGATCCTGGTGATCCCCGCGTTCATCCTCCTCACCTACTGGGCCGATCCCGTCTCCTCGTACTGGTCCGCGGTCATCTTCGCCGGCGCCTCTATCACCGATGTGATCGACGGCTGGCTGGCACGGCGCAAGGGCCTGGTGACCGTGGTCGGCAAGTTCCTCGATCCGCTGGCGGACAAGCTGATCGTGATGGCCGCGCTGGTGATGCTCGTCAGGCTCGGCCGGGTGGCGAGTGGCCTGGTCATCGTGCTGCTCGCGCGCGAGTTCATCGTGACCGGGCTGCGCACCATCGCCGCGAGCGAGGGGATGGTCATCGCCGCAGGGCAGGGCGGCAAGTGGAAGACCTCCCTGCAGCTCAGCGGCATCTGCTGCCTGCTCGTTCACTACAGCTACGACGTGAACTTCCTCTTCTTCCGCCTGCAGACCGACTTCAACAAGGTCGGCACGTGGCTGCTTTGGCTGTCGGTCATCGCCTCGGTCGCCTCCGCGGTTCAGTACTTCAAGGCCTTCCTCGACGTGATGGCGGGCAAGGAGAGGCAGGCGGCCGGGCAGCAGAAGGCGCTCGAGTAGGGCCGAAAGAATGTTGGAAAAAACTCCTTGACCCTCTCCGCTGTCTGGCCTATACACCCTCGCGTTCGACGGCAGCCGAGGGCAGCAAAGGCGGCGGCGAGCAGCAATTACGCGGGAATAGCTCAGTGGTAGAGCATCGCCTTGCCAAGGCGAGGGTCGAGGGTTCAAATCCCTTTTCCCGCTCACAAGAAAGCGCCTGGTTCCTTTGAGGAGCCGGGCGTTTTGCGTTTGCGGGCGCGTCCCGTGGCGTGTCTTCCCGGTCCCGGGACCGTCAATAGGCGTTGGTCTCGTGCGACCACGTGCCGCCGGTTGGGCCTCAGCGCCGAGCGAGCTGCAGATTTCCCTTCGTGTTCGCCAAGCGGATGCCGCAGCGATGCTTGACGACGCCCGAACCGGTCGCCGACCCTTCCTCGCATGCAGACGCGAACGAGGAAGAAGGAGCCAGTCCGAGTAGCGCTCATCCGCGTAGGCATCGACCAGGCCTTCGGTGGATGGAACGCGCCCGTGGATCCGGTCACTGGTGAATTCATCTATGTCCCGATCCCCGAAAGCGAGCCGTTCGGTAAGGGCCTAGCGACGCCGTACTCAGAGGTGTTTCCGGCGCTAAGCCACTTTTCTTCTCTGCACCCCGAAGCAAAGCAGATGCACGTCGCGCTCCCGGAGGCCTTGGCCAACCAGGGAATGCACCTCGATCCGGATTTCGAGAGCCTCACCTACGGCGACAACGGGATACGGCGCGGGCGCGGCATTGCTCAATTCGAGCCGGGGGACGCTCTGGTCTTCTACGCGGGGCTCCGTCCGGTCTCCCCCTGCGAGCACCGCCTGCTTTACGCGATCATCGGCTTCTATCGAATCGCTTCTGTTGAGCCTGCCGGTGTCGTGACGCAGGCCCGGCGCAGCGAGAACGCGCATACCCGGCGCCGAAGCCCGACGCCGACTGACATCGTCGTGCACGCCGCGTCGGGCGAGAGCGGCCGACTCCGCCTCTGCCTTCCAATTGGCGAGCTGCGGGACGGAGCCTATCGCGTGCGACGTGACCTGCTCGAGCAGTGGGGTGGGCTGTCGTGCAAGGACGGGTTCATTCAGCGGAGTGCCGTCCCGCCGATGATCAACAAACCAGACCGCTTCATGCGCTGGCTCGAGCGGCAGAACCCCGAGCTGGTTGCGACGAACAACCCGATTCCCCAGCACCGTGGGCGAGGCGCCCTCGGCGACGGGCGCGTCATCGTGGTGATGCTGCGCCAACCAAGCAGCGCTCAAGACTGCCGCACCGACCCGCTCTACGAGTTCGGCAGCTTCGGCCTGACCGATTGCCATAACAGGAACCTGCTCCTGGACGAGTCCGCGACGGGCGCGCGGCTTGCCTTCGTCCAGGGAGGCCGGGGCGAGGTGCGGCTCGTCATGGTCACGCCGCCGGTGAAGGTCGTGGACCACGGGCGGAGACGAGAGGCCCAGTGGGAAGGGCAGATGCCGCTGCGGTTCTCGGAAGCGCCCATCCTGATCAACAACGCAGGCCAGAGCGCCGTTCAGGGTTTCCTGAAGTTCCTCGAGGGATCGTCATGCCGGACGCCGACGCTCGCTTTCTCGAGCGCCTTTCGCTCTCGGAAGAAGCCGCTCGACACCGCGCTCGCCGCCGAGCTGCTTTGCGTCTGGGACAAATTCCAAGTCAGCGAACCCTGCCTGTGGGCACAGCACTACGGGCAGTCGCTCTGGCGCGAACCACGCTCACTTGATCGCCACCGGCAATCGACCTACGAGCGCAAGCTCGCCGAGGCGAAAGGCGGGATCGAGCGAACGGCGTGCTGCCGACCTTCATCCGGAAGCGACTGCCGGAGGTAGGAGACGCGGACCTGCGATGCAAGGTTGCTCATACTGGGTGGGATTGGAAAAGCGTTCAGCCCTCTGTGCCAACGTGCAGGCCATCAAGTATGACGAGCGCAGCACGAAGGTCAGCAAGCTCGTCTGGGACGACTACACGCTGTCGCCCATCGAGTTGATCGACGCGGTCTGGGAGCAGCAGCGGACTTCCGCGAGAGCTACGAGCTGCCCGATGGGATGTTCCGAACCAAGCTGCCGGCGTTCGACGAGGCGGTGGTTCGCGAGCTGCTGGTCAACGCTCTCGTGCACCGCCCGTACACTCAGCGCGGCGACATCTTCCTCAACCTTCATCCCGACCGGCTGGAGGTTGTGAACCCGGGGCCTCTGCCGCTCGGAGTGACTCCACGAAACATCCTGCACGCGAGTCGGCGGCGGAACGACGGACTTGCCCGCGTCTTCCACGACCTGAAGCTGATGGAGCGCGAGGGCAGTGGCTTCGACCTCATCTACGAGCGCCTGCTCGCCAGCGGCCGCGCGGCGCCGACTGCCACCGAGGGCGCGGACTCGGTGCAGGTCACGGTCCCTCGACGCGTGATCCAGCCCGGAGTCATCCAGCTCCTCGCCGAGGCTGACCAGAGGTTCCAGCTCAGCCAGCGAGAGCGAATCGCCTTCGCGATGCTCGCGCAGACGGAGGGCCTTTCCGCTGTCGAGCTCGCCGAGCGGCTCGAGCTCGACGACCCGGTCGCGCTTCGGGCGTGGACGGCGCGGCTGCTCGAGTTGGATCTCATCAAGAAGTCGGGGCGGACGAAGGCGACGCGCTACTTCGTGCCGCCGGAGCTGCTGCGCGCGGCGGGCCTCGACGGAGTCACAACCTTGAAGCGCGTACAGCCCCATCGGCTCCGGGCGCTCATCCTCGAGGATCTGGAGCGCTATCCCGACTCCGGGCGGTCCGATATCCATCGCCGGATCGGGCGGGAGATCCACGAGAAGACGCTCGCGCGGGCGCTCGATGCCCTGGGGAAGGAGGGGGTGGTGAGCTTCCAGGGCGAGCGGAGGTGGCGCACCTACAGGCTCGTCGAGACACAAGGACACAAGCGGTGATTCCCCGCTCACTGGCGTGGCTCGCCATGCGCATCCGCCAGGAATTACGGCGGATTTCTAAAGGACATGCGCCGTCCATGTCCTTTAGGACGAGGCGGAACATGTCCTTGAGGGTCCCCGCGGAAGAAAGGGCGAGCCGCCCAAAAGATCCAGCGGGCGTCTCATGCTCTCTCCTCCTCTAGGCAGCAGCCAGAGCCCAAGGAACCGCTCGCGCGGTCGGCTAAGGAATCCGACGCATCGAAAACTCGCTCGGCTGCAAGCCGAGGTGTTTCTAATGGCCACTCTGTGCCGGTGGCCGATAGAACTGCCAGAAAAGAGGCCAATAGAGCCGGTCAGCCTGCCGGGCGACCGCGTCTCCGGGCCTCGCTGCCGCCCGACGCGCTGACACGTCCTGTCTCGCCGATTGCAGCAGGTGCCCAGATGGTTGCTCTCCTGCTCGTTAGGCCAGGTCAACGAGGCGCTTGCCGCTGCGTCGATCCCCATCCCGAGGCACTGAATGCCACCCTTCAATGCGGAAAGCGCACCGCCAATCTTCCTCGGCTGTCGAGCGAAGAAGCCCTGGGTGCCAGAAGGCTATTGGGACCCGGATCGCCTGACCGGCGTCGCCGAGGTCTGCAGCGTCAGTGACTGCCTCGCGCATCCGCCACCGGATTGGATCGAGCGCTGGGACTTCAATCGCGCCTGCTGCTACGCGACCGGCGAGGAAGCGTGGGCCACCGTGCCCGAGGACGGCCGCGCCGACTATCGCGTCTTCGCGTACTGGCTCGTATCCGCGACGACGGACGAATCGGGCGGGTGGATCTACCCGCCGCCCAACGATTGGTTTCTCGCGAACCTGCCAGAGCTGCCGCGCGGCCCCGGCCCGACCGACCCGCAGCGGCTCGGATTCGACGTCGTCTCCCTACACCGCAGCATCATGGGATGGGGCCATTCGCCGCTTTCGTGCAACTTGATGGCGCGTGAGGTGCCGGTGAACCGCTACTGCCTCGTCGACACGCTCGAACAAGCAGCGAGCCTCATCGAGAGGTGGAACCACGGCGGGGAGGCCGTCGAGCCCGAGATCTACTGCCCGGTCCTCGTCGCGGCGACCGACCGTTGAGACGACCGCGCTGTATCGAACCGCTCCCGTCCCCGCGGCGTCCGCGAGGGACGACTCGGTTCTGCCTCACGCCCAAGCCGCCCGCCGCCGCCTCACCAACCCGAGCGCCAGGGGCAGCAGCAGCAGCGCGGCCGGTGATGCTCCCGAGCCTCCGCATGCGCAACCCCTCGCCCGTTCCTCCGGTGACCCAGCGACGAGCGGCGTCGAGCCCGAGCCGGGAGGGTAGAGCGCACACAGGCCGTCGATGTCGTCCTGGCTGAGCGTCCTCTTGGACACCTCGCCGGTCTTCGCCTGCCAGTAGAGCGTCGCGCCCGGGTCGTCGTAGACGTCGGCGAGGCCGATCACGTGGCCGAGCTCGTGCGTCAGAGTGTTCTGCACGTCGGTGGCGACACAGCTCGCCGGCCGCGGGATGGGCCTTCCCGGCAGACACTCCGGTGAGTCCACGGTCGTGAATACGAACCCCGCGCCGTTGAGCTCGATGTCCGCGTCGACGATCTCTCCGGTCCGGAAGCTGAAGGTGATGGTGGTGACCCCGGCCACCCAAGGCGATTCGTCCCAGCAGTCGTACTTGTTGTTGCAGCCGCCGTTGACGAAGCAGGAATCGCCCGGCGGGACCACCTCCTCGCAGGCGACCTCGCGCCAGACGATGAGGTTGGTGTCGTCGTCGCCCATCGGGTCGAAGCCCGCCTCGTTCTTCGCCGTCGTGCCCGCGTGGACCAGCTCGAAGTCGCTGCACTCGACCTCGTTCCACGCCGCGTAGCTCGCCCGCGTCGCGGCGAGCGCTTCGAGCTGTCCCGCGTCCCGGCTGCCGAGCTGGTTGAAGTGCATCGGCACCCGCGGGTGGGCCCAGTAGAGGTACGGGCCAGGCTCTTGCGAGGTTGCCGTCGGAACCCGGGCTCGCACGAAGGCCTGTGCCGGGGACCCGAAGAGCAGCAGCGCCGATGACAGCAGCAGCGCCGCTCTCACTGGACTTGCCCCTGTCGCACACAGCGGCGCACGCGCTCCAGGAAGACCGGTTCGGGCACCGGCTCGAACCGGGTCGCCTGCCCGACTCCGCCGTCGGGAAGCCTGACCGAGAGGCCCTCGTCGCGGCGGGTGACCAAGCGGCGCCCGTCGGCAACCGTCACCACGGTGAACTTCCCCTGCGACATGCCCTCGACGCGGAAGCGGGCGTCGGCGCCGGGCAGCCTGCGCAGGAAGACGACGACCTCCTCGCCCGGCGCGAACTGCGGCGCGCCGGCCACCATTTGACCGAGATCGCCGACCCGTCCGCCCGGCGTCCGCACCTCGACGACGCCGGGGGCCTGGCCCTTGAGCGCGCAGTGGACGCGCACCCGCGTCACTGTCTGGATCTGCCCGCGGACGAAGGACGACTCGCTCGACAAGGCGGTGCCCTGAACCACGAGATCCGCTCGATCGCTGAGCGTCTCGACGCCCATCGGCTCGACCACGGTGGCCCGCGCCGGCAAGGAGGCTGCGACCACGAGCAGTCCCGCCAGCACAGGTCTTGTCTTCGTCAGGTCCATGCGTCCGCTCCGGCGTTTCGCAGGTGAGCCCGCCCGACGAGCGAATCCCGCGAGCCAGCTCTCGAGGCCACGGGCAATCGCGAGCGTTCCTTCGCGCCGGTCGCGGTTCCCTGGGCCGAGCCGGAACAAGGCAAAGCGCTTGCCGCGCGAGAGCAGACCAGGCGTGCAGGCGGGAACGCGTGCATTCCAGCCTCACGAGCGTGAGGCGCGGCGCCTCGGAATCCCCGCCGAAACCCAGTGCGATTGCCAGGCCGCAGCGGTCATCGCCTCCTCGAGAGCAGCAGGGAACTCACGTTCCACCGATTCGGAAGCGTGGTTCCGGGGTGAGGAAGGCGACACCCCCTTGACGAAGCCAGCTCGCCGCGAAGCCGGATGGAGGTTGGTGCGCCAGCTTCCACCCAGCCTGATGAACGCATCGCGGGGGTCCGAAGCTCCGCGAGCTCGCTTTCACCGGACCTGACCGCCTTCGTCCTCGCCGGCAGCGACAGCCAACCCCTTGCCCGCGTCCCTGCCTTTATCCAAAGCTGGGCCGCTCGTGAAGGGACGCCGATGCAGTAGTCTTCCGTTCGCAAGCGGGCTTCGCCCAATCATCCTTTGCAGCAATCGGAGGCTCAGGCTCATGACGGGTGCGAACATTCCCGCGGTCCCCGAGAGCTTGCCGCAGTCCAAACTCGCCACGACCCTCAGGCGAATCCTCGAGTTCCCAGTGACCAACCTGGTCTTGGGGACCGCCTGCGTCGTCGGGTCGGTATTGCTCGTCGATGCCTTGCTCGGTGCGTTCGGCGCGAGCCGCTTCAGCCGTGACCTGACCGCGGATGCCGGCTCGCTGCTCGCCATCCTTGCCGTCTGCGTCGCCTACGCCGGATACGTGCGGCTCGTCGAGCGTCGTCCCGCTGTCGAGCTCGGAAGGGAAGGGCTCGCGGTCGACCTCGGCATCGGCCTTACGCTCGGCGCGCTGCTGTTCGCGGCGACGGTGTTGGTTCTCTGCCTGCTCGGTGCCTGCGCGATAGAGACCGGCGAGGGCTGGGGGCCGCTTCGCTTCGCGGTCATGACCTCGCTGTGCACCGCGGTCTTCGAGGAGCTCTGGATGCGCGGGGTGCTCTTCCGAGTGCTCGAGAAGTCGCTGGGGAGCTGGCTCGCGCTCGCGATCTCGGCTGTGGCCTTCGGGCTCATCCACGCCGCAAACCCCGGCGCGTCTGCCCAGAGCACGGTCGCCATCGCGCTCGAAGCCGGCGTCCTGCTCGCTGCCGCCTTCATCTATTCGCGGCGCCTCTGGATGCCCATTGGCCTGCACGCGGCCTGGAACTTCACGCAGGGCGGCGTCTTCGGCGCTTCGGTCTCGGGTGGCGCAGCCCACGGCTATTTTTCGGCCAGGTTCTCGGGGAGCGAGCTGTTGACCGGCGGCGCGTTCGGCCCCGAAGCGTCGGTCGCGGCGGTCGTCGTCTGCCTCGCCGCGGCCGGCGGCCTTATCGCGCTGGCGCGGCGGCGCGGGCGTATCGTGCCGCCGTTCTGGCGCCGCGCCCGGTCGTCCGCATCGCTGGCCGCGTGAAAATAGGTGGGGTCAGCGCATGTTGCAGACCGAGAAGCACTAGCTGGCGTGCAGTCGGCCGAAGCGGCGAAAGCGAGCTCAGCGTGCGCCGTGGGGCCCGCGACCGTCAGCTTGTCGCTCCCGCTGTTGAGCCACGCCGAGGGGACCCGCGCGTCCGCCACCACCGCTTGCCCCGGCTTCTTTGCCGAGTCGTCGGCAAGAGCTGAGCTGCAAAGGGATGAGGGCTTAGTGGAAGCTCGAGCTTCTTGGCGCCTACTTCCAAACGCTCGGGAAAAGCTCACGAATGCCATCGGCTGCCTTCTTGGCACCCTCTTCGGTTGTCTCGAGCCACGAAGCGGCTGTGTCCCAGGAAATGATGCGTTCTTGCGCCGCACGGATGGCCAACGCACCAAAGCGTCCTGCCCGAGACGGGCGAATGCCAGGGATCGGGTGGAAGTCAATGACCGCCAGCGATTCGGCCCCCTCGAACGAAGAGTACTTCCGCCATTCTTCGGAGTCGGACCGAGCAACCCGCATACTAGCGGGTGTTATTCTTCCACTCGAGGCATTGCGAATTTGATGCTTGCTCGGCGTGGGGCCGAGGCCGAAATAGCCAACCGTTTCAGTGATATCTCCGCTCTTCTCGTAATGCGCGAGTATGGCTTCTTGAGGTGCGAGCAGCTCGACGGCAAAGGCATTGGCTCTTTGCTCTACCGCATCCGCTATTTCTTCGTGCGGCCGCTCAAGCTCTCCGTAGTCATCCACTCTCAAAGTGGAGAGCTCCTGGACGGGATCGAACAAGAGGTGGCCAAGCTCATGCGCCATCGTCGTGCGGCGCACGTACACGCTACGATTCGCCCCGGAAAGATTTACGACTATTGAGCGGTGGTTTTGGGATTCGATAGTCGCGCCGGCGATCTGATCGCCCAGGTCGCATTGAATTAGGATAATGCCAATAGTCTCTTCGATCAGCTCTCGCATCGATGCGATGGGCTCGCCTGCGGGCCTGCCAATCGCTCTCCGGGTCTCTTGTGCCAGGAGGTAGCCCCACCTGTACGCCGGGTAGTCGGAGGTGCCGAAATTACTGTTGGGCTCCAATCCGTGACGATCAAGAACAAGGCCGAGTTGGTCAGCGATCCTGCCCTGGGTGGCCGCGACCCACGCCACTTCCGCCAGAGTCGCGACCGTCGCTTGCCCGAGTGCTCCGACCTCGTCTCCGAGGTTGCGCAGACGCAACGCGATCCGCTCGTTGATCGTCGGTAGCCTCTTGACTGCAACGAAGCGCTCGTCAAGGCCGATCTCTCGTCCGATCTTCTCGTAGGTGCGCAAAGGAAGTCGACGCGACGCCTCACAGGCTTGCACCTCTTCGACGGTGACGTGGGCACGGGCGGCAACGGTTCGTTCATCAAGGCCTAGCTGCTTGCGGCGGGTGCTGAGTGGCAACCCGGCTGCGTCGGCTGAGGGGGCCAGTAGCGCTGAGCCTTCGTTGGCGACCTCGAGGAGCTTGTCGAATCCGTAGGCTTCGAGCGCCTCACGGGCGGTCAAGAGGCGTCCGCTGGTCGGACCAGAAGCTTGTACGAGTTGATCGAGCCCGCGCGCGAAAAGTCGCTCAGAGCTGCGCGCGCGCGCCTCGATGGTTGTCCCTTCACTGGGGCCGAATACGCGTTCGAGGGTTGCAGGATCAACGCTCACGCAGGAACCTCGCGGGACCGACGTCGTCCCACCCAAAGTTGACGGTCTCGAAACCGAGGCCTGAGAACACGGCTACGGCATCGGCGAGCTCCTTCTCTGAATCGGGGCCGTAGCGACCCGAAGCCCCATTGACGTAGAGCTTTCGCGCGTTGGCGGGATCGACCCAGAGCTCTCCTCCGCAGGAGGCCTTCCCGCCTCCGGTAAGGTTTGAGTGTTTGACCTTCCCTGATTGCAGGGGCGGCACCACGACCGTCCGTTCAGCGATCGAGGGGATGGAGGGCGCTGATTCGGCAACAGAGAACACCCAAAGCTGGCGTGCCAAGTCGGCGTCCTTGCTGTTTGGGTGCGCCTTGCGAGCAGTCTCGAGAGGAGCAGGGCCGACGAGAATCACACCGTCGGAGCTGCCAAGAAGCCGGATCTCATCGTCGTTGGCATGGGGCTTCTTAGGGACCTTGGGAGGGTACTGCGCCATGAACTCTTGTAGTGTCAACCGCACCTCCATAGGGCGAATCTACACCGGGAAGTTCAACTGTGCTGATTTCCATGCGCTCGTGACCGTCGTCGCCCTCTGCCTCGCCCGGCCTCTACAGCGATGTAGTCGTCGGGTAGTCGGTTCTCCTCGGGGCGAGCGGTCGCCTCTCCCGCGCACAGCGAGATGAAGCGGGGAAGCTGGAGTGGCTCTTCGGCCTCGAGCAGAAGCCGCAGGGCCGACCGGCCGCCGCGCGGGGAGCCGATGCGGCACAAGCGGTGGCCAAGGCAAAGAAAGCAATCCGGATGGCCCCGAACCAGCGGCCATCCGGATTCGTACCTCCCGCCCCGACGCGCCTACTCGGCGTCGCCCTCCGGCGTCGGCTTCTTCGCGGAGCGCTTGGTGGCGGGCAGGGTGCTCTTGAACAGCGCGACGACCTCCGGCTGGTCCTCGAAGACCAGGGTCGCGGCGGTGACGACCTTGACCATCGCCTCCTCGAGGTCGCGCTGGATGGCGTTGCGCTCGGCGGTCGAGAGCTTGGAGGTGGTCTTCATTCCCTCCTGGCTGCTCTCGCTCTGATTGATCTCCGCCAGGTACTGCTTCATCTGCGCGACGTCCTCCTCGGACACCATCGCGGCGCGTGCCTGAGCGGGGTTCTCCTCGGCGGCGGTGATGAAGCGCTCGAGCGCGATGGTCACCGAGGAGAGGGAGGTGCGGTTGAACTCGTCGCCAATGCCAAACGCCTTCTTGACTCCAGGATCGTCCACGTAGCGCTTCGTGATCGCGTTGCGGCGCGCGACGAGGAACTTGGCAGCGCCCTTCAACCGCGTCGTCTGTGACCGGGTCGTTGCGCTCTTGTCTCCACGGCTGTCGACGCTTCTGCGCTGCGTATCGCGGAGCGCGGCCGAGCCGGTCCTGACCGTATTGAGGACTTCGGGCCCGGTGCGCGACTCGAGCTGCGGCCCGTACTCTCCGAACAGCTCGGCCTGTTGCGCGCTCTTGGCGATAACTTCGTTAGCGGTCCACTTGCACTGTTGAGCCAATTTCGTACCCCCTGTTGAACCCGAGTTTGACAGTCGTTCGGGGCAACAAGAAGCACGACCCGAGTAGTTTCG